>Ga0066187_1000238_pt1 | contig 21176 bp, 16 predicted proteins | sample WorMetexBAHAMAS1_FD_58706 | JGI IMG/M metagenome (GOLD analysis project Ga0066187, IMG submission 58706) | Marine gutless worms symbiont microbial communities from Max Planck institute for Marine Microbiology, Germany - Inanidrilus exumae... | ecosystem: Host-associated > Annelida > Digestive...
CAAAACCGGGGAATTTTAAGTTGCCGATTATGGGGAAATTTAAGTTGCCGTTGACAATCCCCAAGGGCGCGCACCATCGGCTCGAGAACCCCGGCGACGAGCCCTTGCACCTGATCGAGGTACAGTCCGGCGAGTACATCAGCGAGGACGATATCGTGCGCCTCGAGGACAGCTACAACCGCGACTGAACCCCCCCTTTTTTTTCCCTCTTCCCATGCTTGGGCGGACCGGTCCGCCGGGTTAGACTGCCCGCATGAATGCATCGCTACCCGCCCTGCCGCTGGCCGCTCTCCTGGCCGGGCTGTCTTTCCTGATCGCCTATCTGGGCACCCGCCTCTTGATCCCCGTGCTGACGCGGCGCGCGGTGCTCGATCTCCCCAACCATCGCTCCAGCCATGATGCGCCCGTCCCGCGCGGCGGCGGCCTTGCCGTGCTTGCGGCGCTTGCGCCGAGCTGGCTGCTGGCCATCCACTGGTTCCCCGGCCTGTCCGCGGGCACGCTCGTAGTCCTGGCCGCGGCCCTGGCGCTGGCTGCCGTTTCCTGGGCAGATGACGTCAAGGGACTCGGCGTCCTGCCGAGGCTCGCGGCGCAGGCCGTGGGCGTCGGCGCGGTCCTGGTTCTGGCGCCTCTGCCGGGACCCGTGTTCGGCGGCTGGCTGCCGCCCGTGGCCGATACGCTAGCCGCCGCGCTGCTCTGGCTCTGGTTCATCAACCTGTTCAACTTCATGGACGGCATCGACGGCATTGCCGGCGTACAGACCGCCGGTATCGGCCTCGGTCTGTTCGTTACCGCGAAAGTCGGCAAGCTGGATCCGGCCTGGCTGGCGCTGGGATTGGTCACGGCGGCGGCGGCCGTTGGGTTTTTGCGCTGGAACTGGCACCCGGCCCGGATTTTCCTGGGAGATGTGGGCAGCGTGCCCTTGGGCTTTCTGCTGGGCTGGTTGTTGCTGTCTTTGGCCGCCGCCGGCTATCCGGCCCCGGCGATCATTCTGCCCGCCTATTTCCTGGCGGATGCCACCGCCACGCTGCTCCGCCGGCTGGCGCGGGGCGAGCGGGTCTGGGAGGCGCACCGCGAGCACTTCTATCAGTTGGCGATCCAGAGCGGGCTCAGGCACGATCAGGTCAGCGGCATCATCGCCGTCGCCAACTTTTTCCTGATCGCGCTCTGCATGGTGGCCATGCGCGGCCTGCCCTGGCCGGCGGTCTCGGGCGCCATCGCGGCGGTGGTCTTGCTATTGTTCTTGCTGGCCAAGGGCGGCCCCACGGAGTGAACGGCCGGATATGAAGATCCTGTTCCTGACCGAGAACTTCCCGCCAGAGACCAACGCGGCCGCCACCCGCGTCTACGAGCGGGCCTGTTACTGGGCGCGCTGGGGGCACGAGGTCACTGTGCTTACCTGCGCCCCCAATTTTCCAGACGGCATCCTCTATCCCGGTTACGCCAACCGCTGGCGGCAGGTGGAAGGGATGGACAGCATCCGCGTCGTGCGGGTGAAGACCTACATGGCCGCCAACCGGGGTACCGTCCGGCGCACACTGGATTTCCTTAGTTTCATGATCAGTGCCTTCGGCGCCGGATTGTTTGAGCAGAGACCCGATGTCGTTTCCGCTACCTCGCCGCAGTTCTTCGCCGCCGTCGGCGGCTGGGCGCTGGGCCTTGTGCGCCGCGTGCCCTTTGTGTTCGAGCTGGGCGATCTGTGGCCGGCATCCATCGTCGCCGTCGGCGCCATGCGGCCGAGCTTCGGGCTGCGCTTGATGGAAAAGCTGGAACTGTTTCTGTACCGCCGTTCGGCGGCAGTGGTGGCCTTGACCCACGCCTTCAAGCAGAACCTGGTGGGGCGGGGTATCGAGGCGGAGAAGATCAGCGTCGTTATCAATGGCGTCGATACCTGGCGCTATGGTCCGCGCGGGCGCGACCGGGAGTTGGCGGAGGAGACCGGGCTCGCGGGCAAGTTCGTGGTCGGCTACGTCGGCACGCATGGCATGGCGCACGCGCTCAGCAACGTGCTGGACGCCGCCGAGCGGCTGCGCGATGAGCCCGGGATCGCTTTTCTGCTCGCAGGCGGCGGCGCGGAGCGCGACATGCTGGTGGCCGACGCGGAGCGGCGTGGGCTGGAGAACGTCGTGTTCTTGGCGCGCCAACCAAAGGAGCGCATGCCGGCGGTCTGGTCGCTCTGCGACGTAGCGCTGGTACACTTGAAGAATTCACCGGTGTTTCAGGATGTCATTCCATCCAAGATCTTCGAAGCCATGGCCATGGGCTTGCCGGTGCTGATGGCGGCGCCGCAAGGCGAAGCCAGCGCCATTCTGGAGGCTGACGGCGCCGGCCTGCACGTCCCGGCGGAGGACCCGGATGCTCTGGCGGGCGCAGTCCGGCGGCTCGCGGGCGATGCCCAGCTCCGCAACAAACTCGCCGCCGCCAGCCTCGCCGCCGCCCCCAACCATAGCCGCGAGCGCCAGGCCCGGGATATGATGGCAGTCCTGCAAGGGGTGGCGCAGTAGATGGGCGGATCCAGTTGCGAGTACCGGGTGTTCGAAGGCGGCGATCAGGAATGGGACGCACTGGTCACCGCCGGCGATGACGCGTCGCTGCTGCAGACCTGGGCCTATGGGGAGGCCAAGGCTGAAACCGGGCCATGGCGGGTGGAGCGCGGCGTCGTAATGGCTGGGGGCGAGGTGGTTGCAGCCGCCCAGGTTTTAATCCGCGACGCGCCGCTGCCAGGGAGCGGCATGGCCTGGATCAACCGCGGCCCGGTCGGCGCCACCGGCGATACCGAAGCCTGCCTCGGCGCCCTGTTGCGGGAGTTTTGTGATCAACGCGGCTACTACCTGCGCACCCAACCCCCCTGTGGCGACGATGATCTCGTTCTGCCCGCCCGGTTTTCCCGGACTTCCACGCCGGGCTGGGCCTCATCCGTTGTCGACCTGCGCGAGCCGGAAGAGGTCCTGCGCAAGAACCTGCACAGGAAATGGCGCAATCACCTTTCCCGTGCAGAACGCTCGAACCTTGAGCTCATCGTCGGCACGGGCAAGACCATCTTCGACGCTTTCATGGAGGGCCACGCGGCGCATCTGGCCCGGCTCGGCCCGGCGGGCGGTCTCGATCCGGCGCTCCTGCATAGGCTGCAAGAACGACTGGCGCCGGAACAAAAGCTGCTTTGCTTCATCACTCGCAAGGACGGCTCCTACCTGGGCGGGGCGGCAATCGCACGCATCGGGGCCACCGGCGAATACTTGGCCGGACACAACACGCAAGCGGGTCGCGCCAACAAAGCGGGCCAGTTGCTGCTCTGGTCGGCGATGCTGCGCCTAAAGGCCGACGGCTATACGCGTCTCGATCTTGGCGGCATGGACGAGCACCTAACCACGCCAGGCATATTCGAGTTCAAGCAGAGGATCGGCGGCATGCCGTACAGGCTTGCCAACGAGTTGGAGGCGGGGGCGACGGGGATCGTCAACCGGCTGATCCGCTGGCGCGTGCGGCGAGAGCGTGCCCGGCAAACGGAACAGGCCGGGGGGGCGCCATGAAAGTGCTGATCACCGGCGCTACCGGATTTGTCGGGCGGCATCTTTGCCGGTTTCTGGTGGATGCCGGCCACGAGGTCGTAGCCGCGGTCCGCGCGGAACCGTCGCCGCCGCTCGGTGACCGTATCGCCTGCGCGATGGTCGGTGAACTAAGCGCTGGAACGGTTTGGCGCGACGCGCTTGCGGGCGTTGAAGGCGTGGTGCATCTAGCGGCCCGAACGCATGTCATGAACGAGACCGAATCCAATCCCGAGATAGCCTACCGGCGGATGAACGTCGAGGTCACCCGGCGCCTCGCCAACGAGTGCGCGGTGCTCGGCGTCAAGCGGCTGGTGTTCATGAGCTCCATCAAGGTCAACGGCGAGGCGACCCATGGGTGGGCATTCACTACCGATGACCCCTCGGCACCAGAGGACGCCTACGGCCGCACCAAGCGAGACGGCGAGATCGAGCTGCAGCGAGCCACCGAAGGGACCGACACGGAGATTGTCACGCTGCGAACGCCGCTAGTATACGGCCCGGGCGTCAAGGGCAATTTCCTCAAGCTGATGGCGGCGATTGCCGCCGGCAGGCGATTGCCGCTAGGCCTGATTACCGGCAACCGCCGCAGCCTGGTCTTTGTCGGTAATCTATGCGCCGCAATCCTGACTGCGCTTGAGCACCCGGCGGCAGCGGGCAAGACCTTTCTTGTGAGCGACGGCGAAGATCTCTCGACAAGCAGTCTCACGCGCCGCATCGGCCAAGCACTCGGTAAGCCGGCACGCTTGCTGCCGCTGCCACCAAGCCTGTTGCGGTTTGCAGGAGGGTTGGTTGGGCGCGGTTCCGCCGTCGCGCGCCTGACGGGTTCGCTGCAAGTGGATAACTCGGCGCTTTGCCATGATTTGGATTGGCGCCCCCCCTATGGCGTCGATCAAGGCTTGGAACTGACCGCCGATTGGTTTAAGAGCCGCAAGGGATAAGAGGCTCGCGAATAACGGAACCCACCGGATGATCGCCAAAATCAAAGCCCGAGGCTGGATCGCTTTCGTCCACGACATTGTCATGGCGGCGGTATCCTTTCTGCTGGCATTCTACCTCCGGGTCGGCGATCTCATTTTTTATTTCGAACCCAGCGAGTTCGTGCCCGCAGCTCTTCTGTTCACGGCTATTTCCGCCGTGGTTTTCCGTCAATCCGGACTTTACCGGGGCGTGTGGCGTTATGCGTCCATCCGCGACCTTTGGGCCATCACCAAGGCCGTCTCCGTTGCCGTTCTGATCTTTTCGTTCGTTTTGTTTTTGTGGACCCGCCTCGAGGATTTACCGCGTTCGATCCCCATCATAAATTGGTTCGTGCTGATGGCGCTTCTCGGCGGGCCCCGGTTTTTTTACCGCCTTATCAAGGACCGCCGGATCGATTTCAGCGCCGGTGTCGGCCATGAAAGCCGGATCCCCGTGTTGCTGGTCGGTGCCGGAGACGGCGCCGAACTTTTCCTGCGTGGCCTTCACCGTTCGGGAGAATCCCAATACCGGGTTGTCGGTATCGCTTCGGAACATGACGACCGCGTCGGTCGTGAGATCCACGGAGTTCACGTCCTGGGGACCGTGCGCGACATCAAATCGATTTTCGAATCTCTCGCCTCCGATGACAAACCGCAACGCCTGGTCTTGACCAAAGACGACATGGATGGCGCGGTCGTTCGTTCGCTTCTCGAGCAATCGGACGAGCTGGGAATGGAGATGGCCCGCCTGCCCCGATTGACGGATTTCCGCTCCGGCGTTACGGAAAAACTGGAAGTTCGGCCGGTCGACGTGACGGACCTTTTGGGCCGGCCGCAGACACCGCTTGACCGTGATTCGATGCGCCGCCTGATCGAAGGCCGGCGAGTACTGATTACCGGCGCCGGCGGCAGTATCGGCAGTGAATTGGTGAGGCAGGTTGCGGCGTTCGGGCCCGGGGAGATCACGCTCCTCGACAGTTCGGAATACGCACTCTACGCAATCGATTTGGAAGTGTCGGAAACGACCCTCGAAATCTCCAGGCGCACGGTCATCGGCGACGTCCGCGAACGCGATCACCTGCACGGTGTGTTCGCCGATACCAGGCCGGAACTCGTATTCCACGCCGCGGCCTTGAAGCACGTGCCCCTCGTCGAGGCCAACCCGTTCGAGGGCATCCGTACAAACTTCTTCGGGACCATCAACGTGGCCGACGCTTGCGTCGAACACGGCGTCAGGACCATGGTTCTCGTTTCCACGGACAAGGCTGTTAATCCGACCAGCGTCATGGGCGTGTCGAAACGTCTTGCCGAGATCTACTGCCAGGCGCTCGACCTCGATCACCACCGGGCGCCGGCGACCAATTTCGTGACCGTTCGGTTCGGCAACGTCCTGGGATCGACCGGGTCCGTGGTGCCGTTGTTTCAAAAACAGCTGGAACGCGGCGGACCCCTGACGGTCACGCACGCGGACATGACCCGCTATTTCATGACCGTCCGCGAGGCGGTCGAGTTGATTCTCCAGGCCTCCGCCCTCGGCAGTCCTAGCGGTCGCGTGGACCAGGATGGCAAGATCTACGTGCTCGACATGGGTGAGCCGGTCCGAATCATCGACCTCGCACGCCAAATGATCCGTCTCGCCGGGTTGCGTCCCGATATTGATGTTCAGGTCGAGATTACCGGCATGCGCCCGGGAGAGAAGCTTTTTGAAGAGGTCCTCCACGGCTCCGAGGACCTGGTCGAAACAGATTGTGCCGGCATTCTTCTCGGCGCGCCGCGGACGGTCGCGACACAATCGGTTCTGGGGGCCTATTCGGCACTCAACAACGCCGTTTCCGAGAACGATGTCGACGAACTGATTTCCACGATTAGGGGCCTTGTGCCCGAATACACCCCGTCACCTGAGGTGTCCCCGACGCCGCGAACCAAGGCTGCATCGGGGACAGTTTAAACGTCGAAAATAATAAGGAGTCGTCGAGTGATGTCTTCGCCAATAACACGCGCATTGATTTCCGTTTCCGATAAATCCGGTCTCATAGAGTTCGGGTCGTTTCTCGCGGCTCGCGGAGTCGAGATCCTGTCGACCGGCGGATCAGCCAAGACTCTGCGGGATGCCGGCATTGCCGTCAACGAGGTGTCCGATCACACGGGTTTCCCGGAGATCATGGACGGTCGCGTCAAGACCCTGCAGCCGACAATACACGGCGGGTTGCTGGCGGTCCGCGGCAATGAAGACCATGAAAAAGCGATGACCGATCATGGAATCGCGCCGATCGACCTTCTGGTCGTCAATCTCTATCCGTTCGAAGCGACGGTTGCCGGCGGCGGTGATTTCGAAACCTGCATCGAGAACATCGACATCGGCGGACCGGCACTGATCCGCGCCGCCGCCAAAAACAATGCCTTTGTCACCGTGGTCGTCGAACCGGACGACTACGCCAAGGTCACCGAGGAAATGGAGGCCCATGACGGAGAAACCAGCCTCGAGTTCCGCAAGACACTGGCCGCCAAGGCCTATTCCCGGACCGGCGCTTACGACGCCGCGATATCCCAGTGGTTCAACGCCCAGTTGGAGGAAACGTTCCCGCCCCGGATCGCGCTCGGCGGTGAGCTCCGCCAAACGCTGCGCTACGGCGAGAACCCCCACCAACAGGCGGCCTTCTATACCAACAGCGAAAACCGGCCGGGCGTCGCCACCGCCGAACAATTGCAAGGCAAGGAACTCAGCTTCAACAACCTGAACGACACGGACGCGGCCTTTGAATTGGTTGCCGAATTCACCGACCAGCCGGCCTGCGTCATCGTCAAGCACGCCAACCCTTGTGGGGTCGCCATCGCCGACAACCTGACGGAGGCCTATCTACGGGCCTATGCCTGTGACACGGAAAGCGCTTTCGGCGGTATCATCGCGTTCAACCAGGCGCTCGACGGCGGAACCGCGGAAGAGGTCGCGAAGCTATTCGCCGAAGTCATCATCGCGCCCGAGATCGACGACGACGCGCGGGCCGTTCTCGCCGGCAAGAAGAACCTCCGCGTCCTGGCGACCCACGGTCTTCCCGATGCCACCACCGGGGCGGCGACGATCCGCACCCTATCCGGCGGCTACCTGCTGCAGGGCCGCGACAACCGGGTACTCGAGGAGTTGAAGGTGGTGACCAAGCGCGAGCCGAGCCCGGAAGAGTTGGCCGACCTGGAGTTCGCCTTCACCGCGGCCAAACACGTGAAGTCGAACGCCATCGTCTACGTCAAGAACAGGGCGACCGTCGGTGTCGGCGCCGGCCAGATGAGCCGCGTCAACTCGTCCCGGATCGCGGCCTGGAAGGCGGCGGATGCGGCGAAGGTCGCCGGCGACGAGCAATCCTGGGCCATCGGTTCGGTGGTCGCATCCGACGCCTTTTTCCCCTTTGCCGACGGTCTCCTGGCGGCCGCCGAAGCCGGCGCTACGGCCGTCATCCAACCGGGCGGATCGATGCGCGACGAAGAAGTCATCGCGGCGGCCGACGAGAAGGGGCTTGCCATGGTGTTTACCGGAATGCGCCACTTCCGCCACTGATCGAGGCGCTCAACAAGAATCCGAAAGCCGGGCCCTGGGCCCGGCTTTTTCTGTTTAGTAAAGAACCTGCTGGTAACGCCGGACCATGTCCTCCTGGCTTTCCGCCGGTTCCTTGGCGCCGGTCTGGTCCTTGATCATTTGCCCGCAACTGGGCAGTGGCCGTTCCGGGGCCTGCGAATCCGGCGACCACAACTTCGAACGCATCAGGGCTTTCGCGCAGTGCAGGTAGGCCTCGGCGACGTGTATAACCAACACGGTTATCGGCGTTTTGCCGTCGATGTCGAAACGGGCGATCAAATCGGCATCGTCACGGATCTCGGCCGTGCCGTTGATGCGGAGCGTCTCGTCAACGCCGGGAATGAAGAAGATCAACCCGACGGACGGATTGACCAACAGGTTTTCCATGGAGTCGAGGCGGTTGTTGCCCGGGCGGTCGGGGATGACCAGGGTTTTGTCATCGAGCACCTGGACGAATCCCGGGTGGTCGCCCTTCGGCGAGGCGTCACCGAGGCCGTCGGTGCGTGCCGTGGCCAGGACCAGGAACGGCGACAGCTCGATGAAGCGCCGGCAATGGACGTCAAGTTGGTCCAACTGCTTGGTCACGGCCCGGCCCGTGGCGTGACCATAGATTTCGCGAAGGGCGTCAGAAGTTTCGATTTTCGCCATGACCGTTTCCTTTGAGGCTTCCGTGGTTCCCGCCAACCTATCCGTCAACTGGTAAGGCTGGATGACAACAACACGACATCGGGGCGTTTCTGTTCGTCGTTGTGGCGCAATAGGGCTTCCGGCGGCGCGCTATAGTCGTGCCAGACCTTCAACGGCCCGTACCAGCTTTTCTGCCACTTCGGCCGGAAGTTCCAGTTGTGCGGCAGGACGAAGGGCTGCATCCCCGTCTCCTCGACGGCGGCGGCGAACCCGGCCTGGTCGTTCAGCGGCATCCGCCCGAGCTGTCCGTCGATCATGAAGTGGAGCGACGAATCGATTTCCGGTGCGATTCGTTTCCAGGCGTCGAACAAAGGCCGGGCTTTTTCCGTGAAGAAGAGAACGCCCGTGTTGTATTCGACCATGTCTCCGTCGATACCGCCATAGCGCCGTGCCCACGGGCATTCGCAAATAGCAGCCGCGATACCGAATTCACCGGCTTTATCGAACCCGAAGTCGAGCCTGTCCAGAACCACCGTATCGATATCCAGGAACAACGTTTCTTCGAACGGAGTCATGTCCATCATGGACGACTTGTCGAGTAGCGTCGCCGTTGCTGGCAGCGTCTCGACGTGAACAGGCAGTTCCGGGTGGTAGGCCTTCAGGGATTCGGTCGAGCGCTCCAGAACGGCCCGGTCGTAGTCACCCCAAACGATATAGAGAACGCCGCGACCTTTCGTTTGGGGAGGGTCGGTCATGGGAGTTTAAAGGGTCCTGACCAGTGGCAACGGGACGGTCAAAACTTACGTTCCGCAATGAGTTCATCGGGCATGTGCGCCATCCGAATGGATTGCGCCAGGATATGCATCAGGGACTGGTGCACGTCTTCGATGACGCCGTAATTGTCGGCATCGACGTGAAGATTGACCGTTGCCAGAGACACCGTACGGCCGCCTGAGAATCCGGTCATGGCAATCACGTGAAGGCCGTTGTCCCGCGCCCACTGGCAGGCGCGGACCACGTTCTCGGAATCACCCGACGAACCGATGGTGATGAGGACATCGCCCGGCGAACCCAGCGACTGGAGCTGATAGGCGAACACCTCGGCATAGGAGATGTCGTTGGCGATGGCCGTGATGGTCTCCAGGTTGGCACTCAGCGAATGGACCCGTGCCAACAGATCCGTGTCCGTCCGGCAGCCTTTCAGATGGTCGCAATGGAGGTGGTTGGAGATCGCCGCCGATCCACCGTTACCGCAGGCAAAGACGTTCTTCCCGCTCCGATAGGCTTCCGAAAGCAAGGATGCGGCGTCATTCAACCGCTCGCGGTCGACCGAGGCGGCGGCTTTTGCGATATGCTCGAAATAGGCGTCCGCAAATCGGCCCGCGTCGCTGATCTTTGTCTCGGGAAATGTCATGAGGGGCAATATGGTCCAATCGGTATGGCCGTTCAACGCCCCTGTTCGCGAACCGTCGTCAACAAGGCCAGGCCACCGATGAAGAAGATCAGGATCGTCGCCATGCCGGCCCGCTGGCTATCGAACATGTCCGTCGCCATGGCCAGCAGCGCCGGGCCGAGAAAGGCGGTCGCTTTCCCGGAAAGGGCGTAAAGACCAAACATCTCGGTGCGGAGTTCGACAGGCGACATCCGCGCCATCATCGACCGGCTCGCCGACTGTGCCGGACCGACGAAGATGCCTAACGCCAGCCCGAACACCCAGAACAGGGTCGCGCCCTCGATGACGAGGAGTATGCCGCCGAGGATGATCAGTGAGCCGACCGAGAGATAGATGACGCGCTTCGATCCGAACCGGTCGTCGCCCCAGGCGAACAGCGCCGCACCGATGCCGGCCGTCACGTTGATCCCGATGCCGAAGAGAATCAGGTCCTCGAAGGAAAATCCGAAAGACCCGACCGCATAAATACCACCGAAGGCAAAAAGGGTATTCAAGCCGTCCGTGTAGATCATACGTGCGATCAGGAACTTGCCGACCTCGCGGTAACACCGAATCTGGCGGAAGGTCTCGATCAGTGTCGCCATCCCCGACCGCACCGCCTGCGCCAGGGGCGTTCTCTCTCCCCTATCCGGCGTCATCAAAAACAGCGGCACCGAGAAGAGAACCATCCAAATCCCGACGACCATGCCGACGATCCGAAGATGTTCGGCCCCATCCTTGTCAAGGCCGAACCAGGGCGTATCGGTCTGCACGAAACCAACGAGCACCAACCCGAGGCACGACAAACCGCCGAAATAGCCCAGTCCCCAGCCCCACCCGGACCAGCGCCCGATGCGCTCCGGCCGTGCCAGGTCCGGCAGCATGGCGTTGTAAAAGACCATACCCAACTCGAAGGCGAAATTGGCGAGGGCGACGAGAACGAGGGCGCGGACGACAAAGGCCGTATCCGGCTCGATCGTCCACAGGCCCGCCGACGCCGCGGCGCAGGCAAGGGTGAAGAACAGCAACCAGGGTTTGCGCCGCCCGCTGCGGTCGGTGACGGCACCGAGGATTGGTGCGACGACGGCAATGGCGAATGCCGATGCGCTGACCGCCCACCCCCATTGCGACGTTCCCGTCACCTCGTCGGCGGCCACCCCTTTGGTGAAATAGGCGGCGAACACGAAGGTCATGATGACCGTCGGGAAGGCCGAGTTGGCCCAATCGTAGAAACACCACGCGGCAAGGCCGCGCGTCGGCTCCTGTCCGTCACCGGTTCCGTTGCTGGCCAATGTCCCTTTCCTCGACAGGAGCGCTAACTGCGCTCACCGGCGAGCGCCATGGTGTGGATCTGGCGGCTGGCAACCGCGATCATGGAAAGATCGTTGACCTCGGTCGCCCAGAGTTCCGTCAATAGCTGGTCCGTCGGCTCGACTGCCGCATGGTGACTGGCGATCCAGGCCTCGATGGCGTTGTGGCCGTTGATCTTCGGTCCGGCGAAGTCGAGCACCATGTTGCTGAGCGTCAGCTGGTGGGCGTAGATCTCCTCGACCAGGGCGGCAACGGCCAGTTGCTGCCAGTGGCTGTCGGAATCCATGGTATCCGCGGCGGCCCGCAAACGTCCCATCTTGAACCGCGTTCCGACGGCGAAATAGGTTTCCGCCACGTCGAGGACCGAACGCTTGCGCCGGGCCGCTAGACGCACGATGTCGCAGCCCGAGTAAAGGTTCACGAGGCTGGCAATGCGGATCGCCAAGGGTTCCGGAACCTTGTGGTCGAGATAGGGTTTGCCCCGTTTATGGACATCGTCGACGTAATGGGGCGGTATGGCCTTGTTGATCCCCTGGGCCAGTTCAGAAATCCCATCCCGGAATTCATTGATATGACGGCCGAGGTCGAGCCCGGTCTCGCCATTGCGCAGGAACCAAAGCGCCACCCAGTCGATGAGATGATTGATATCGGCCAGCATGGCGGTCTGGATCGAACTCGGCACCTTGTTGTCGAGGTTTTCGATTGCGGCCCATAATTCGCGGAGCTGAAACACCTCGCGGGCGATGATGTATGCCCGGGCGATCTGCGCCGCCGGCAGTCCCGTCTTCTCCATGAACTCCGATATAAAGGTGTCTCCGACCCGGTCGACGAGGGAATTGGTCGCCCGCGTCGCAACGATTTCGCGGCGCAATCGGTGGCGTTCGATTTCCGCCGCATATTTCTCCCTCAGGGCCGTTGGGAAGTAATCGATCAGATCGTCGCGCAGGTAAGGATCATCCGGAAGGTCGGATTCGATCAGTTCATCGTAAAGCCAGATCTTGGCATAGGATATGAGAACCGAGATTTCCGGCCGGTAGAGCCCCCGTTTGGCCAGATGCCGCTCCGAAATCGTTTCGTCGTCGGGCAGGTACTCGACGGGCCGGCTCAGGCGGTCTTCCCGTTCCAGGGCCTTCATGAGCCGCCGCTGGTTGTCGAGGACGTGGACGCCCCGGGACTGGATGAGCGAGATCGCCTGTGTTTGTCGGTAGTTATGGACCAATACCAGGCTCGCGACCTCGTCGGTCATTTTGGCCAGCAGGGTGTTGCGCTCGGTTTCCGTCAAGCCGCCAGCGTCGACGACGGTGTCGACGAGGATTTTGATATTGACCTCGTGGTCCGAGGAATCAACGCCGGCGGAATTGTCGATGGCGTCCGTGTTCAACCGCCCGCCGGCCTCGGCGAACTCGATGCGGCCCAACTGCGTGCTCCCCAGGTTCGCGCCTTCGCCGATCACCTTGCAGCGAAGCTCGTTGCCGTTGACACGGATGGCGTCGTTGGAACGGTCGCCGGCGTCGAGATGGGATTCGGAGGACGCCTTGACGTAGGTGCCGATGCCGCCGAACCACAATAGATCGGCCTCGGCCTTGAGGATAGCGCGCAACAGCTCATTGGGCGTGACGGACGATTTGGAAATCCCGAAGGCCGCCTGGATCTCCTTCGACAGCTTCAGTTTCTTAGCGCTCCGCTCGAATATGGCGCCGCCCTTCGACAGGAGCTTCGGGTTGTAGTCGGTCCAGGCCGAGCGCGGCAGGTCGAACATGCGTTTTCTCTCCGCCCAGCTTTTCGACGGGTCCGGGTTCGGGTCGACGAAAATGTGCAGGTGGTTGAAGGCCGCAATCAGTTTGGTGTGTTTCGACAACAGCATGCCGTTGCCGAACACGTCGCCCGACATGTCGCCGACGCCGATGGCGGTGAAGTTTTCCTTCTGAATGTCCTTCCCCAGTTCCCGGAAATGCCGCTTCACCGATTCCCATCCGCCGCGCGCGGTGATGCCCATCTTTTTATGGTCGTATCCCTGGCTGCCGCCGGAGGCGAACGCGTCGCCGAGCCAGTGGCCGTATTCGATGGAAACCCCGTTGGCGATGTCGGAGAAGGTCGCCGTCCCCTTGTCGGCGGCAACGACGAGATAAGGATCGTCGCCATCATGGCGGACAACCTTTTTCGGTTCGACGATGCGCGATCCGCGGATGTTGTCCGTAAGGTCGAGAAGGCCCGAAATGAACGTCTTGTAGCACTCGATACCCTCGGCCATGAAGGCCTCGCGGCCGCCGTGCATGGGTGGGCGCTTGACGACGAAGCCGCCCTTCGAGCCGACCGGCACGATGACCGCGTTTTTGACCTGCTGCGCCTTGACCAGACCGAGGATTTCGGTGCGGAAATCCTCCCGGCGGTCCGACCACCGCAAGCCGCCGCGGGCGACGAGGCCGAAGCGCAGGTGCACGCCTTCGACCCGCGGGCTGTAAACCCAGATTTCGCGGAACGGCATGGGAATGGGCAACTCCTCGATGTTCCGGGAATCCAGTTTGACGGAAAGGTAGGGTTTCGGTCTTCCCGTGGAGCCGGTCTGGAAAAAGTTCGTGCGCAGGGTGCTTTCGACCACGTTGACGAAGCGCCTGAGGATTCGGTCCTCATCGGCGCTGGCCACCTGTTCGAGCGCCTTCTCGATGCGCGACCGGATGCGGCCGGCCGTCGACTTGGCGCCGGGCCCGCCGTCCGGATCGAGGCGCGCCATGAACAACCGCACGATATCGGTGGCGATGGTCGGATTATTGGACATCGTCTGTTCCATGTAGACCTGGGAAAAGGCGATGCCGGCCTGGCGCAGGTACTTGCAATAGGCCCTCAGCACCAGGACCTCGCGCCACTCCAGGCCACCGCGGGCGACGAGCGCGTTGAAACCGTCGCTCTCGATGACACCGTCCCAGACACGCACGAACGTGTTGTGGAAATTCTCACGGATCGCAGCCAGGTTGACCGAGGCCCCGTCGCGGGCCTCCAGGCCGAAGTTGTGAATGACGATCGTCCTCGTCGTTGTGCTGCCCGCCAGGTCGATGCGGTGCGGTCCGGCCTCGTCGATGACCCGGAATCCCAGATCCTCGAAGATGGGGATGACCTCGGACAGCGGAATCGGGGAGTCCATCCGGTAGATCTTGAAATGGACCTTGTGCGGCGGTGCGCTGTCCAGGCGGTAGAGGTTCATACCGATGCCGCCGTCAACGATCATCTGCTCCATGATCGAGATGTCGCCGATCACCTCGTCGGCATTGTAGCGGTCACGGTAACCGGCACCGAAGGCGTCTTCCCAGCGCTGGCGCACGTTGAGGGCCTCTTCCTCGCCCATTTGATTGGTCAGGGCATCACCCAACCGGTCCCCCCATGAGCGCGCCGCCTGGACCAAGCGGGCTTCGATCCGTTCATGGTCGTATTGCGGAATGTGCTCGGTCGTCATCGGCACGATGATGTGGCAGCGGGCCAGGGCCGATTCGTCCAGTTGCGTGAAAAAGGCGGATACCCGGCCTTGCAGTTCCTCGGCCAGGATTTCCTGGATGCGATGCCGGAGTTCCGTGTTGTAGCGGTCGCGTGGAATGAACACCAAACAGGACACGTAGCGGCTGAGTTCGTCGTGGCGGGTAAACAGCGCCGTCCTCTGGCGTTCCTGCAGGTGCAGGATGCCGAGCGCCGTCTCGACCAGGAGATCATCATCGATCTGGAACAGTTCGTCGCGCGGGTAATTGTCGAGGATGTTGGTCAGTGCCTTGCCATCGTGGCTCGACTGGTCGAAGCCGGCCTTTTCAAGAACGATCTGGACACGCCGTCTGAGCAGGGGGATTTCCGTCGGGCGCCGGTGGTAGGCGCCGGCCGTGAACAGTCCGACGAACAGCAGGTATCCGACGACCCGCCCCTCGTCGTCGAGGCGGCGAATCCCGATGGCGTCCATGTGGACGGCCCGGTGAACGGTCGAACGCTGGTTGGCCTTGGTCACCAGCAGCAGGCCGGGATAGCGGGTGAGGATCTCAGCGTCGGATTCGGCGCCGTTGTCGCCGCCGTTCTGGAAGACGGAATATTCCGGATCGCGCAGGACCCCGAGCCCGGTCTTGTCGACGTAAGCCAGATGGGACGTTCGTCCCTTGCCCTTCAAGTCGTATTCGCGGAAGCCGAGAAAGGTGAAATGGTTGTCATGAATCCAGCGCAGGAACTCCCGGACCTCGGCCACCTCGTCCATATGGAGCCCGCGCGGCGTCTTTTGCAACTCGTCGATGCAGGCGACCATGCGTTCGCGCATGGGCCGCCAATCCTCGACGGCGGACCTGACGTCGGCGAGGGCACTTTCGACGTTGGACTGGATTTCGGCGAGCCGCGCTCCCGACTGGCGGGTGACCTCGAGATGCATGAAGGACTCGGTTCTGGACCCGGTGTCGGTGACTCCCGGTTCCAGGATTTCCTGCATGCGGCCGGTCTTGGTGCGCCGCACCTTGAGCACCGGGTGGATGATCAGATGCGCCTCGAGGCCGGCCCGGTTGATTTCGGACGCGACCGAGTCGACGAGAAACGGCATGTCGTCCGTCGTGATTTCGACGACGGTATGCACCGATTCATAACCATGCTCCTTGACGGTCGGGTTGAAGGCACGGACCAATGCCGTGCCCGACTTGCGCGTCGTTGAGCCGCCCCAATGGTTGTGGACCATGGCGAACAGGTCGGCCGGCTTGCGGCCCGTTAGGTCCTCCATCGGTATTCGGGCGAAATATTGGGCAATGAACCGCTCGACCACGTCGGTTTGCCCTTTACGCAGCTTTTGTCGCGCTTCGCGGACGATTTTCCGGATCAATTCGTTTTTCGCGTTTTCGGCAGCCGCAGGCATCGAACCTTCCCCCTTACGAAGCCCTCCACTGACTGGGAGGTTAGCCGATTCTTGAAGAGCTTCAAAGAGTTCGTGGTCATTCATCGGAATTCACATCGCAGCCCGCCCCGACCGCCGGAAACCAACGGGAAGACCCGTCTCATCGATCGCGCAAGCGAGTGCTTGCCGAACCCGGGCGTCGACGGATAACCTGTCGGCAACCATCAAGGAGAGTGGATTTTCCAGCGGTTTGTCCGGCGTGATATCCAGCCTGATATCCAGCGGCTTATCCAGGGGGTTGCCATGGCCAACGGGGCGTTGGCTCTCGTTGCCGAAGGCATCCACAAGTCTTTCGGTTCGCTCGAAGTCCTGAAGGGGGTCTCGCTGGAGGCCCGCGACGGCGACGTCATCTCAATCATTGGCAGTTCCGGGTCGGGCAAGAGCACGTTTCTCCGCTGCATCAATTTCCTGGAAACGCCGGACCGCGGCCGCATCGTCGTCGGCGGCGAGGAGATTAGGGTCAAGACCGACCGCAACGGCCGCTCCATCGGCGCCGACCACAAGCAGATCGACCATCTGCGCTCGCGCCTCGGCATGGTCTTCCAGAGCTTCAACCTGTGGTCCCACATGACCGTCCTGCAGAACGTCATGGAGGGGCCGGTTCACGTGCTGAAGAGGGTCAAGAAAGAGGTCCACGACGAAGCCTTGGCGCTCCTCGAGAAGGTCGGCATCGCCGAGAAGCACGGCGCCTACCCATCCGAGCTTTCCGGCGGCCAGCAGCAGCGTGTCGCCATTGCCCGCGCGCTCGCCATGAACCCGCAGGTGCTGCTCTTCGACGAGCCGACCTCGGCGCTGGACCCGGAACTGGTCGGCGAGGTGCTGAAGGTGATGCGCGATCTCGCCGACGAGGGCCGCACCATGATCGTCGTCACTCACGAGATGGGCTTCGCCCGCGAGGCTTCTGACGAGACCATCTTCCTGCACGACGGGCGCATCGAGGAACAGGCGCCGCCGGCGGAGCTGTTCGGCAACCCCAAATCGGAACGTTGCCGCCAGTTCCTGGCCAGTACGTTGTGACGAAATACCGATTACCGATTATTCGTTTTAAGGACCATCAAACCACCTAGGGAGGACACAATGAAAAAACTCTTTGCCATCGCCGCCGTGGCGGTTGCCATGATCGGCGGCCCGGCCGTCGCCAAGGACTACAAGAGCATCAAGGTCGCCACGGAAGGCGCCTATGCGCCCTGGAACTTCAAGGATTCGGCCGGCAACCTGGTCGGCTTCGAGCCGGACCTGGTGATCGACCTCTGCAAGCGCATGGGCGTCCAATGCACGGTCGTCGAACAGGCCTGGGACGGCATCATCCCATCCCTGCAGGCCGGCAAGTACGACGCCATCATGGCCGGCATGTCGATCACCGACAAACGCAAGAAGGTGATCACCTTCTCGCGCGCCTACGCGGCAACACCGGCCAGTTTCGTCGTCACCAAGTCGAGCCCGTCGGCCAAGTTCAAGACCTCGATGGACGCCATCAACCTGCAGGAGGTGAGTGCCGAGGAGAAGGCGGTGATCGCCGCTATCGTCAAGGAGTTCAAGGGCAAAACCGTCGGCGTGCAGACGGCGACCACCCACGAGAACTTCCTCAGAGCGCATCTGGGCGACGACGTCACCATCCGCACCTACGACACCCAGGAAAACCTGGACCTGGACCTGCAGGCCGGTCGCGTCGACGCGGCGCTGGCTTCCATGAGCTACTGGAAACCGCTCCTCGAAAGCGACAAGGGCAAGGACATGACCGCCGTTGGGCCGGGCATGACCGGCGGTCCCTTCGGCGCCGGCGTCGGCGTCGGCATCCGCAAGGGCGACCAGGCCCTGGCCGACATGTTCTCCAAGGCGATCAACTCGGCCATTGCCGACGGCACGGTCAAGAAGATGGCCGTCCAGTGGTTCGGCTTCGACGCCTCGGTCAAGTAAGGCAAAGACCGGATAAGCGGCGGGCGTTCGTGATCATTTGATCGCGGCGTCCGCCGTTTGCGTTTCGAGAATCGAGTAGGGAACAGGCGGCGTGGATTTTACATTACTCGTATGGGGTGATGCTGGTTGGGGCGACGAGATGTTCCGTGGCGCCTTGATGACCCTGGCCGTCGCGGCGTCTTCCTATGGCCTTGGCATCGTGTTTGGCATTAGTGCCGCCGCCATGAAACTTTCCAACTTTTGGCTGACGCGATTAATCGCCGATATTTATACGACGGTGGTTCGTGGGGTTCCTGAGCTATTGATCATTTACTTAGTGTTCTACGGTGGTTCCGCGATGTTGATGGGTATCGCCAGAGGAATGTTCGGGTACGACGGCGGATATATAGACCTCCCCGTTTTTGTTATTGGGATGGTTTGTATAGGCCTGAGTTCCGGTGCCTACGCCACTGAAGTAATTCGCGGTGCCGTCCTAGCCGTTCCCGTTGGACAGATTGAAGCGGCTCGAGCCGTCGGAATGAGCCGGAGCCTTCGATTTTGGAGGATTCTAGTTCCGCAGGTCGCGCGTTACGCATTACCGGGTCTCGGCAATGTCTGGCAACTCACCCTCAAGGAAACTTCGTTGATCTCGATCGTCGGATTGGTGGAGATCATGCGAGGGTCAGCCATCGGCGCCGGCTCAACCAAGGAACCGTTCACTTTCTACATCACTGCTTTCATCCTCTATTTGGGCCTCACATCGATCTCGAATCGCGGTTTCCTAAGGGCCGAAGCATGGGCCAATCGCGGCGTAAGGACGGCTTAAGATGGGTTGGGAATTCTTCAAAGAGACTTTTCCCGTCCTCCTTGGAGGAATCCCCGAAACGTTGACCCTCGTGTTTTCCTCACTGTCGATGGGCTTCGTACTGGCGACCGTGATCGCTGTTATGCGCCTTTCGAACAGCTGGATCGCCTCTTCAATTGCTTATGGCTACGTATACATTTTTCGATCGACGCCTTTACTGGTGCAGATTTTTCTAATTCATTATGGATCAGGGCAATTCGTTGAATTCTTCGAAAGCGTTGGTTTGTGGGTCTTTCTACGCGAACCCTGGTTCAACGCTATTCTGGCCTTAACCCTCAATACCGGCGCCTACACCTCCGAGATCATCCGGGGCGGCATCCAATCCGTGCCCTGGGGCCAACTGGAAGCCGCCCGGGCTTGTGGCATGTCCGGCTTCTTGCTGTTCAGGCGTATTATTTTTCCCGTTGCTATCCGTCAGGCCCTGCCGGGTTACGGCAACGAGATCATCCTGATGGTCAAGGCGACGTCTCTGGCCAGCACCATTACCATTTTGGAGATCCTCGGAGAGGCGAAAAAAATCCAAGCGGCAAACTTTATGCCGATTGAGACGTTCACTCTTGCTGGAATGATTTACCTGACCATCAACTTCCTGGTCACGCGCGTCATCCTGTGGACTGAGATCAAACTATCGCCGCAGCTGTTCCGCGACCGGCCGTCCTATTTCAAGAGCCTCTTCAAGGGGACGCAATCGGATATGGAGGCGGTCGCTCCCGCCGGCAAGGCCATCCGCTAAGATCATACCGCCCCATGTGGACCTTTACGGCGACATCAGGTTCCCCGACTTGCGGTCCTCCAGCGGCTCACCGCCGGCGATCTTGCCGATCCAATCACCGGGGCGGACCAGGGTATCGGCTTTGCGGGCGAAAAAGATACCCGATGTGGCGGCCGTGATCGGCGTGCGCGCCTTAGCCGGATCATCGGCCTCGATGTCAACCAACTCGGCCATCAGATCGCCCGTCTCGACGCGCTCGCCGATGGGGCTTTTCCAGGCGACGATTCCGGCCGCCGGCGCCCGGAGCACATCGACGCCGTCGAGCGGTGTCGGTTCGCAGGGGACTTCGGGCAGCGGTTCCGGGTTACCGCCGACAACACCGCGGCGCTGCAGGAAGTTGAACAGGGCCTTGGCGTCCTTGGCGGCGAGGCCGTCATCGACGTCGTTGCGCCCGCGCAACTCGACGGTGGTGGCGAAACAGCCGTCGGGGATCGGGTAGTCGTCTCCGATCCGTTGGCGCAGCCGGATCCAGGGCCCGGCGTTGGCCGAATCGAAAGGGTCGCCGCCCGGTTCGTCCTCGAGCAGCACCACCGGCGAGGCCAGGTCGCGGGCCAGTTCCATGACGATGTCGGCGTGCACCCGGTTGGCGTAGAGATGCATGGCCGAGATGCTGTCGCAATGGACGTCGAGGACCAGGTCGGCGTCGACGGACAAGGACAGCAACGTCGCCTTCAGGATTTCCAACTCGGTCCTGCGTGGCAAATCGCCGGCCGCCGCTTTCAACGCGTCGCGAACTCGGTCACCGTTTTCAGTCGCATCCGAGGACAGTTTGCCGTCGAGCGCCTCGGCTATCGTTTCCGTCAGGTCGGGCCAGTGCCGGTTGAAGTTGCCGCCGCCGTCGAATTCGAAGCGCCCCGGGTGGTTGCCGTTGATGCGTTGCGCCATGCCGATGGGATTGGCGTAGGGCAGCAGCACGATCTCACCGGCGATGCGCCCCTCGGCGTCGGCCGCGTCGAGAAGGCCGGTCAGGTGGTTGAGCGTCAGCAGCCCCGGCCATTCGTCGGCATGCAGCGCCGCATGCAGGTAGGCCTTGGGCCGGGCGCCTGGCTCACCGTAGCGGTGCAGCTTGAGGAAACGCCGCGTCCCCGGGCTCGGGCTGGCGAGCGTGATTTCGTCCGTCGTGCGCGGCATGACCGTTTCCCCCTGGTCTGTGTCCTGAACCGAAAAGGTATATCGCAGAAAGCGCGTCGGCAACGCGGCGACGTTGCAATCGCGTTAAAAGGCCGGTCACGGATAGTAGGAGAATGGAGCGGGCGATGGGATTCGAACCCACGACTTCAACCTTGGCAAGGTTGCGCTCTACC
>Ga0066187_1000239_pt1 | contig 21102 bp, 16 predicted proteins | sample WorMetexBAHAMAS1_FD_58706 | JGI IMG/M metagenome (GOLD analysis project Ga0066187, IMG submission 58706) | Marine gutless worms symbiont microbial communities from Max Planck institute for Marine Microbiology, Germany - Inanidrilus exumae... | ecosystem: Host-associated > Annelida > Digestive...
ATTCCATTTTGATGAAATGCGATACAGGTAAAATTTGCCCCGGATATTTCTTAATTCAGTTTTGTCAAATTAAATTGAAGCTATGAAGGGCATTCTCTTTAAAAGCTATCCTTGGTGACGCATAACAAATTTATTTAGATATTCGTTCTGAACAAAATGTTACGTGGGCAAACTGGGAAGTTAGGGTTTAATGGACATCTCTGTGTACCCATCCAGTTCACTAAGGCTGCGGACACGTGAACTATAGGTGTGAGAGCTTTTCTGTAATCTCATCGAGGGCTTGTTTAGCGTCGACGAGATTTTTTTTGGTTCTGGTGACGAGTTCCTTGGGGGCCCGTTCAACAAAAGTAGGATTACTAAGCTGCCTAGTTAAGGAGGTAATTTGTTTATCTAGTTTGTCCCGCTTTTTTTGTAGACGTAACCGCTCCTTATCTCGTAGTGCTTCGGGAAGAGGAACAAAGACTTTTAGGTTGCGGACGTGGGTAGATGCTGCAAACTCTTGTGGGCCATCTTTGGTATTTAAATTGAGTGTGTGGATCGGTACTAAGGAGGATATAATATGTGGGTTGTCCCCGATAGAACCAATATCTCCTAAAATCCACACATCGGTTGCAAGGGCGGGAGCAATTTGCATTTCGGCTCGAATATTCCGGATAGCGGAAACAATTTCACCGATGAAAGCAAATCTCTCCTCCATTTGTGGATCGATGTCATCACCATGTATGATCTGTGGGTAGTGTGAGACAACACAGGCTGGAGAGAGCAGGGCGTCGATGGCCTCCCGAGTGTAAGGGTCATGACTAACTTTTTTGATGTGGGAAAAGCGTCCTTTTAGTAGATGGAAGATCTCTTCGCTGATAAAAGGAGTGATGGGGTGCATGAGGCGGATAGCAGATAGTAGGACGATGACTAGCAATTTTTGCTTAATCTTTGCTCCATCACTCTTAGAGAAAAGTAGAGGTTTAGCAAGTTCGACATAGTAAGCACAAAATTGGTCCCAAAAGAAGTGATACATGCAGAGCGCCGCGTGGTTGAAACGATAATCTCTTAGATAGGCGTTCATCTCTTTGATAGTACGGTTGAGTAAGGAGAGAATCCATCTGTCTTCTAGAGGGAGTTCTTCGGGGAGTTCCTCCATGAAATCTTCAGAGGAGAGGGTGAGGTGTGTTAGAACGAAGCGAGCCCCATTCCACACCTTATTGATAAAATTCTTAAATTCTTCAATGCGACGAAGATCCAAATCGATTTGGAAACTCTCTGTTGCGCTGGCAACGAGGGCTATACGCATTGCATCAGTTCCATAAGTGTCCATGATCTCCACGGGATCAATCACATTTCCTTTCGATTTGGACATCTTTTCCCATTTTGAATGGATATGTTCGGGGAGGGATGCGCCGCTGTCGAAAGCCCTCCTCTCTCGAGGTGGGATGTAGGTAGTGTTCCCCTCGGGTGTAATCTGAAAGTAGGACTTTCCGTAGATAAGACCTTGCAGGGAGACTTCGGAGAAGGGGGGAGCGCCCATAACATATTCTCCCATCATGATCATGCGAGCTACCCAGAAGAATAGGATATCATGTCCAGTGACCAGTGTAGAATTGGGATAAAACTTCTTCAGTTCATTAGTGCAGTGGGGCCATCCAAGTGCGCTGAAGGGCCACAGGCTGGAAGAGAACCAAGTGTCGAGGACGTCATCATCCTGAGACCACTCTTCACCCCCCTTTGTAAATTGTGGGGGAATATCTTCCCCTTCGCAGCATAGGACCTCTCCCGAGGCGTTTTTCCAAATGGGGATGCGGTGCCCCCACCATAGCTGGCGCGAAATACACCAATCACATATATTCTCGATCCAGTGCAAGAAGGACCTTTCCCTATTTTTGGGGGTGAACACAACCCTTCCCTCTTTTACGGCGTCGATAAGCCTCTGCTTGAAGGGCTGCATCTTGATAAACCATTGTTTTGAGAGGAGGGGTTCAATCACCGCTTTGGAGCGATATGAGATGCCGACGCGGTGGGTATGGGGTTCTTCCCTTTCCAGACAGCCGATTTTTCGCATTTTCTCCACGATGTGGCGGCGAGCTTCGTTAACGCTAAGTCCTTGATATTCAAGCCCATTTTCGTTGAGAGTTCCATCGGGATTGAGGATATTTATCAGGGGAAGTGCATGCCGTCTGCCTGTCTCCCAGTCATTGAAGTCGTGGGCTGGGGTGATTTTGACAACGCCCGTTCCAAATTTGGGGTTGACAGATTCATCTGCAATTACGGGTATGGTGCGATGAGCAATGGGGAGGGTAATACATTTCCCAACATAGAGTGCGTAGCGTGTGTCTCCAGGGGCAACGGCAACAGCTACATCTCCTAGCATGGTTTCGGGACGTGTCGTTGCAATGGTGAGATGAGCGTCCTCTACACCTTCGAGGGGGTAGCGGAGGTAGTATAATTTAGTTCTTTTTTCTTCGTACTCCACCTCATCATCTGCTAGGGCCGTTTGAGTTATGGGATCCCAGTTGACAAGGTAGTCTCCCTGGTATATGAGTCCGTCATCATACATCTTCTTAAATAGAGTGCGCACAGCCAGGTTAGATTCTCTATCCATCGTGAAGCGATGGCGCATCCAGTCGCAGGAGCATCCCAGACGTTTTAGTTGAGCGACAATCTCCTTTTCATGCCGCTCCTTCCACTTCCATACATAATCTAGAAATGTATCTCGATCGTAGTCACACCGGCGCTCCCCCCTTTTTGCCAGGAGATCCTTTTCCACGATAGTTTGTGTGGAGATTCCAGCATGATCGGTTCCTGGGACCCAAAGCACTTCATACCCTAGCATCCGTTTCCACCTGATTAAGACATCTTGAAGTGTATTGACAAGGGCGTGTCCCATGTGAAGGATTCCCGTCACGTTGGGCGGTGGAAGTACGATGCAATAGGGGGGTTTCTCAGATAGAGGATCGGCATGAAAAAATCCATTTCGCTCCCAGAAATCATACCACTTCTCCTCTGTGATATCAGGATCGTAAGATTTAGAAAAATTAGAGTTACTCATATCCGTCCAGTGTATAGTGTTTGAGATGAAATTCAAAGGGATTTGTAGATTGGACTAATTCTTCTTCCACCCTCTTTTCATACTCTTTAGATTCTTGAGCGTGGTTTAAGCAGAAGTGGTAAAGGGCGAGTTGCCGGTAAAGCTCGAGCTTTTCCCAGAGGAATGCTCCCTTCATCCACGAAGAGTGCATGGTGATATGTCCATTTAAGAAGTGTCCTAGAAGAGTCGGTATTCTAGGAAATGGCGTTTCGACGAGCTTCCCAAAATGAGCTAAGGCTGCCTTTTCTCCTTCACTCCCCGCTAAGAAACATCCTTGCAGCATATAAAATAGGGAGGAGGGGTCCTCCCTGTCTTTCTCCCTTTCCAGGAGTTTTCCCGCCTTTTGAGTTTCTTTCGAGAGAAGGAGGACCCAAATATGTAAAGTTTTTGGAAGGGAGATTTTTTCAAAATAGGGGAGAAGCTTAGGAGAATTTTGAATGGTGGTATTTTGTCTTATAATGGGGATAAAAAATTTCGTTGGGGTGTCCGGAAGGAGGCGGTCGAGTTTGTCTCGGAGAGGGCACTCTTCGATCAAAACTTTGATCCTATTTTTGATGAGGAGGAACTTGGAATCTACCTCGTGTTGAAGTTTGACATTGAAAATGAATAGGATGAGTTTTGGATAACCCAAAGTGACGAGGGTAAGGAGAGCATTTTCTAGGAGGGGGGTGGCCTCCTCGAACCCCTTTGGAATCTCTTGAACGAGTTCATAGAGGGTGATGGGACGCACAAGCCAAAAAGCGAGTCGGACAGCGAGGTAGATATGTTCGAAAATTTTTTCAGAAAAATGTAAGGGTGTTTCGAAAAATGGGATGTCCTCCCAATTTATCGTAAGATTTGTGATGCAATGTTGCACAACCTTTCTATCATAGATGAGTGGAAGATAACGCACGGTGAGTAGAGCAAAGGTGTAGGCACCTATCCGATCTACTTGGGCGGCTTCCTGAAAGCGAAAGATTATATGTTCTTTGATGATGCGGATGAGCGGATGTTTGGGATACATTCGAACCGCAAGTTCTAAGCACTTTGTCTCCTCTTCGAGGTCATTTTCCGCCAGATAGACAAGAGATTTTCCGAGATATTCGAGAGGGGCCCCTGCAGTTTTGTGGAGCTTCTCAAACTCCTGCAACGCTCTGTTAAAATGGTTTTTTGCTTGCGTGGTGTCATTTTTCCCCATTTCAATGAAGGTCAGTCCTGCACGAAATGTTGCCTCTCTCCCTTCGGAACGTCCCTGAAAGGAGCTGGCAATTCTTCGATATTCGCTAAGCGCTTTGTTGTAATCTTTGATTCGTAAGAAGGCGTCGGGGATGGCCAAACAATTGACTGTAACGTTTTGACTTCCAACGTAAAGATAGACAGGGCTCACATTGAGATCAGCATCGCGCAAGAGGAGGCCCACATATCCACCGAAAAGAGGGGTATGATGCGTGTGGGTAATGACACATTCGTGATTTATAAATAGAGAGAGTTGGTTGCCCTGGCGTTGTACGATGATAGTGTACTCTCTATCAAATTCGAGATAGATGTGCTCTTCGTCGATGATTTCGATGTTTAAATATAAAAATTTGCATCCGCGATTCTCTTCCGATCCAATCCATATCAAATATCCGCTCTCAAGGATCTTCGCGCTCTCTTTTTCAGAGGCGCACATCAAGAATCCCATACCGTGACAGCCCCTCTTCAATGTAACCTGGGCCCTGAGTTGAATATTTTCGGAGTAGGATTTCTTTGATAACATGAGCATCGCCCATTCCATCACACCTGCGGAGCGAGAGATGGCCATATGTTTGGTTAGAAGCATATTTTCTTGAAATTCCCAATCACCAGAATGTTGCAGCTGGAATTTTCCTGAAAGGGTCCATTCTGGTTGCCCCCGAATGTAATCGTTGAGGTCTGCGATGATCTCCTTAACGCTTGTGTACCTCCTTGAGGGGGCATCTAAACATTTAAAGACAATACGCGAGAGCCGCGGGGGGATCTCTCTTTCGGGAGCTACGCTCTGCGGATTGGGAATAGGTTCTGGGCCCCCACCACTCAATTGCTCCTTCCATTGTGTGAGGTCGTCTGGGCGATCAAATAGTTTTTCTAAGGTTAGCATGTAGTAGAGCATTGCTCCGAGTGAATAGATATCAGTTTGTACAGAGTTAGGTTGTGCAAATGCGCGCTCAGGTGCCATATAGTTTAATGTGCCTATTGGGCTCATGGGGCGGGTAGTGCGACTCTTTGTGGGCATATCACAAGTGTCGCTATGTGGATCATGCCTTTCTGCTGTTCCTATTGAGATGGCACATCCCCAATCTAAAATTGTCACTTGTGATAAATTTTTGACTACAATATTGTTGGGCTTGATGTCTCGATGCAAAAATCCCTTAGAGTGAACGTAATAGATTGCCTGGCAGATGTTGAAAAACATTAGCATCAGCGTATACACCGAAGAACCCACGAGGTGGGGGATAAGTCCATGATCCCTAGCATAACTAGTTTTATAGAGGATTTGAGAAAGGGTTTTTCCTTCAACGTATGGCATGGTATAGTAGAGGTCATCGGCCTCTACATGTAGAGAGTAGACGGGAACAATAGATGGGTGTGTCAGTTGTGCTGTAATTTTAGGTTCTAATAAAAATCTTTCATAGTAACGGGGTTTGTGGAGGTGTGAGGGGAGGATGCGCTTTAGGGCGACTCTCCTCTGGCATACCAAATCTTCGGCGAGAAAGACCTCGCCCATTCCTCCTACCCCAATTAGGTCGATGAGTCGGTAATGTCCAAGTGGTATGGGGAACTGATACTTTATTTGCTCCTCTTCACTCATAGGTCAATATGATCCAAAGGTATGTATAAGTGAGCCACCTCTTTCTCTACCATCTTCTCATAGTGCACAGCTCGATCATGTTCTCCTAAGCATGTGTGATAGAGGGTGAGTTGTCGATAGAGTTGCAATTTTTCCCAAACGAATGCCTTTTTAAACCACCCTGACTTGAGGTCGATGTTGCCTTTAAGAAAATGTCCTAAAAGGGTCCCGATTGGAGGAAAGGTAGTTTCTGTCAAAGGTGCAAAGTGGGAATGGGCAGCCTCCCTACCTTTCGTGCCAGCCAGGTAACACCCCCACAAAATGTAGTAGGGCGAAGAGGGTTCTAGAATGGGTTTGTTTTTGAGTAGTTTACATACTTCCCCATACTTTCCTGTAAGCAAAAGGGCCCATGTGTACTCTAGCTCATATGTATTGTTTTTGCTGAGATAGGGGAGAAGTTTTTCCGCATTTTGAGCGGTCAACACATTTTCTATAAAGGAGAGAAGGATGTGAGGTTTTGTCTCTCCTATGAGAAGGCTGAGCTTCCTCTCTATTGAAAAGGAGCTTAGTATAATTTCAAAAATATTTTTAGTTCTGAGAAATTGTGGGCACCCCTCCTTTTGGTAGGTTACATTCAGGATAAACTCGACGATATGGGTTGCTCTTAGAGCGATTAACGCAGATAGGCTATTCTCAAGTAAACAAAAATGTTGCTTACCCTCTTTGGGAATGTTTAACGTCAACTCGTAGAGGGTCTTGGGGCGGGCAAGCCAGAAGGCTAACTGCTGAGACAAGCGGATATGAGGAGACTCTTCCTCTAGGGGGGTAGAGGGAACTACGATAAAAGGAATCGGGTCCCAGTTCGTCATGAGGTCTTTGATAAGTACCTGCGCCTCTTTCCTCGCATATATTTGAGGGAGGTAACGGATGGTGAGGAGGGTGAAGGTATAGGCGGCTGTGCGATCGATATGTGCCGATTCATGTAAACGGATAATGATATGTTCGTCGAGCAGATATCTCAAAGGATGTTTAGGGTATAAGTGGATGGCCTGCTCCAAACATTTACTTTCGGCATCTAGGTTGTTTTGAGCCTGATAGACGAGCGACTTACCCACATACTCGATGGGTGCTCCTGGCGTGGTGCGCAATTTTTCAAACTCTTTTATAGCTTGACCAAAGTATATTTGCGTATGTGCCTTTTCATGTTTACCCCATTCTGTGAGGGTAAATCCTGCGCGAAATATTGCTTCTCTCCCTTCAGAGCGTCCTCTGAACGAATGGGATATGCGCTGATATTCTGTTAGGGCGGTTGAGTAGTATTTGCTCATTAAGAGAGCATCGGGGATGGCAAGGCAGCTTACCAAAGCATTTTGGCTGCCACTATAGAGCGTGATAGGATCCATATCAAAATCGGCATCACGAAAGAGTATGCCAAAATGTCCCCCTATGAGAGGGATGTGGCTGATGTAGCTTAAAATTAACACGTTGTCAACAAAAAATCTGAATTTATTGTCCTGTTGCTCAGCGGAGAGTGTGTAATATTTCTCTGGAGCAAGATACGATTGTTGTAAGTGGATTAGCTCGATATTAGAGCGCAAGAACTGGCAGCCGGGCTGTGTCTTGGATCCGATCCAAATGAGGTAGCCACTCTCTATTCCCTTTTTTGGGGTTGCCTCTGGGGCACACATGAGAATACCTAACCCTGAAGAGCTCTCTCTAAGCTTGACTTTTGTGTTCAGTTGGATGTTTCCAGAATAGGATTTCTTGGAGAGTGAGAGTGTCACCCACTCCCTCCCCCCTGCATAACGGGATATAGCCATATGTTTGGTAAGTAACACATTCGCTTGAAATTTCCATTCGTTGGGTCGATCGATGTGAAAGTTGCCTAAAGGAACCCATTCTGGAAAGCCCTGGATATAATTTTGCACTTCATTAATGAGCTCCTGTACATTCTTATACCGCTTATCTGGATCATTGTGCATGCATTTTACAGCAATATGAGCGAGTTTTGGGGTAATCTCCCTGTAAGGAGCCACTTCCTGCGGATCTGTTGGGAGGGGAACTCCCTCCATTTCTATCTGTATGCGCCATTTTTTTAGGGAGCTTGGGCGATTGAATGGGAAGTGGAGTGTCAGGATAAGATAGAGTGTGGCACCCAAGGCGTAGATGTCCGTGAGAACATTAGAGACTGCCCCTAAAGCCTGTTCGGGCGCCATAAATTCTACCGTTCCCACCGTTTTCCCAGGTTTTGTTAGTCCTTTTGCGGATGACAGATCCTCCTCTTCCACACATTCACTCTCTTCCCTTTCTATATTTTCTATCTTTGTCGCGACTCCCCAATCTAAAATCACAACCTCGTTGAATTTTCCTACGATTATATTTTCTGGTTTGATATCTCGATGTAAGAACCCCTTGGAGTGGGTGTATTCGATCGCATTACAGATATTTAGGAACATGATCATGAGTGTTTGAATTGAAGATCCGATCGGATCTATTGGCAGATTTTCATCGATGGCGCGGCGCGTTTTGTTCAGAATTTCGCGTAAGGTCTTCCCCTCAATGTAGGGCATCGTGTAGTAGATTGTCTCTTTTTCTTCATGCAGCTTGTAGATTGGGATGATGGAGGGGTGGGTCAGCTGCGCCGCTATCCTAGGTTCGTTCAAAAACCTCTTGCGCAGAGTTTCGTGCAACGCAAACTTGGGTAAAATCCGCTTTAAAGCTACCTTGCGCTGGCATGTAGGATCGTAAGCCAAAAAAATTTCACCCATCCCCCCCTTTCCGATCCATTCTGTTAGCCTATACTGACCCAACTGCATGGGCAACTCGTAGCTACACTTCTTCTTCTCCATCCCCCGAAACATAACAGAGATTTTCCTCTTTATTCAAAGAAAAAGTCGTGTTACACTGCTGTTTCAGACTGGGATCTAGCTTGGATGAAAGATGAAAAAAAGATCGTTTTAACGGGGGACAGGCCCACGGGTCCGCTGCACTTGGGACATTATGTAGGATCTCTGCACTCTCGCATAGAGTTGCAGGATGGTGCTGATCAGTATGTGATGATTGCTGATCTTCAGGCGCTTACAGATCATACTAAAGAGCCCGACTTCATACGCAAAAATGTACTGCAGGTAGCTCTGGATTATTTGGCTGTGGGGATTGACCCCAAAAAGACGGTGATATTTATCCAATCTCTTATACCTCCGCTTACTGAGCTGACGCTCTATTACCTCAATCTAGTGACGTGGAATCGCTTAAAACATAATCCCACTGTGAAACAGGAGATTATTCATAAGGGGTTCGGGGAGAGTGTTCCCGCGGGATTCATGGTGTATCCTGTTTTTCAAGCTGCTGACATTACAGCGTTTAAAGCTAATTGCGTGCCTGTAGGGGAGGATCAACTTCCTATGATCGAACAGACCAATGAGATCGTACGCTCCTTCAACCGAACCTATCAGAAAGATGTGTTAGTCGTTGCGGAGGCTTTTCTCTCTCGGGCGGCTCGCCTGCCCGGTACCGACGGTGGGCCAAAGATGAGCAAAACTCTTAACAATGCGATCTATCTTAGCGATACATCCGACCAGGTCAAGAAGAAGGTTCAGAAAATGTACTCCGACCCTCGCCACTTGCGTGTTGAGGACCCTGGGAGGGTGGAAGGGAACCCCCTATTTTACTACCTCGATGCTTTTGGGAGGGATGCCTCAAAAATTGATCAACTCAAAGACCACTACCGGAAGGGGGGGATGGGTGACAGTGTAGTGAAAAAATATCTCCTAGACGTACTCATCGATTTCTTGGGGCCGATTCAAGAGAGGCGTGCCCTGTTCGAAAAAGACCTTGGAGGGGTGATGGACATATTACGTTCTGGAAGTGCGAAAGCCCTCGAAAGAGCCTCTGCTACCCTTGTAGAGGTGCGCTCGGCGATGGGCCTAACATATTAGGCGGCCGAACGTGGACGATTCAGTAGGCTTCTGACGAAGGTGTGCTTGTCCGCGATGACGAACCTTGTCATTCCTTCGACGATTTAGGCGTTTGCTGAAGAAACAAACGCAACAGTGGAGGAGAGCACCCCCCCCTCTGCGATGATGCCAGGGCTGCAGTGTGTGGCCTCGCCCCTCCTTGCTCCTGTGGGTGCCGCAAGGCTTCAGCCTTCGGTGACCCAAATTGTTGTTGTGATATTTATTATAAATGTCCGATTATGTCTTGTCTACTACAGATCAACGCTCCTTCTCTACCTTCCTAGTAAATCATTTCACAGATCACAAAGCCAAAGCTCTAAGCAGACATGAAAGTTTCATTTTGCGTCCCCCTGAACAAATAATTTGACAACAACGATTTAATTTCAATTCCACATCTTTTGATTCTTCTTCTTCTTTTGTCTATCCATATTTCTCTCGATTTTAATCTTCTCATACTCAAATTGTTGCTGCGGATGGACTTCCCAGACACACAGAATAAAAGCTGTGTTTCAGAAAAGAGGATTATCTGTTTTTACCCTGACCCTCTCCTGAATCCTTGCCAGCGGCGCTTTTGCGACGGATCATGTGGTGGGATCTCTTCCTCTCTGTGAGAATGGGATTTAGAAGGCGCACTTCGAAGTCATAGTTGGCTTGTTGGAAGGCGTTATTTAGTTGCGACATGTGGCTATTGAACAATTCCATTGCCTCGGGGTTGCCGACAAGCTGTATGTTGAAGGACTTGGGTGCAGTGCTATATTCTTCGATCAAGACTTGGGTTCCATCTAGGATGGAGTTGGGAATATTTAGGGTTACGGTCGTTTGGGTGATGCCGCTATTTTGTTGATGTAAAATCATCAAAGTGCCTCCAATTTTTTCTACAAGTTCAAACAGATCTTGAGGAAGGCGTAAGTACATCGGCTCGGAGTCAAGAGGAAGAGTAGGAGGAAGTAGCCCCTCCGGCAAGGGAGCAGTAGTGGCGGCCTGGCATCCTTCGGAAGGCTTGCCTCTATTTTTGTTGCTCCCCTTATCCGCTGAGGACCCGCCCCTTGCTGCCACTGGCGGCATGGCCCCACCGCTTCCCTCTATGGCAGCCTGTTTCTTGAGCCTCGGCCTAGTAGCCGCCACCTTCTTGGTGGTGGCTAGCTTAGAAGGCCTCCCCCGCTTCGTGGTCTCTTCGCGAGGAGTAGATGGAGATCTCCTCTTCGTTGGGGGGGAAGATTTGCCTTCAGCTGTGGAGGATGTTTTTTTGCTCCCCCTTCTTTGTGTGGCGGCTGGAGAGGCCTTTTTCGTACATTGTTTCTCCTTGCTGGCGGTGGAGGCCACTCCCTTTTTTTCGCTCTTTCCTTCCACGGCGCCCATTTTTGATTTGGTGGAGATAAGCTTTTTCTTGGGCGCTGCCCTCTTTTTGTGGGGCTTTTCTTTTGTTAAAGCACCACGGGTTGGTTGAGAGGACAGGAGTGAGGAGTCGGCAGTGAGCTTTTGTCTTTTTGAAGCAGTCTTTTTTTGCGTTGTGGTTTGGTCTGTAGAAGAGGGTGGGGAGTCCCCCTCTTTTTCTCTTTGAGAGTGTGGGGCCTCAGATGGATCTGAACGGTTGCCCTCCACAGGTTGCTCCTGTTCTTGGCATGATGTTTCTTGGGGGGGTGGGGTAGGTTGCTGTGAGTGGGATGGTTCTCCCACATCGTGAGAGTATTCGCTAGAGGATGATTGGGTTGATGGGGATGTAGTAGTAGGGCTGCCGTCGCCACTGCCCTCTTCCGATGAGGGAGGAGGGGCAGCAGGCTCTCTGTCGTAATTTGTGCCGTTCCCACGCAGGACAGAGTTAGGTGGTGGAGTTGTAAGGGGAGAACCCTGTTGGGAGGGTGTGCTTACTTGTATGCCTGCTGACTCAGAGTCAAATATACTTCTTTGCTCGCTATCTCCCCTCATGTACTCAGAAAATGGCGCAGAAGGATGAGGTGGAGTGGGTCCTGCTCCATCATCCAGGCGTTGTTTCTTATCATCCCGTCCTTGCGTCTGTTTATTTTTCGAGGGAGATCTGCCTTTCTGTTCCGACTCATCGGATTTGCCCACCTTCTTCATTGCTCTTTTGAATTGTTCAGGATTGGGCTCATTCTTGACTTCTTTGGTATTTTTGGGATAGGGCACAGGAATATTATTAGTTATCCATTCCGGATGTTCTACCATAATATCCTACCTCTTACGTTTCTTTAAGTTATGCATGGAGGTACCCAACTCATCTGTTTCCAGCTCCTCTTTGTACTTTATCGCTCTCTTTATTCCCTTTTGCCACTCTTTGCGATGGGCCAGAAGCTTCTCGACGTCGCACCGCTTTTGTATCATGTCTCTACGTGCCTCTTCAACCCTTTTTTGAGCTTTTTTCACCTCTTTAACCTGATCCTGCACCCTCCTCTCTTCTTGACTTAGCTGCTCTTCGACGACACGTAAGTAATCGCGCATCATCTCTATTTTGTCGGTCGTTGTTCCTCTGTCTAGTTCGTTGCGCAATTGCTCTAATTTGTCTGTACGATGCTTGAGGGTTTTGTCCCGCTCCTTTTCTAGGGTTTTTTGTTTCTCCTCCTCCTTTATAAGCGCCTCTTTTGTCTCATTTAGGACGCGTTCCGCCTCATCTAGTCTACGCTGTTTAATCTTTACAAGTTGTTCGAGGGGGTACGTTTTCTCCATAAGAGCCGATTACCTCAACAGCATCTGGAGTTGTTCTAAGGTTTCCTTGAAGGTGCATCGTTCATCTACCCTTTGTTGGAGATAGCGATGCACTTTTTTGATATATTTTATCGCAAAATCTGCATCTTTATCTGAGCCAGGTTTATACTCACCAATCCGGATTAAGAGCTCATTTTTTTTATAGTTGGCTAGAATTTCGCGCACCTGTCCGATCAATTTGCGGTGTCCTTCACTGGTAATAGCTGGCAAGAGGCGGCTAATCGACGATGAGATGTCGATGGCGGGGTAGTGGTATTGCATTGCTAACGCACTCGACAGGTTAATATGGCCGTCGAGAATAGAGCGCACCTCATCTGAGATGGGTTCATTGAGGTCATCCCCAGCAACCAGGATAGTGTAAAAGGCTGTGATGGATCCCCTATCAGAATTTCCTGAACGCTCGAGCAGGCGTGGTAGAGTGGCAAAGACGGAGGGGGTATATCCTGCACGTGCTGGTGGTTCTCCAGCGGCAAGGCCCACCTCCCTGAGAGCGCGTGCAAAGCGGGTGACGGAGTCCATAAGCAAAATAACCGTTTTTCCCTGAGCGCGGAAATATTCGGCAATTGCTGTTCCAACATAGGCTGCGTTTAGACGTAATTGGGCTGCCTGATCAGAGGTAGAGACGACGACAACTGACCTAGCAAGCCCCTCTTCGCCCAAGTCGTTTTTGATAAATTCTAGTACCTCGCGTCCCCTCTCTCCGATGAGGGCAATCACATTGACATCGGCCACGGCATAGCGGGCGATCATTCCGAGCAAGGTTGATTTACCCCCACCAGCGGCTGAGAAGATGCCTATTCTCTGCCCTTGGCCACAGGTTAGGATGCCATCAATTGCCCGTACTCCTACCGAGATTGGAGTGTGTATCACTCCTCGTCTTAGAGGGTCTGGTGGTGGGTTGATGACGGGGAAAATATCTTCCGTTTCTAAATCCCCATGTGTTTCAGAGTCTAGGGGATTGCCTAACCCATCTAGGACTCTGCCTAGTAATTTTGGTCCTACCTTGATGTGGAGGGGGAGTCGCGTGGGGATCACCTCCGAAGAGGGGCCTACGCCGTACATCTCTCCAAGTGGAGAGAGGAGGACCTCCTCCTTGGTAAAACCTACCACCTCTGCAATTAGTGGCTCTTGCTCTCTTTTGACGAGACACACCTCACCCATCTTAACATTAGGGACGACAGCGCGGATGAGCATCCCCACAATTTGAGTAATTCTTCCATGGACCGTTGTGAGTTCGATATCCTCTAAGTGTCCCATGATTTTCTCATAGTCTGGAGTACGTGGCATGGCGGTCTATCTCCCGTGGGTCTAATTATAAATCTTCACACAATTACGCAGAAACTAAATTTTAACTTAGTCCAGTAGAGTAGAATAGAAAAAAATATGGCCGAAAATCAGATCTGGATATTGAAAAGCGTTTTGAAACCACTCACTGCAGTGCTCAAGAGAACAGAGGAGTATTCTAGTTCTTGTTGAGCTTTAGTTAATTTTGTTTGCATGAGAAGCAGTTCTCCAGGACTGATTACCTGCCCCGGTACTCCGAGATGTTTCATACTCTCTTGCGCTTGAGCTAATTGTTTTTGACTATCAGTTAGAAGGCCCATAAACTTGTGCATGGGGTTTTGGCGGTAAAATTGGGTAGGTGCGGATCCGGGGTCAACCCCAGCTTTACCGGCTGCACCACGAATCAGTTCATTAGCATTGGTAAGTTTCTTCCTTAGTAGATATTTTTGGGATTGGCGCAGATTGAGATTTTTGTTATTTAGTTTGTTTTGTAAATCTCCTAACATAGAAGAGACGCTACTCATCTGATCTATGAGTGCTTCGTGCGTGGGTTCTGCAACATCACCCCTTCCCTGTCCAGCTAAATCGAAGGGAGATTTCTCCTCAGCCTGTTTTGAAGTAGTTGGGGGTTCTCCTGTCTTCATGTACGATTCAAATGGCCGAGAGGCGGCGGGTTTGTTTTCTTCTCCAGGCTGCACTGGTTTGGGAGGGCCAGCGCGGGATATAGGTGGGACATGGGTTGAATCTGAATCTTCCATCGTGGCGACACCTACTTATAATTTTGTTCTTGTGGAATCAGGCCCCTGCTTCTTTACGAACTGCGCAACGAAGTCAAGCATCGTATTTGCCGTCTCCTTTGCTTGGGTGTTTGAGGTAGTTGTACCCACTTTTTCTAGGAGCTGTTCCCCCTTTGAGACCATGTCGGGAGTGAGTGAGAGGGCGACTCCTAGGAGAGTTGTGGCCAGCTCGTTGTCTGGCTCTTCCTGCAGGACTGTTTCGAAATGCTGACATGCTGCCTTAAGTTCCAGTTTGAGTAGATGTACGTATCCCCTTCCAATTCCAATGAAGTTGTTACCTTGTCGTAGCAGCTCACAAGCTTTAAGTAGCTTGTCTGCGGCATCTTCATCGGCTTGGTTTGCCGCAACAAACACCGACTCTAGAAATAGAAAGAAGTCAACATCGTACTTTGATAGATCTTCCATGACCTTACATCCTCTGGTAATATCCGTTCATCCCGCCTTATGCCAAATAGAAAAATATATAGCAAAGGATTAACTTGTTTTTAGGTTGCGCACGCAGGTGTTAACATAAGAGTTCACCTGAAAGATAAAATTTGAGATTGCATCACCAACCTGAGTAAGCTGTGCCATCTGAAATTGTAAGAGCAAAAATCTTCCTGGCGTTATTGCACTCAATTTACTTGAAACATTCTGCACAGCTTTTAAAATCTCAGACTGCAGACTTGAATACTTTTTTATCAATGTCACAAATGTCAACTCTACATCATGTTTTGCCATTCTTTAATATCCCTCCGGTGAACTTGATCCGTTAATTGTATTTATTTACGTTGTGTTTTAGTTACTCTATTCACAACGCGTCTCAGTGCCGCATAGCCCTGAAGCAAGGTTCCACATTGGTCGAAATTTTCAGAAGCCTGCCCCTTCCTTAATGCTGATTTTAGTCGACGTGACTGTGAGTCGATCTGGTGGAGCACCTTTTTTGCCTCGTCTTTGCTTGACCTCAGCTGCTTCTCTAAATCAAACTCGAAAGCCTTGGGTTTCTTCTTTTTTTCTAATCCAAACATTGCCTACAAACCTCGATGTTGTGCGGTTACCCCCTACGACTGATTGTATTGAATTCTATATTTTATACCATCTTTTTCTAAAAAAATTGTGTTTTTTTCCATATTAGTGATGATCATGCCATCTAAGGCATCTCCATGAGAAAGAATCTTACCGTTGATCACAACATACTGATTAACAGTGCCATATTTTGAGCTGCCTGTGATCTTATATTTCGATGAGAGGTCGACAATTTCACTGGTCGGCTTTGAGAAAATTACCAAGCTCTTTAGTAATTTCACCCCGTTGATCTTGTTTAGATTATTTACTACGCTGTCAAAATGAGCCCTTTCGTCTAGCGGGGCATAACCAGACAAGATGAGTTCCCCATTCGAAAACTGGAATGTGACATTGATAAAATGCGCATCCAAAAGGAGAGAGTGCACGTGTGCCTTTAAGTTATCTTCTATCACAACTTGATTATCGAGTTTATCTAAGTATGGGAAGTTGAGATTCATATACTCTGCAAGCTTCATGGAGATCGCTGCTGTCCGTACATATCCGCGCAATACAAAATGTCCAGGTACCATAGAGGTGAGATTTACCCTGTGCCACTCACTATTTTTCATAAGGAGTGCATTGGTATTTTCCCAAACTAATTCGTCGATGATTACGTTATCTTCGATGGATTGGATAAATGGGAGAGATTTGAGTAGGTAAGAGAGCTCCTGATGGTCTATTTCTGTAATTACATGCCCTAAAATAAATATCTTTCCATTCGAGGGATTAAATGAAAATTCTACCTCTGGGAAAGAGGAAAGAGTTTTAGAGATCTCATGCGTTTTATCCTGCTCAGGGAGTATGATCTTTTCGCTCTTAAACAGACTCAACATTCCTCCAAAAGATAGAACTAAAAAGAGAACGAACACTCCAGCCAGCACTAGATGTCTCATGGGGATGACCATTTTTTTCCAGTTTGCTTTGGAAGACTCCTCCTTTTGTGGCTCTTCTATTTTTTCCTCTTCTGCTTCAGCTTGCTCATGCAATCTATCTATGTTAGAGACGGGAGAGAGGAGTGTTTCACGTGTTTGATGTTGATCCATCACCAAAAAAGATGTGGTGCCGAGCGCTACGAGGTCTTGAGTGTTGAGCTTAGTGGGCTCGGAGATCTTTTGTCCATTGATATATATTCCATTCAAGCTCCCCAGATCTTCGATGATTACGTCTCCCTCAGTATTGGCCAAAATTTTGGCATGTTGTGAGGACACACTGAGGTCTTGAAACAGGATATCGCAAGTCTTGGGGTCCTTGCCAATAATAAAAGTAGAATTTTCAAAGATACCAAATTCGGCACCAGCATTTGGACCAGAAATTACCTTGATTATCCAACGAGAACTCTCTGCAGTGTGGAAGGAGAGGGCCCCGAAATCATCCGATTCTTCATATATAGTAGGTGTCTCTACATCCTCTTGATGGGAATCTTTACCCCCACCTAAGAGGGAGGGGTCCTTGAGAGTGAAATGAAACATGCTGCTGCCAATTTGGACAGTGTCCCCCTCATGCAATACAATGGACTCTGTGATTTTTTTTCCATTAACATGCACTGGATTGATTACGCTCAAATTTTCTATAAGATATCCCTCTGGGGTTAAGCGGCAGATGAGGTGCTTGCGAGAGACCATCGGATCTTCCAGCACTTGATAAGAGACATCTGGGTCACGGCCAATGACCCACTCATCTCCCTCTTCAAAATGAATGACAAGCCCACTATTCAGGCCCTCTTCGGCAACCAAAAAACCAGACACTATCTTATACCATTTAAAATCGTCGCTTACACCACTTGACCCTTCGTCAAAATATGAGGACACCCCAACATATTTAACATCTACCCCACCTATCGAAGGTTACAGCTTTTATTTTTTTCTAGCTACGAATAATTTTTTAAGACCATTGATCTGTATGGTGCATGACAAGAGCTGGAGAATTTGTGGCTATTTTCGAACATCTCCTCGGACGCCTCACAAGAGCCCACGTAGGAGGTAATTTTATAGAATTTTGGGAAACACCTCTTTCCAATAATTGGCGATGTTCAAAAAATCTTCCAATTTCTCGCGGAAAATTTCATAAGTTAACTCAGAGGAACAGGAGAAAGATAGAGTGAGATGTTTTTCAAGTGGATCGATGCCCACAGCGCCACCGCCTGTCCTTTTCCCCAGCAAATTTTCGCTCATTAAATGGACGTAAATCAACTCTCTATTTCCTGTTTCTGGAAGGCTTAAGATCTTGGCTGAGATGAATACCCCAGGCTTAAGCTCTTTGATCGAGATTGGTATGACGTATGGAATCTGTAACTGAAACTCCCCGCTTTCATCCTTTCTTGAGATGATATCGACCTTTAGCTCCTCTGCTAAAGTATCGATCAAACAGTTCATATCCATACGAGTTAATCTCAGCAGCAGCCCATTCTATGTAAGTTGGGCACTGGAAATCCTAAGCGGCTCTTTGTAAAGCGTAAAATCCATTCAACAGATCTATCCAAGAGCCCCACATACTACATAGGAATCCAGTTATGTGGCGGTGTTCCCGTGCCGCGTGGTGGCTTCCTTTGGTTTGAAGAATCTGAGCTCTCCCCTTTCTTCTCCCCTTTCATCATATTTTGGACTCCCTCCATCTGCTTGCCTAGTTTCTGTTTGGCACCATCAATGATCTCCCACTGGGGCGGGCTGAAGTTATTAGGGTTATTGGAGTAATCAGCTAGCTGCTGAGGAGTCATGCCCGTCTTCTCACAGACGCGTTTAGTTTCCTCATCGATTTTTTTCTTAAGTGTCATCACTTTTTCAACTGCGGCCTTCTTCTCCTCTGGTGTTCCATGAAGCATAAGATGTTTGAATCTTTCGAAATATTCGATGGCATCATTAAAAACTTCTTTTAGATTGGCCTCTTTTTCCTCGGGGCTAAGGGAGAAAAACTTCAACAAGCGTTCAAATTCATCTTCATCTGGCATAACGGGCACTCCTGCTAGTGATAGAAATCTTACATACCATTATAGGGTATTTTTTTCGTTCTGTCTAGACAATAACATATATTGTGTTCTCGATCCCGAAAAGTAGTAGGGATATACGTGTGCGTTGACGATGGTGGAAATGTGTGTAAATTAGCAAAAAATAGTTGAAAAAATAATGAAATGTGATATAATTAAAGTAGAGAACTTCCCAGTATATTAAAAGATTAACATCGTTTAGCACAAAGTTTTAATAATATCCGTTCCGTTCTGTTTTATGTTTAGCGTTGCTGCGTGAACATATGGGTGCTGTGCGAAACCTATGGGGGTGGTTTTAAAAATTTCAGCCTTGGTAAGGCTGAGGCTCTCCGTGTTTACAAGCGGCAGAGGTTTGTAGGTAGTAATAATACAGAAAGACACAAAAGCCATTTACGTTCAAGGCTTTCGTGCTTTAAAAATGTGTAGATCCCCGCGGGGTCCGCGCGAATAATAGAGGGTGTAATAACTTATGTCAACAGATGGTTTAATTTCATTGTCTCATAACAGGGTTCAAGTTCCGGCTGGTCTTCCAGACTCGGCCACAGATCTTAGAAGGCAGTTTGCCGCTTTTGTCAAGATTTTGCTCAAGGCAAAAGAGTGCGCAGAAATTTTGATGTCGAGGTCTTACTCGATGTCGCGGTCTTCCCATAGGCCGCATCCTCACGATCCAGCAGATCCAGATAATCCAAGCCTAAGTGGGCCACACGATCCCGCTGGCCCACCCCCCTACCCGGGACCAGATAGTACTTATGCCGAGTGGCAGGACTATTGGAACATGTTGCTAAGCAAGCTAAAAGAGTACATAGACAATCATCAGGCAGGGAAAGCGATGGTTTTTGTATTCACTGTGCTCTTTCTCTTTATCAAAAATTTCGACGAAGATCACGAGATGGCTGGTGAGGCAAAGGTTGAAAAGGCTTTGCAAGAATTGTTGCGCTTAAAAAATAGGGCAGAAAATGACTTTGACAAACAAAGAGATGGACCAGACGCCGAAGCGGCTAAGGATGCCTTGATCTGTTACTTTGGTGGGACATTCTCCGATGGAACACATACAGATGGAATTAAAGCAATTCTAGAGAAACATGGCTCAGAGGGGATGTTTGATAAAAAGTTTATCGATGACATCAAGCAGGATTTTGAAGGGAAGGATGGACCCATTTTTCATGGTAATACTAAGGGAGACGCTAATAGTTTGGCGGACTATTGGAGTAAATTGTGGAAACACAAAGGCGAAGAGCCCTCCTCTGGTTCAGTTCAACCCGTGGTCAATGCTTTCCAAAATGTGGAGAGTGATTTTAGTAATCAGTCTAGTATTGTTCAATCTCAGCTGAAATTGGATGAGGCAGATGACGAACAGTATCAGACGATAGCCCATGATGGGATGTCATCCTTTATGGGAATAATGAAACAAGCTACTTCGGCTATGCAAAGTAGTGCGTAGAAGAGTTAGAAGGTATAAATAATTTTTTCTCATACATGGTTACAGGCTAGAGGGTTCTCCATCCTACTTGAGTTTGTGTCAGATTGAGATAATAACAATAATATTAAAAAATAGGTGGATGTTATGAGTGATGAGGGTTTGAGAGAAACTGTCTCTTGCACGTTGGGCTTTGAGCAGCAGGTGTTGATTGCTCAACAGAGGGATGCCCAGTTGCTTGGGCATTTGTCTCTTAATTTGGCCAATCTCTATCGAGAGCAACAAAAGGATCTGGATAATCTGATGAAAAAAGAGCCAAAAACGAGCACACATAGCAGTAAGACATTCGGAGTGGCTGTGCAGAAGTGGCAGGTTGAGTACAATAATGAAAATCAAAAGTGGCAGAATGAAGAGGCCCAATGGAATGCCACAGTCCAGTCGACAAATCAGGAGTTGCAAACCGTGGGTAACACTGCGCAACAGACATCTCAGTCGGCAACTTATTGCACACAGGCGCTCAACTGTACCGCACGTTTACTGCAATCACAGTTATCATAAAAATTAGTTTTTAGGTTTAATTTATGTCTAATATTGTTAATAAAGAAACATATGATCAATCGGTCACTAAACCTTTAGGAGATGAGATAGGCCTCCCAAGTGGTAAGGTTGTTATAGCCCCCCTAGGTTTAATGGCGACGTGTACAGATTGCGTATTGCGCTTATATGGTGTTGTTCAGCAGCCTGGCGGTGGAAGTTTTTCATTAGATGCTCCACTCCCTCAAGATGAGATGGTGAAACAAATGGTCTTTGATCATCGAAAAAGATCCCTTGAGAAGGGGGAGGGAATGGAAGAGTTTTGGGCGCAGGCCTGCAGAGAGGAGCTGGAAGATGGCTTTTACGGGAGAGTGAGAAAGAATGGTGTTTTCGCTTCTAATTTACTTTGGGCTGGAGGGAAAGGTGAGGTAACCGACGACGAGGATACGGCACCACATACAGATGACGCCCAGCCTGGGAGAAAGAAGGTGTTCTCTAGGGC
>Ga0066187_1000240_pt1 | contig 21058 bp, 22 predicted proteins | sample WorMetexBAHAMAS1_FD_58706 | JGI IMG/M metagenome (GOLD analysis project Ga0066187, IMG submission 58706) | Marine gutless worms symbiont microbial communities from Max Planck institute for Marine Microbiology, Germany - Inanidrilus exumae... | ecosystem: Host-associated > Annelida > Digestive...
GCCGCGCCCGGCCACCATCAACCCGCCCGCATCCAGAAGCGCCCGGCGCAGCGTCGCCGTCACAGCGCCCGGAATCGTCCCGCGGGTCAGGCCGGCTGCCCAATGGCCGAGGGTTTCCGCTATTGCCTCCATCGCCCGGCCCGGATCAGCCCAGGTAGCCGCCGCCGTTGACGTGGATCGTCTGGCCCGTCGTATAAGCCGCGTTCGGATGGCAGAGGCTGGTGACGATATGCGCCACCTCCGCCGGCGTGCCGTTGCGGTCCAGAAGGTTCGGATGCCCGCCATGCGGCGCGCCGCCTGCCGCGGCACCGCGGATCGTGTCGATCATCCCGGGCACGACGATGTTGGCGGCGATCTTATGCTCCGCCAGTTCGGCTGCCAGTGCCCGCGTTACCCCGACCATCGCCATCTTCGAAGCCGCCACGTGCACCCGTTTCTTCGCACCGCTATGTGCGGAGAGCCCGCCGATATTGACGATGCGCCCCCAGCCTGCCGCCGCCATGTGCGGTGCAGCGGCCTGGACGCAGAGGAACGGCGCCTCGACGTTGGTGCGCATGATCGCCTGGAACTTGTCGAGCGCGATGTCAGCCAGCGCGTCGTTGCCGCGGATCGCGGCGTTGTTCACCAGGATGTGCAGCTTCCCGAAGGCGTCGATGGCGGTCTGCACCAACGCTTCCGCGCCCGCCGGATCGGTCAGGTCGCCGATCCAGGTCGCGGCGCCCACGCCTTCGTCCCGCACCATCGCGGCTGTCTCTTCGGCCCCGGCACGGTTGCTGTGCGCGTGGGTCACGACGCCGGCGCCCATCCGGGCCAGCTGCAGGCATATTTCCCGGCCGATATTCATCGCCGAGCCGGTGACGATGGCGACGGCACCGTCGAGCGGTTTGGTCATCGGTCCCTCTCCTATTCGCCCTGCTCCGTCGCCACCAGCCGCTTGCGGTCGCGACGCGCGCGGATTGCGGATCGCACCGGCCCGGCCAGGGACAACAGCGTGAACGCGAAGAAGAGCAGCACCAGCGGGCGTTCCATCATCGAGAGCACCGAATTGTCGTGCACGATCATCGCTTTGGAGAAGTTCTCTTCGACGATCGGACCCAGCACCAGCCCCATGATCAGCGGCGCCGGGCCGAAGCCGAAGTGCAGCATGAAATAGCCGACGATGCCGGAGATCGCCATCACCCAGACGTCGAAGAAAGACGAGGCCGCGGCGTAGGAGCCGATGATTGAAAACACCAGGACCGAGGGCCATAGGATCGTGCGCGGGATCAGCGTGATCTGGCTGAAAAGCTTGGCCCCGGCAATCCCCACGATCAGGAAGGTGAGGATTGCCAGAAGCATCGCCGCAAAGATCGCGTAGAGAAACTGGGGCTGGTTTTCAAGCAGGAACGGCCCGGGTTTCAGCCCGTGCATCACCATCGCGCCGAGGATGAGCGCGGTGGAAACCGAACCCGGGATGCCCAGCGCCAGCGTCGGCACCATCGCCCCGCCGGTGGCGGCGTTGTTGGCCGCCTCGGGGCCGGCGATCCCCTCGGGCACGCCGGTTCCGAAATCTTCCTTGTTCTTCGACCAGCGCCGCGCCTCGTTGTAGCCCATGATCGCGGCCACGGTGGCGCCCTCGGCGGGCAGGATGCCGACGAAAGTGCCGAGCCCGCTGGACCGCAGGATCGTGTACTTCACCCGGTGAAAATCCTCCCGGCTTGGCAATTTCATCACGTTGGCGCGGATCCGCTCGTAGATCACGTCGCCGACGCGGGCCTGTTTCAGGAGTTCGGCGATGGCGAAAAGCCCGATCAGCACCGGAACGAAGGGCAGCCCGTCATACAGCTCGTTGACGCCGAAGGTGAAACGCTCCACCCCGGTGGTCAGGTGGATGCCGATGGTCGACAGGAACACGCCCACGAAACCGGCAATCAGGTTGCGGATCGAGGATTTGCCGCTGATCGAGGCCAGCATGGATAGCGCGAAGAGCGCCAACGCGAAGTATTCCGCCGAGGTGAAGGTGATCGCGATCCGCGCCAGCAGCGGCGTCGCCAAAAGCAGGATGATCAGGCTCAGGACGCCGCCGGTAACACTGGAGATCGTCGCCAGCCCCAACGCCCGGCCGGCCTCGCCACGCTTGGCCATCGGGTAACCGTCGAGCGCGGTGGCGGCGGCAGGCGGCGCGCCGGGCGCGTTGATCAGGATCGCCGTGATCGAGCCGCCGAAAGTGCCGGCACAGTAAAGCCCGGCCAGCATGGCGATGGCCGCGATCGGCGTCATGGAGATCGTGAACGGGATCAGAAGCGCGATGGCCATGGGCGAACTCAGCCCCGGCAGTGCGCCGACGAGAACGCCCAGGATGACCCCCAGAATGATGACGCCGATGGTAAACGGGTCGGCGACCATTCCAAATCCGGTCAGAAGCTGTTCCATTGCTGCCCCCCTACCGCAGCGTCAGCCCGAACACGCCGGGTTCGAAATAGACGCTGAGGACGATCGAGAAGAGGTAGGTGACGACCGCGGTGAAGACGACCGCGTAGATCAGGATCAAGCGCCAACGGCGCTCGCCCCACAGAAGCGGCAGTCCGGCGGCGGCGATAAAGATGGTCAGGATCGTGCCCAGCCATTCGCCCATCCCCACCAGCAACAGCAGGCATCCCATCGTCACGAAGGTGCCCGTCCCGATGGGTGCGCTGCGGGACTTGCGGATCAGCGGCCAGCGGAACAGCTCCAGACGGTGCTCGATAGGCAGGAGCAGCGCCAGAATGCCGATGCTGACCAGCAACAGGCGCGGGAACTGCTCCGGCAGGACATTCTCGCCCAGAAACAGCCCCGGCACGGGAAAGTCGGAGGACATCCAGTAGAAAAAGCCGCAGAGCGCGATCAGCACCAGCGCAAGCACGGCATCGACGCCGTCGAGCAACCCTTTCGGGCCGTCCTGGTTCCGATTGTCGGTTGGGCTTTCCGAAACGTTCCTGTCAGGCATCTCGGTTCTCCGGAGTTGCGCGCAATCCGCCTGTCGGCTGGCCCCATGCGGGGCCAGCCGTGAGACATGGAGCCGTCAGGTCTTCAGTTCGACAGTTTCTTCAACGCCTCGGCGGCGGTCACGTATTCCGCCTTGAGTTGCGCGTCCCAGACTTCCCAGCCGGCCGGCGAGGTCTCGGGGTCGAGGCCGGCACTCTTGAGATAGTTGGCGAAGGTATCGTGCTTCATCGCCTTCACCAGGGCTTCCGACAGTTTCGCGACGATTTCGGGCGGCGTGTCGGCGTGCACCGCGTAGCCGCGGGTGGTGGAGGTCGAAACCTCGTAGCCCAGTTCCCAGGTGGTGGGAACGTCGGGGTAATCCGCAAGCCGCTCCTTCGCCATCACCGCCAGCGGCCGGACCGAACCGTCGGAAATCATCTGCCCGGCTTCGGACACGTTCGGCAGGGTGGCGTCGATCTCGCCCGACAGAAGCGCCTGAAGCATCTGCAGGCCCGAGCCGAAGGCGATGGGCTTGTACTTCATGCCGGCGGCGTCCGAGAACTGCGCCAGGCCGATATGTTCGGTACCGCCGATATTGGCCACGCCCCAGTTCAGCCCACGTTCCTTGCCCAGCGCCACCAGCTGGTCGAGCGATGTGACGTCGCTTTTGGCGCTCACGGTGATGAAGGTCGGGTCGTCCATGGCACGCGCGATGCCGACGATGTTTTCGATCTTCATCGGCGATTTGCCCTGCGCCATGGTGTAAAGATGGGTCTGGGTCAGCGCCATGATCGTGTAGCCGTCGGCGGGCTTGGACAGCACATATTCCTGCGCCGCCGCGCCAGAGCAGCCGCGTTTGGAAACGACGTACATGTCGGTTTCGAGATTGCGGCGCGAGCGGATCATCATCATCCGCGCCGTGGTGTCCGTACCCCCGCCATAACTCGAATGGATCACGACCTCGATCGGCTTGTTGGGGAAATCGTCCTGGGCCTGTGCCGCGAACGGCACCGCGACGAAGGCCGCGGCCAACGCCAAAGAGCGTGCAAGTTTCATCATGTCCTCCCTATTCGGTCCTGAAAGACCAAGCGCAATTCTGGCGGTTGCGTCTTGACCTGATGGGTTACGCTATCCCACAATCGGCGTTGTGGCAATAGCTACTACACATGCGCGGATGCGTTCTGCCCGGCCGGCGGGGCGGCGTGTCGCGCGAAACCCTGGCAGTGAAACGAGAAAGACCGGGCGCGCGATGAACCAGCACCTGAAAACCGAAACGCTGACGATACTGAGCGATCTGAAGAGCCTTGGCTTCACCGACTACGAAGCGCGCATTTATCTGGCGCTGCTTGCCAAGTCGCCGGCCACGGCCTACGAGGTCTCGAACAGTTCGGGCGTTCCGCGCCCGAACGCCTACTCCGCACTGAAGGCGCTGGCGGGCCGCAAGGCGGTGATGCCGGTCAGTGCCAATCCCGTCAGATACGTTCCCCAGCCGCCCGAGCACCTGTTCAAGTCCATCGCCACCAAGACCGGCGAGCTTTGCGACACCCTTGCCGAACGGCTGTCGGAGCTGACCTTCGATCCTGGCGAGCGTTATGTCTGGGACATCAGCGGGGACAAGGAAGTCCACGCCAAGGTCGAGGAGATGATCGGCGCCGCGAAGTCGGCGATCTGGGTCAAGGCCGATGCCGAGATCCTGCGCCGGCACGGCGAGGCGCTGCGCGAGGCGGCGGTCGGCCGTGGCGTCCGGCTGTTGATCATCCTCTACGGCGACAATCCGGACGAGTTCCGTTTCAGCGATCTCTGCGAGGTCTACGAACACGAAGGGACCGGCTTTCCCATGGGCTTTGCCGACAATCATTTCACGCTGACCGTCGATCATCGCGAAATGCTGACCGCCAACAACGACGACAACGTCACCGCCTCGCACACCGAGAACAGGGCGATCGTCAAGATGGCCATCTCGCTGTTGCGTCATGACTACTACATGGCCGAGATCTTTCGGGTGTTTCGGCCGGACATCGATCTCGAATTCGGGCCGAACCTGCGCGACTTGCGACAGCACAGTTACACGCCGGAGCAATTCGCTCTTTTCGAAGAACGGCAAGAGAGACGTGCCGGCGGCTGAGGAGTGTCGAGCGCAGACTTGCTGCGATACCGGCCGCGGGCGCCTGATCGCCCTGCTTGCAATTGCCCCACTGCTATTGTCCTTATCGGGAATGAAGCACTGCCGGGTGCGATACGCGATTGGGAGATGGCGAGGTGGAAAGTGAATTACCAACGCAAGGCCCCGGTCGACATCCGGCCTCGAATGAAAGGTGAGCAATGTACAAGAAGATTATCGTGGCGCTGGGGCTCGAGCACGGGCATGGGTTTAGGGCCATGGAAGTAGCACGACAGCTGTTGTCCGAAGGCGGCGAGATCGTCGCGCTGCACGTGATTGAGCCCGTTCCCGGTGTGGCCAGCCTTTACCTGCCCGAGGGGCAGGAGGAAGAGGTCAAGAAGTCGGCACTGGAACAGGTGCGAGAGCGGATCGGGGAGAGTCAGGACGCCGAGGCCAGGGTTCTGTTCGGCCATCCCGGCCGCCTGATCCCAGAGTTCGCGGAGGAAATCGGCGCCGACTGCGTCGTCGTCGGGTCTCACAAGGCCGAACTGAGTGACTATTTCCTCGGATCGACGGCGGCGCGGGTCGTGCGACACGCGTCATGCCCCGTTCATGTCCTGCGTTGAACGCCTGGCTCGAATACGGACAAGACAGCTACAATAACTGGGTTTCTTCCCGGGCATGGTGATAGGCCTTGTACCGCGATCCCCGTCGAGCGGACACTTTCGCAAATGCCTCAAACGCCCTCCCCCGACGCTAAGCAAAAGGCCCGATACGTGTCCAGCAAGGGCAGCCAGGCTTGGACACATCAACCGCCAGCCTCGCAACGTATTACCGCCTGACGGAGCACGGCGAGTTTCCTGAACCGCCCTGGCTCAATGAAGCCAGAAATCCCACTCATACCTCAGGCGTCACGCGTCACCGGCACCGCGCAGGCACCAGAACGATGCGGGCGCCCCCCAAGGCAGCCGTTGCAGGCCGCCTGGGGGCGCCCGGTTCGCAGCTTAGGCCAGATCGAAACGATCCGCGTTCATCACCTTCGTCCAGGCGGCAACGAAGTCCCTCACGAACTTCTCTTGGTTGTCGTCCTGGGCGTAGGCTTCGGCATAGGCGCGAAGGACCGAGTTGGACCCGAAGGCGAGATCGATCCGCGTCGCCGTCCACCTAGCCGCGCCGGTCCGGCGGTCAACCACTTCGTACTGGTTCTCACCCGTGGGTTTCCAGGTGTAGGCCATGTCCGTCAGGTTGACGAAGAAGTCGTTCGTCAGGGCGCCTTCGCGGTCCGTGAACACGCCGTGCTTGGTGCCGCCGTGGTTGGCACCGAGAACGCGCATGCCGCCGACAAGCACCGTCATCTCATGGGCGGTCAGGCCCATCAGCTGCGTGCGGTCGAGCATCATCTCCTCGGGGCTGACCGCGTAGTCCTGCTTGAGCCAGTTGCGATACCCGTCGTGAACGGGTTCCAGCGGCGCGAAAGAGTGGGCGTCGGTCGTCTCGTCAGTCGCGTCGCCGCGGCCGGGTGAGAAGGGCACGGTGACGTCGAAGCCGGCCGCCTTCGCGGCTTGCTCGACACCCACATTGCCGGCCAGCACGATCACGTCCGCGACGCTGGCGCCGGTTTCGGCCGCGATCGGTTCGAGCACGGACAGAACCTCGGCCAGACGGGCGGGCTCGTTGCCTTCCCAGTCGTTCTGCGGGCCCAGACGGATCCGCGCCCCGTTGGCGCCGCCCCGCTTGTCCGACCCGCGGAAAGTGCGGGCGCTGTCCCAGGCGGTCGCGACCATCTCGGCGATGCCGAGGCCGCTGGCGGCAATCCTGGCCTTCACCGCATCGACGTCATAGCCCGTGTTGCCAGCCGGCACCGGATCCTGCCAGATCAGCTCCTCTTCCGGCACATCAGGGCCGACATAGCGCGCTTTCGGGCCCATGTCGCGGTGGGTCAGCTTGAACCACGCGCGGGCGAAGGCGTCCTCGAAGGCTTCCTGATCCTCTTTGAACCGCAACGAGATTTCGCGGTAGACGGGGTCCATCTTCATCGCCATGTCGGCATCGGTCATGATCGGCATGCACCGGAGCGAGGGATCCTCGACGTCGACCGGCATGTCTTCTTCCGCGATGTCGATGGGCTGCCACTGCGACGCACCGGCCGGGCTCTTCTTCACTTCCCATTCGTACTTGAACAGAAGATCGAAATAGCCGTTGTCGAAGGTGGTCGGATGGGTCGTCCAGGCGCCTTCGATGCCGCTGGTCACCGTGTCGCGGCCGATGCTACGTGTGGTCTTGTTGATCCAGCCCAGGCCCTGGTCCTCCACACCGGCGGCCTCGGGGTCCGGCCCCAGGAGGCCGGCATCACCGTTGCCGTGGGTCTTGCCGACGGTATGGCCGCCTGCGGTCAGGGCGACGGTCTCTTCGTCGTCCATCGCCATGCGCGCAAACGTCACGCGGACTTCCTGCGCGGTCTTGAGGGGATCGGGCTGGCCGTTCACGCCTTCCGGGTTCACGTAGATCAGGCCCATCTGCACGGCGGCCAGCGGGTTTTCCAGCGATTCCGGCTTGTCGTCGCTGTCGTAACGGCTGCGGCCGAGCCACTCCTTTTCGGAACCCCAGTAGACGTCCTTTTCCGGATGCCAGATGTCCTCGCGGCCGAAGCCGAAGCCGAAGGTCTTCAGCCCCATGGATTCGTAGGCGATGGTGCCCGCATAGGCCAGGAGATCGGCCCAGCTGAGCCGGTTGCCGTATTTCTTCTTGATCGGCCACAAGAGACGGCGCGCCTTGTCCAGGTTCGTGTTGTCGGGCCAGGAATTCAGCGGCGCAAAACGCTGGTTGCCGGTCCCGGCGCCGCCGCGACCGTCGGCGATCCGATAGGACCCGGCGGCGTGCCAGGTCATGCGGATCATCAATCCGCCGTAGTGCCCCCAATCCGCCGGCCACCAGTCCTGGCTGTCGGTCATGAGGGCGTGCACGTCCTTCTTCAGCGCCTCGAAGTCGAGCTTCTTGACTTCCTCACGATAGTCGAACCCCTGGTCCATGGGGTCGGTCTTCGTGTCGTGCTGATGAAGAATGTCGAGGTTCAGGGCGTTGGGCCACCAATCCATGACCGACGTGCCAACGGCCGTATTCCCGCCATGCATGACCGGGCATTTACCGCCGGGCGCGCTCGTGTTTCCGTCCATGTCTCTCTCCGATCTCGTCTATTGGATTGCCTGTGCCTGCGACCCCCCTCGCGAGCGAAGGAGAGGCATAGCGTCATCACAGCATTTACCCTGTAGCCGTCGCGAAGCCACCCAATGCTATTTAGAATTATTCCAAAGAATGACAAGACCCAAATTAACGTGGGTCAAGTGGCCAGACAGTCCGGCGCCGGCGCCGTCTCATGCCCCGACGCGCAACACTCGGGACCCGCCGCGACCTGTGTCTGCGAGACGTCGTTCCGCAAGGCCACGCGCGGCAAGAAAGTTCTGATTTCCCGAGGCTGCGCGGCGCCATGGCTGCTGTCGCGCCGGGCGGGCTCCGCTTGAGCACATTGGCCGCTGCAGCCTCCGATTGGAGCGCCGCTTTCCTGCAGCCATTCGGCCTCCCGCCCGGCGCCCGTCGGATTGATCAGCCCAAGATGGTGTGCGTGAAGACGCCGCCGTCGGAGATCGGCACGCTGGTCAGATCGGCGTCCGCACTGAGGTGGACCACTGCAACGGGGTCGGTATCTCTCGCAATGAAGGGCGGAATTGGGATCAAGTCCCTGACGACTTGGCATTGAAGATTGTTCACGACAGTAACGAGCCCGCCGGGTTCGATGCGATCCACGCTGAACGGGGTCGGGTCGAATGCCACGCTACCGGCGGAAACGACTTCTCCCTGTATGTTGTTGAACGCAACCGCACTCCTGTTCCAGATCTGCACGTCGAACGATGCGTCTTGGCCGACGATCCAAGGCCGAATACCTGGCGTGTCCAGGTTTCGCGCGTCGGCAAATTGGACCACGAGCTCGGATTGCAACTCTGCTTGAAGGCTGTTCAGAAATACGCCCATGGATCTGTCTCCAGTGATGATGATCGAAAGGACGCCTGCCGCACGCGCACGCATATCACGGATTCGAACGGCCAGGCGGGAGCAGACTAGTCGGCGCGGCGCCGCGTTCCTGTTAGCTACGTCACAGCAACAACGACGGGGCCCTTCCTGCCTCGGCCGTCAGTTCGAGGATCACGCGGGCGGCGCCGCCTCTGCCACCGCGCGGCAGACGATGCGCGCCCTACCGATTGTTCTCGGCCAACACCGCCTCGACGACACGCACGACCTCTTCGGATTTCCGCGGATCGAGGGCGTCGGGATGGGGCGCGGCGAACCGGCCTGAATCGTTGTCGAAATACTGGCCGGACGCGGCCGCGAAGTCATCCGACAGGGCCGCGCGGGTCAGGATCTCAGCGCCGATGCCAAGATCTCCGCCGGCCACCCCGAAGGCCTGTTTCACCATCTTGGAGCCGAGAATCGAGCCGGGATTGACCGCGATGATGGCCGGCCCGGTATCCCCGAGCGAAAGCGCCAAAGCGCGGGACCACATTGTGATCGCCAGTTTGCTTTGCGAATAAGCGGCCATGTCGGACAGCGCGCCTCGTCCGGCCAGCGCTTCCGGATCCACAGGAGACTGCGCCGCGGAGGACACGTTGACCACCCGCCCCGACGTGCCCAAGAGCGGCAAGAGCCGTTGGGTCAGCAGATAGGGAGCGATCGTGTTGACCGCGAACCGCACATCAAGCCCGTCCTCAGTGACGGTCTCGGACACGCGGAAGACACCGGCATTATTGATCAGCGCATCGAGGTCGGCATGGCTTTCCGCCACGGACTTCGCGAGAGCTTCGACATCGGCCATGCGCGACAAATCGGCCACGTAGGTTTCAACGCGCCCGCCCCCCGGCAGCTTGGAGAGCGTTGTTTCCGCTTCTTCCAGTTTTGCCGGATTGCGCCCGTGCAGCAGGACGCGGTGGCCCTCCGAGACCAGCATCTTGGCCGTTTCCAACCCGATGCCGTCGGTCGAACCGGTAATGAGGATCGTTCTTTGCATGGTTCTCGCTCGCTGAGCCGGCGAAGTCCGGCAGGGTGTAACGGCGTCTTCGAGGGGCCCGATCTGACCGGGACAACAGGCCCCTCGCCCTGATCATCCCGAGCCTTCGACTAGGCAACGTCGAATTCGGGCAACGTGAACGCTTCGAGTCCGCCGTCCACGCCTGCGGCCTCGTGTCGGCCGAGTGGAACCAGAATCCCGGGATACATTGCCTCGAATTGCGCGGAGGCGACAACCGGAACGGCCGTGCTTTTGCACAGGCTTTCAATCCGGGCCACCGTGTTTGCCGCGGGGCCGGTCACGGTCAGGTCCAGGCGGCCCTCCGTCCCGACATTGCCATACATCACCTTTCCCCGATGCAGCCCGACACCGAACGCGATCGGAGCAAGCCCCTCCTCGACGCGGGACGCGTTTTTCGCCGCGGCCCGCGCCAGTGCGTCCCGCGCCGTCATGGCCGCGGCGTTGCACATGTCGGGCGCCGACCGCACCCCGTCCTCGACCGGAAAGATCGCCATCACCGCGTCCCCGATGAGTTTCAGGACTTCACCGCCGCCGTCGAGAACCGCGCCGGCGGTGCAATCGAAGTAATCGTTGATGGTGCCGAAGTAGGCCTCCATTTCCAGCTCCGCCGCCAATCGTGTGGAACCGCGTAGATCCGAATACCACAGCGCGCACTCGATCATCCGACCATCGCCCTTCTCCACCAGGCCGGCGAGCACGTTGGAACCGGAAACCTTGCCGAGGTAGGTCTCCAGCAACGCCTTGGCGAGCGTCTGGTCGACCGCCGTCTTCGCCGCCACCGAAAACGGGACCGACAGGCTCTTGAGATCGGCGACTTCCTGATCGGTAAAACCGCCGGTGCGTTTGGTCGTAAACGAGGCGAGGACACCCTGAACGCCGGCCGGGAGACCGGCAAATTCGAAGGACCCGCTGCGCCCGAAGGTCTCGTACAGTGCGACATAGTCGGTCGCGCCGGCCTTTCCCAACCGTTCGAACAGCGGGAATTTGGCGCGCACTTCCAGCTCGTCCAACCTGTACCGCACGAACGGGATGCTCTTGGAGACCATCGGGTAGAAGGGCGCGTTCTTGAAGCCGGGTGAATTGGCCGCGGCGCGCGGCACGGTTTCACTGCGCGCCGTGTCGCTATCCGAATCCCAGGAAATGTCGAGCGCGCCCAGGACCGGATGCAGCAACATGCCACCGACATTGATGCGGGAAACGGGAACGCCGCCCGCGACGAGCTTGCGCCCGAGATCTCGCGTTGTCTCGGTCAGGTCGCCCTCGTGAAGCGCACGGTCGAGCAGCCAATGCCTGATCCCTCTGAAAAGACGGGACTCGCTCATCCATCCTCCCCTCGGGCCGGCCGGTCGCGTGCGGGCCTCGTGCGACGCAACGGCGGGTCGCCAAGCCCAGTCGGATGCTTCAGAAACCGTATCTGCGGGCGGCCGGTTGAGGTTAGGGTAGCGGCACCATGTGCGGAATCATATCGCCGAGTTCAGGGCTCGGCGAACGTCGCGAAGGCCTGATCGAATTGGTGGAGCGAGCCATGCCCGAGAACAGAAAAGACCGGATCCGCGCCTTGCTGAAAGGCATCGAAACGGGCGACCCGGCGGCGGTCGCGGTCGTCAGCCCCGAGAAGTACATCCAGCACAATCCCCAGACCCACGAAGGCAGCGAAGGCCTGGCGGCGCTGTTCAAGCGGCTGTCCGAGACCTCTCCCCACGTCAATGTGGTGCGCGCCTTCGAGGACGGCGACTACGTGTTCGCCCATACGGAGTACGACTTTTCCAGCCGCAGGATCGGCTTCGAAGTCTTCCGGTTCGAAGGCGACCTGACGGTCGAGCACTGGGACAACATCCAGCCGCGACAAGGACCAAACCCCTCCGGCCACAGCATGGTCGACGGACCGGCCGAGGCGACCGACCTCGACCGGACCGAAACCAACCGGGAAACCGTGCGATCCTTCGTCGACGAGGTCCTGATCCAGCGTCGGCTGGAGAGACTGGAACACTTCATCGACGACGGGCGCTTCACCCAGCACAACCCGGGGATAGCCGACGGTCTGCCGGCGCTGCGCGCGGCGTTGGAAGCCACGTCCGACACGGGCCCTGCGATCCGATACGACCGAAACCATCGCGTGCTCGCCGAGGGGAGTTTCGTGCTTGCCGTCAGCGAAGGCGCCCGCGACGGGGTCCACACCTCCTTCTACGACCTCTTCCGGCTCGCCGAGGGCAAGCTGGCGGAACATTGGGATACGGTCGAAGCGATCCCGCCGCGCAGCGAATGGAAGAACGACAACGGTAAGTTCTGAAGCCTGAACCACCCTGTTTCGGCTGGCGCACTCCAATTCCCGGCATGTCGCTGGAGCTGTCATTCTTCCCCCGCCCCGAGAATTACCACTCTCTATTTCGACCTCGAGAACAGCCTTAACCAACCGGCCTTGGTTATTTCGCTAGAATTGGCGCGATCATGACTTAAAACCTACCCGGACGCTGTGTAGACTCGGTCGACTGTTTACCTACAGACCGGGAGGAAAAAAGATGAGAAACGTCTGTGCGATTTTTGCGGCCCTCACAACGATTTTGGTCGTCGCTTCGTCGGACGCGGTAGCCGATGCTTCGAAATACGGAAAGCAGAAGGTCGTCTATCACATCAACTACAACGGCGGTCAGGACGACAAGGCCTATCGCGGCGCGATGCGCAACACTCAGAACCACATCAACGCCGTCGGAGAGGAAAACCTCGAGGTCAAGGTGGTTCTGCACGAGAACGGCGTGAACCTGCTGAAAAGCGCGGTCGGCAACCAGAAGCTCCAGAGCCAGGTCACCAACCTCAAGACGCAGGACGTGAACTTCCACGTTTGCAACAACACCCTGGTCGGGCGGAAGATCGATTACGAGAATGACCTGTTCGAGGTCTTCGACGACATGATCGTGCCCAGCGGCGTGGCCGAGCTAAGCTATTTGCAGCAGCAGGGCTATACCTACATCAAGCCCTGACTTGTAGAAGCAAATCCAAGAGATTGGGGGAGAGGCGCGCGCCCTCCCCCAATCTCTTTTGACACGATCCCTTAAGGTTCCGGCATCACCGAGCCGTGGTAGGCGGCGAAGCGGATGTCCATGGACTCCCGGTGGACGTCGGCGCAATCGAGATCGTATTCGCGCTTCGGCACTGCCGGTTCGGCGATCCAGTGCCCGTAATTGTCGACACCCCGAACCAGGGTCGCGGTGTCGCGCCCGGAGAGCGGCCGCGCCTCCGGCGATATGAAGGTGACGGCAAGCGTCATCCGCCGCCCGGCGGTCGTGTTGCTTGGCGAGCCGTGGATGGTCCGCAGATGATGCAGGGACATCTGGCCCGGCGTCAGACAGACCGGCACGGCGCCGTCGGCCCCTTCCGGGTCGCGGATGTGTTCACCGCGCAGCGCGATGTGCTTGCTCGCATCGTCCTCGGCATGGGGGATGAACCCATTCAGATGGGACCCGGAAATGACACTCATCGTGCCGTTTGCGACCGTCGTCTCCGAAAGCGCGATCCAGGCACGGACGGCGCACTCGTTGTCGGAAAGATCCATGTGGAACCCGTCCTGGTGCCACCTGATGGTGGTGGGGTCGTGCGGCTCCTTGATGAAAAGGCCGGACGCCCAAACCATGATATCGGGCCCGATGACCTGTTCGACGGCCCGCAGCACGCCGGGGTGACGCACCAGTTCGGCGGCCCACTTGAAGATCAGGTAGGGCTTGAAGCGGTAGAGCCGCTGCGCCGGAAGGCCGGTGCCGATCGGACCTGCCTCCAGCGCCTCGATCCGCGTGCGGAAGGATGCCGCCTCGGCCTCGGGCATGACATCGACCGGAAAGGCGTGGCCGGTCTCGGCAAACCGATCGCTCAGCGTTCCGCAATGGCGGGAGTTCATGTGTTCACCCTCACGCCGACAGCCTAGCATTTCTTTGTCCAATCGGGTGCCCAGGAAAGGACGGTATCACAGGCAACCTACCCTAGTCGGACCCGGCTGGCCCCTGCACCACCGTGCGGGTTGCGCCGACCGGCGCCGGTAAGTTTGGACCCGAAGACCGCCATGGGGCGATAGTGCGCCCTTATAGGCCGGTCAGTTAAGGCGTAAGTCCCCCGTCGCGTGCACGCGCGCGTCCCCGGGGGGACACCTTCACGCGAAGCGCGACTTCTCCCTGAGGCCACCCCCTTGCCACAGATAGAGCACGGCCAGCGGATCTTTGCGTGTCCTGAAGCCGTGGGTCGTCATCGACGGCACGTGGACGACGTCGCCCGCGGTGCGCATCGACACCGATGCCCCGGCGCCCTCCCCCATCGTGAACTCCGCGGCGCCCGACAGGATAACGTAGGTCTCGTCGGCCCGGTGGCGGTGCGGCGGATAGACGATGCCGGGACCCCAGACCCCGACACCCGACCGGATCCGCGTGCTGAGAAACGGACCGCGCAGACCGACCACTTCGGCGAAGCCGTAACCGGCCAGCATGTCCTCGCCGACCACGCGGTCGGCACGGGTGTAGCTCTGTTCCCAGTGGCGGGTCGCCCGGTGCTCGACGAACAGCGACAGGAGCGCGGCCGTTTCCGGCCGACTGGCGGTCGGGGCGCGAGCCAGGATATCGGAGGCGGGCAGATGGTTCGGCTCCACCGCCGTCCACTTGCCGCCCCGATTTTCCATGGCGTCCCGGAAGCGGGCGACGCCCGGGTGGTCGTGGGCCGCGACGAAGGCACCGATGGCATCGATCAGGCTTTGGTCTGCCAACCTGTCGGCCGCGTTCGCCATATCGCTTCCAGCAGCGTATACTCCATCAAGGCCGGCAATAGGTGCCCACGTCCGGACATAGTGCGGAACGTATCGACTGCCACGCTTGCACCGTACCGTCCAGACGCGCTTCATCCCTCCAGAACCGCGCGTTGGCCTCCTCGAAGGCCGTGTACCAGACGGCTGCGACCGTCGGCGTTTCGGCACTTGCAAAGGCCTCTTCCACGGCGATGACATTGTCCGCCCCATCGTCCACGAAGACGATCGCCTCATAGCCTATCGGCGAGCTGGCCAGCAGCATCCGCAGCATCAGGCCCTTGTCCTGGCCCGAGACCATCATCACGCCGTCCGCATAGCTGATCTGGCGCGGGGCAGCGCCGAGCATTTCGCGCTCGCGCGCACTGAGCACCTCTTGCGCGACGGCGAGGATGGTTCGGGCGGAGATGAGGCCCCGTTCGGCGCACAGGGACGGCTGTTCGGTCGAACCGGGACGGCAGGGCGGCGCGGTGGGAAAGACGACCCCGTTCCTGCCGAGTTCACGGACGGTGGGCGACCGTATCTCTGGCCCGCGGGCGGTCAGCGCCATCACCCCGTGATCCGCATCGGCGAGGGAACGGATCACCGCGGCGGTATCGGCCTGCGTCGGGCGCATCTTCCCGATGGAATAGGCCAGGTACTGCACGTCAAGCAGTCCGTCGAAGTCCTCCGCGACACGGTCCCCTTCGCAGCCCGGCCGTTGCCGAATCGCGTCCTGCCATTTGAACCAGGCATCGGACCCGAAGTCGGGGACCGACGTCAGGAGCGTGTTGTCGATATCGAACACCACCAGGACCTTGTCGGCACCATGCCGCTGCGAAAGTTCGGCCACGGTTTCCTCGATCGCGCCGAGATCGTCGATCTGCACACGCGGCATCGGGCTGGGCGGCTGCGGGTCGTAACGGCATTGGTCGTCCGCGCCGGCCGTCGGCGAAGGCGGCGAACACGCAACCAGCAGCGTTGCCACCAAAGTGAGCAGGATCGCGTTTGCAGGCGACTTCATCGACATCGCTGGGTTCTCCTATTCGGTGGCAGTCCGGTGTGCCCTTGCCAAGCCGGCAGACCCGGGCACTGGCCCGCTCGATAGTGCCCGACGACGCCGCGCTGCGCATCATTGGGACGTGGGGCAACCGGTAGGATCTTTGCCGGCCCGATTGGCGCGCGGGGCGTCCCGTCGGCACCGACCAGCGCGGTTCCAGCGTATTTCCGCGCACTGCTAATTCTCAACAAAGGCCGATCGGGTGTCGGTATAATCGACCACAATGCCACAAACAGATCGAATCAGGCTGCCAACTCATGCCTATCGAATCTCGGGATGTCGACGGTGGTTTGGGAAACGTCTGGGAGGCATCGGGAATTCTCACCGCCGAAGACCTCATCGGACGGTACGAGCACTTGCTTTCGATGAGCGAGCAAAAGCAGAGGTCGTACCGGTTCAATATCAGTGACTTCTCCGCTGTCACGGGGACCGACATTACGACGCCCCGCCTCAGGCGGGCGGTAGAACATGCAAAGGCCGTCTACACCGTCAATCCCGATGGCGTCATCGCCATCCTCGTCCCGCAAGATGTGCTCTTCGGTTTGGCAAGAATGTGGTCGGCCTTCATGGGCGAACCGACCTGGGAAACCTCGGCCTTCAGGGACAGAGACGAGGCCTATGGTTGGGTCAGAAAACGGGTCAAGGAAAGATGGGGAATAGAGAACCTGACTTTTGCCTGAGGCTGCGACCGAGTCGCTTCCTTTCAGGAAACCTCACGGAACCGGTTCGCGGTCAAGCGCCGCCTGCACACGCTTGGGCAGGCTGCGGCGGACGGTGAGGTAAGAGACGGTCAGCCGCTCGCGCAGTTCGTCCTCGTCCATCGTGCCCCAGCGCACGAAAATCCACCCACCACGGGGCAAGTAGGGCGCCCGTTCCGCACGACCGGCCTCGATCAGCATCTGGGCAGCGCCGGCATCGGCGCACTTCAGGGAAACACCCTCGTCCATGGCCCCGACCGTGGCGAACATCTTGTCGCCGACCTTCCAGCAGTCGTGTCCGCCGCCCCAGGGGTCGCTGCACGCCGCGCCTGGCAATCCCTTGCAGTGGTCGTTGATGTCGTTGCGCCTCATCCGCCCTGACCGTCAACACTTCGTGTGCTCAAGGCAGTAGCGGTATTGCCGCGTGCCCCCCCCCCAAAAAGCCAACGGTCCCTTTAGGATCCGTGAGGACCCGAACGACCGGTCGTGACTGTCCGGGCCGTGCCGCGATCGCCATTTCGTAATGGGCCTTCTCTGCGGCGAACTTGTCGCGATAGCCGGTGTTGCAAACACCGACGAATTGGCCGTCGCCGGGAGCGAGATCCATCGCCACGGCCTTACTGCCTGCTTGTGGCGGGTTCACGCGCGCTCCTCCGGGCCGCACACCGGCGGAAGGTCGCCGGTCGCCAGCCACCGGGCGCAGGCCGGCCCCAGTTCGCGGCGCGCCCGATCCTCGTAGGCCCGCGAGTCCTCCGCGCTGAGCGCGTCCCGCCAGCGGCCGTTTTCTCCTCTGTGGATGAAGGTTTCGGCGCCCCTGTCCCAGAACGCCCCGCCCAGCGGGATCGACGTGTCGGCGTGCGTCTTCATGTAGTCAAAGCTGCAATGGCGGAGGATCGTGTCCCACCGGCCTTCGTCGACGGCAATGTCCAGGAAGCAGGCGATGCGCCGGATCTCGCCCGGCATGTCCGCCTTCAGCCGTGCGAAATGCGTGAACATGACGTTGGGCAGGGTGCGGATCGCCCACCAGGACCGCACGTTCTCCCAGAACGGCCAGAACGGGTGGCCGTCCCTTTCCAGCCAGTCGTGGAAATACTGCCTGACGGAACCCGGTGGCGGCCCGATCGGTGGCCCCACCCTGCCCGGCGTGTCATTCAGCGTTTCGTAAAAGACCCGGTTTGCGCTGGCGTGGTGGTTGTAGAGGCTCCAGACCACGTCGCGGCCGTCCCGGCCGATATAGATGTACTTGGCCCGGGGCGAAAAGACCAAGGCGTCCACCGGCAGATGCGTCTTGAGGAAACGCCGGTGGGTCTGCCGCTCCACCGCCCGCAGCTTCTCCTCTTTGGGCGGAACCCGCATGTCCAGCCAGGGTGACATCTCCGCGACCGGCAGCCCCTCCGCGCCCCCGAAGATGAGCTGTGCAACGATCTGCTGCATCCAGGTGGTCCCCGACTTCGCCCAGGTCGCGATGACGATGTCGTCGTCGCGGAACCGGAAGTCGTTCCAGACCGTGGAGTCGATGCAGAAATTGTGCATCTCCCGCGTCTTCTGCGGCCAACTGGGCGACTTGCCGTTCACTCCGCTTCCCCGATCCGAATCTTGAACAAGGACCCCAATCTCTTCGTGATCATGAGGCAAAACGCGGATTTCGGCGATGCTTCAACCGAAACCCGATATGATGGTGGGTGCTGGCCCCTTGCCTGACAAGGCAGGCCTGCAGCGACGACACCGAGGAGACCTCAGATGGAAACCGTGTCCTTCACCCGGATGAGCGACGGCACCAAAGCCGACTACGACCTGCTGGACCGCGAAGAGAGGGCCTTCGAAACCGGTCTGGCCGACCGGGTTCTCGATCATCTGCGGCTGTTGGGAGATTCGATGGGAGGCTACCAGGTCAGCCGCCTGGAGCATTCGCTGCAGTCCGCAACCCGGGCGGAGGACGACGGTGCCGACACCGACTGGATCGTCACCGCCCTGTTGCACGACATCGGCGACATGCTGGCGCCCAGGAACCACAGCGCCATGGCGGCCGCCCTCTTGGAGCCCTATGTGCGCGCCGAATGCACCTGGGTGCTGCGCCAGCACGGGCTGTTCCAGCTCAAGTATTACGGCCAGCACGTGGGCCAAGACCCTGACGCACGCGACAAATACCGCGATCATCCGACATTCGGGGCCTGCATCGCCTTCTGCGAACGCTGGGACGAAACCAGTTTCGACCCGGACTATCCCACGCGGCCGCTGGAGCATTTCGAACCGATGGTGCGGACGGTGTTCGCGCGCGGGGCATGGGACCCCGACGTGATCCGCGAGGGCAGCCACGTCCCGCCGGTGGCGGCGTAGGCCCGCGCGAGACCGGCACCGGACCCGTGCGCCTGTGATGGACAGACCGGGAAGAGGAATGCGCCTTCCTGCGCGGCTTCGGTTCGCCTTCGAGCAGTTCATCCTGCGGGGATTGAAGGCGCGCCTGTTCGTTGCCGCACTGATCGTCGTTTTCGTCGCGATCGTCGCGGGCCTGCTGGTCGTCGCCCTGGACAAAGGGTTTTCCGGGCCGGCCGAGGCAGTCTGGTAGGCCTTCCTCAGGCTGACCGACCCCGGTTACCTGGGCGACGACGAGGGAATTGCCCGGGCGACGATTTCGACGATCGTCACGGTGCTCGGGTACGTTCTGTTTCTCGGGCTCCTGATCGCCATTCTGACCCAGTGGCTGAACCAGACGATCGAAAAACTGGAATCGGGGGTCACGCCCGTCGCGTTGAGCAACCATGTGATCGTGCTGGGCTGGACCTACCAGACGGTGGCGATCGTCGAAACGCTGCTGCGGACCCGCGGCCGCCTGAAGCGGTTCCTGGCGCGGCACGGTGCCAAGGACCTCCGGATCGTGATCATGGCGGACAGGGTGGACGCGGCGCGCCTGGCCGAACTGCGCCAGGAGCTGGGGCCGGTGTGGGACCCGGGGCGCGTCTTCGTCCGCTCCGGATCGCCGCTGCAGGTCGACCATCTGGAACGGGTGGCGTTCCGCGACGCCGCCGTAGTGATCCTGCCCGGCGCCGGTTTTTCCGAGCGCAACCCTGAACGGGTCGATGCCCAGACCATCAAGACGCTGGCCTCGGTGTCCCGATATGCCAGCGAGTCAGCGTCCCCGCCTCCTTTCGCCGTCGCCGAGCTTTTTGACGCGCGCCGGCTTGCCCTTGCGGGCGAGGCCTATGGCGGTGCCAGCGAAGCCATCGCGGCCGACGGCATCGTGGCCCGGCTGATCGCACAAAGCGTGCGTCACCGCGGCCTTTGGGACGTCATGTCGGAAGTCTTCACGCTGAACGAGGGCAACGCCATCTATCTGAACCAGGTGGACGGACAGGCCGGCGCAACGTTCGCAAGCCTGTGCGGCCGGTTCTCCAAGGCGATCCCTCTCGGCTTCGTCCGCCCCGGGGAGCAAAGGCCCGTCCTGGATCCGGAACCGGATACGGTTCTGGAGGCAGACGACCTGCCGGTGTTTCTCGCTTGGTCCTTCGCGGACTGTCAGCCCGACCGCGACCCGGAACCCGGCCCGGCGATCGCACGAACCGCAACAGACCTGCGTCCCCCCTCCGGCGGTCCCCGCCGTGTCCTGATCCTTGGCTGGAGCCGCAAGGTGCCGGCACTGCTTCGAGAACTGGTGCGTTTCGGTGAAGAAGCATTCGAAATCGATGTCGTCTCACGCACGTCACTGGAGCCGCGCGAGGCCGGCATCGCACAAGCGGAGGCCTGGCACTCGAAGGCAAAGATAAGGCAGATCCAAGCCGGCTTTTCGACGCCGGGCGTGATCGAGGACCTGAAGCCGGATCAGTACGACCATGTCATCATCCTGGCCAGCGAACTGCTGGAGGAAAAGGAACATGCGGATGCGATCAGCGTTGTTGCGGCGCTGACACTGCGCGCGACACTGAAGGGCAAGACCGGCGGCCCCTCGGTCATGGTTGAACTGCTCGACAGCGAGAACGCCTATCTCTTCGAAGGCGGCAGTACGGATGTGATGGTGAGCCCCTTGCTGGTCAGTTATCTGGTCTCCCAGACGGCGCTGCGCCGCGAACTGGCCTGGGTGTTCTACGAACTCACCCGGCCCTGGGGCGCTCAAATCCTGCTGCGCCGCGCCGTCGACTTTCTCGGCAGCGACGGGACGGTCACGTTCCGTGAGGTCGAGCGCATCGCCGCGCAACGGGGCGAGATTGCGCTTGGCCTGCGACGCCCGTCGGGCGAACAGGCCGGCCTTAAGCTCAATCCCGATCGCGACGCCGAATGGTCGCTCGAGCCGGACGACGAGGTCGTGGTCCTGACAAGGATCGAGGAACCACCGCAGGGCGAACAACCGGCGTGACAGCGTACAAGGAACCCACGCGCACGCTTTCGGGTGCCTCCCTGCATCTCACCGACGCGGAGCAGGCCCTTCTCG
>Ga0066187_1000241_pt1 | contig 20955 bp, 16 predicted proteins | sample WorMetexBAHAMAS1_FD_58706 | JGI IMG/M metagenome (GOLD analysis project Ga0066187, IMG submission 58706) | Marine gutless worms symbiont microbial communities from Max Planck institute for Marine Microbiology, Germany - Inanidrilus exumae... | ecosystem: Host-associated > Annelida > Digestive...
TCGAACCCCTGTTTTCGCCGTGAGAGGGCGATGTCCTAGGCCACTAGACGAAGGGGACGCGTGGCCGCTGAGCGGACGGCAGTCCCCGGGTTTTAGCGGCAATGGTGCGGGCAGGCAAGGGGCGCGCGGCGACCGTCAGGTCGCGGCAGCGCGGACGAACAGCTTGTATTTGCCCCACAGGCTGAGATGGGTCTCCCGGTCGTCGCGCCGGGACCGTTCGATCGAGATCGCCTGGGCGGTGTCGCCGTTGAACTTCACCTCGACCACCAGGCGGCCCTCCTTGACCTGGTAGCGCGCTTCGCGCGCGGGCACGCCGTCGATGGTGAGTCGCGCCGGCCCCTCCTCCGCGTCCGGATCGGGGTCCAGCTCCAACACGAAGCTGTGGTCCCGGTGCCGGTATTCCGGCAGTTCGAACGCGTGGGTGTCGATGTCCGCGGTAATCTCCAGGCCGAACTCGTCGACCCGGTTCACGTTCGCGGTCCCGATGTGCGAGAAGAACAGCTGGCGCGCCCAGATGTCTTGTTGCGCGCCGGCCGCGACGCGGGGGCTGACGAAATCGGTGATACGAGCCATGCCGTTGGCCTTCCGATGGTCGATCTTCAAGAGCTTCCGACAAGCTTGCCCGAAACCGGTCAATCGATGGTTAACAGCCGCAACACCGCGTCATGCTTACCTTTTTTTAAGGGAGTTGGTTAATGCTGCAGGGGCTTGCCGAAGCGCGACCCGGAGGCCGGATCGCCGCTCGTCGTCAGTTCACACGATGATTGTGTCGCGTGCGCGACCGGTGGGGCCGAAACGCCCGCGAAGCCTTCAGATTGGCTTTGGCAACACTGCTGCGACAAGCTACACTTGCCGCAACCAGCGGTTCACAACCAACCAGGGAGAAGATCAGATGCACGTCAGCAAGATTGCCATTGGGGGGACGGTTTGCGCTTTGATGATGAGTGCCTCCGTGGCCCTCGCAGAAAAGTGGGACATGCCGCTTGCCTATTCGGCAACCAGCTATCACTCGGAAAACGCCGCCGCATTCGCGGAGCGTGTCACCGCCGCCACCGGCGGGGAGCTCGAGATCGCAACCCATCCCGCAGGATCGCTGTTCAAGGGCGGCGAGATCTTCCGCGCGGTCCGCACCGGCCAGGCGCCGATCGGCGAACGCCTGATCTCGGCCTTGGGCAACGAGGACCCGCTGTTCGAGGTGGACGCGCTGCCGTTCCTGGCGACCAGCTTCGAGGATTCCTGGAAGCTTTACCAGGCCTCCCGTCCGGCGATGGAAGAGGTGCTGGCGGCGAAAGGCGTCAAGCTGCTCTACGCCGTGCCGTGGCCGCCCCAGGGGCTGTACAACAAAACCGCGGTCGAAAGCGCGCGCGACATGCGCGGCATCAAGTTCCGGGCCTACAACGCGGCGACGTCGCGCCTGGCCGAGCTGATGGGTGCGGTGCCCACCAAGATCGAGGCCGCCGAAATCGCCCAGGCGTTCGCCACCGGCGTTGCTGAAAGCATGATTTCCTCGGGCGCCACCGGCTATGACCGGAAGATCTGGGAACACGTCAAATACTGGTACGACGTGAAGGCCTGGCTGCCCAAGAACATGGTCATCGTCAACATCGACGCGTGGAACGCGCTGAGCCCGGAGATCCAGGAGATCGTCCTGCGCGAGGCCGCCCAGGCCGAGAAGGACGGCTGGGCCAAGGCGCAGGAGCTGGCCGACTGGTACAAGGAACAGCTGGCCGCCAACGGCATGTCCGTCGACGGGCCCGGCGACCAGCTGCGTCAGGACCTGCTGACGATCGGCGACACCATGACCAAGGAATGGTTGGAGCGTGCCGGCAATGCCGGTCAGCAGGTGATCGACTCCTACCGCGCCATGTAGCACCGGGCAGGGTCAGCCGGCGGGCCGTTTCAAGATGCCCGCCGGACCGCCCCGGCCACCCCAAAGAACGCCGATTCGACGGCCGGCATCGCGCCGGCCGCCAGGACCGGTTTGTCCCCGGCGGACGGCCCGCAATCGCGCGGTTCGCCGGGATCGTAAGACTTAGCGATTTCTTAATGGCGGCCGGGTGAAAACAGTGATTGGGACACGGCGATTGGTCGGCTGGAGACCGCGATGACACGAGAATCCGACGCGCCACAGTCGGGCAAAGGGAAGGCAGGGGATCGCGCGCCGGACTCCGATTGGGAGTTCTGGATCGACCGCGGCGGCACTTTCACCGACGTGGTCGCCCGCCGGCCGGACGGGCACATCGTGACCCACAAGCTGCTGTCGGAAAACCCCGAGCTCTACCGGGACGCCGCGCTGCAGGGCATCCGCGACATCATGGGCCTGAAGCCGGCCGACGCGATCCCGGCCACGGCGATCCGCGCGGTCAAGATGGGCACCACGGTCGCCACCAACGCCCTGCTGGAACGCCGCGGCGAGCGGACGTTGCTGGTCACCACCAAGGGCTTCCGCGATGCGCTGCGGATCGCCTATCAGAACCGCCCGCACCTGTTTTCCCGCAAGATCGAACTGCCGGAGCTGTTGTACGAGCGGGTAGTGGAGGTGGACGAGCGCCTGTCAGCGGACGGCCAGGTGCTGCGGCCGGTCGACCTGGCCGCGGCGGTCGACGACCTGGAGGCGGCCTTCGAGGCCGGCATCCGCGCCGTCGCCATCGTGCTGATGCACGGCTACCGTTATCCCGACCATGAAGAGGCGATCGCCTCGCTGGCCGAGGAGATCGGCTTCACGCAGATCTCCGTTTCCAGCCGGGTGAGCCCGCTGATGAAGCTGATCCCGCGCGGCGACACCACCGTGGTCGACGCCTATCTGTCGCCGATCCTGCGCCGGTATGTGGACCAGGTCGTCGAGGACGTCGGCGACACCCGCCTGATGTTCATGCAGTCGAACGGCGGCCTGGTCGACGCGCGTTTATTCCAAGGCAAGGACGCGGTCCTGTCCGGCCCGGCCGGCGGCATCGTCGGCGCCGCCCGCACCGCCCAGATGAGCGGGTTGGACAAGATCATCACCTTCGACATGGGCGGCACGTCGACCGACGTCGCGCATTTCGACGGCGAATACGAACGCACCTTCGAGACCCTGATCGCGGGCGTGCGCATGTGCGCGCCGATGATGCAGATCAACACGGTGGCCGCCGGCGGCGGCTCGATGCTGCTGTTCGACGGCACCCGCCTGCGCGTCGGCCCTGATTCCGCCGGCGCCAACCCGGGCCCGGCCTGTTATCGCCGCGACGGCCCGCTGACCGTCACCGACGCCAATGTCATGCTGGGCCGGATCGCGCCGGACTTTTTCCCGCGGGTGTTCGGCCCCCAGGGCAACCAGCCCATGGACAGCGAGATCGTCAAACAGACCTTCACGAAACTGGCGGACGAGATCGCGGCGGCGACCGACACCCGGCGCACGCCGGAAGAGGTCGCGGTCGGGTTCCGGCGCATCGCCAACGAGAACATGGCGATCGCGATCAAGAAGATCTCGACCCAGCGCGGCTACGACGTCACCAACTATACGCTGCACTGCTTCGGCGGCGCCGGCGGCCAGCATGCCTGCGACCTGGCCGACACGCTGGGCATGTCGTCGATCTACCTGCATCCCTATGCCGGCGTGCTGTCGGCCTACGGCATGGGCCTGGCAGACCAGCGGGTGATGCGCGAGCAGACGATCGAGAAGCCGCTGGACGGCTCGGTGATCGAAGAGGTGCGCGCGACCCTGGACCACATCGGCGAGGATGCGAAGCAGGAACTGCTACGCCAGGGTGTGCCGGCAGACCGGCTCGGCGTGATGGAACACCTGCTGGTCCGCTATGAAGGTTCGGACACCGCCATCATGGTCGAGTTCGGCTCGCTGGCCCGAATTCTCGCCCAGTTCGAGGAAGCCCACGAGCAGCGCTTCGGCTTCATCATGAAGGGCAAGGCGCACGTGGTTCAGGCGGTCTCGATCGAGATCATCGGCGCCGCGGAGGCCGTGGCTCCGGCAAACGCCGAGGTCGACCTGCCCGAACATGGATCGGAACACCGGGCCACCACGCCGTTCTATTCCTATGTGGAGCACGACTGGGTCGATGCCCCGGTCTTCGACATTTCCGACCTCTCTCCCGGCACCCATGTGGACGGCCCGGCGCTGATCGTGGAACCCAACAGCACCATCGTCGTCGAAACCGGCTGGCGCGCCGAGGTCGAGGCCGATCGCCACGTGATGATGCGCCGCGTCCAGGCCCGCCCCAAGCAGGAGGCGGTGGGAACGGACGTCGACCCGGTGATGCTGGAAATCTTCAACAACCTGTTCATGTCGATCGCCGAGCAGATGGGCTCGGTACTGGAGAACACCGCCTATTCGGTCAACATCAAGGAGCGGCTGGACTTCTCCTGCGCGATCCTGGACCCCGGCGGCAACCTGGTCGCCAACGCGCCGCATATCCCGGTGCATCTGGGTTCGATGGGCGAGAGCGTCAAAACCATCATCCGCGCGAACAAGGACAGTATCGCGCCGGGTGACGTCTTCGCCCTGAACGCGCCCTATAACGGCGGCACCCACCTGCCCGACATCACCGTCATCACGCCGGTTTTCGACGAGGCGGAAAAGGAAATCCTGTTCTACGTGGCCAACCGCGGCCACCACGCGGACATCGGCGGCATCACGCCGGGCTCGATGCCGCCGGACAGCAAGACCCTGGACGAGGAGGGCGTCGTCTTCGACAACTTCAAGCTGGTCGAGGCGGGACGGTTCCAGGAAAAGGACGTGCTGGCGCTGCTGGCGAGCGGCCCCTACCCGGCCCGCAACCCCCAGCAGATCATCGCCGACCTCCAGGCCCAGGTCGCGGCCAACGAGAAGGGCCTGCGCGAGCTGCGCCGCATGGTCGAGCAATACGGCCTGAACGTGGTGCACGCCTATATGGGCCACGTCCAGGACAATGCCGAGGAGCAGGTCCGCCGGGTGCTGGACGTGCTGAAGGACGGCGGCTTTACCTGTTTCATGGACGACGGCAGCCAGGTCTCGGTGAACATCACCATCGACAAGGCCGACCGTTCGGCCAAGATCGACTTCTCGGAGTCCAGCCCGCAGCAGCTGAACAACTTCAACGCCCCGGCTGCGGTGACCCGGGCGGCGGTTCTGTATGTCTTCCGCAACCTGATGGAGGACGAGATCCCGCTGAACGAGGGCTGCCTGAAGCCGCTGGATATCATCATCCCCGAGGGCTCGATCCTGAAGCCGGTCCCGCCGGGCGCGGTGGTGGCCGGCAATGTGGAGACCAGCCAGATCATCGTCGACGCGCTTTACGGCGCGCTGGGCGTGATGGCCGGGTCCCAGGGCACGATGAACAACTTCACCTTCGGCAACGAGACCTACCAGTACTACGAGACCATCGGCGGCGGCTCCGGCGCCGGCCCCGGCTTCGACGGCGCCGACGGCGTGCAGACCCATATGACCAATTCGCGCCTGACCGATCCGGAGGTCCTGGAATGGCGCTTCCCGGTCCTGGTGGAGCGCTTCGGCGTGCGCCGGGGCTCGGGCGGGCGCGGTGCCTATCGCGGCGGCAGCGGCGTCCACCGGCGCCTGCGCTTTCGCGAGGCGATGACCGCCGCCATCCTGTCGGGCCACCGCCAGGTCGCACCCATCGGCGTCGACGGCGGCGAGAAGGGCATGGTCGGCCGAAACTGGGTCGAAAAAGCCAGCGGAACCATCATCTGGCTGGCCGGGACCGACAAGATCGACATGGAACCGGGCGATACCTTCGTGATCGAGACCCCCGGCGGCGGCGGCTACGGCAAGGAAATGTCCGCCGGCAGCCTTTCCGCGGGCGGCGAGGACGGCGAGGACGGCCACGAACCCGGCCAGTCCACCGCGCCCCGGCGCGAGCGCAATACCGCCGCACGCCCGGACCTGCCGGCCCGGTCCCGGACCGGCACCAAATCCGGCCGCCGCAAGAACAAGGGCCGCCGCGCCACCGACTAGGGCTGCGGCCCCTTTTTCCTTCTCTTCCGGGGCTCCGGTTTCCGACAGCGGTTAACCCTGTTGCGGCGTGGGCTGTTGCCCGATCTTAACCACAGCGGACGGTGCGGCCCTCGCCCGGACCTCCGGGGAATTGCAGGGCCTGCCTGTCCTTCGCGGCCCGGGTACAGAATTTCGCGACATTAACCGGATTTCACAATCCAGGGCTTCGAACCGGCCAGGGCCGCGCACTCTATAGGATGATTAACCAATTGTATTTTAAGAGTTTTTTTTAGGCTCTTCTGGCAAAACTTTGCTCAACCACAAAACACCCGAAGGGCAAAAGGGGAATTGAGGCGATGCAGATCGACCACGACGCAGCCACCTTTGACCGCGCCGCCGGCGTTCCGGAAGAGCTCCGCGCGAAGGCGGACGCCGCGCCGGCAGCTGTCAACGAGCGGCCGCTGGTATTTCTCGGCATCCTGTTCGTAACCGTCCTGGTGGTCATGGCGGCCATCATTGCCGGCAACTGGCGGCTGACGCCGATGCAGTTCAGCCAGGCGCGCATGGAAGCGGTCGCCGAAGCCTTCGCGGCGGGCGAGAACTACGCGAACTGGGACCTGAACATCGACATCCGGGGCATGCGCCGGGCGCACATCCCGCTTCTGGAGGAGACGCCCGAGCTGATCATCCAGGGCGCCAGCCACTGGCAGGAAGCCTCGGCCGACCTGATTCCCGACGTCAGCTATTACAACGCCCACGTCCACCGCGACTATTACGAGGACCTGCTGGCCGTGGCCGAGCTGTTGATCCGGCACGACCGGGTCCCGCAGACGCTGGTGCTGACCATCCGCGATCAGACCTTTCTGCCGGTCGACCGTCGGACCGACAGCCTGTGGCGCTATATCGGCCCGGAATACCACGACATGGCCCAACGCCTGGGCCTGGAGTCCCACAGCTGGGTCGACATCTTCCCGTTTGCCGACTATGTGGGCCTGACCTCGCTGGTTTCGCTGCGCGAGAAGGCGGTGCAGTACTTCACCGCCCCGATGCGGCCGGGCCCCACCAAGGAAGACAAGCTGCAGACGCTGGACGTGCTGATGCCGGACGGCTCGATCCGCTGGAGCCACGAGCACGACGCCATCTTCACGCCCGAGTGGTCCCGCGCACACGCGCTGGAAAACGCGGCCGCGCGCAAGGACGCGCCCATCGTGATCGACCCGGACGGCGTCAAGGCGATCGACCGCCTGGTCGGCCTGTTGACCGAGATGGGCGTCGACGTGGTGCTGGCTCACCCGCCGTTCAACCCGATCTTCTACAACGAGATCCTGGGAACGGAGTACGACCGCGGCCTGCAGCGCGTCACCGCCATCACCGCCCGGATCGCGGCCACCCACGGGGCCCGCGTGATCGGCAGCTTCAACCCGAACGCCGTCGGCTGTTCCGAGGAGCTCTACATCGACATGGAGCACTCCAAGCCGGCCTGCCTGCGCATCCTTCTGGAGCAGGCGCGCCCGCAGCCCAAGACGGCGGCGATCGCACGGCGGCCGGAATAGGCACCGCGTGAAAACGGCACACGAACGGAAAACCACAACAACACGGCGGACGCGGATCCAACCGCGCAGGCCGCATCAGGGGTAACGGGCAATGCTGTTCCATTCATATGAATTCATCTTCGGCTTCTTGCCGGCGACCTTCGCGATCTTCGTGATCGTCCACAAGCTGCTGGGGCGTCCCCAGGCATTGCTGTGGCTGATCGCCGCCTCCTTCATCTTCTACGGCCAGTGGAGCCCGCTGCATGCGGCCCTGCTGGGCGCGTCGATCGTGGTCAACTACGGCTTCGCCCGTGCGCTGATCGCGTTGAAGGAGAACAAGGCGGCCTCCAGGGCGGTGCTGCTGGCAGGCGTGACCGCCAATCTGGGCGCGCTCGGTTATTTCAAGTACACGAACTTCCTGCTGGAGAACATCAACGCCTTCGCCGGGACGGGCTTCAGCAACCTGGAGGTCTTCCTGCCGATCGGCATCTCCTTCTATACCTTCATCCAGATCGGCTATCTGGTGGAGACCTACAACCGGCAGGTCAACGAGACGAAGCTGGCGGACTATGCGCTGTTCGCTTCGTTCTTCCCCTACATCACGGCCGGCCCGATCGTGCTGCAGCGCGAGATGATGGCCCAGTACCACGCCCAGCAGACGAAGCTGCTGGACGCCGGGCGCATCGCCACCGCGCTGTCGGTGTTCGGCATCGGCCTGTTCAAGAAACTGGCGCTGGCCGATTCGATCGCCCCCTTCGCCGACACCGTGTTCAACGGCGTCGCCGGCGGCGCGCCGGTGGGCATGGACGTCGCCTGGGTGGGCGCCCTGGCCTACACCCTGCAGCTCTATTTCGATTTCTCGGGCTATACGGACATGGCCCTGGGCGTCGGCATGCTGTTCGGGCTGAAGCTGCCGCTCAACTTCAACTCGCCGCTGAAGGCCGGCTCGATCATGGATTTCTGGCGCCGCTGGCACATGACCATGACCCGGTTCTTCACCAACTATATCTACACGCCGCTGGCGGTGTCGATGATGCGCCGGGCGCTGACCAAGCGCCACGGGGCCACCCGACGATTCCTGCTGGCGGTGGCCATGCCGATCAGCTTCACCTTCCTGCTGGCCGGCATCTGGCACGGCGCCGGCTGGACCTTCGTGGTGTTCGGCCTGATCCATGGTGTGGCGCTGGCCGTCAACCATGCCTGGCGCGAGGCCAGCATGCCGCGCATGCCCCACTCCGTGGGCTTGCTGATGACCATGGGCGTCGTCGTGACCGGCCTGGTGGTGTTCCGGGCGCCCGACATGGCGACGGCCACGACGATCCTGCTTTCGATGACCGGTCTGGACGCGTTCCTGGCCACCGGCACGGGCCAGGCCCTGGCACCGGTGACGGTGGACATGATCGCCGGCCAGGGCTGGATCCTGCTGTTGGCGGCGATCGCGCTGATCTGCCCGAACGTGCAACAGGTCATGCGCAACAACTGGTACAGCTCGGACCCCGCGCCCGAGGAGGACGCAGGCGAGACCGGCACGCCGGTCTGGCTGCGCTGGCGCCTGAGCCCGGCCTGGGCGCTTGCCAGCGGTGTGGTGCTGACCATCGCGCTGGCCTCGCTCTCGGGCGACACCCAGTTCGTCTACTACCAGTTCTGACGACAATAGAAATCGCAGGGGGGACCATGGGAGACTGTCATGAGTACGATCATCAATCTGGATCGCAGGGTTAACGAGGAACTTGCGGCCGACATCGAGAAGGAGAGCGTCTTCGTCTCGCCTTACCTGAACCGGCTGCGGGTCCGCGAGGACGGCACCGCGGTGGAGTACGAGGTGCAGGAAGGGGCGAAGGCCGACGAGGTTGCACCCAAGGTGGAACGCTACCTCGCCGCCATGCTGCAGCGGACGCACAACTTCGACACCAAGGTGTTCCTGAAGAACCGCCGCAAGGACGAGGGCCCCTACACCACCGCCGTGCACGAGGAGCTGAAGGCACGCGGCTGGCTGCACGACTACAACAAGGGGTATGTGGCGATCTCGGGCCCGGTCCTGAACCTGGCACGCCTGATCGACGGCAAGGCGGGCGAGCTGTACCACGCCCATTTCGGCGCCGCGGCGGGCCAGTATCCCGCCTTCATCGATGCCGAGACCCTGGCCAAGTGCGGCTATTTCGACAGCCATTCCAACGCGGTCAGCTTCGTCGGCCACATGGTCGAGGATTTCGACGCGATCGAGGAGTTCCGCCGGGCCAATTCCTGCGCCGAGGGCTGGACGATGCCCGAGGACGCGCATGTGCACATGCCCGGCCAGTGCCTGAACCCGGCCGCCTGCTTCCCCTGCTATCCGACCCTGGAGGGCCGGCGCATCGAAGACGACGGCACGACGTTCACCTGGATGGGCCGGGTGTTCCGCTACGAGTCCAAGAACATCCAGGGCCTGGACCGGCTGTGGGAGTTCAACGTCCGCGAGCTGGTGTTCGTGGGCACCAAGGACTACGTCAAGGACTGCCGCCGGCGCGCCCTGCCGCTGATCGGCGAGCTGGCCGCGGCGATCGACGTGGACTGTTCCATCGAGACCGCGTCCGACCCCTTCTTCGCCACCGTGGCGGCCGCCAAGAAGTTCTGGCAGCAGGCCCAGGAGGTGAAGAACGAGATCATGCTGCCGGTGGAGCCCAATGCGGACGGCAGCGAACGGCGCCTTGCCTGCGGGTCGATCAACCTGCACGGCAATTTCTTCGGCACCCGCTTCGACATCGAAGGGTCCGACGGCCAGCCGGCCTTCACCGGCTGTATCGGCCTGGGCATCGAACGCTGGGTGCTGGCCGCGTTCGTGCAGCACGGCTTCGACCCGAAGCGCTGGCCGCACGGCATTCGCGAGCAGGTGTTCGGCTGAGCCGGGCGCCCGCGGAACGACAACACGAAACAGACGAGCAACCGACCTTATCGACTTGAGAGAATGGTAGAGAGGGGAGAGGGAAGACAATGCGTATCGAAGAAGTCTTTGCAGACATCCTGCAGGAGCCGGTGGACACCATCAACGACGACACCAGCCCCAAGACCACCCGGAACTGGGATAGCCTGAAGCACATCCAGGTGGTGATGGCGATCGAACAGGCCTTCGGCGTCTCGTTCACGCCGCCTGAGGTGATGACCATCACCTCGGTGGGCGCCGTGAAGGGCCTGCTCAAGGAAAAGGGCGTCGACGGCTAACACACGCCGCGGCGGGCCGGCGGGGGCCGGCCCTTCCCCTTCGCCTGGACACGAAGGCCGGGGCGCCGCCCCGGCCTTTCGGCGTGCGCATATCGGCACGACAAGACTACCCTCCGGCGCCCGGATGCCTATGTTAGGCAACAAAGCACATCCGACCCGAGAGGACCCGCGTGACATGCTGAAGAAGATGCTTGCCGGTGCGGCCGTGGCCGCCGCGCTCCTGACCCCCGCCGCCCAGGCGCAGACCGGGCTTTCCGTCTTTGTGGGCGAGATCCGGCTTGTGCCCTACGAGAAATGCCCGCGCGACTGGATCGAGCCCGAGGGCCAGGTGATGGCGATCTCCCGGCATTCCGCGCTCTACCGGCTGATCGGCACCCGTTTCGGCGGCGACGGCCAGATCAGCTTCAACCTGCCCGACCTGCGCGAAGCGGTGCCCGAGCGGGGCCTGCGCTACTGCATGTCGCTCCAGGGGGCCTATCCGGCGCTCAGGTAGGGGCGGATGTGCCGCTCGCAGCCATATGCTTCGAGACGCGGCGTAAACGCCGCCCCTCAGCATGAGGCTTATATCGATGGAAGAGGTTGCTAATTCCCCTCACCCTGAGGAGCGCCGCGCAGCGGCGCGTCTCGAAGGGCGTGGCTGCCACACGCTCAGCCCTCGCGTCACACGGTCTCCGTCTGGCGCAGCGCAATGGCAAAGCGCGTCATCGCCGCCAGGAACTCGTCCCGGTCCTGGTGCTTGACGATCGTCTCCGCCCCGAACCGCCGGATCGCCCGGACGCGGCTTGCGTAATCCTCCGCCGTGAAGTAGCCCGGCGAGACAAGCACCTTCTCCGGCGTATAGATCGTTCGGTCTATCACCACCGCATTCGCTTCGGACCGGCTGACATTGGGCGGCGTGGCCAGGTCCCAGCCGCCGGGATAGATGCTGATCAGGCTCGCCTCGTAGAAGGCCAGTGCGAACCCCGGCAACCCGTCCAGGATGGCCTGCAGGATCTCGCGCTGGTGCTCATGGCTTCCGGACGGCCCCTCGCCCTCAAGACTTTCGACAAACTCGATCACCGCACGCCCGGCCGTACTCATAAGGTCTGCCTCCCGTTCGTTGTGTGGACCCCAAGACGGAAAGCGTAGGGGGCGGGACTATTGTTGGAATGTGATTTGGGTCACAGACGGGGGGGTTGGGGCATTCGCTACAGTTTTCTTATCCCATCCAGCAGCACCCTGGTGGCGATGCAGTCATCCTCGTTGTAGTCGAGGATCCGCTTCTTCACGTCTGCGTCGCCAGTCTCGATCCAGCGATCGAACCATTCGATCGATGCGGCACCCGAGGGGTGCTTGTCCCGCCAGGTGAAGCCCAGGAACTTGGCCAGTGTCTTGATCGAGTGGTCGCGTGTCGGCCATTCGGTCGCCTTCTTCACGACGTCCGTGCAAAGGTCGACTGATCGGCTTGGGTCGAACAGGGCCTCGATGTCGTCTTCCGAACACACCGTAGGATAGCGCGACTGAAGCTGGCGCCAGATCGTGCGCTCGTACTTGGAGTAGTAATAGATCGCGCAGGGCTGGCGATCCTGGATGTACTGCCAGGCCTCCGCAAAGGCGCGCTCTTCCTCCTGCGGGGACACGTCTTCGGCGAAGAAGGGAACGTAGCGCTCGTTCGCGGTGTCGTCGCCATGGCGTTCGACAAAGCCATGCAGGTAGCAGAGGCCGCGCATGGGATCGACTTCGATATCGAAAAAGAGCTCCGTTTCGGCGAATGGCAGGTCGACCGGTGCCGTGAGATAGGGACGGGCATCCGGCGTTTTGACCAGTTTGGCCCGTTCCTGAAACTTGCGCAGCGTGCCGGGACCGATTCGGTTGAAATCGGTCTTCTTCCCCCGGATGTGCCGTTCCACATCCGCCGCCGCGAGTTGTGCCATACTGGATATCGAATCGACCATCGCGTCGCGCTTCGAGCGGCCGAGGTCGGGCAGCAGCGTCAGGTCATCTGCGCGTTCCAGATCGGCCAGGCAGGCGGTGTACCAGTGGCAGAGCTTGCAGACGCTCGAATAGGCGGGGTCAGTCGTCCCCGTTTTCGCGACAATCCCGCGTGCCTGGGACAGCATGTCCTGGTAGACGCCCCAGATTGTCCACGGGCTCCGCTTTCCCTGCGCCTCGTCCAGATCGTAGGCCACCTCCTCGCCGCGGATGTCCCAGACAAACGGCTTGCGCGACTGGGCCAAGCCCTTGCGCTCGAGGATGTCGGTATAAAGCGCAAGCTGGACGCCGTATTGCTTCTTCAGCTTCGCATCGTCTTCCGGCCCCTCCTGTCCGGTCCCGGACTTAATGTCGCCCGCAACGAAGCCGGTGCCCTGCCGGCGAAGCAGGTCGGGATCGCCGAGCAGGTCGTCGGCGGCAATCCGCCCGCCGTAGATCAGCGACTCGCCCCGCGTCATGGCCTCCAGGGTAAGCCGTTCCTTTTCGTCACCTGAATAGGACGACAGGTCGAGATACGGATAGTCGAGCCCCGCGATCACCTCCTGCTCGTGGGCCGTGCCCTTTTCCCAGAGCAACTGCACGAAGGGGTTGATCTCGTCCCGTCGTGCGGGGTCGCCGAACAGGTCCATGGCCGGCCGGTGCGGACACTGGACTAGGTCGTAGAGCATGGCGGCGGTGATGGGGGTGGGCATTGGTATTTCTTCCGGTAGGATTGGCAGGACAGTATGCCTTGCTGGCGGCGTCCTAGGCGTCAGTCGACCGCCAGTCATCGGCATCCAGCGCCCGAACCCGCTGCGCGAAAACCCGATGCATATCCTTCAGCCGCTGTGCCAGCCATTCGTGCTGGCGCGGCCAGTCGGATTCGTTCTCGGGATCCACGTCATCAAGGCAAAGGGAGATGCGGCTGTCGCGCCGCGCGGGCAGTTCCTCCCAATCCAAGGCAGATCCGAATTCTACTTCAACCGCTTCACTGTCTTGTTCCAGCAACCCGAGAAATGCCTTGGCCTTGTCGCCAGCGATATAGAGTTCCACGCGAACCTGGTTTGTCTGGCGCAGCATCACCGCGCCCAGATGGAAACCGGTGCGGCCGATGGGATACGCCATCCATGACTGTGGCTGCGGTTTGCGGTTTCCGGATACCGGCCCGCCGGCCTGATCGAGGGCCGATTGGAACGCATCCCAGTAGGCCCGCTGCATCACCCGAATCTCGGTCAGTTCCGAACCGTCGATGGCGCGGGCGGCGTGGGCGACCGAGCGGGACCAGTCGTTCGGTTTCGAGACGATGTTGAACTTGGGCGCCGCCGGCGAGTCGCCGATCTTCCAAAGCTCGACCTCCAGGCCGAAGAACCGAAAGGTCTCATCGGTGATCTTGTTCAGCCAGTCGAGTGTCGAGCGATGCTCCTCGGTAAATCTCGCGGCGATCCAGACGATCGTCACCGCCTCCAGGCCGGAGGCATAGGTCAGAAGCTGGCCGAGATGGTTGTGGTCCGTCCGCTCCAGCTGGTTCTCGATTAACACCCAAGAATCCGTGCCGATGTCCTTGCATAAGATGTCAGCGCGGAACGGTCCGACTGCCTTCTCCTGCGCTTCAAGCTCGAGGTCGATACTGAGCGTATCGGCAAGAACCTCGAGATTTTCAGGCCGCGCGAGCCAGGGCGTGAAGTCGGTGGCCTCGCTCGTCCAGATGTCGCGGAGGTCGACTCGGTTGAGGCGTCCGAGAGGTTGGTTTGTCATGCAGCGGGTTCCAGGTGCTAGGTTTTTGTGGCCTGTTCCACAAGTGGGCACTTTGGCGGCTTCATGCCTGCATTTCGATTTACCTATTAAGCACGGCAGCTCCAGATTCAGCGCAATCTAAGATCGCGGCATGCTCAAGCAAGACACGAACGGTCTTCGAACCCAGGTCCGCCTTGGCGGTTTGGCCCCGACCACTGATAAACCCTTGGGAGGCCGTTTGAACGGCAACACCGCCTCCACCGCGCAAGCAGCGAATCATCAATTCGCCAAGCCGGATGTTCGTCTGCTGGCTCGGGCCAGGCGTCCTGTAGTTCTGCAGGCGGCGGCGCAGATTGTCGGTTTCGCCGATGTAGAGCGAGGTGGCCCGTTCGTCCGCCAGGACAAAGCGGTAGAGCCCCGGCGTCGCCGGCGCCTTGGGCATCGACAACTTACCCTGGCCGTCCAGGATTATCTCGCCAATCGGCAGCCATGAAAAGCGGATGGCACAGTCGGTTTCCGCCGGCAGGTTCGGGAAAGTCTTTACCTTGTCGGCGGGCCGACCTCCTGCCGCGCATTTTTGGGATACAGTTGCGTGAGGCGAAGGCCGCTGCGATCGCTGGGAGGTCGGCTTCGTCTTTGGCCGGCCGACCCGGCGAAAGATCACGCGGCTTGCCATCAGGTTGAGTTCGGCTGTCTCCCAGCCGGCGTCGAGCCACGCCAGCTTTTGAGGCTTGTTCGTTCCGTTCTCGTTGGCCCACCACGCTGGATAGGTCCGCGCACTTTTGGGCAGCGCAAAGCCCAGGACCCGCTCGATCTGTCCGAAAGTGGCACGCCACTCGTTCTTGTTCAGCCCGCGAAGGTATGTCCCCAGCGGTTCATACTTGCTCATCAGCACTGATCCCCCTACCGGACAGCAGCAGCGGCCGCGCCAGATTGGCCCGCCGAGTATTATAAGTCGTCAGATCGCAGATTGCCCCGACCGGCGCCACGTGCCTTGATTATCGGCGCCAATTCCTTGATCTTCGGCGCCACCGGCGTGGCACCGTAGCCCCCCTACTCCGGCATCGCCGTCACGATTTCCAGCCAGTAATTGTTCAGCGCCCGGACCACGTCGACCAGGCCTTCCAGGGTCACCGGCTTGGAGATGAAGGAGTTCACGCCCAGGCCGTAGGTGCGGATGATGTCCTCGTCGGCCTCCGACGTGGTCAGCACCACCACGGGGATGTGTTTCAGGCCGGGGTCGGCCTTGATCTCGCGCAGGGCCTCGCGGCCGTCCATCCGGGGCATGTTGAGGTCGAGCATGATCAGGCCCGGCAGGGGCTGGCCCGCCTTGCCGGCGTGGTCGCCCTCGCGGCGCAGATAGGCCAGAAGCTGCTCGCCGTCCTCCACGAAGTGAACCTCGTTGTTGAGGCTGGCCTCCTCGAAGGCATCCTTGACCAACATGCGGTCGTCGGCGTCGTCGTCCGCCACCAGGATGGTCGTCGCCCGGCTCATTGCGCTCGGCTCCCGTCGATCCCTGCGCCGCCGGCTAGTCCGGCGCGCCGTCGCCCGTCGGGACGGTCACGATCTGCAGCCAGTAATTGCTGAGCGCCCGGACCACGTCGACCAGGCCCTCGAAGGTCACCGGCTTGGTGATGAAGGAGTTGACGCCCAGCCCGTAGGTCCGCGCGATGTCCTCGTCGGCCTCCGACGTGGTCAGCACCACCACGGGAATGCGTTTCAGCGCGGGGTCCCCCTTGATCTCGCGCAGCGCCTCGCGGCCGTCCATCCGGGGCATGTTGAGGTCGAGCAGGATGATGCCGTGAAACGGCTGCCCGGCCCGGTCGGCATAGGCGCCCTCGCCCCGGAGATAGGCCAGCAGCTGCTCGCCGTCCTCCACGAAGTGCAGGTGGCCCGCCAGGCTTGCCTCCTCGCAGGCGTCCTCGATCATCATCCGGTCGTCCGGGTCGTCGTCGGCCACCAGGATGGTCGCCTTTTTCGTCGTGCCCGTCGCTTGTTCAGCCATCGCTGTCACCCGTCAATCGGCGCGTGCGGCGCCCTGGTCTTTTCAAAGAAGAGGGCCGGAATGCGCCCGGCCCCTCCGCAGATCGGCAATTCCCGGCCTCGCGCCGGCGTCCGAGGCACCCGCTCAGCCCTCGGACGTGCACTCCGGCGGGAAGGTCACGATCTCGATCCAATAGTCGTTGAGCGCCTTCACCACGTCGACCAGGCCCTCGAAGGTCACCGGCATGGTGATGAAGGAACTGACGCCCAGGCCGTAGGTGCGGATGATGTCCTCCTCGGCACGGCTGGTGGTCAGAACCACCACCGGAATCCGCTTCAGCTCGGCATCGGCCTTGATCTCGCGCAGCGCCTCGCGGCCGTCCTTGCGGGGCATGTTCAGGTCCAACAGGATGATTCCCGGATAGGGCTCGCTCGCCATGTTGGCATAGTCGCCCTCGCACCGCAGATAGGACAGAAGCTGCTCGCCGTCTTCCACGAAATGGACCTCGTTGTTCAGGCGGGCCTCCTCGAAGGCATCCTTGATCAACATGCGATCGTCCGCGTCGTCGTCCGCCACGAGGATCGTTATTGGTTTAGTCATTCTCACCATTGTCCTCTTCCGTGCCTTTCTGCGTTACCGGGAGGCGGACGACGAACGTCGCCCCCACATCTGGTTGTCCCTCTGCCTCGATGGTGCCGTGGTGGCGTTCGGCGATCTTGCGGCAGGTCGCAAGGCCGATGCCGGTGCCTTCGTACTCGCCGCGCCCGTGCAGGCGCTGGAATACGGCGAAGACCTTGTCGGTGTATTTCGGGTCGAACCCGATGCCGTTGTCCTTGACCCGGATCTCGACGATCTCGCCTGCCGTCCGGAAAACGCCTTCCTCCACCGTCGAGGTCGGCACCATCTGGGCGCTGACCTCGATCACCGGCGGAACGTCCGGCTTGTGGAACTTGAGCGCATTGGAGATCAGGTTCTGCATCAACTGGCGCATCTGGGTGGCGTCGGCGGTCAGAACCGGCAGCTCGCCGACCTCGACCTTGCCGCCGGTCTCCTCGATCCGCACCGTCAGGTCGGAAACCGCATCCTTGACCACGGCGCCCAGGTCCACCTGCTCGAACGGCTTGGCCCGGGTGGTGATGCGCGAATAGGACAACAGGTCCTGGATCAGCACCCGCATCCGTCCCGAGGCGTCCAGCATGCGGTCGAGATAAAGCGCGCCGTCGTCGCCCATGACCTCGCCGTACTTCTTCGACAGCCGGCCGGCGAGGGTTTCGATCTTGCGCAGCGGCTCCTGCAGGTCGTGGCTGGCGATGAAGGCGAAGTTCTGCAGTTCCTGGTTCGACCCCTCCAGCTTGGAGGCGTAATCGCGGAGCTGCTCTTCGGTGCGCACCCGCTCGGTGATGTCCTCGTATGTGGCGACCGAGCCGCCGTCCGACATGGGCTCGTGCATCACCGCGATCACCCGGCCGTCGGCCAGACGCTGATGCAGGGTGATCCGCTTGCGCATGTTGGCATGCATCGGCCGTTCGACCACGGCGCGGGTGCCGTCGTCGTTGTCGTAGTTCCCGATCGAGACGCTGTACTCCATGATCTCGCGCAGCGTCATGCCCGGCTTCACGTGCTCGGGCGAGAAGTTGTACATCTCCATGTAGCGGTCGTTGTGCACGATCATGCGCTGATCCGCGTCGAACATGCACAGGCCCTGGGTCATGTTGTTCAGCGCCGTGTCGAAATGCAGGTTGCGCGCCTTCAGCTCGTCGCTCAGCGCCGCCAGCTCGTCCTCGCGCCGCACCAATTCGGTGATGTCCTCGTAGGTGGCGACCGAACCGCCGTCGGCCATGGGCCGGTGCGCCACCGCGATCACCCGGCCGTCGCTGAGGCGCTGGCGCAGCCGCGTCTCCTCGCGCGAGGCCGCCTGGGCCGGACGCTCGGCCACGGCGCGTTCGGCGTCGCCGCGGCTGTAATTGCCCAGCGCCACGGAGTATTCCATGATCTCCTGCAGCGAAATGCCGGGCTTCACCACGTCGGGCGAGAAGCCGTACATCTCCAGGTAACGCTGATTGCAGACGATCAGGTGCTGGGTTGCGTCGAACATGCACAGCCCCTGGACCATGTTGTTCAACGCCGCGTCGAAATGCACGTTCTTGGCCGACAGGCTGTCGGTCAGGCCGGTCAACTCCCGCTCGCGCGCCTTCAGGCCTGTTATGTCGGCATAGATGCTGACGATGCCGCCATCGGAGGTGCGCCGCTCGTTGAGCTGCAGCCAGCGGCCGTCGGTCAGGTGCAGGACATGCGACTCGCCCGGCTGCATATGCACGGCGATCCGCCATTGAATGAATTCCTCGCCCGATTCGAAAGACGAGCCGAACAGGCCGCCCGCCCATTTGTGGCGCACCAGCTCGGCGAACGGGACGCCGTGCACGATCTTGTCGCCGGCCTGGCCGAAGAATTCCCGGAAGCGCCGGTTCGACGCCAGCAGCCGGTCGTCGGCGTCGTAAAGCGCAAAGCCGTCCGCCATGGCGTTCAGCGCCTCCAACAACGAGGCGTTGTTGGCAAGGCTTTCGGCCATGGGTTCGGCCGGTGCGTCCTGGCCGTCGGCGCGAGATTCCTGGTGAGCCTCGATCATGGTTCGTTCTGGGGCCAAGCGTGTTAACCAACTGTTAGCGACGATGACGGCCGTTCTGTCAAGGTCCGCCGCAACACCGTGCCGTCCAGGGCCGTGCCCGCCGCCCGCTTGCGCGTGTTTTTGCCGCTTTCCTTATCTATCGGAACTTGCATCGCATGGTAGTCCAGCGACATTGCTGATCCCTTAAAAATGTTCGAGAAAACAAGCGGTTCAGACGAGACCGGGGCGGACCGGGGCGGCAGTCCGCATACCCTCATATGGCCTAGGCCTGCATGCGCACCCGTTCGGGCTCGGCGGCCGGCCCCTCGCGGCTGGCGCCGCCCGGCTGCGGGAAACGGACCCGAATCGTGGTGCCGACGCCTTCCTCGCTTTCGATGTCCAGCGAGCCGCCATGCAGTTCCACAAGCTGGCGCACCAGGGCAAGGCCCAGCCCGGTGCCTTCGCTGGGCGCGTCGAAGCGGTTGTCCACCTGGTAGAAGGGCTGGGTGATCTGGGAGATCTGGTCTTTCGGGATGCCGACGCCGGTGTCGCGCACGGTCAGCGTCGAGGTCACGCTGGACTGCCAGGCCGTCACCGTCACCATGCCCATCTCCGGCGTGAACTTGATGGCGTTTGACAACAGGTTGAACAGGATCTGCTTCACCGCCCGGGCATCCGCCCACATGGTCAGATCCTGCTGCGGGATGTCCACCTCCAGCGAGATGCCCTTCTGCTTGGCATTGCCCGTGCACAGCGTCACCACCTGCTCCACCGTGGCCCGGACGTCGATGTCGCCGTGCTTCAGCTCCATCTGGCCCGCCTCCACCTTGGAAAGGTCCAGGATGTCGTTGATCAGCTCCAACAGGTGCTGGCCGGAGGAGAAGATGTCCGAGGCATAGGCGCGGTAGCGGTCTTCGGCGTCCTGCCCCAGAAGCTGGTCCTTGATGACCTCGGAAAACCCGATGATCGCATTCAGCGGCGTGCGCAGCTCGTGGCTCATCACGGCCAGGAAACGGGACTTGGTCTGGCTGGCGGCCTCCGCCTCGTCCTTCGCCCGGCGCAGCGTCTCCTCGAAGCGCAGCCGGTCGGTGATGTCGCGCAGCGTGATGACGTGTCCCGTGGCAAGCGTGGCACGGCTGACCAGGACCGGCGTGACATGGCCCGAGGCCTTGCGCACGCAGCCGTCGATTGCCCGGTAATTGCCATCGGGCTCGCCGTCGCCGCCTTTTCCCTCGCCCTCGCCGTCCGACGCGGTCCCCATCACGGTCAGGTAGCGGCTGATGTCCTGCCCGACCACCTTGCCCCGATCGGCCCCCAGCATTTTGCAGGCGGACGGGTTCAGCATGCGGATGGAGCCCAGCTCGTCGACCACCAGCAGCGGATCCAGCATGCTGTTCAGGATCGAGTCCAGATAGGCCCGAGACACCGTGGTGTCCTTCAGGGTGTCGGCCATGGACTGGAAGCTCTCCGCCAGTTCGCCCAGCTCGTCGGTCTGGTCGGTGGCGACGTCGACCAGATATTCGCCGCGCCCGATCTTCTTGGTGGCGTCCGACAGGGCCAGGATGGGCTGCGACAGCTTGCCGGCGACGACGGTGGACAGGATCACGCCGAACAGCACCAGGATCGCGGCGACGATGCCGAACTTGAGCAACATGTCGCGCACGGATTCCGACCGGGCCGCCTCGTAGCTGTCGGTCACGAACTGGATGTCGTCGGCGATTGTTGCCAGGGGCACGCCGATTCGGATCGCGCCGACGAACTGGCTGCCGATCTGAACCGGCGTTGCGATGTGCATGATCCCGGCGCTGATCCAGGTGACGGTCGTGCCGGCCTGTTTCATCTCCCGATGGTGATGATCGGCCACCACCTGGCCGAACATCTCCAGGCTCGGCGTGCCGTCGTGAATGATCACGTTGTCGCGGTCGATGACGTAGACATAGTCGATGTCCGGCTGGTCCAGGGTCGGCCGGGCGATGTCGCGGATCACGTCGACGTCGTCGATATAAAGCGCGTTGGCCGCGGCCGCGGC
>Ga0066187_1000242_pt1 | contig 20816 bp, 21 predicted proteins | sample WorMetexBAHAMAS1_FD_58706 | JGI IMG/M metagenome (GOLD analysis project Ga0066187, IMG submission 58706) | Marine gutless worms symbiont microbial communities from Max Planck institute for Marine Microbiology, Germany - Inanidrilus exumae... | ecosystem: Host-associated > Annelida > Digestive...
CAGCGCCTCGAAGGTCGCCAAGCCTACGAATTTATCCAGCAAGAGTCGGACTTGACCTCCTAGGAGTCTGGAACGGGGAATAAAGAGGCGTCAGAGCAGGTTAGCAAAGGCGAACGGCGCTGTCCCGGGGTCCCGCGTTTGCACTGTTTTGTCGATGTACTGGAATTTACCTGCAACCATCGACAAAAGGTGACATAAGAGTTCATTGGGTCATCATTCCCGCACGCCCCCTGGCCTTCGGCCGGTTGCGGGGAACTCACGACGACGGTTGGAGACGGCGGTATGGAGCAATACATCAAGGACGCGCGAGCCGCGGAATCGGCGCGTCGGCTCAAGGGGTTCGGACTCCACCTGGCTTGTTATTTCGTCACCATGATCGCGCTCGTCGCCCTCAATCTCGTCTATACGCCCGAAAGGACGTGGTTCCTGTTACCCCTGGTCGGTTGGGGCAGCGCGCTGGCGCTGCATGCGGCCTATGCCATGGGGCTTTTCAACCTCCTTTTCGGCGACGGGTCGGAAGAAATGTAAGAAGCCCTTTGCCACCGGCCGACGGCGACACAAAAGCGTAATTTTATCCGCCTGGCCTGCTGGATTCTTCCGATGCGAACAGATAAAACGGCCCTAGATGGTCTAGGGGCAAGGCGGGGACGTGTCATGTTCAAAAAAATCCTGATCGCCAACAGGGGAGAAATCGCCTGCCGGGTCATGAAGACGGCCAAGAAGATGGGGATCGCCACCGTCGCCGTTTATTCGGATGCGGACAAGGACGCGCTTCACGCCGACATGGCCGATGAGGCCGTCTATATCGGTCCGGCGCCGTCGGCCGAGAGTTACCTGGTCATCGACAACATTCTCAAGGCCATCGACGAAACCGGCGCCGATGCGGTGCATCCGGGCTACGGGTTCCTATCCGAAAACGCCGCCTTCGCCGAGGCGCTGGAGAACAAGGGCGTCGCCTTCATCGGTCCCAACGTGTTGGCCATCAACGCCATGGGCGACAAGATCGAGTCGAAACAACTGGCTGAGAGGGCCAAGGTCAACACCGTGCCGGGACACGCCGACACCATTCCCGACGCCAAGGAGGCGGTGAAGATCGCCCAAGGCATCGGCTATCCGGTGATGCTGAAGGCGTCCGCCGGCGGCGGCGGCAAGGGCATGCGCGTCGCCTGGAACGACCAGGAATGCGAGGACGGGTTCGAGCGCGCGACCAGCGAGGCGCGGTCCAGCTTCGGCGACGACCGGGTTTTCGTCGAGAAGTTCATCGAGGAGCCGCGCCACATCGAGATCCAGGTGATCGCCGACAAGCACGGCAACGTCGTCTATCTGGGCGAGCGCGAATGTTCGATCCAAAGGCGCCATCAGAAGGTCATTGAGGAGGCGCCGTCGCCGTTCCTCGACGAGGGTACCCGCAAGGCCATGGGCGAGCAGGCAGTCGAACTGGCCAAGGCCGTCGATTACGTATCGGCCGGTACCGTCGAGTTCATCGTCGACGCCAACAAGAACTTCTATTTCCTGGAAATGAACACGCGCCTTCAGGTGGAGCACCCGGTGACCGAACTGATCACCGGTCTCGATCTGGTCGAGTTGATGATCCGCGTCGCCGACGGCGAGGAACTGCCGGTCACCCAGGACGATGTCAATTTGAAAGGCTGGGCCATCGAGGCCCGTGTCTATGCCGAAGACCCGTTCCGCAATTTCCTGCCCTCGACCGGGCGCCTGGTCCACTACATGCCACCCGAGGAGTCGGACACGGTGCGCGTCGATACCGGCGTCTACGAAGGCGGCGAGATCTCCATCTACTATGATCCCATGATCGCCAAGCTGATCGCTTACGGTGAAGACAGGAACCAGGCCATCTTCAATCTTCGCGAGGCCTTGGACGCCTACTTCATCCGCGGCGTCAGCCACAACATCGCCTTTCTGAACGCACTTCTGGCGCATCAGCGTTTCGTGGACGGGCGCCTGACCACCAACTTCATCGCCGAGGAATACCCGGACGGGTTCCACGCCGGAGACGTGCCGCCGGACGACCCCAAGATCCTGATCACGGTCGCCGCCGCCGTGCACCGAGCCTACCAGGCCCGGGCCGCGCTGATATCGGGCCAATACCCGGGCCACGAGCGCAAGGTGGCCGACGATTGGGTGGTGGTCGTGCATGGCGAGGAGCATCGGGTCTCCGTATGGCCCATCGACGGCGGCTACGAGATGGAAGCGGACGGCAAGAAGTGCCTGGTGCAGACGGAGTGGAAGCTCGGCGACAAACTGTTCGTGGCGCTGATCGACGGCACCGAATACTGCGTCCAGGTCGAGCGCGAGAGGACCGCCTACCGGCTGACCCATGGCGGCACCCAGGCCGATATCCTGGTCATGAGCGAGCGTATCGCCGCGCTTCATCGCCTGATGCCTTACAAGGAGCCGCCGGACACCTCGAAAATGCTGCTGTCGCCAATGCCGGGCTTGTTGGTCTCGCTAGCGGTCGGCGAGGGTGACGAGGTCAAGGCCGGTGACGAACTGGCCATCGTCGAGGCCATGAAGATGGAGAACGTGCTGCGCGCCGAGAAGGACGCGGTCGTCGCCGGTATCAAGGCGGGGCCGGGCGACAGCCTGGCCGTCGATCAGGTGATCCTCGAATTCGAATGACCGCCCTCTGAACGGACCATGCTGTTCGCGACTTACCCGTCATTGCCGGGCTTGACCCCACTGCCCAGCGGGCAATCCACGCGTTTCCCAGTGGATCCCCGGGTCAAGCCCGGGGATGACGAGTGGGGTGGGGAGTTTCCTTCACGCTCCACCAACAACCAGTTTTCAAGGCATTAGTATGCTGTTCGCGGCCATCGAAGGCTTCGCTCTGGGGGCCGGGCTGATCATCGCCATCGGTGCCCAGAACGCCTTCGTCATTCGCCAGGGCATCGTCGGTCGCCACGTCTTCCCGGTTGCCACAATCTGTTTTCTGTCGGACGCGCTCCTGATCGCCATCGGTGCTGCCGGCGTCGGTGCCCTGATCGCCACCAACGACCTCGTCCGCTCCATCGCCGCTTGGGGCGGAGCTGCCTTCCTGACCGTCTACGGCCTGAAGGCGGTGCATGCCGCCTGGCGGGCCAAGGGCATGGATTGGAACGGCGAGGAGGGGAGGGGCAATGGCCTCAAAGCAGCGGTCCTGACGGCGCTCGCCTTTACCTATCTCAATCCCCATGTCTACATCGACACCGTCATGCTGGTCGGCGGCGTTGCCGGGCAACTGGATGCGCAAGACCGCCACGCCTTCACAGGCGGCGCCATTCTCGCCTCTTGCGTGTGGTTCTACGGCCTCGCCTATGGCGCCACGCGCCTTGCCCCTTTGTTTCAGACGGCGACGGCGGCTAGAGTGTTGGACGGAACGATCGCCTTGATCATGTTCAGCGTTGCCGGCGCGTTGATCTGGGGAGAAGTGGGGAGATGGCGGTAAAGATGGTGCGGGCCCGAATCCAGGGCCGGGTACAGGGAGTCTGGTATCGCGGCTGGGCCGTGGATACGGCGAAGTCCCTGGGGCTGGACGGATGGGTCCGCAACCGGTTCGATGGCTCTGTCGAGGCCGTGTTCTCGGGCAATGACGAGGACGTGGCGGCCATGCTGGAGCGCTGCTGGTCGGGGCCCCCGGCGGCCCGTGTCGACAATGTGGATATCACCAACGAGGTGGAGCAACCGCCGCCCGGTTTCACCCATCTGCCGACGGCCTAGTTCGAAACCGTCGAAACCCCGCCTAGGTCGACACCGTCGACACCCCGAAGACCTCCTCGAAGGCCGCCCGCATGGCGGCGTCGACCTCGGGCTGGCTCGCCGTGATGCCGAGATCGACGAGCGACGTCACCCCGTGTTCATCGATCCCACAGGGTACGATGCCCTCGAAATGCCGGAGGTCCGGCTCGACGTTGATCGACACGCCATGAAACGTCACCCATTTGCGCACGCGCACGCCGATGGCCGCGATCTTGTCTTCCCGGGCCGCCGGATTGGCCGGTGCGCCGCGGCGCACCCAGATGCCGACCCGGCCTTCGCGGCGTTCGCCGATGACGTTGAATTGGGCCAGTGTGGCGATCAGCCAATCCTCCAGGTCACAGACGAAACGCCGGACGTCACTGCCGCGTTTCCTCAGGTCCAGCATGACGTAGCCGACCCGCTGGCCGGGCCCGTGGTAGGTGTAGCGCCCGCCGCGGCCCGTCTCGTAGACCGGAAACCGCGCTGGATCGACAAGTTCGGCCGGATCGGCACTGGTGCCGGCCGTATAGAGTGGGGGATGCTCCAGGAGCCACACCTGTTCCGCCGCGCGACCGGCGATGATCTCGGCGACCCGCGCCTCCATGGCGGCGACGGCGGCTGCGTAGTCGACCGGATCGTCGTCGATCCGCCACTCCACAGCCTCGTTCTCGATCGCTGCCGTCATCACGCCCATGGACATCCTTGCATTCGTCTCTTTGTGCCGGCCGATAGACGCTTGATCGGCACCCCCGCATTTGCTATTCCCGCCCATGAAAAGGCAAGGCCAGTCTTTGCTGCAAGTGATTTCGCGGTCGTGGCGGAACTGGTAGACGCGCAGCGTTGAGGTCGCTGTGGGCGATGAGCCCGTGGAAGTTCGAGTCTTCTCGACCGCACCATTTATTCATAAAAGCCCGCCGCATCCGCGGCGGGTTTCTTTCATTCGTTCTTCCTTAACGAAAGTCTGATAAAGACCGGGCAGCGAGCGCGGAGGAGGGGGAGTCGTGACCGAGATCGTCGACAAGCCGAAGAAAAAAAAGAAAAAGAAAAAGAAGAAGCGCGCCGAGGCCGCCGTCGAGGTGGCGCCCGAGGAGCTGGTGCCCGACCTGGAGCCGGATCTCGAGGAGCGTATCGTCGAGGCCATCGAAAGCGGTGAGACGGCCCGTGTCCGCGACCTGACCGAACCGCTGCACCACACCGACGTCGCCGATCTTCTGGAGCGCCTCAGCGACGACGACCGGGCGAAGCTGGTCGAGATCATCCGCCCCGAGTTCGAGGCCGAGATCCTGATCGACCTGGACGATGCCGTGCGCGACGACGTTGTCGATCTTCTGGGTATCGAGGAGGTGGCGGCCGCCGTCGTCGAGCTTGAATCGGACGATGCCGTCCAGGTCATGGAGGAGTTGGACGCCGCCGACCAGCAGCAGGTTCTGGAGGCCATCCCCGACGACGAGCGGGTGCTGATCGAGGAGGGGCTGGCCTATCCGGACGACAGCGCCGGGCGCCTGATGCAGCGCGAAGTGGTCCGCGTGCCGACCTTCTGGTCCGTCGGCGAGTGTATCGATTTCCTGCGCCGCAACGCCGACCAGGAGGTCAGTTCCCTGCCCGAACGTTTCTACAGTCTCTTCGTCGTCGACCCCAAGCACCGGCCGGTCGGCACCGTGGCCCTGGATACCCTCTTGCGCACGCGCCGCCCGGTGGCCCTCACCGAAATCATGGACCCGGAGATGAAGCTGGTGCCGGTGACCGCCGACCAGGAAGACGTCGCCTTCCTGTTCCGCCAGCGCGACCTGGCCTCGGCACCGGTGGTCGACGATTCCGGCCGCCTGGTCGGCGCCATCACCATCGACGACATCGTCGACGTCATCGACGAGGAACATGAAGAAGACATCATGCGCATGGGCGGCGTCACCGAGGACGACCTCTACGACGCCGCCATCGACACCACGCGGGCGCGCTTTTCCTGGCTGGTCGTGAATTTGATCACCGCCATCGTCGCCTCCATCGTCATCGGGCTCTTCGACGCCACCATCGATCAGATCGTGGCGCTGGCCATCCTCATGCCGATCGTCGCCTCCATGGGCGGCAACGCCGGCACCCAGACCCTGACCGTCGTCGTCCGCGCTTTGGCCATGAAGGAACTGACCACCACCAATGCGGCCAGGCTCCTAGGCAAGGAGTTGATGGTCGGCGTCTTCAACGGCGTCATCTTCGCCGTGCTCGCCGGCGGTGTCGCCTGGGTTTGGTTCGGAAGCCCCCTATTGGGCGGCGTCATTGGGCTGGCCATGGTCGTCAACATGGTCGTCGCCGGGTTGGCCGGCACCGCCATCCCCCTGGCCCTCGACCGCATGGGCGTCGACCCGGCCATCGCATCCAGCGTCTTCCTGACCACGGTCACCGATGTGGTCGGCTTTTTCGTCTTTCTCGGCCTCGCCGCCATCGTGCTGTTGTAGGAAAATCAGGGGGCATCTTTACGTTTACGTAAAGGTCAAGTAGTCTCTGGCCATGGCGCCCGTCTTCACCATCGCCGAACTGGCCCGCGAGTTCGAGGTCACGACCCGGACCATCCGTTTCTACGAGGACAAGGGGTTGTTGAGTCCCGAGCGGGAAGGGCAGCGGCGTATCTACCACCCGCGCGACCAGGTGCGGCTCAGGCTGATCATGCGCGGCAAACGCTTGGGATTCTCCTTGGAGGAGATCCGCGAGATGATCGACCTCTACGACGCCGACACCACGGAAGTGGCGCAGTTGAAGCTCTTTCTCGACAAGATCGAGGAACGCCAGACGGCGCTCCGGCGTCAGCAGGCGGATATCACCGAGATCCTCACCGAACTCGACGAACGGCAGCGCGAATGCGAGGCGCTGCTCGACGCCAAGAAGGGCGCCTGACGGTGATCCGCCATGCCTTGATGGACCGGGCCGGCCTGCCCATATGAAACCGATGGCCGTCTCGTCCCGCCTGTTCACGCCGATCCTCATCGCCGGCAGCATCATCCTGCTGACGGGCTTCGCCATCCGGGCCAGCTTCGGGCTGTTTCAGATCCCCATCGCCGAGGAGTTCGGCTGGCTGCGCTCCGAGTTCTCCATGGCCATCGCCATCCAGAACCTGGCCTGGGGCATCGGCCAGCCGCTGTTCTCCGCCTTCGCCGAGAAGTTCGGCGACAAGAAGGCGATCGTGCTGGGTGCCTTCACCTATGCCCTCGGACTGGTGCTCTCCAGCGTCGCCGTCACGCCCGAGGCGCACCAGTTCCTGGAGGTCCTGGTCGGTTTCGGCATCGCCGGCACCGGCTTCGGCGTCATCCTCGCCGTCGTCGGCCGCGCCGCCTCGGACAAGCATCGCTCGCTGGCATTGGGGATCGCCACGGCGGCCGGTTCCGCCGGTCAGGTGGTCGGCCCGCCCTTCGCCGACGCGCTCTTGCGGGTCATGCCCTGGTCGTCGGTTTTCGTCGTCTTCGCCGGCGTCATCCTCCTGACCCTGCTGGCCCTGCCGTTCCTGGGCTCGAAGCAGGCGGAACCGCCGTCGCATCCGTCGGAAACCATGAGCCGGGTGCTCGGCACCGCGCTCAGGGACCCGACTTTCTCGATGATCTTCCTGGGGTTCTTCTCCTGCGGCTTCCAGCTGGCCTTCGTGACCGCCCATTTCCCGGCCTTTATTACGGAAGTCTGCGCCGCCATCCCGCCCAATAGCCTGATCCGTTCCGTCGGCATCAATTCGACGACGGCGCTCGGCGCCTTTTCCCTGGCCCTGATCGGACTCGCCAACATCATCGGCACCGTCGTCGCCGGGGCGCTCGGCCACAAATGGTCGAAGAAATACCTGCTGTCGCTGATCTACACGGGCCGCACCATCGCCGCCGCCGCCTTCATCATGATCCCCATGACGCCGACGACGGTCGTCGTCTTCTCGCTGGTCATGGGCGGCCTGTGGCTGGCCACGGTGCCGTTGACCTCCGGCCTGATCGCCCAGATCTACGGCCTTCGCTACATGGGCACGCTCTACGGCATCGTCTTCTTCTCCCACCAACTGGGCTCCTTCATGGGCGTCTGGCTGGGCGGCGTCATGTACGACATCAACGGCTCCTACGACATGGTCTGGTGGGTCGGCGTCGGCGTCGGGGCCTTCTCGGCCCTGGTCCACCTGCCGGTCAGGGAATCGCCGAGGGCGGCGTTCGCGGGGGCCTGACAGGGGCTTTGTCTTATTCCAAGAAATTGACGTTTACGTAAACGTAAAGTACAGTTCGCCCCGCGAAGGTTCAGTAAGGTAGGCCGACGGAAAAAGGCCGGCGCGCAGCACAAAGGGAGAGACGGGTGGCGGCATTTCAACCGGCGGACCCGCATTACCGGGACCGGGTCCGGGAAAGCTTCGACAAACAGGGCTTGATGAAGACGCTGGGCGCCGAACTGACGGCGATCCGCCCCGGGTTCTGCGAGATTCGCATGCCCTACGGCGAAGGCCTGACCCAGCAGCACGGCTTTTTCCACGCCGGCGGCCTGGCGGCCATTGTTGATACGGCCGGCGGGTACGCCGGATTCACGCTCTTCGACGAAAGCGACGGCATCCTCACCGTCGAGTTCAAGGTGAATCTCGTCGCACCGGCAACCGGTGAAGCGGTTATCGCCCGCGGTGAGGTCATCCGCCCGGGGCGCACGCTCTGTGTAACCAAGGGCGAGGTGGTTTCCGTCGTCGACGGCGAGGAGAAGGTCTGCGCGCTCATGCAGCAGACCCTGATGCGCATCGTCAACCGGCCGGACGTGGTCGGTTGACGGCCAACAACTGGATTTCCATGAGCCCCTACGGGCAGTAGAGTAACCGACAGCGACTGGGCCATAGCCATGATCCCCAACGAGTATCCGACCCTCAACTTCGATCTCGGCGAGACCGCCGACTTGCTGCGCTCCTCGGTGCAGAGTTTCGCCGACGACGAGATCGCGCCGCGCGCCGCCGCCATCGACGAAAGCAACGAGTTCCCGGCCGATCTGTGGACCAAGATGGGCGACCTCGGCGTCTTGGGGATCACGGTGGAGGAGGAATACGGCGGCGCCGCCATGGGCTATCTGGAGCACGTGGTGGCCATGGAGGAGATCAGCCGGGCGTCTGCATCGGTCGGTCTCAGCTACGGGGCGCACTCCAATCTCTGCGTCAACCAGATCCGCCGCAACGGCACGGAGGACCAGAAGAACCGCTACCTGGCGAAGTTGATCTCGGGCGAACACGTGGGTGCGCTCGCCATGAGCGAACCGGGAGCCGGGTCGGACGTGGTCTCGATGCGCCTTCGCGCCGACAAGAAGGGCGACCGGTATGTGCTGAACGGCACCAAGATGTGGATCACCAACGGCCCCGACGCCGACACCCTGGTCATCTACGCCAAGACCGACCCGGACGGCGGCCCGAGGGGGATCACCGCCTTCCTGGTCGAGAAGGGCTTCGAGGGTTTCTCGACGGCGCAGAAGCTGGACAAGCTCGGCATGCGCGGGTCGAACACCTGCGAGCTGGTGTTCGAGGACTGCGAGGTGCCGGAAGAGAACGTGCTCGGCGCCGTCGGCTCGGGCGTCAACGTGCTGATGAGCGGCCTCGATTACGAACGCGCCGTGCTCGCCGCCGGGCCGACCGGCATCATGCAGTCGTGCATGGATGTGGTCGTGCCGTACCTGCACGAGCGCAAGCAGTTCGGCAAGTCGATCGGCGAGTTCCAGCTGATGCAGGGCAAGGTCGCCGACATGTACACCACCATGAACGCCACCAAGGCCTACGTCTATGCCGTCGCCAAGGCCTGCGACCGCGGCGAGACCACCCGCAAGGACGCCGCCGGGGCCATCCTCTACGCCGCCGAGAAGGCGACCTGGATGGCCCTCGAGGCGATCCAGTGCCTGGGTGGCATGGGCTACATCAACGAGAGCCCGACCGGACGGTTGCTGCGCGACGCCAAACTCTACGAGATCGGCGCCGGAACGTCGGAAATCCGCCGCTGGCTGATCGGCCGTGAATTGTTCGAGGAAACGGTGTAAGTCAAATTGACACTATCAATAAAAAATGTCATTATTAGATAGTATCTAAAAATGACACAGGAACTTGGGCCATGGAAAAGCAGTTGTCATCTCATCAACGGCGCGAAATGGATGCCGTTGCCACCCGACTACCCACGAAATCCGCAAAGATAAGGGCCCTTGATGAGGCCGGGTTTGCCAGAGCCGACATCGCCCGCTTTTTGGACATTCGGTATCAGCACGTCCGAAACGTCTTGATCCGGGCCGAGGAAAAGAAACTGGCCAGCGCCAACGATGATGGCCGGGCGGTGAGTGCCGGTACGGACTGGGCGCAGATAGGGCCCGATGGCCGAATACTGATTCCCGCGGCCGTTCGCAAGAGCCTCGGCCTTGAGGCCGGCGACCCCGTCTTCATGGAGGTTCAGGACCAGGTATTACGAATTGTCGGGCGGGACCAAGCGATCCAGCAAGTTCAGGGGCTTGTCGCCAAATACATTCCGTCGGACGTCAGCCTCGTCGATGAACTGATCGCCGAGAGGCGACAAGAGGCGGTGAAGGAAGATGCGGATACCAGGGATGCCTGAGGTCGTTCTCGATGCCTCGGCGGCGCTTGCTTTGATCAAGGGAGAACCTGGCGCTGAGACCGTAAGTCAACAAGTGCCCGGTGCCCATATTTCGGCGGTAAACTTGGCAGAGGTCGTCGGCCATTTGGTCGACCATGGAGCATCGCTTACCGATCTGACGGCCGTCCTGGAAAGGCTGGGGCTCATTGTGGCCTCATGTGACCGGGCGAGCGCCGTCGATATCGGTTTGTTGCGCAGTGAAACTCGCCGATCAGGGTTGTCGCTGGGGGACCGAGCGTGCCTGGCACTGGCGCGCCGGCTTGGTTTCCCAGCCCTGACAGCAGACAAGGCGTGGTCATCCCTGGACCTGGACGTTGAGATTCGACTGATCCGATGAGTACAGAGCACGATCCCATATTTGTCGACATGAAAGCCGCTTCGGTAACACCGGAAGTCGACAATGCAGTCGAGTCCGGCTGGAAACGCTGCTGGCACGGCCGCGAGCTCCTGTGGAAGGTGTTCTGGGGCTATGTGCTGTTCGGCCACGGCATTGTGCTCGGTTGCGCCCTGGGCGTCATGGTCCTCGGCATGGTCCTCGGTTTCGCCGTCGACCCCGGCTCGCTCGACGCCGGATTGGCCGGCCTTTCCGTCGGCATGGGGCTGCTTCTGGTGACGTTCATGGGCTACGGTTTTTTCGCCATGACGGCGCTCTGGCGGTGCGCGGGGAATACGACGAGCCGGGGCGCCACGGTCGCCGCACGCGGACTCGTCATCGTCTATGCCGCGACCGTAATTTGGCTCGTTGGCAAATTAATTCTTTAATTGAATTATGACTAATATGTCATTGGAAACGAAAGAAATTACGAGTCACGCCCCATTTGCGGCGGCGAACTGGTGCCACGCCCAAGGCGCGCGGTATCGATCGGTTAACCCAGGAAAAGACCCACGAAAGGAAATGATCCATGCAATCTGACCCGGTCGTCATCGTCGGCGCGTCTCGGACGCCGATGGGGGGATTTCAAGGCGAGTTGTCGGCGCTGACGGCGCCCGAGTTGGGTGGTTCCGCCATCAAGGCGGCGCTCACGGGTGCCGGTGTGGCGCCGGACGACGTCGACGACGTCATCATGGGGCTCTGCCTGTTCGCCGGCCAGCGCCAGGCTCCGGCCCGCCAGGCGGCCCATAACGCCGGCATTCCCTGGGATGCGGGGTGCACGACCATCTCCAAGATGTGCGGTTCGGCCATGAAATCGGCCATGCTGGCCCACGACAACATCCTCGCGGGCGCCCACGACATCATGGTCGCCGGCGGCATGGAGAGCATGACCAATGCGCCCTACGTGCTGCCGAAGGCGCGGGACGGCTACCGCATGGGCCACAACCCGGTATGGGACCACATGTTCGTCGACGGTTTGGAAGACGCCTACGAGCAGGGCAAGCTGATGGGCAGTTTCGCCGAGGATACGGCGCAGCATTACCAGTTCACCCGCGAAGAGCAGGACGATTTCGCCATCGAGTCCCTGACCCGGGCCCAGAACGCCATCAAGGACGGTACCTTCAAGAACGAGATCGAGCCGGTCACGGTGAAGACCCGCAAGGGCGAGACGGTCATCGACACGGACGAGCAGCCGCTCAATGCCGATCTCGACAAGATCCGCGGGCTGCGCCCGGCCTTCGCCAAGGACGGCACGGTGACGGCCGCCAACTCGAGCTCCATCTCCGACGGTGCCGCCGCCCTCGTGCTGATGCGCCTTTCCAAGGCGGAAAAGCGCGGATTGACGCCGCTCGCCAAGATCCACGCCCATTCGACCCACGCCCAGGAGCCGGCCTGGTTCACCACCGCGCCGGTCGGCGCCATTCGCAAGGTTCTCGACAAGGCCGGATGGGACAAGGACGCGGTCGATCTCTTCGAGGTCAACGAGGCCTTCGCCGTCGTCACCATGGCGGCCATGCGCGACGTCGACATTCCGCACGACAAGGTCAACGTCCATGGCGGTGCCTGTGCGCTCGGCCATCCGGTCGGCGCCTCGGGCGCGCGGATCATCGTCACGCTCTTGAACGCGCTTCGCAAATACGACCTGAAGAAGGGCGTTGCGTCGCTCTGTATCGGCGGCGGCGAGGCGACGGCCATGGCCCTCGAGTTGATGGACTGACGGCGGGAGCGGGGAAGGCATGCCGACCGTCCTGATCACGGGTGCGAACCGAGGCATCGGGCTCGAATTCGCCCGCCAGTACGGGCGCGACGGGTGGCGGGTCATCGCCACCTGCCGCAACCCCATCGGCCTCGGCGAATTGGCATCCATCGACGGGGACATCGAAGTGCATGGCCTCGACGTCACCGATCACGCCCAGGTCGACCGCCTGGCGGCCGAGTTACAGGGCACGGCCATCGACGTTCTGATCAACAACGCCGGGGTCTACGGGCCGAAAGACATGGCTGCCGAAACCATGGATTTTGCGGCCTGGGAACAGGTGCTGCGCGTCAATACCCTGGCTCCGTTCAAGGTGGCGACGGCATTCGCCGGTCACGTGGCCGGAAGTGAGCAGAAAAAACTGGTCAATATTTCTTCGCGCATGGGAAGCCTGGAGGGCACGGCGAGCGGCGGCGAATACATCTACCGGTCGTCGAAAGCAGCACTCAACAAGACCATGCAGACCCTGGCCCGAGACATCGGTGGCGGCATCATCATGGCGCTCTTTCATCCGGGGTGGGTAAGGACAGACATGGGCGGCGCCGAGGCCGATATCGACGTGGAGACCAGCGTCACCGGCATGCGCCGCGTCATCGAGGGATTGACCGCGCCGGACAACGGCGCCTTTTTCGATTACGACGGCACGCCCGTGCCCTGGTAGGTTGGACCCCATGAACCTGACGGAAGAACAAACCCTGATCCGCGACATGGCGCGCAAGTTCGCCACCGAACGGCTGGCGCCCGGCGCCCCTGAGCGCGACCGCGAGGCCCGTTTTCCGGCCGACGAAGTCCGGGAAATGGGCGATCTCGGCCTCATGGGCATGCTGATTCCCGAGGACTGGGGCGGTGCCGGTGCCGACCACGTCTCCTACGGCCTCGCCATGGAGGAGATCGCCGGCGGTGACGGCGCCACCTCGACGGTCATGGGCGTGCAGACTCTGACCGAGATGATCCTCGTACGCTACGGCTCGGAAGAGCAGAAAACGCGCTTCCTGCCTGGCCTCGCCAGCGGCGAGAACCTGGGCGCCTTCATGCTCACCGAACCGCAGACGGGATCGGACGCCGCCGCCATCAAGTGCCGGGCCCGGCGAGACGGCAACCGCTACATCCTCAACGGTACCAAGCAGTTCATCACCACCGGCAAATACGCCGATGTGGCCGTCGTCTTCGCCGTCACCGATCCGGACAGCGAAAAGAAGGGGATATCGGCCTTCATCGTGCCGACGGACGGGGAGGGTTACCGGGTCTCGTCGATCGAAAAGAAGATGGGCCAGCGCGGTTCCGACACGGCGCAGATCGTGTTTGATGACATGGAGCTGACCCCGGATCTGCTGGTTGGCGAAGAGGGCGAGGGTTACAAGATCGCGCTCTCCAATCTGGAAGGCGGGCGCATCGGCATCGCCGCCCAGGCCACCGGCATGGCCCAGGCGGCTTTCGAGGCGGCCCGCGACTACGCCAAGGAACGCACCGCCTTCGGAAGACCCATCGCCGGACACCAGGCGGTGGCTTTCCGGCTCGCAGACATGGCCACCAACATCGAAGCGGCGCGCCACATGTACATCAATGCGGCGCGGTTACGCGACGCCGGCGATCCTTGCCTCAAGGAGGCCTCCATGGCCAAGCTCTTTGCCTCCGAAATGGCCGAGAAGGTCTGTTCCGACGCCATCCAGATCCACGGCGGCTACGGATACGTTGAGGATTTCCCGGTCGAACGTATTTACCGCGACGTCCGCGTCTGTCAGATCTACGAAGGGACCAGCGACGTCCAGCGCCTGGTCATCAGCCGCGCCTTGCTAGAGGACTGAATATGCCTAACCCGGTCGACTTTTATTTTGATTTTTCATCGCCTTACGCCTATTTCGCTGTCACCAAGATCGATGAGTTGGCGGCCGAATTCGATCGCGATGTCACTTGGCATCCCTTTATGCTGGGACCGGCCTTCAAGATGACCGACAACGCGCCGCTGATCGACCAGCCGGTCAAAGGAAACTACTGCGCCAACGACTGGGCGCGCCTGGCGCGTTTTATGAAACAGCCGTGGTCCATGCCGGACCCGTTCCCCATCGCCACCCTGGCGGCGGCGCGCGCCTTCTACTGGATCGGCGACAGGGATGGGGCGCTTGCCAAGACCTTCGCGCTCGCCTGTTTCGATACCTATTTCGGACGCGGCGAAGACATCACGGCGGCCGAAACGGTCGCCGACATCGCGGAGCCGCTGGGCATCGGCCGCGCCGGCCTGTTGGAGGCTGTCGCCGATCCCGCCATCAAACAGCGCCTCAAGAACGAAACCCAAGCGGCACTCGACGCCGGTGTCTTCGGCTCACCGTTCTTTATCATCGACGGCGAACCCTTCTGGGGCGCCGACCGCTTGTGGATGGTCAAGCGCTGGCTCAAGGCCGGCGGCTGGTAACAGGGAAGGGAACTGGCAACGTGACAAGGCGGTATCCATGACCACGCTCCGTCCGACGGTGAAACCGGGAACGCCGGACTTCGACGCCAATGCGTCGGCGATGAGGGAACTGGTCGACGACCTGCACCGTGTCGTTTCCGGGATCAAGCAGGGCGGCGGCAAGCGGGCCCAGGAGAAACTGGTGGCGCGCGGCAAGATGGCGCCGCGCGAGCGTATCCGCGAGCTGCTCAACCCGGGCTCGCCCTTCCTCGAGTTCTCGCAGCTGGCCGGCTACGATCTCTACGAGGACACGGTGCCGGCCGGCGGCATCATCACCGGCATCGGCCGCGTCTCGGGCCAGGAAGTGGTGGTCATCGCCAACGACCCGACGGTCAAGGGCGGTACCTACTACCCGATCACCGTCAAGAAACACCTGCGGGCCCAGGAAATCGCCGCCGAGAACCACTTGCCCTGCGTCTATCTGGTCGACTCGGGCGGCGCCTTCCTGCCGCGCCAGGACGACGTCTTCCCGGACCGCGAGCACTTCGGACGCATCTTCTACAACCAGGCCCGCATGAGCGCGGATGGAATCCCTCAAGTCGCCGTGGTCATGGGGTTTTGCACGGCCGGCGGTGCCTACGTGCCGGCCATGTGCGACGAAAGCATCATCGTCGAGAACCAGGGCACGATCTTCCTGGGCGGCCCGCCGCTGGTCAAGGCGGCGACCGGCGAGGTGGTGACACCGGAGGCCCTGGGCGGGGCCGAGGTGCACAGCAAGGTCTCGGGCGTCACCGACCACATGGCCCGCGACGACGCCCATGCCTTGGCTTTGGCGCGTCGTGCGCTAGGTAACTTAAATCGAGTTAAATCGGTTGAAATGGACGTCCGCGAGCCGGTTGACCCGCTTTACGATCCGCAGGAGATTTACGGCGTCGTGCCGGCCGACATCAAGAAACCCTATGACGTGCGCGAGGTCATCGCGCGTATCGTCGACGGCTCCGCCTTCGACGAGTTCAAGTCGCTTTACGGCACCACCCTGGTCTGCGGCTTCGCCCACATCTTCGGTTATCCGGTCGGCATCATCGCCAACAACGGCATCCTGTTTTCCGAGTCCGCCCTGAAGGGCGCGCACTTCATCGAGCTTTGCGCCCAGCGCGGCATTCCGTTGATCTTCCTGCAGAACATCTCCGGCTTCATGGTCGGCTCCAAATACGAGGCCGGCGGCATCGCCAAGGACGGCGCCAAAATGGTCACCGCGGTGGCCTCGGCCAACGTGCCGAAATTCACGGTGATCATCGGCGGCAGCTTCGGGGCCGGCAACTATTCCATGTGCGGGCGCGGCTATTCGCCCCGGTTCCTGTGGATGTGGCCCAATGCGCGCATTTCGGTGATGGGCGGCGAACAGGCGGCCTCGGTGCTGGCCACGGTCAAGCGTGACGGCATGGAAGCGGCCGGCGAGGAGTGGTCGGCGGACGACGAGGAAGCGTTCCGTGCCCCCATCCGCGAGCAGTACGAACACCAGGGGCACCCCTATTACGCCAGCGCGCGCCTCTGGGACGACGGCGTCATCGACCCCAAGGACACCCGCATGGTCCTCGGCCTCGGCATCTCGGCGGCCCTCAACGCCCCGCCCGAGAAGACCGCCTTCGGCGTGTTCCGGATGTAGGAGGGGACGTGAGCGATTTTGAGACCATCACCGTCGACATCGACACCGGGTGCGCCACCATCACGCTGAACCGGCCCGACGTGCACAATGCCTTCGACGAGCGCTTGATCGCCGAACTGACGGAGGCGGCGGAAACGCTCTCCGGGGACACATCCGTGCGCGCGGTCGTCCTCACGGGGGCCGGCAGGAGCTTTTCCGCCGGCGCCGACCTCAACTGGATGAAACGCATGGCTGGCTACTCGGAAGCGGAGAACAAGGCCGATGCGCGCAAGGCCGCTGACATGCTGGCCGCCTTGGCCTCCATTCCCCAGCCAAGCGTGGCCCGGGTCAACGGGGCGGCCTTCGGCGGCGGCGTCGGTCTGGTCTCGGTCTGCGACATCGCCATCGGCGCTGATACGGCCGTCTTCTCCTTGAGCGAAGTCAAACTCGGCCTCATTCCGGCGGTCATCAGCCCCTACGTCATCGGCGCCATGGGTAAACGCCAGGCCGGACGTTACATGGTCTCCGGCGAGCGTTTCGACGCCGCCGAAGCGCGGCGCATCGGGCTTCTCCATGAAGTGGTGCCGGCCGATGAACTGGACGGCGCCGTCGATGCCATGGTCTCCGGCCTGATGGCCAACGGCCCGCTCGCCATGGCCGAATGCAAGGCCTTGATCCGCGCCGTCGCCGACCGGCCCGTCGACGAAGCGGTGCGCGACGACACGGCCGAACGCATTGCCCGCATGCGGGCTTCCGGCGAAGGAAAGGAGGGCGTCGCCGCCTTCCTCGAGAAGCGCAAACCGAACTGGATCGGCGGGGACTGACCGGCAGTGTTCACCAAGATCCTCATAGCCAACCGGGGCGAGATCGCCTGCCGCGTCATGCGCACGGCGAAGCGCCTCGGCGTTCACACGGTCGCCGTCTACTCGGAAGCCGACGCCGGTGCCATGCACGTGCGTACGGCCGACGAAAGCGTCCTTATCGGGCCGCCGGCGGCAGCCGAGAGCTATCTGGTCATCGACAGGATCATCGAGGCCGCCGAGGAGACCGGCGCCGAGGCCATCCATCCGGGCTACGGTTTCCTCGCCGAGAACGCCGATTTCGCCGACGCCATCGCCGCCGCCGGTCTCGTCTTCATCGGGCCGCCGGCCAAGGCCATCCGCGACATGGGCGGCAAGGACACGGCCAAGGCGATCATGGAAGAAGCCAGGGTCCCGGTGGTGCCCGGCTACCGTGGCGAGGACCAAACCCTCGATACGCTCAAGGCTGAGGCCGAAAAGATCGGCTATCCGGTGCTGCTGAAAGCGGCCATGGGCGGCGGCGGCAAGGGCATGCGGGCGGTCATGGACGCATCCACCTTCGACGACGCCGTCGAGGGCGCCAAGCGCGAGGCCATGGCCGCATTCGGCGATGAGCGCATGCTGATCGAAAAGTACCTGACCGATACGCGCCACATCGAGGTTCAGGTTTTCGCCGACAGCCTCGGCGACACGGTGCATCTCTTCGAGCGCGACTGCTCCCTGCAGCGCCGCCACCAGAAGATCATCGAGGAAGCGCCGGCGCCGGGTGTCGACGAGACGCTGCGGGCCAAGATGGGCGCGGCCGCCGTGCGGGCGGCCGAGGCCGTCGGTTACGTCGGCGCCGGCACCGTCGAATTCCTGCTCGATCCCGACGGCCATTTCTACTTCATGGAGATGAACACGCGCCTCCAGGTCGAGCATCCGGTGACCGAGATTGTCACCGGTGTCGATCTCGTCGAATGGCAGCTCCGGGTCGCCGCCGGAGAGCCGCTGCCGAAGATGCAGGACAACCTGGCCCACTGCGGCCATGCCGTCGAGGCCCGTATCTACGCCGAGGACCCGGCCAACGGGTTCCTGCCGGCGCCGGGCGGCATCAAACACCTCAAATGGCCGCGAAGCGGCGGCTTGGTGCGTATCGACGCCGGTGTCGAAGAGGGCGACAGCGTCACGCCCCATTACGACCCGATGATCGCCAAGGTCATCGCCAGGGGCGAGGAACGGTCCCAGGCCCTCGATCATCTCGCCGATTTCCTGGCCCATGCGGAGATCATCGGGCCCGGCGAGAACCTGTCTTTCCTGTCTTATCTGGTCGGCCATCCGGAATTCCGGGCCGGACGCGCCGACACGCGGTTCGTCGACGGAATCGATCCAGCGACCTTCGCGCCGCCCGTAGAACCGCCAGCCGACAGCCTCGTCGCCGCCGCGATGTACGTGGTCCGCCAACGCGAACGGCGTTCGGCGGCGCGCGCGGCACGGTCGAACGATCCCTATTCACCGTGGAACGAGACCGATTGCTGGCGTCTCAACGACCGTGGTCACCAGGACCTGACCTTCGTCTACGGCGAGGCTCCCGTCGAGGTCACCGTTTCCCATATCGGCGCCGACTACGTGGTCGGGCACGAGGGGTTTGGCGAGTGCACCGTTGCCTGCGATCAAACCGTCGGCCACGTGGTCGAAAGCGACGGTAATCTTCATGTCTATGGCCTCGGCCCGACCATCCGTCTCCGCCTCTACGATCCCGTCATCGCCGCCAGCGAAAGCGCGGAAGGGGCTGGCAGCCTGGCCGCGCCCATGCCGGGCAAGGTGACGGCGGTCCGCGTCAAGGCCGGCGACGCGGTCGAGAAGGGGGCCCCGCTGATCGTGCTCGAAGCCATGAAGATGGAACACACGGTGACCGCGCCCGCCGACGGCACCGTCGAGGCGGTTCATTTCGCGGTCGACGACCAGGTCGACGAAGGCGTCGAACTGGTGTCGCTCGAACGCGAGTCAGAGTAGGCGAGGGGCACCATGGATGTCCCTGAAACGGTCAAGATCGTCGACGTGGGACCGCGCGACGGCCTGCAGAACGAGGCCCGCGAGGTGGCGACCGAAGTCAAGATCGGCCTGATCGAACGGCTGGCGGCGGCAGGCTTGAAAACGATTGAGGCGGGTAGTTTCGTCTCTCCCAAATGGATCCCGCAGATGGCGGATTCGGCAGCCGTCTTTGCCGGCATCGATCGCCGTCCCGGCGTCGTTTATTCGGCGCTGACCCCCAACATGAAAGGCTACGCAGGAGCGACCGCCGCGAAGGCCGACGAGGTCGCCATCTTCGGCGCCGCCTCGGAGAGCTTTTCGCAGAAGAACATCAACTGCTCCATCGCCGAGAGCTTGGAGCGGTTCCGCCCGCTTTGCGAGACCGCCGAGGCGGACGGTATTCAGGTGCGCGGTTACATCTCCTGCGTCCTCGGCTGTCCCTACGAGGGGGCTATTGAACCCGGTGCCGTGGCCCGCGTCGCAGAACAGCTGCTCGCCATGGGCTGCTACGAGATTTCGCTCGGCGACACCATCGGCACTGGCACGCCGGAGAAGGCGCGGGCCATGGTCGGGGCGGTCGCCGAAGCGGTGCCCGTGGAGCGGATCGCCGTCCATTTCCACGACACCTATGGGCAGGCATTGGCCAACATCTACGCCGTCCTCGGTCTCGGTGTCGGCGTCGTCGACAGTTCGATCGCCGGCCTCGGCGGCTGCCCCTACGCGAAAGGGGCTTCGGGCAACGTGGCGACGGAGGACGTTGTCTACATGCTCAAGGGGCTCGGCATCGACACCGGCATCGACTGGGAGAGCTTGCTGGAAGCATCCGCCTATATTTCGCAGGCTTTGGGGCGCCGCCCGGAATCGAAGGTCGCGCGCGCCCTCAATCCCGCCGGGAACGGATAGAGATGGCGCTGCACCTGATCAAACTCTGCGTCGGCGTCGACCACGTGGACGAACTGGCCGGTTACCAATCGGCCCGATTGGCCGCGGCCCGCGCGGCGGGAATAGAGAACCCGAAAATCCGCCACGTGACACGCAACACGCCGAGGCGCGCTGCCCAGGTTCTCGACGGTGGCTCTCTCTACTGGGTGATCCGCCGGGTCATCCGGGTGCGCCAGCGTATCCTCGCGTTCGAGGCGGTCGAGCGCGAGGACGGCACCCCGGCCTGTGCCATCGTCCTCGACCCGGTCCTCGTCCGGACCAAACACCGCTCGTTCCGGCCGTTCCAAGGGTGGCGCTATTTCCCGGATGCCGATGTCCCGCCGGATCTTCCCGAAGGCGCCAATGCGGCGGCGGACGTACCTGAGGAAATGGCCGACGAATTGCGCGAACTGGGGCTCATCTGACCTCTTCCGGTCGGCGGATCTTCCGCCACAACATCAAGATCAATTGAAGGCGCTTCTTGTCGAATGCCCTTGATGGCCGGCTCCCAGGAACGATAGGTTAGAGCGCATTTGAGGAACGTTGAATCAAAATTAACGGTTTTCTGATTCCCTGACC
>Ga0066187_1000243_pt1 | contig 20659 bp, 23 predicted proteins | sample WorMetexBAHAMAS1_FD_58706 | JGI IMG/M metagenome (GOLD analysis project Ga0066187, IMG submission 58706) | Marine gutless worms symbiont microbial communities from Max Planck institute for Marine Microbiology, Germany - Inanidrilus exumae... | ecosystem: Host-associated > Annelida > Digestive...
CCAACCAACACCCTCATCCTGAGGAGCGCCCGGAGGGCGCGTCTCGAAGGGTGAGGAGGGGATTGTTTGATCCATTCTCCCCTGGGGGGAGAAGGTGGCCCGAAGGGCCGGATGAGGGGGTTCCGTTGCAGAAATGTCGGTCGGACCCATATGTTTGGGAACGATCCGGATCCACCTGAAGCTCGACCATATGGTTCACGTCGACCGCGCCACCACGCTTTACAACGGCTCCTGTCCCGTCTGCGGGACGGAGATCCGGCACTACCAGCGCCGCTGCGCGTCCCGCGGCGTGGCGCTCGGCTGGTCCGACATCACGGAAGACCGCCAGATGCTGGACGCCCTGGGGCTGACCCTGGACGAAGCCAAAAAGCGGCTGCACGTCCTCACGCCGGACGGCACGGTCCACATCGGCGTCGATGCCTTCATAATTTTGTGGGACGAAGTGCCCGGCTATCGCTGGCTGTCGCGTTTCGCGGCGCTACCCGGCATCAATTTCTGCGCACGCGCCGTCTACGACCACGTGCTCGCGCCGGCACTGTTTGCGTGGAACAAGCGGCGGGGCCGCTAGATCCTCTCGCCGCCCTGCAGCGGGGTGAAACGCACCGGCAGGATCGGCTTGGTTTTGACCCGACCGTCGCCGTTCTTGGTAACCAGCGTGAGGACCTGGCCCGATTCCAGCGGGCCCACCGGGATCACCATCCGGCCGCCGCTCTTCAACTGTCGGATCAGCGGCGGCGGCACGTGGTGGACGGCCTCTTTCACCAGGATCACGTCATAGGGACCGTTCTCCGGCCAGCCGAAATAGCCATCGCCGACCCTGACCTCGATACCCTCGTAACCCAGATCAGCCAGCTTGCCGGCGGCCGAGCGGGCAAGCGGCGCCACCACTTCGGCGCTATAGACGTTGGCCCCCATGCGCGACAGGATCGCCGCCATGTAACCGGCGCCGGTGCCGGTCTCGAATACCCGGTCGCCCTGCTTCACCTCAGCGACATGCACCATGAGGGCGATCAAATAAGGCTGTGAAAGGCTCTGGCCGTATCCCAGCGGCAGCGGCGTGTCGAGATAGGCATAGGGTTCGAGATCGGTCGGCACGAAGAAGTGCCGGGGCACCTCCTTGATTGCCTCCAGGACCTTTGCATCCAGTTCGGGCACCCCGGTCGCGAACTGCGCTTCGCGCGCGTTCATCTCGATCTGCTTGACCATGGCCGCCCGCTGGCCCGCCATCTCCAGCGAGTCCTGCGACGCCGCACAGCCGGTGCTCGTCACCAGCAACACGCCCAGCGCGTGGAATAATGACCGCCTCATGCCCCCTCCAAGACCATGACCCGCGAGAAGAATGCCCGCTGGACGGTTACCGTCCTCAACCCCGCCTCAGCAAACAATGCCGTCAAATCTTCTCGCACGTAATCCTTGTAGTATGGTTCGTGAAACGCAATCGGAAACCTGTCCAACAGGGCATCATAGCCCGGTGCGTCGCCTCTTTGAATGGAGTCGATGAAAACCAGCCTGCCACCCGGCGCCAGCACCCGCGCCATTTCGGCGGCTACCTGGCGGCGGACTTTTTTCGGCAGTTCGTGAAACAGGAATATGCAGGTCATCAGGTCGATGGACCCGTCGGGCAACGGAATGGCTTCGGCCTTGGCCTGCACGAACCGGGTCCGGGACCAGCGCGCCAGATCCTTGCGGGCGCGCCGCAGATAGGACTCGCTCAGATCCAGCGCGGTGATGTCGAGCCGGGGATAGTTGTCCTTGACGAAGGTGAGAAAACGCCCGGTCCCGCAGGCCACGTCCAGCATGCGTGTCCGCCGGGCGCCGTTGGCGCGCAGATAGTCGATCATGGGCACCAGCGCCTGCCGGCGCATGGCGTCGGCGCCACCGGAGAACAGGATTTCCACCTGGTAGTCGTAGAGCTGCGCGGACTCATCGGACAGATAGCCGTCGGTCTGGAAATGGAAGTTCTGCAGGTAGTATCGCGGCAAGCGGCCCTTGTGAGGCGCCTGGTTGACCTCGGAACTGATGCGCGCCCGGCGGCGGCGCTGCACTGACGGCAGGTCGCGGAAGAACCGCGCCGACTGGCTGAGCCCGCGCAGGGGTTGCGGCATCAAGTCGTAGGGCCGGTTGTAGAGCCCCGCCTCGATATTCTCCCAGTCGCGCTGAAAAAGCGCCGACAGGTCGTCGATGATGGCGCGCCAACCGGGCAGAGGGCCGTCGGGCGGCGGCGCGTTGACCGGCGGCGCCAGCCGGGCGGCCAACACGTACTGGCCCATGAACCATGACGCCCTCAGGCTCTGGCTCAGTCCGTAGATCATTTTTTCCGCGGGGCGCGCCATGCATGTCCTCTGGGGTTCGACCACCTATGTCGTAATGGTGGGGCGCGCGGGCCCGCCTTGCAAGCGTGCGCCTTGTGACAAATTCGGGAGCGGACCATGCCAGAGAGCGTCTGGGACTATCCACGACCGCCCGCGCTGTCGCCGGAGAACCGCCGGCTGCGCGTTATCCAGGGCGGCAAGACCATCGCCGAGACGACCGGCGGATTTGCGGTGAAGGAAACCAGCCACCCGCCCACCTTTTACTTCCCGCCCGACGATATCCTACCCGGCATGCTGGAACCCGGTGGTCGCCGCTCAATCTGCGAATTCAAGGGCGCCGCGGTCTACTGGTCGGTCGGCGGCGTGCCCGACGCCGCCTGGAGCTATCCCGTCCCGACGCCGGCCTTTGCCGCGATCCGAGACCATGTCGCCTTCTACCCGTCCCTTGTGGACTCGTGCTGGGTCGGCGACGAACAGGTCGCGGCCCAGGAGGGCGATTTTTACGGCGGCTGGATCACTAGCGACGTCAGCGGTCCGTTCAAGGGTGCGCCCGGGACTTCCGGCTGGTAAGCCCGGCGGGGATTCGCTATCCAACGACCGACCGGATCGGTTGCACAGCGAGACAGGGGGAACCGGGGCATGTTCAAGACACTTGACGACATCCAAGCCGGCGGCAAACGGGTACTGCTGCGGGGCGACCTCAACGTCCCGGTCAGGGACGGGAGAATCACCGACGCGACGCGGATCGAAAGGCTGATCCCGACGATTCGGGAGCTGGCCGACAAGGGCGCCCGGGTCGTGGTGATGTCCCATTTCGCCAGGCCGAAGGGCCGGCGCGTGCCGGAGATGAGCCTGGAGACGGTTGCTGCGGGCCTCTCCCAGAGCCTGGGCAGGCCGGTCGCCTTCGCAACCGACTGCATCGGTGCGGACGCCGCCGCCGTGGTCGCGGGCCTTGCCGACGGCGACGTCTGTCTGCTGGAGAACCTGCGCTTCCATCACGGTGAAGAAGGCAACGATCCCGGCTTCGCCGCCGAGCTTGCGACACTGGGCGACCTCTATGTGAACGATGCCTTTTCCGCCGCCCACCGGGCGCACGCCTCGACCGAGGCGCTGGCCAGGCTGTTGCCCGCCTATGCCGGCCGCAATATGCAGGCCGAGCTGGAGGCACTGTCGGCGGCGCTGGAGGCGCCCAAACGGCCGGTCATGGCCATCGTCGGCGGCGCCAAGGTCTCCACCAAGCTCGCTGTCCTGGGCAACCTGATCGAGAAGGTCGACGCCCTGGTGATTGGCGGCGGCATGGCCAACACATTCCTGCACGCCCTGGGCACCGATGTGGGCGCCAGCCTGTGCGAGGCCGATCTGGCCGATACGGCCCGCGAGATCATGGGCAAGGCGGACGCGGCCGGCTGCGACATCGTGCTGCCGGGCGACGTTGTTGTCGCGGGCGGCCTCGAGGACGGCGCCAACGCCCAGACGTTGCCGGTGGCTGGTGTCGCACCGGGTCAGATGATCCTGGATATCGGCCCGGAAAGCGCCGCGGCCCTGGTCGACAGGCTGGAAGAGTGCCACACCCTGCTTTGGAACGGCCCGGTCGGCGCCTTCGAATTCCAACCGTTCGACCAGGCGACCCTGGCCATCGCCGAAGCGGCCGCCAGGCTGACGGCGTCGGGAACCCTGATCTCGGTGGCGGGCGGCGGCGATACCGTGGCGGCGCTGGCCGCGGCCGGGGCGCTGGACCGCATGACCTACGTCTCCACTGCGGGCGGGGCGTTTCTGGAATGGCTGGAAGGCAAGGAACTGCCAGGCGTGGCAGCCCTGGGCTAGGCGCGACCGTCAGGCAGGCTCTTTTTCGGCTTCCGCTTCCATGGTGCGTTCGGCCGTCCGGCCGAGCTGCTTGATCGCCCAGAGATAATCCGGATCCCGGCGCCACTTCGTCAGCACCTCACGGGCCATTTCGGCATCGATGGCGAGATAGAAGGAAGTCACCCGGGTCAGTTCGCCGACCTCTTTTTCGGGCGAGTCCTCCTTGGCTTCGCGCGTCATCCGGTAGATGGCGGCAAAAATCTTGGGGGGGATCTCAACCGCGCGGCAGGCGATGGCGAGTCCCTCGCCGCCGGGTTCGAACAGCAGCCGTTTCAGGAGTTCCGGGCGAATGCCCAACTTTTTCGACAGCATCTGCTCGAAGATACTGACCTCGCCGCGCCGGAGGAACTGCACCAGGTCTTCCGGATCGACCAGCTTGTGAAACACGTCATAGCCGACAAGGGATTTGGGATCGCCGAGGCCGTCGTCCTTGCCGCCCAGAATATCCCTGACCGTGCTTTCCATTTCAGCGTCCAGGGTCGAGGGGTCGATCTCGAAAAAGCGAACAATGTGCTTGCGCAACGCCGCCGATACCCACCAGAGCATCCTTTTGGCCAGATCGGGGTTGAGATCGTCGCGGGTCACCAGCGGCAGCTGCAGGCGCTCGTTACCCTCGGACCGCTCGACGATCGTCTCCATAGCCTGTTCGGAGATCGACGCGCCCTTGTTCTCCAGCAGGGTCTCCAAGACCGTGTCGTCGCCCTTTTCCACCAGGGCGTCCGACACTTCAGGACTGACGCTGGCCCGCATCGCCACGGCGAGCCGGTGTTCCATGGTGCGATGCTGAATGATCTCAACGAGTTCGGCGTCCTTCAGGACCTCCGAGCCGACCAGGATCGGGTGCGCCACCTCGATATCGTCGTTGGCGAGTTCGTGAACGAGCTGGTTGGGAACCGAGCGGTTGTCGGCGAGTCGTTCGGCCAGGGTCTTGCGGACGATCATCTCCACTTCCCGGACCAGCGTCCGGAGGATGTCGCCCATGATCTCCCGTTCCCGCTCGGTGAGGACGTTGCCCTGTTCGAGAAAGAGGTCGGAAACGGTCGCGATCAGCGTCTCACGGCCCTGGACGGATTTGTCCTGGGCAAGCTCGAACAGCTGCTCGGCGCTCTCAATCTTGGGTACCTGTTTCCAAGCGACCATGGTCACGACCACCCTAGCTGGCGCGGCGCGCCTTCGACGTCGCCGTCCTTAATAGCCCCCGTCGGCTCTATCCTGGCTCAACACGACCAAGAATCCGTTAACCCCTATACTTCAAAGGGTTATGCTGAACTTTGGTGCCGTTCGCGCCGGCGATTTATGCGATTTGTTCATCATTTGACCCTAGCTTGCTGCGACTGCGAACAACCGCCTTTTCCGGAGATCGCCACACGTGTCTAACATCGACAAACTCGCCAGCGCCGGCCAGGCCGCCATCCAGAGCATCGGCCAGGGCAAACGGCAGGCCCCCCAGAAGGCCTTTCTTCTGGAGGCCCAGAAACTGGCGAGCGGCGAGTCCCAGCTGTCCGGCAAACCGGCGCAGGCCCAGAAGTCAAAAGCGGTGAGCATCTCCAAGGACCAGGCCGACGATCCAAAACCGGACGCCGACCTGCCGCGCGGATCCATCGTCGACATCCTTGCCTGACGGCGACCTTCCCGCATTCCCGACGTTGCCCTTGCCCGGCCAATCCGGCCGCGCCACATTAGGACGATGTCCCAGTCCTCAGAGTCATCGAACGGTCCCGGCCGCCACGTTCGCCGCATCCCGGAAGGCGACGACAGGGAACGGCTGGTCTGCCTCGATTGCGGCCTGATCCAGTACGAAAACCCCAAGGTCGTCGTCGGTTCCGTGGTGACCTACGGCGATCGCCTGTTGCTGTGCCGGCGCGCCATCGAACCGCGACTCGGCTTCTGGACGATGCCGGCCGGATACATGGAACTAGAGGAGACGACCGCCGAAGGCGCCATGCGCGAGGCGTGGGAGGAAGCGCGTGCCCGCATCACCATCGACGCCCTGCTGGCAGTCTACAACATTCCGCGCATCAGCCAGGTGCAGGTGATCTACCGGGCGTTCCTGGAGAAGCCCGAATTCAAACCTGGGCCGGAGAGTCAGGACGTCGTTTTGTTCGACTGGGAAGACATACCCTGGCAGGACCTCGCCTTCCCCTCGGTGCACTGGTCGCTCAACCAGTACCATGCCACCAAGGAAGAGAAGGTGTTTCAGCCCGGGACCAATCCGGCGGGCGATCTGGGCAATAGTTGAGCCGTTTCCGCGCGGTCAGTCCTTGGCCTCGGCCAGCCGGTAGCGGTTCATCATCGGCACTTGCGCGAGTGCGAACGCAATCGCCAGGCCGATAAGCCCGAAAACCTTGAAGTTGACCCAGAACTCCTCGCTCTGGGTGCGCCAGACCGCCTCGTTCAGCACCGCCGTCATCGCGAAAAACAGGGCCCAGCGCAGGCTGAGCTTGCGCCAGCCGGTCTCCGTCAACGGCAGGACCTGACCCAGCACGTATTTCAACAACGGCTTCTTGAAGACAAGCCCGCCGATCAGGACGGCCGAAAACAGCGCGTTAACGATCGTCGGCTTGATCTTGATAAAACTGGGATCCTGCAGCCACAAGGTCAGACCGCCGAACACGATCACCAAGCCCGCGGTAATCATCGGCATCATCGGCAGGCGGCGTTCGTAGAAATAGGTGGCGCCGATCGCGAGCAAGGTCGCCACCATCAAGGCGCCGGTCGCGGTCATCAGGTCGCCGAACTTGTAGGCGGCAAAAAATATCACCAGCGGACCGAAGTCGCATGTGGGTTTAAGCCAGCGGGGCGCGGTGTTGGACTGTTCCATTCGCCTCTATATAGGTCGCGTCATCGCCGCTGTCATGGACAGTGTCCGGAGCGGTTCCTAAGATCCGGCCATGGCGACGGAACTCGTGCCCACTGATGAGCCGCCTGGTGACGCCCCGACGGGCGATGGCTTCAGGCTGACCGACGTGGTCCCCTGGGGACGATGCCGCGCCGAGTATCTGAGCTTTTTCGACCTCCTGGATCTGGCGCCGGGCCCGCGCCTGCTGGATGCCGCGGGCGGGCCGTCTTCCTTCAATGCGGAAATGACCGACCTCGGGTTCGACGTGGTCAGCACGGATCCGCTGTACGGTGTTTCCAAGCCTGCCATCAAGGGAAGCATCGAGCTGACCCGGCCGCAGATCATGGCGAGGGTCCGCGCGGCGCGCGAACGATTCGTGTGGGACGCGATCGGCACCCCAGAGGCGCTGGAGGCGATGCGACTATCGGCAATGAAACTGTTCCTGGAGGACTTCGAGGACGGCCTCGCCGAAGAAAGGTACGTGGACGCTTCCCTACCGGACTTGCCTTTCGACGACGGCGCGTTCGACGTCGCGCTCTGCTCCCACTTCCTGTTCACCTATTCCGATCACCGGGATCTGGACTTCCATCTCGCGGCGTGCCGCGACCTCATCCGGCTTGCGCCCGAAGTCCGGATCTTTCCGCTGTTGAACATGGACGGCGGTGAATCCGTCCACCTGGAACCCGTGCTGAACGCGCTCAGACGCGATGGTCTTGCGGTGGAGGTCCGCCGCGTCGGATACGAATTCCAGCGCGGCGGCGACCGAATGCTGCGGGTGACGCGCGGCGCCTAGCGGAAGGCGGGCTCGTCGAAACTGCGCAGTTTGCGCGAGTGCAACTCGTCGGCACCATCTTCGCGCAACTTCTCCAGTGTCTGCACACCGATCAGCAGATGCTGGCCCACACGCTCCTGGTAGAACTGGTTGGCCATTCCCGGCAGCTTGATCTCGCCATGGACCGGCTTGTCCGAGACGCACAGCAAGGTCCCGTACGGCACCCGAAGCCGGAACCCGTTCGCGGCGATCGTGGCTGATTCCATGTCGATGGCGATGGCGCGGGACTGGTTGAAGCGTTGGGCGAGCTCGTCATATTTCAGTTCCCAGTCCCGATCATCGGTGGTGAAAACCGTGCCGGTCCTGAGCCGCTTTTTCAGCTCGCGGCCCTGCACATCCGTCACCCTCGACACGGCTGCCGTTAGCGCGACCTGCACTTCTGCGATCGGCGGTATCGGCGCCCAGGTGGGGATGTCCCGGTCCAGCACGTTGTCTTCGCGCACATAGGCGTGCGCCAGAACATAGTCGCCCAACCGCTGGGTCCGGCGCAGGCCGCCGCAATGGCCAACCATCAGCCAGCAGTGGGGTCGAAGCACGGCAATGTGGTCCGTCGCCGTCTTGGCGTTGGACGGGCCGATCCCGATATTGACCAGGGTGATTCCCTCGTGCCTGTCGCGGACCAGATGATAGGCGGGCATCTGCGGCAGGTGGGCGGGAGCCTCGCCGGACGGCTTTTCATCGGTCATGTGGCTGTTGGGCTTCACAACGTTTCCCGGCGAGACGAATGCGCGATAGCCGCTGTCCTCCTGGATCTGCTGTTCGGCATAGGAAATGAACGCGTCCACGTATCGCTGGTAGTTCGTGAACAGCACAAAGCGCTGGAAGTGTTCGGGTGACGTGCCGGTATAGTGCCTGAGCCGGGTCAGCGAATAGTCGACCCGTTCCGCCGTGAACAGGGCAAGAGGCTGCGGGCCGCCGTCGGTCAGAACAAAAGTGCCGTTGGCGATCCGGTCGTCGATCAGCGACAGGTCCGGCAACGGAAAGACGTTCTGCAGGGCCGATGTATCGTCGGCGGTGACGCCGGTGGTGGCATGCTCGACGGCGAACGGCAGCGGGATCGGGCGGTCGGACACGCCGACCACGACCGCAACCCCATGATTTTCGATCAACAGCCGGATCTGTTCCCGGTAGTAGCTGGCCAGCAGATCGGGGCGCGTCAGCGTCGTGCCGTAGGTTCCGGCCTCGGGCAGGTTGCCGAACGACCGACTGGAGTCGGTGTTTACCCGGGCCTTGCCGATGGTGATGCCGACATAGGGGTAGTTGGCCCCTTCAAGGGGCGTGTCCTGATTGCCCCGGCCAAAGGCTTCGAAGCGACGCCGGATCGCATCGGTGGCGGCATTGTAGATTTCGGATATCCGCGCCAACGCGGCGTCGGGGTCCGAAAACTCCTCCAGATCCGTTGCCTTGCCATGGCCTTCGTGTGCCATGCCCTTCCTCCTGAATCCAACCTTAACGCGATCAATGTCGGCTTAAACGGTGAGTATTTACGGCATCTTAACCGTGACCGCTATGATGTGTCGTCGAGACACTCACGCGTCACTTGCACGGGCACGGAGACGCCAGGTCACTGCAACGTCCTAAGGGCACCGATCGGCAGCCCGATCGAGCGATAACACGGATACGGCATGGCTCGTTACGACTTCAATCGTCTGTCGGTTCTTATTGTCGAAGACAGCCAGTTCATGCGGAGCATCCTGCTCCAGGTCCTCAAGGCGCTGGGCGTTCGCAACATCACGGTCGCCAAGAACGGCGAGGAAGCGATTAACATTCTTTCGCCGGTCGAGACCAACTCCGGGCACAAGGTCGGCACCGGCCCGATCGATCTCGTTATATGCGACTATTTCATGCCCAAGGTCGACGGCGGCATGTTCCTGTTATGGGTCCGTCGCGCTGACAAGACGCCCGACCGTTTCCTGCCCGTCATCATGGTGTCCGCAGCGGCCGACCGCGATGTCATCTTCTCGTGCCGGGATGCCGGCGTGAACGAGTTCATCGCCAAGCCCTTTTCGGCCGTCATGGTGGCGCAGCGGCTCCAGGCCACGATCGAGCGGCCGCGCCAGTACATTTATTCGCCCACGTACTTCGGGCCCGACCGCCGCCGCCAGGCGGTGCCGGTTTCCGAAGAACGGCGCAAGACGACCGACGACGACATCGAAGTCATCTATGCTGGCAAGGCTCTCGGCGACCTCGGCGCGTCGAAGAAGAAGATATGGTGCTTCCGGCTGCCCAATCGGCTGCAGCAGAAGCTCTCCACCGGCGAGCGCGGCGATCCGGACGAACCGATGTTCGATCCTGATCTGCTGGACGAAGCCGAAGAGCGAATTGTCAACATGGAGACCGATTACTCCGACTGGGTCGGGGACTCGGTCAAATCGCTGACTCAGGAACTCACCAGCGCCGGCGAGAACCCGGACCAGGCCGCGCCGCATCTTCAAAAGATCAACGAAATCGCCCTGGAAATTCGCGGTCAGGGCAGCATGTTCGGCTATCCGCTGATGACCGAGTTCGGCAAGTCGCTCTACGAGTTCACCGTCAAGGGCAACAAGGTCACCACGCAGCTTCTGGAGCTGGTCAAGGCGCACATCGATCTGATCAACGTCGTCATCCAGGGCAAGATGAAGGGCGACGGCGGCAAAGTCGGTCAGGACCTGCTGAAGAGCTTGGAACAGGCCAAGGACAAATACGCCGGCAAGGAAAAGGAAAAGGCCTAGTCCGCCAGGCCCATCAACGATCTGGCATAGTCGTCCGCCTGGAACGGTCGCAGATCATCGGCACCCTCGCCAACGCCGACCGCATGAACCGGCAACCCGAACCGCTCGGCCAACGCCACCAGAACGCCGCCCTTGGCCGTCCCGTCCAGCTTAGTCACGACCAGGCCTGAGACCGCCACCTTCTCCTGAAAGATCTCGACCTGCGAATGGGCGTTCTGCCCGACCGTCGCATCCAGCACCAGGATGGTGTCGTGAGGCGCGGTCGGATCCTGCTTGCCGACGACCCGGACGATCTTCTCGAGCTCTGCCATGAGGTCGGCCTTGTTCTGTAGCCGCCCGGCCGTGTCCACCAGCAGCACGTCGCTGCCCTGGGCCCTTGCCTGTTGAATTGCTTCGAAGACCAGGCCGGCGGCGTCCGCGCCGGTCTCCCGCGCCATGACGGGGCTGCCGGTCCGCTCCCCCCAGATCTTGAGCTGTTCCACCGCGGCCGCCCGGAACGTGTCGCCGGCGGCTAGCATGACGGACTTGCCCGATTCGCTCAGCGCCTTGGCGAGCTTGCCGATCGTCGTCGTCTTGCCGGAACCGTTGACGCCGACCACCAGGATTACGTGGGGCTTGTGCTCTGTTGCGACGATCAAGGGCTGGGCAACCGGCTTCAGGATCTCGGCGATGTCGACGGCGAAGGCCTGCCGCACCTCGTCCGACGACACCTCCTTGTCGAATTTGTTGCGGGCCAGGTTGGCGGTCAGCCTGGCGGCCGTCGCCGGTCCCAGGTCGGCCATCACCAACTGGTCTTCCAGCTCCTCGAGCGTTTCGTCGTCGAGCCGGCGGGTGCCGGTGAACACCCCGGTGATGCCGTCGGCGAGTTTGGACGACGACTTGGCCAGGCCGGCCTTGAGACGGGCGAACCAGGACTGACTCATGCTGCGCTGGCGGCTTCCGTCGACCCGGTCAGGCAACCGTTTCGAACGCCGGTCACGGTGACGGTCAAGAGGGATCCCTCGGCGACGCGCGGGTCCACCTGCGCCGGCGCGAAATGTTCGGTGTAGCCGCGCCCCTGCCGCTCGACCAGGACCGTTGACCGCCGGCCGACCTGCCCGTCGAGGAAGGCCGAGACGCGGCGGTCAGCCGCGGCGCGCAACCGCGCAGCCCGATCGCGGCGCACCGCCGCGTCCACCTGCGGCATGCGGGCCGCGGGCGTGCCGGGCCGGGCCGAGAACGGGAACACGTGCAGCCATGTCAGCCCACATTCGTCGACCAGGTCGAGGGTGCGCTGGAACATCGCCTCGGTCTCCGTCGGGAATCCGGCGATGAAGTCGGCCCCCAGCACGATATCCGGTCGCAGCGCGCGCAGGCGGCGCACCAGGGCAATCGCCTCGTCCCGCGAATGCCGGCGCTTCATCCGCTTCAGGATCAGATCGTCGCCGGCCTGCAGCGATAAATGCAGATGCGGCATCAGGCGGGGCTCCTCGCCCACCAGCCGCAGCAGATCGTCGTCAATCTCCACGCAATCGATCGACGAAACCCGCAGCCGCGGCAGCTCGGGAACTTGTTGCAGCAGGCGCCTGACCATCTGCCCTAGCGACGGCGCGCCCGGAAGATTCGACCCGTAGGAGGTGATGTCGACGCCCGTGAGCACGACTTCGCGGTAGCCGTTCTCGACCAGCCCGCGGACCTGGGAAACGATTTCGCCCATGGGCACAGACCGGCTGTTGCCGCGGCCAAACGGGATGATGCAGAAGGTGCAGCGGTGATCGCAGCCGTTCTGAACCTGGACGAAGGCGCGGGCGCGGCCGGCAAAGCCGGCGACCAGATGGCCGGCCGTCTCGGACACCTGCATGATGTCGTTGACCAGCACCCGCTCGCCGCGGTCAGGCGCGAAAGCCCGGGCGGTCAGTTTTTCCGCGTTGCCGACGACCCGGTCGACCTCAGGCATCGCCGCATAGCGGTCGGGGTCCACCTGGGCGGCGCAGCCGGTCACGATGATGGTCACGTCGGGATTGGCCCGCCGGGCCTTGCGGATTGCCTGGCGCGCCTGCCGCTCCGCTTCCGCGGTCACCGCGCAGGTATTGACAATGACGGCGCGGCCAAGGCCGGCCTCCAGGGCGCGTTCCCGGATCACCTCGGACTCGAACGCGTTCAGGCGGCAGCCAAACGTCACCAGTTCGGGCGTCTCGCGGGTCACGGCAGCCTCGTCTCGTCCAGCGTGCCGGTGAAACTCGTCGCCACAGGGCCGGTCATGTCCACATGGCCGTCGGTCCGCCACTCGATCGTCAGGGGCCCGCCGTCAAGCCGGACCACCGCACAGCGACTGCTCAACTCGCGCCGCGCCGCCGCGACAAGGGTGGCGCACGCGCCGGTGCCACAGGCGCGCGTTATGCCCACCCCGCGTTCCCAGACCCGCATGCGAATGCTGCCGTCCGGTTGGACGGTGGCCACCTCCACATTGGTGCGTTCGGGGAAGAGCGCGTGATGCTCCAGCACCGGACCGATCGCCGGCAGATCGACGGCCTCGGCGTCCGGCACGAAAAACACCATGTGCGGATTGCCGATATTGACCGCAACCGGATCTCCGAGCCCGGCGTGGCTGACGTCCAGGTGCAGGGTATCGGCCTCGTGCGCCAGGGGAATGGCGTCCCAAGCGGTCCGTGCGGGTCCCATATCGACCGTGATAAGCCCGTCTTCGGCGACCCTGGCTTCCAAAAGCCCGACAACGGTCTCGAAGGCAACCTTGTCGGCGCCACTCTCGGCCATCAGGATTTCCGCGACGCAGCGGGCGGCGTTGCCGCAGGCCTCCACCTCGCCGCCGTCGGCGTTGCGGATCCGCATGAAGGCAGCCCCGCCGTTCTGCGCGGGCTCGATGGTGATCAACTGGTCACAGCCGACGCCTTCCTTGCGGTCGGCAATGGCGCGCGCCTGGGCGTCGCCGATCGCCACCGCGTCGCGGCGGCTGTCGATGACGACGAAATCGTTGCCCAGACCGTGCATCTTGACGAAGGGAATCATGGCGCGCCGGTGTTTGTCATGCTGCGCCGCGTTATATGGCGCAGGGATACCCCCAAGTCTACCGGAATTGCGCGGATTCCGCCGCTTCCGGCTGCTTGACTTCGCCCGGCGCGGGCAGTACAAACCGCCGCACCCGAAGCATCGGTGAGCAGACAACGCCCCGAGGGGCCCGCCAGTCCGCGAGATTCGCGCACTGGCGCCGAATTCGTTTGTTTAACCGCATTTGGACCAAAGACAGCGGCGCGACCATGTTCGACACTCTGACCGGCAAACTCGGCGACGTCTTCGAGCGGCTCAAAAAACGGGGCGCCCTCAAGGAATCCGACGTCAGCGAGGCCATGCGGGAAGTCAGGCTGGCCCTGCTTGAAGCGGACGTGGCGCTGCCGGTGGTCAAAGACTTCGTGGCCAAGGTCAAAGAGCAGGCGGTCGGACAGGACGTGATCCGCTCGGTGACGCCGGGCCAGATGGTCGTCAAGATCGTCCACGACGCGCTGGTGGAAACCCTGGGCGCCGAGGTGGAAGAAATCAACCTGGCCGCGGTCCCGCCCGTCGCGATCATGATGGTCGGCCTCCAGGGCTCGGGCAAGACGACCACCACCGCAAAGCTGGCGAAGCGCCTGCAAGAGAGGGACTGCAAGAAGGTCCTGATGGCGTCGCTGGACGTGCGCCGGCCGGCGGCGCAGGAGCAACTGCAAATCCTGGGCGAGCAGGCGGACGTCTTCACCTTGCCGATCGTGGCCGGACAGCAGCCGGTCGAGATCACCAAACGCGCCATGCAGGCGGCCCGTCTCGGCGGCTACGACGTCGTTCTCCTGGACACGGCCGGGCGTCTGCATGTGGACGAAGCGCTGATGGACGAGGTGGCGGCGGTCAAAACCGAGGCGGCGCCGACGGAGACGCTTCTCGTTGCAGATTCCATGACCGGCCAGGACGCGGTCAACGTGGCGCAGAGCTTCCACGAACGCATGACGCTCACCGGCATCGTGTTGACCCGGGTGGACGGCGACGCCCGCGGCGGTGCAGCCCTGTCCATGCGGTCAGTTACCGGCTGTCCCATCAAGCTGATCGGCACCGGCGAAAAGCTGGACGCGCTGGAGGGCTTTCATCCCGACCGCATCGCCGGCCGCATTCTGGGCATGGGCGACGTGGTCAGCCTGGTCGAGAAGGTCGCCGAAACGGTCGAGGAAGAGGACGCCGAGGCGCTCGCCCGTAAGATCCAGAAGGGCGATTTCGACCTCAACGACTTGGCCAAACAACTCAAGCAGATGCGCCAGATGGGCGGCCTCGGCGGCCTTATGTCCATGCTGCCGGGCGTTGGCAAGCTGAAGGACCAGATGGCAAGCGCCAACGTGGACGAATCCGTGCTGAAACGGCAAGAGGCGGTGATCTCCTCGATGACCCCGGGCGAGCGCCGCAATCCGAAGATCATTCATGCCTCCCGCAAGCGCCGGATCGCGGCGGGCTCGGGCACCTCCGTGCAAGATGTGAACAAGCTGCTGAAGCAGCACATGACCATGACCAAGATGATGAAAAAGATGCAGAAAATGGGGAAAAAAGGCCTCGCGCGCCACGGCATGCCCGGCCTGATGCCCCCCGGATTTCACTAGGCTGGGACGCTGTCCCGACCGCTTGAGTTCAACAAGGTAGGAAAAATATGAGCCTAAAGATCAGACTGTCCCGCGGCGGCGCCAAAAAGCGGCCGTTCTTCAGGATCGTCGTGGCGGATTCCCGGATGCCGCGCGACGGCCGCTTCATTGAAAAGATCGGCCACTACAATCCGATGCTGCCCAAGGACAGCCCGGAACGGGTCGTCTTCGAGGAAGAGCGCGCCAAGCACTGGCTGGGCGTCGGCGCCACGCCGTCGGACCGGGTCGCACGATTCCTCAGCGCGGCCAACATCATCGAGTTGCCGGCCCGCCGCGAGCAGACCAAAAAGTCAATGCCCAAGGCCAAGGCCCAGGAGCGGATGAAGGAGGCCGAAGAGAAGAAACAAGCGGCGGCCGAAGCGGCGGCGGCGGAATCCGCAGCAGCTGAGGAAGCCGCCGAGGAGGCACCCGCCGAGGAGGCACCCGCCGAGGAACCGGCGGCCGAAGAGGCGGCTGCCGCCGAGGCGCCGGCCGAGGAAGCTCCAACTGAAGAGGCGGCGGCAGAGGAACCCGCCGAGGAGAAGCCGGCGGAAGAGCCCGCAGCTGAGGAGGCCCCGGCCGAAGAAGAGACAAAGGCGAGCTAGGGCGCTCCGACGGAACCATGCCTCTGGACGGAACCATGTCAGGACCGAAGCTCTGCGTCGCGGTCATCACCGGCCCCCACGGGGTGCGCGGGTCCGTGCGCGTGAAAAGCTTCACCGAGGATCCGTCCGACGCCGGCCGCTACGGCCCGCTCTCCGACAAGGACGGGACGCGCCGGTTCGAACTGACGGTCACGGGCACGGCCAAGGGGCTGCTGATCGCCAAAGTCGACGGGGTCGACGATCGGGACGCGGCCGAGGCGCTCAAGGGCACCGAGCTTTACCTGGAGCGCGACGCCCTGCCCACGCTGGCCGAGCCGGACGAGTACTACCACGCCGATCTGATCGGTCTGACGGCCGTCGGGCCCGATGACACGACGATGGGCACCGTCAAGGCGGTGTTTGATTTCGGCTCCGGCGACCTGCTTGAAATCGCGACTGCCGACGGCGGGTCGGAGTTCGTCCCGTTCCGGAAAGAGACGGTCACCAGCGTCGATCTGGCCGCGGGCCGCCTGGTGGTGGAGCCGACGGTCGAGCTGTCGCCGGATGGCGCGTCGGAGGATGAGCGATGAGCGCCTGGACCGCCCGCGTGCTGACTCTGTTCCCGGAGGTGTTTCCAGGCCCCCTGGGCGTCTCGCTTGCCGGGAAGGCGCTCGAGGAGGGTGTCTGGGCGCTGGAGGCGGTCAACATCAGGGATTACGCGACCGATCGGCACCGCACCGTCGACGACATGCCGTTCGGCGGCGGACCGGGCATGGTGATGCGCGCGGACGTGGTCGGCGCGGCGCTGGAGCAAGCGCCCGATTGCGGGCCGGTGCTCTATCTCAGCCCGCGCGGGGCGCCGATCGACCAGGCCCTGGCCAAGCGGCTGGCAGGCGGTCCCGGGGTCACCCTGTTGTGCGGCCGATACGAAGGCATCGACCAGCGGGTTCTGGATAAACACGGTGTCGACGAGGTCAGCCTGGGCGACTTTGTGCTGTCGGGCGGCGAGATTGCGGCGATGGCCCTGATCGACGCCTGCGTGCGCCTGCTGCCCGGCGTCCTGGGCGCGGAGAGTTCGCTGGAAGAGGAGAGTTTCGCGGGCGGATTGCTTGAATATCCCCACTACACGCGGCCGGCCGAGTGGCAGGGCCTGAACGTGCCGGAGGTACTGCTTTCCGGCCATCACGAGAAGATCAAAGCCTGGCGACGGGCCGAAGCGGAACGGCTGACGCGGGAGCGTCGACCGGATCTGTGGAAGCGTTTTGCCGCGGGCGAGCGATAAGCAAAGAAGGATCAGAACAATGAACACCATCGAACAGCTCGAGCAGGAGCAGATCGAAAAACTGGCCGCCACCAAGGAGATCCCCGACTTCGGTCCGGGTGACACGGTGCGGGTCCGGGTCAAGGTTGTCGAAGGCAACCGCGAGCGTATCCAGGCCTTCGAGGGCGTTTGCATCGGGCGAGACAATAAGGGCCTGCGCAGCTCGTTCTCGGTGCGCAAGATCTCCTACGGCGAGGGCGTCGAGCGGTGCTTTCCGCTCTACAGCCCCCGGATCGACGGTATCGAGGTGATCCGCCACGGCAAGGTGCGCCGCGCCAAGCTGTATTACCTGCGCGGACGCACCGGCAAGGCGGCCCGGATCGCTGAACGGGTCGGGCTGCGGCGCGACGCGGGCGAAGTGGCGACGGCGGCGGAAGCCGAGGCGCATGAGATCGAGCCGGCACCGCCGGTGCCGCAGGCAAGCGCCGAGGAGGCCCCGGCCGAAACGCCCGAGGCCGAGGCGACAACGGAGGAAAAGTCCTAGGGCCGCCGCGCAATCGGGGGCGGGAGAGGCAAGATGGCGAAGCCACGCACACTGTTCGACAAGATCTGGGAGTCGCATCTGGTTGAGACCCAGCCGGACGGCACCTGCCTGCTTTATATCGACCGCCATCTCGTGCACGAGGTGACCAGTCCGCAGGCGTTCGAAGGGCTGCGCCAGAACGGCCGCACGGTGCGGCGGCCGGACGCGACCCTTGCCGTCGCCGACCACAACGTGCCGACTACCGACCGCAGCGTCGGCATCGAGGACGAGGAAAGCCGCATCCAGGTCGAGGCGCTGACCAGGAACTGTGCGGACTTCGGCGTCGAGCTGTTCGACATGGACGACCCGCGCCAGGGCATCGTTCACATCATCGGGCCGGAGCAGGGTTTCACCCTGCCCGGGATGACCATCGTGTGCGGCGACAGTCATACCGCCACGCACGGCGCTTTCGGGTCGCTCGCCTTCGGGATCGGCACGTCCGAGGTAGAACACGTGCTCGCCACCCAGACCTTGCTTCAGAAGCCGGCCAAAAACATGCGGATCACGGTCGAGGGCGAGATGCCGCTGGGGGTCACCGGCAAGGACCTGACGCTCGCGATCATCGGCAAGATCGGTACCGCCGGCGGTACAGGCCATGTGATCGAATATGCCGGCGATGCGATTCGCGCCCTGTCCATGGAAGGCCGCATGACGGTGTGCAACATGGCCATCGAGGGCGGCGCGCGCGCCGGCCTGATCGCGCCGGACGAGAAGACGTTCGACTACATCATGGGCCGTCCGATGGCGCCAAAGGCCGGTGCCTGGGAACAGGCCGTCGCCTACTGGCGGACGCTGCCGTCGGACAACGACGCCCGCTACGATCGTGAGGAACTGCTGCGGGCCGCGGACATCGCGCCCCAGGTTACCTGGGGTACCAGTCCAGAGGATGTGGTGCCGGTAACCGGGTCGGTGCCAAGCCCGGAGGATTTCGACAACGAAAGCAAGCAGAAGTCGGCTCAGCGGTCGCTGGATTACATGGGCCTGGAGCCCGGGACACGGATGACCGACATTCCGGTCGACAAGGTCTTCATCGGATCCTGCACCAACGGCCGGATCGAGGACTTGCGGGCGGTCGCCAAAATTGCCGAAGGCCGCAAGGTAGCCGACGGGGTGCATGCCATGATCGTGCCCGGATCGGGCCTGGTTAAAGACCAGGCCGAAGCCGAGGGACTGGATCGCATCTTCCAGGAGGCCGGCTTCGACTGGCGCGAGCCGGGCTGCTCCATGTGCCTGGCGATGAACGCCGACCGGCTGGAACCGGGGGAGCGGTGCGCGTCAACATCCAACCGGAATTTCGAAGGCCGCCAGGGACGCGGCGGCCGGACTCACCTGGTCAGCCCCGCCATGGCCGCGGCAGCGGCGGTGACGGGACATCTCGCAGACGTCCGCGATATGCTCTGACGGCAATAACAAGGAGAAGAAACGATGGAAGCTAAGATGGAATCGCCCACTTTCCTGCGGCGTCTGTTCGGTGACCAGATCGACCGAGGCGCCTGGCGGATCGATGTGGCCAACGAAAACGACGAGCTAGAGGGCCTCTTCGACGCCGACGACATGGAATCCGTCGTCGTCATGGTATACGGCAAGAAGAAGAGATCGCGACGGTAAGGAACCGGACGATGGAAAAGTTCACCGTTCTGACGGGGATCGCAGCGCCGCTGAACATGATCAATGTCGACACCGACATGATCATCCCGAAGCAGTATCTGAAGACGATCAAACGGTCCGGCCTGGGCAAACACCTGTTCGACGAGATGCGCTTCACCAGCGACGGCGCAGAAGTGCCGGAATTCGTCCTCAATCAGCAGGCATACCGCAACGCCAAGGTCCTGGTGGCGGGCGAGAATTTCGGCTGCGGGTCGAGCCGGGAGCACGCCCCTTGGGCGCTGCTCGATTTCGGCATCCGTTGCGTCATCGCACCGAGCCTCGCAGACATCTTCCACAACAACTGCTTCAAGAACGGCATCCTGCCGATCGCCCTGCCGCCGGAGACCATCGACCGGCTGATGGAAAAGGCGGGCCGCGGCGCCAACGCCACCTTTACGGTGGATCTTGAAGCTCAGGAGATCACCGACCCGGACGGCGAGAAGATCCCGTTCACAATCGACGAATTCAAGCGCCACTGTTTGCTTGAGGGCCTGGACGATATCGGTCTGACCATGCAAAAGGCCGGCAAGGTCGACGACTTCGAGGGCAGCCAGCGAAACGCGCAGCCCTGGCTCTACCGCGCGGCTTCCTGACGCCGCTCGGCCACGCGAAATCGACAAGACGCCCCGCTAGAGGGGCCGCAAGCGAAACCACAGGGGGTGCTGCGATGGCGTCCAACAAAACGCTGCTCTTGCTGCCGGGCGACGGCATCGGACCGGAGGTGATGGCCGAGGTTCGCCGCACCGTCGACTGGCTGGACAAGCGCCGCGCCGTCAGCTTCGATCTGTCCGAAGGCCTTGTCGGCGGCTGCGCGTACGACAAGCACAAAACGGCTCTGACCGACGAGACTCTGGCCGATGCTATGCAGGCCGACGCGGTGTTGCTGGGCGCCGTGGGCGGCCCGCAATACGACGACGTCCCGCGGGAACACCGGCCGGAATCGGGCCTGCTGAAGCTGCGCAAGGAAATGGACCTGTTTGCCAATCTGCGACCGGCCATTACCTTCGACGCGCTGTTGGACGCCTCGACGCTGAAGACCGAGGTCATCCAGGGCCTGGATATCCTGATCGTCCGGGAGCTGACGGCCGGGGTCTATTTCGGCGAGCCCAGGGGCATGCAGACCCTTGACGACGGCACCGAACGCTGCATCGACACCCAGAGCTACACCAAGGGCGAAATCGAACGCGTGGCGGCCGCCGCCTTCGAACTGGCGCGCGAACGCAACGGCAAAGTCCATTCGGTGGAAAAGGCCAATGTAATGGAGACCGGCGTCTTCTGGCGCCGGACCGTCACCGACCTTCACCGCGCCGGTGGCTACGACGACATCGAGCTCAGCCATATGTACGCCGACAACTGCGCCATGCAGCTGGTGCGCTGGCCGAAGCAGTTCGACGTG
>Ga0066187_1000244_pt1 | contig 20633 bp, 20 predicted proteins | sample WorMetexBAHAMAS1_FD_58706 | JGI IMG/M metagenome (GOLD analysis project Ga0066187, IMG submission 58706) | Marine gutless worms symbiont microbial communities from Max Planck institute for Marine Microbiology, Germany - Inanidrilus exumae... | ecosystem: Host-associated > Annelida > Digestive...
AGGTCAGGGAATCAGAAAACCGTTAATTTTGATTCAACGTTCCTCAAATGCGCTCTAAGAGGCGACGAAACCCAGTCTCTGAACGACAACTGAACGACGACTAGCCGCCGATCAGATTGTTGGTCTGCTCAGGCAAGGTGACGACCAGGCCATCCAACTCGGGCGTCATGGTGATCTGGCATCCGAGGCGCGACGTGCGGCTCAACCCGAACGCCAGATCGAGCATGTCTTCCTCTTCCTCGGTCGCCACATCGAGTTTTTCGAACCAAGCGTCATCGACGATGACATGACAGGTTGAACAGGCCATCGACCCTTCGCAGGCTCCTTCGATGTCGATGCCGTTGCGGTGCGCCACCTCCATGACGCTCAGGCCCTCCGGCGCATCCACTTCTTGACGACTCCCGTCGGAACCGATGAAGGTCATTCTCAACAAATGGGGGGCTCCTAACCTACGCTTTGGCCGACGGCGTCGCGTTCAAATGGAAAAACTCTCGCCACAACCGCAGACGTTCTTGGCGTTCGGATTGGAGAAGACAAAACGGCTTTCGAGCCGGTCTTCGATGTAATCCATTTCGCTGCCGATGAGGAACATGATGGCCGCCGGATCGACGAAGATCTTCACGCCCTTGGTCTCGATTTCTTCTTCCAGCTTCTTCTTTTCCTCGGCGTACTCGAAGACATAGGACAGGCCCGAGCAGCCCTTCGAGCTGACCCCGACCCTAAGACCGGCAACGGGTTTGTCGCTGTTCTCGACGAGGTGGCGGATGCGATCGGCGGCGGCGTCGGTGACGGTAAGCATCTGTGGCGCGTTCATGGTCCTGTTCTCTAACATTGCTTTCCTTATTTGGGCCTAAAACATGCCCAAGGCAAGTTTCGCGTCTTCGCTCATCCTCTCAGGAGTCCACGCCGGCTCCCAAACAAGCGCAACTTCGACCTCACCGATCCCTTCGACCCTGGCAACCGCTTCAGCAACCCAGCCAGGCAGGTCGCCGGCCACCGGGCAACCCGGCGCGGTCAACGACATTTCGATGGCGACGTCGCCCTTTTCCGAGATGACATGGGTGTAGACCAGCCCGAGGTCGTAGATATTGACCGGGATTTCCGGGTCGTAGACCGTCCGCATGGCCTCGATTATGGCCTCGTCGCCGGCGACGGCGACGCCTTCGGCCAGCGGCTCGCCGGCCACGGCCTTGAAGTCGTCCGGAATGTCCACCGGCGCGCCGTGGTGTGGACTGGTTCCATAGTACTGATGCATCGAATGTTCCCTCAGTTCACGGCCGCGGTGACCCCGGCCCCGGCGGTTCGGCCCAACTTCTGCAGATGTTCGAGCATGGCCAGCATCCCGACCTGCCGCTGGGTCGTCAAAGCGCCCAGGTTCAGTTTTCTGACGTGTTCGATCGTCAGATCCTGCAATTCGGCGCCGGTCAGTCCGCTGAACGACTCGGTCATCATGGCAACGAGGCCCTTGACGATGACGGCGTCGCTGTCGCCCTTGAAAAAATGGCGGCCGTCTTCGACGTCGTCGACGATCCAAACCCGCGACATGCACCCATGCATGAGGTTGGCGTCCGTCTTCCACGCCTCGGGAAACGGCTCGGCCCGTGCCTTCTTGCCGATATCGATGATGTATTCGAAGCGCATATCCTCGTCGTCGATGATCTCGAGGGCCTCGACGAATTCTTGGTATTTTTGCAGGCTCAGCGTCACAGGAGCATTCCCTTGGCTTTTTCGATGGCGGCAACGAGGGCGTCGACGTCCGATCGGTCGTTATAGAGACCGAAGGAGGCGCGCACCGTACCGTCTATGCCCAGAAAGTCCATCAACGGTTCGGCACAATGCTGGCCGACGCGGACGGCAACCCCGGCGCGGTCGAGAATGGCGGCGACGTCGAAAGGATGGGTTCCGTCGACAAGGAACGAGATGATGGCCGCCTTGTCCGCCGCTTCACCAATGATTCTGAGGCCCTCGATCGATTTCAGGCGTTCCGTGGCGTAGGCCAAAACCCCCTGTTCATGGGCCGAAATGTTGTCGCTCCCCAGTTCCGTGACGTACTTGATGGCGGCGGCGAGGCCGATGGCCTGGGCGATCGGCGGGGTCCCGGCCTCGAAACGGTGCGGCGGTTCCTTGAAGGTGACCTCGTCGAAGGTGACGCGTTCGATCATGTCGCCGCCGCCCTGATAGGGCGGCATGGCATTGAGGATGTCCCATTTGCCGTAGAGCACACCGATACCACTCGGGCCGTAAAGTTTATGACCGGTGAACGCATAGAAATCGCAATCGAGATCGCGTACGTCGACGCCGTGATGAACCACCCCCTGTGAACCGTCGACCAGGACCGGCACGCCACGGGCATGGGCCAGCCGCGCCACCTCCTTGATCGGCACCATGGTGCCAAGCACGTTCGAGCATTCGGTAAGGGCGACCAACTTCGTCTTCGGGCCCAACAGGGCCTCGAAGTCCGCAATCGAGAACTCGCCCTTGTCGCTGACCGGAACGACCTTGAGGACAATGCCTTTTTCAGAACGCAGGATCTGCCAGGGCACGACGTTGGCATGGTGTTCCATGGCGGTGACGATGACCTCGTCGCCGGGTCCCAGGAACTTGCGGCCCCAGGTCGCAGCGACCAGGTTGATCGACTCGGTTGCGCTGCGGGTGAAAATGATTTCGTTATCGCTCTCGGCGTTGATGAAGCGCGCCACCGTAACCCGCGCCTCCTCGAAGGCGTCGGTCGAGCGTTGACTCAGGTAATGGGCGCCGCGATGGACGTTGGCGTAGTAAGTCTCGTAGCATTCCCTCACCGCCTCGATGACGACCCGGGGTTTCTGGGCGCTGGCGCCGCTATCGAGGAAGACAAGGGGCTTACCGTGGATCTCCTGGCTGAGGATCGGGAAATCCCGGCGCACGCGGGCGATATCGAAAGCCGACGTCGAGTTGTCGCCGGCGCCTGTTTCGAGGGTTGGCGTGACGCCGCTCATTCCTGTCTCCACTCTTCGGACAGATAACACTGGGCCGGCAGCCGGTGGACAATCAGATCCGTGATGGCGCGTCCGACCGCCGTATCCGTAATGGCCTCAACGGCCTCGGCGAGGAACGATTGGATCAAAAGGTTGCGGGCGAGCGCGTCCGGTACACCCCGGGACCGCAGATAGAACAGCGCCGCCTCGTCGATCTGGCCGGTCGTCGCGCCGTGCGAGCATTTGACGTCGTCGGCATAGATTTCGAGCTCCGGCTTGGCGTCCATCTCCGCCTTGTCCGATAGCAGCAGGGACTTCGACAGCTGGTGTCCATCCGTATGCTGAGCGTCCTTGTGGACGACGATGCGCCCCTGAAAGACGCCCCGCGACTCGTCATCGAGGACGCCCTTGAAGACCTCGGAGCACGAGGTATGAGGGACGAGATGTTCGACCAGCGTCGTATTGTCGCAGTGCTCGCGCCCACGCATCATGTAGGCACCGTTAAGTGACGCGTGCCCGCCCTCACCCTCCAAACGGACACGAACGTCGTTCCGGGAAAGCCGCCCGCCGATGGCCAACGTAAAGGTTTCGAAGGTCGCGTCCCGGCCGACCGTCGCGTTCATGGTCGACAGGTGGATGGCGTCGAGGTTCTCATCCTGGATGACGTAGCGGCGCAGCCAGGCACCGTCAGCGACGTCGACGTCAGATACGGAATTGGTCAGGTAGCCACCGGTTCCGAGGCCACTGTGATGCATGATGATCGTGACGTCGGCTCCCTCTTCCAGAAAGAATAGGTTTCTCGGGTGGCGGGCCAACGGTTCACCGGTGCCGCCGTTCATGTAGACGATCTCGATCGGCACATCGCTGACCACGCCGCGGCCGGCGCGAAGCACGGTGCCACTGTCCATCATGGCCATATTCAGCGCCGAAAAACTGCGGTCCGCTTCCACATCGGCATCGGCCAAACGTCCTTCAACGAAGGCCGGATCCCGTTCAAGCGCGACGGCCAACGGCTCGACGCTGATGCCCTCGGGCAGATTATCCAGTCGCGACATCTCGGTGCGGAGAAACCCGTTCACGAATACGAGCCTGGGGGCGTCGACCTTTTCGCCGAACAGGCTTGGCACGAAATCGACGGACGTTTGCCCGTCCTCAAACCCGACGGCGCGAAAACCCTCCGCCGCCAAATCGGGAAGCCGCGTGTACTTCCAGGTTTCCAGACGCGGCGTCGGTACACCGAGCTCCTCGAAACGGGCCAAACCGGCCGCACGCGCCTTCGCCAACCAATCGAAGTCGCCGCCCGGTAGCCGGCCGCGAACCTCGCCGAACTGGTTGATGAAGGATTGGACAGAATTTGCTTCCATCGTCATGGTCTATTTCCAGCCCCGCTCATTCCGCCGCCGCTTGTGAGAACTCGGCATAGCCTTTTTCCTCGAGTTCGAGGGCCAGTTCCTTGCCGCCGGAGCGCTGGATGCGGCCCTGCGCCAGGACATGCACGTGATCCGGCACGATGTGGTCGAGCAGCCGCTGATAATGGGTGATGACGAGGGTCGCCCGGTCCGGCGCGCGCAACTGGTTGACCCCGTCGGCGACGATCTTCAGGGCATCGATGTCGAGGCCGGAATCGGTCTCGTCAAGAACGGCCAGTCTCGGGTTGAGCAGCGCCATCTGCAGGATCTCGTTGCGTTTCTTCTCGCCGCCGGAGAAGCCGACGTTGACGGCGCGCTTGAGCATGTCGTCGGCGATGCCCAGTTCCTTGGTCTTCTCCTTGACCAGCTTGACGAACTGCATGGCGTCCAGTTCCTCCTCACCCCGGTAGCGGCGTTGCGCGTTGAGGGCCTCCTTGAGAAACGTCGTGTTTGGAACGCCGGGGATTTCCACCGGGTATTGGAAGGCCAGGAAAACGCCTTCCGCCGCCCGTTCCTCCGGGTCCATATCGGTCAGGTCCTTGCCGTTGTAGAGGATCTCGCCCTCGGTGATCTCGTAGCCGTCGCGTCCGGCGATCAGGTAGGACAGCGTGCTCTTTCCCGAGCCGTTCGGTCCCATGATGGCATGCGTTTCACCGACATTAATGGTGAGGCCGATGCCCCTGAGGATGGGTTTGCCGTCGACGCCGGCGTGGAGGTTTTTGATTTCCAACATTGATTTCTTTTTCCTTTTACGGGCTTCGGCCGGACGCCTTAGCCGACACTTCCTTCAAGACTGATTCCGACGAGTTTCTGGGCTTCGACGGCGAACTCCATGGGCAATTGCTGCAACACCTCACGGCAGAAACCGTTGACGACCAGCGCCACGGCGGACTCCTCGTCAAGGCCGCGCTGGCGCAGATAGAACAACTGGTCCTCACTGATCTTCGACGTCGTCGCCTCGTGTTCGACGACGGCGGATCGGTTCTTGCTTTCGATGTAGGGCACCGTGTGAGCGCCGCAGGTGTCGCCGATAAGCAGCGAGTCACATTGCGTGTAGTTGCGCGCGCCCTTGGCTTTCGGACCCATGCGTACCAGGCCGCGATAGGTCTGATCGGATCGCCCGGCTGAAATGCCTTTCGAGATGATCCTGGACGAGGTGTTGCGCCCCAGGTGGATCATCTTGGTGCCGGTATCGGCCTGCTGGAAGTTGTTGGTGATGGCGATGGAATAGAACTCGCCGACCGAATTGTCGCCCTGCAGGATGCAGCTCGGGTACTTCCAGGTGACGGCGGAGCCGGTTTCGACCTGGGTCCAGGAAATCTTCGAGTTGCGCCCGCGACACGCTCCGCGCTTGGTGACAAAGTTGTAGATGCCGCCCTTGCCTTCCTCATCGCCTGGATACCAGTTCTGTACCGTCGAGTACTTGATCTCGGCATCATCCAGCGTCACCAGTTCGACCACGGCCGCATGAAGCTGGTTCTCGTCACGCTGCGGCGCCGTGCAGCCTTCCAGGTAGCTGACGTAGGACTCCTCGTCGGCGATGATCAAGGTGCGCTCGAACTGCCCGGTGTTCTGGGCGTTGATACGGAAGTAGGTGCTGAGCTCCATTGGACAGCGCACGCCCTTGGGGATGTAGACGAACGACCCGTCGGTAAACACCGCCGAGTTCAGGCAGGCGTGTTTGTTGTCCGTATAGGGAACCACGGAGCCCAGGTACTTCTTGACCAAATCCGGAACCCGCTCGACGGCTTCCGAGATCGGGCAGAAGATCACCCCGACCTCCTCGAGCTTCGCCTTGAAGGTGGTCGCCACCGACACCGAATCAAAGACCGCGTCGACGGCCACGCCGGCCAGCATTTCCTGCTCGTGAAGAGGGATACCCAGTTTTTCGTAGGTCTTGAGCAGTTCCGGGTCGACCTCGTCCAGGCTCTTCGGTCCGTCACCAGCCGACTTCGGCGCCGAATAGTAATAAGCATCCTGATAGTCGAGGGCCGGGAAATCCGGTTTCTGCCATTCGGGCTCTGGCATGGTCAGCCAGTGCCGGTAGGCCTTGAGGCGCCACTCGAGAAGCCACTCGGGTTCTTTCTTCTTGGCCGATATGAAACGGATGATGTCTTCGTTCAGGCCCTTCGGAGCCGATTCCGTCTCGATGTCGGTGACGAACCCGTACTTGTACTTGTCATCCGTGAACTCGCGAACCTGCTCGATGGTTTGTGCTTTCGCTGACATTCTTATCCGTCCCTTTTATTCACGGCTCAAGCCGCAGTCGCATTGGTTCGAGTTTTCCGGTTGCCGGCCGCGCCGACGGCGCTACCGTCTCGGACTTTTTCAACGCATTCGATGATCAGTTCACAGGCTCGGTCGATCTCGCCTTCGGTCGTGAACCGCCCGATGCCAAAACGTACGGAACTGTCCGCGTCATCGTCTTGGAGCCCCATGGCTCGGAGAACAAAAGAAGGCTCGACGCTCGCCGATGTACAGGCCGAGCCGGCGGAAAATGCGACACCCTTGATCCCACTCAACAATTGAACCGCCGTTACTCCGTCGAACCGGAGATTGAGGTTGCCCGCGATCCGTTGCGTCATATGGCCGTTCACATGGACACCTTCAAGCCTTCGTCGCAGGTTTTCGAGGAACCGGGAGCGCAGTTTTCTTGCCCGCTCAGCTTCCACGGCCATCTCGTCCAAGCAAATCCTGGCCGCGGCACCGAACCCCACGCACAGCGGCGCCGGCAGGGTGCCTGAGCGCAACCCCTGTTCCTGGCCGCCGCCGTCCAACAGGGGCGCCAGGCTGACCCGCGGACGGCGCCGCACGTAGAGAGCGCCGACACCCATGGGACCATACATCTTATGGGCCGACAGGCTCATCAGATTGATATTCAAGGCATTAACGTCTAGCTCGATCTTTCCCGCCGCCTGAGCGCAATCGGAATGGAAAACGACGCCGTTGCGCCGACAAATTTCGCCGATCTCCGCCATAGGCTGAATCACGCCGGTCTCGTTATTGACCCCCATGACCGAGACCAGGACGGTCATCTCGTCGACCGCCGCCGCCAATTCCTGCAAATCAATCAACCCTTCACCGTCGACACCGAGATAGACGACATCAAAGCCGCCCTGTTCCAGGTGCCGGCAGGTTTCGAGAACGCATTTGTGTTCGGTCGCAACGGTCACGATGCGGTTGCCGCGGGCCCGGTTGGCCTCGGCGACGCCTTTTATGGCCAGATTGTTGGCCTCGGTGGCGCCGGAGGTGAAAATGATCTCGCGGGCTTCGGCACCGATCAGGTCAGCGATCGATCGGCGCGCCGCCTCGACGGCATCCTCGGCCTCCCAACCAAAGGCGTGGGAACGGGAATGGGGGTTGCCGTACTTTTCCGAAAAATAAGGGACCATGGCGTCGACAACGCGCGGATCGGTCCGCGTCGTCGCTTGGTTATCGAGATAGATCGGACCTCGAACTGGCCGGGTCTCGGCGTTTTTTTGATCAGGGTTGGCCATCGCGAACTGCCCCTAAGCCACCGCCGCCGGCTTTACGGCGGGCGCGATTTCGGCTCGCTGGACGGCGGCGCGGTAGGCTTCAATAAACCCGTCGACGTCCGATTCCTGGCTGTTCCACCCGAGGCTGACGCGAATGACCGAGCGTGCCAGATCGTTTTCGACACCCATGGCATCCAAGACGTGGCTGATTGTCACCTTGCCCGACGAACAGGCCGACCCGGCACTCACCGCGACTCCGCTCAAGTCGAGGGCCATGATCAAGGTTTCCGAGGTTAGACCCGGTGTCGCGAAACAGGTCGTATTGGCGAGGCGATCCACGTTGCCGCCAAAGACTTGGATCGGCGCGATCCGGGCTGCCGTCGCTTCCAGCCGGTCACGCCACCCGCCAAGCCTGGACAGACTTCCCATTTCGGAGAGGGCTTCTTCGGCCGCCGCGCCGAACCCGGCGATCCCCGGGAGGTTTTCGGTACCGCCGCGCCGCCTGCGCTCCTGACCACCACCGAGGATCAGCGAACGCGGTTCGATACCGTCGGCAAGAACCAGAGCGCCAATACCTTGCGGCCCGCCGATCTTGTGCGCCGACAGGCTCAACATATCCGCCCCGAGGTCGGTCATGCGAACAGGCAGCTTGCCGGCCGCCTGAACCGCATCGCAATGAACCCAGGCATTCCGGCTTTTCACGATATCGGCGATGTCGGAAACCGGTTGCACGGCGCCGGTCTCGTTGTTGGCATACATCACCGAAACCAGCGTTTCCGACTCGTCGTCCTTCAACAACGCTTCAAGTGATTTCGTCTCGACAACACCGTCACTCGACACGGGTAGAATCTCGGCACCGGACGCCGGAACCAGGACCGAAGGATGCTCGATCGAGGATACGATGATGCGCTTGGCGCGCATGCCGCGCAGCGCCAAGTTATTTGCCTCGGTGCCACCGCTGGTGAAAACGACGCGGTCCGGCGCGGCGCCGACTAGGGCGGCAACCCGTTCGCGTGCGTCTTCGAGGGTTCGGCGCGCGGAGCGGCCCGGCCCATGGACGGAAGACGCGTTGCCCGTCGTCTCCATAGCCGCAAGGACGGCGTCCCGGGCTTTCGGCCGGACTGCCGTCGTCGCATTGTGGTCCATGTAGATGGCTTTCGACATCCGCAAAAAAGGCCTTCGCTGGCGAAAATACTCGGTGAACCGGGCGCCTATTGAGCAGCCAAAATCGGCTCTGAACCCTCGGCGACTTGCTGGTCGATGTGGATCCGGCCACTGGTTCCCAGCACGCGTTTTTCGATGATGTCTTCGAGATTGACCGAACTCAGGAACAGGTAAATCTGGTTGCCCAGTTCCTCCCACAAGTCATGGGTCAAACATCGGCTTTTGTTGGAGCGGCATCCGTCCGGGGCCCCGGGGGCACACCGTGTCGCCTTGATCGGCTCATCGACGGCAAGAATAATATCCGAGACGCGTGTGTCGGCGGACGAACGCGCCAACATGTAGCCGCCTCCGGGCCCGCGGACGCTCTTTACTAACCCACCCTTGCGGAGCTTGCCAAAAAGCTGCTCGAGGTAGGACAGGGAAATCTCTTGGCGGGTCGCGATATCGGCGAGCGTCACCGGCCTCCCCGACGATGATTGAATTGCGAGGTCGGCCATGGCCGTCACCGCATAGCGCCCTTTGGTACTCAATCTCATACTTATCTCCTCAAACTACCGAGCGGCACCGCGACGGCACCACGCGAATTGGGATCGAACCGGCCTAGGCTGCCGGCGCCTTGTTCTTGTTTCGCCTCGCCGGGCGCGAACCGCTCTCGGCATCCTCGGCGTTGCCCATTTCGGCTTCCAGTTCCTCGACGCGGGCCATCAGGGCCGAAACCTGTGAACGCAACCCTTCGATCGTCTGCAACATGGGATCCGGAAGATGGCCGTCCTGGTCCGTCGCATAGGCATGGAATTCCTTGGCCTTCTTCTTGTCCTTCGGCAACACGACCCGCGCCGGAATGCCGACCGCGGTAACGCCCGCCGGAACGTTATCCGTAACAACGGCGTTAGAACCAATACGCGCACATTCGCCGACCGTGATGGGCCCCAGAATCTGGGCGCCGGATCCAACGATGACGTCATTTCCCAAGGTCGGATGGCGCTTGACCCCAATCTGTTCATGGGAGTCGACTGACGGCGACACGCCGCCCAATGTCACGTCATGGTAGAGTGTGACGTCGTCTCCGATGATCGCGGTCTCCCCGACGACAACCCCCGATCCGTGGTCAATCACGAAACGGCGTCCGATTGCCGCGCCGGGGTGGATCTCGATACCCGTAAGCCAACGCCCCAACTGGGACACCATGCGCCCGAGGAACTTGAGCCCCATTCCCCACAGGCCGTTGGCGACCCGGTAGAACATCAGGGCGTGAAATCCTTGATACAACAAAACAATCTCAAGGCCGGACCTGGCGGCCGGGTCGCGGTCCCGATAGGCTTTAATATCCTCTTGAAATTTCTTGAAAAACATCGCCGCTGCTATATCTTTCACCTGGAGTTGAACGGTGGCCTGACGGCACCGCAACGAGGGCTTTACCCTATCGCGTGGCTGTTGCGCTAAACGGAATATATGTTGCCCGATCAATTTGGTCAAGTACTCGCGGGTGATCCACGGTTTTCCAAGGATTTTCATATTATTTTGACCAACCCACGAAGTCGGGAATAAAGAAACAAATCGAAAACAGGACATCTTCAGACACATGCCCGATGTGATTTTTAACGGCCCCGAGGGCCGTATCGAAGGACGCTATCACCATTCGAAAAAACCCAATGCACCCGTCGCATTGTTCCTGCACCCCCACCCCCAACACGGCGGGACCATGAACAACCGGGTCGTTTACACGCTTTACCAAAATTTCGTGAAACGCGGTTTTTCAACCCTTCGGTTCAATTTTCGCGGCGTCGGGCGCTCTCAAGGCCAGTTCGACAATGGCCAGGGAGAACTGAGCGACGCCGCCTCGGCGTTGGATTGGATGCAGAGCTACAACCCGAACGCCAAAACCTGCTGGATCGCCGGCTTCTCGTTCGGGGCCTGGGTCGCCATGCAGTTGATGATGCGACGCCCCGAGATCTCGGGCTTCATATCGGTGGCGCCGCCAGCCAGCATCCACGACTTCTCGTTCCTGGCCCCTTGCCCGGCTGACGGTCTGATCGTCCACGGTGACAAGGACGACGTGGTGCCGACGGCCTCGGTCGAGAAGTTGGCCCAGAAACTGCAAAAACAGAAGACGATCGAAGTCGATTATCAAGTCGTTAAAGGTTGCGACCATTTCTTCCTCGACCACCTGGAACAGTTGGATTCCATGGTCGACGTCTACCTCGACCGGAAGCTGGCCAAGGCCGCTTAAGTCACCCCCCAGTCGTTCTCACGGATGGTGATAGACACCACCGGAAATCGGCATGGCGACGCCAGTGGTTTGCGGATAGCTCAATGGCAGGCCCCGTTTCGAGCGCGCAGCCAGGAAGGCGAAGGCCTCGGCTTCGATTGCGTCCCCATTCCAACCGACCGTCTCGACCGGCTCGACCGGGCTTTCGAGGGCGACACGCAGATCGTGCATCATCACCGGGTTCTTTCGCCCGCCGCCGCAAACCAGCCATCGTAACGGCGGTGACGGTAGGCAATTTGCTGAACGGGCGACGGCAGCGGCGGTGAAGGCTGTCAGGGTCGCCGCACCGTCCTCGAGGCTGAGACCGCGGGTGGGTCCGAGTGAAAAGGCATCACGATCCAAGGACTTCGGATAGGGGCGATCGAAGTAGGGGTTGTCGAGCAGCCTTTCGAGCACCGCGTCATCCACCGTTCCGGCGCGCGCGCAGGTGCCATTTAGGTCCATGATCCCTACGCCCCGGGCCGAGACCCAGTCGTCGATTAGCGCGTTACCCGGCCCCGTGTCGAAGGCGATGGCGCCACCGTCTGGAGAGATCCAGGTTACATTGGCGACGCCGCCGATGTTGAGCACGGCGACCGGTCGCTCCAGGTCGCGAGCGCGGGCCATATGGTAAACCGGTGCCATCGGCGCCCCTTCGCCGCCCGCCGCGACGTCAGCCGATCGGAAGTCGTCGATCACGGGGATTCCCGTTTCCCGGGCCAGGAGTTCGCCGTCGCCGATCTGACAGGTCAAACCGCGCTCCGGCGCATGGAATATGGTTTGCCCGTGAAAGCCGATCAATTCGGCCGCGGCGGCGTCCGAGTGTTCGGAACTCAGCTTGCGTACGACCTCGGCGTGAAAAAGCGTCAGCTGCCGTTCGGTATCACGGGTCTCCTCGTCGTCGAGCGCAGGCCGCCCCTTCAATCCCCGCAATCGATCCCGAAGGCCTTGGTCGAAGGGTACGCTGATGAACCCGCCCGTACTGGTCACGGCATCGCCATCCGTCTCGACGACAGCGGCATCGACGCCGTCGAGCGAAGTTCCGCTCATCATTCCGATTACCCGCAAGGGTCCCTCCGGTTCACTGGAGTTGTCTCCAACATCGAAGACAGCATTGCCTTCCCCAAAGCGATATCATAAACCGTCCCCGAAAGCCTGTCCGATCGTCCGATGGAGAAAACATGAACCGCGACAAATCCGATTTCATTAACGGCGTCGTCGAGCGCGGTTACATGCACCAATGCACCGACATCGAAGGTCTCGATGCGCTTGCCGCCGGAAAGCCCATTACCGCTTATATCGGTTTCGACTGCACGGCGCCTAGCCTGCATGCGGGCAGCCTGGTCTCAATCATGCTGCTTCGCCTGTTCCAGAAGACCGGCCACAAACCGATCGTGCTGATGGGCGGAGGCACGACCAAGGTTGGCGATCCGTCCGGCAAGGATGAATCGCGGAAACTGCTCACCGAGGAGGACATCGCCGCCAACATGGACGGTATCAAGACGGTGTTTTCCAAGTTCCTCACCTTTGGTGACGGCCCGACCGATGCCGTCATGGTCAACAACGCCGACTGGCTCGATGACCTCGAATACATCCCGTTCCTGCGGGACTACGGACGCCATTTCTCGGTCAACCGCATGCTCGGGTTCGACAGCGTCAAACTGCGCCTGGAGCGCGAACAACCGCTGACCTTCCTCGAATTCAACTACATGATTCTGCAGGCCTACGACTTCCTCGAATTGGCCCGGCGCAACGACTGTGTTCTGCAGATGGGCGGCTCCGACCAGTGGGGCAACATCGTCAACGGCGTAGAGTTGACACGGCGCGTCGAAAGCCGCGAGGTCTACGGATTGACGACCCCCCTGCTCACCGCGTCGTCAGGGGCGAAAATGGGCAAGACTGCCGATGGCGCCGTCTGGCTCAATGCCGATATGCTGTCGCCCTACGATTATTGGCAGTACTGGCGCAACACGGAGGACGCCGACGTCGGTCGGTTCCTGCGCCTGTTCACCGAACTGCCGATCGACGAAATTTCCAGGCTCGAGAAACTCGAGGGCGTCGAGATCAACGACGCCAAGAAAGTCCTGGCCGACGAGACGACGCGGCTTTGCCACGGCGACGAGGCCGCTGGGCAGGCGCGGGCGACGGCGGAGGAAACCTTCGAGAAGGGCGGCCTCGGCGAAGAATTGCCGAGTGTCGATGTCGAGCGGGCGCAATTGGAGCAGGGCGTCCCGGCCTTCCAGCTGTTTCGTGAAGCCGGTCTTGCGCAATCCGGCGGTGAAGCCCGGCGTCTGATCAAGGGTGGTGGCGCACGAATCAACGACGTGCCGATTCCGACGGAAACCGAGGTCGTCAACCTGTCCCACATCAACGAGGACGGTGTCATCAAACTGTCCGCCGGCAAAAAACGCCACGCCCTCGTCCGCGCAGTCTGACCGCGCCCCGCTCCCGAGCCGATGACCGACCTCCTGATCCGCGCCGGCGATACCATCGCCGGCCGGCGCGTGTTCCCGTGGTTCATTGCGGCCCTGTTGACCACGCTTCTCTGCTTGCGGGTCTTTCTGTTTCCCGGCATGGGCGGCGACGACGGGGAACAGCTCGTTTTCTCCCAGTTCTTCGATTGGGGATATCAGCTCCGCAATCCGCCTTTCTATACGTGGCTGGTGATGATCACGTCCTCGATCGTCGGCCCGAGCGCGCTGGCCGTTGGCCTGGTCAAATTCCCGCTCCTGGCCGCCACTTATCTGCTGTTGTGGCGCTGCGCGCTGATCATCCTCGATGACGACCGGCTCGCCGCGACCGCCGCCTTGATGCCGCTGGCCCTCTTCTACGTGGCCTGGGATTCCATCCACGGGTACAGCCATTCCGTGCTGGCCATGTTCCTCTATGTGGCGGTCCTGTTTCTTGTCCTCAGGATCGAAAGACACGGCCGGACCGGGGATTTTGTCCTCCTCGGCCTCGTCATCGGTGCGGGTCTGTTGGCAAAATACGTTTTCGCGTTCTTCGTCATCGCCCTTTTGGGCGCGGCGCTGCTCACGCCCCCCGTGCGGCATCGCCTGACAAGCTGGCGACTGTTGCTGACCATGGCCTGCGCCATCGCCGTCGCCCTCCCCCATTTCCTCTGGCTTTTCAAGGGGGTCGGCGATGCCATGATCGTCCTGCCCAAGATCGGGTTCACGGAATACGCAATCGGTGCCCTCAAGGGTATTGGGCGATTGGTGGTGGCGATCATCGGATTCCTGGCCCCATTGATCGTCTTCGCATTGCTGGTCTTTCCGCGCGCCCTCGCGCCGCTCGGTGCCGAAACCGACAACCATCACAGGGCCTGGTTGGGCCGCTTTTTCCTTATCCTGTTCGCGGTCGCCGTCATCGCACTCCTGTTCCCCCACGTCGACCGGCTGCGCACCCACTACATGTTCGTGTTGATCCCGTTCCCCATCTATCTCGCAATGCGGATCCGCGCCGCCGGATACGACGATAAGCGGATCGGCCGTTTTTCGGGCTTTCTGGTGGTATTGGGCGCCCTTCTCCCGGTCGCCATGATCGGCAAGTTCGTCCTCGAACCCCTGAAATGCGAGCGCTGCCAGCACCATATCCACTACGGCCAATTAGCGGACGGTTTGCGCGCCGAGGGATTCCGCGGTGGCACCATCTTCGCCTACTGGCATCCGGACCCCATCGCCGGAAACCTGAGAGCCCAGTTTCCCGAAGCCCGCGTGATCAGCGCCAAACACCCGACGGTGCGCCCGCCACTCAATGATGGGCACGGGCAGTGTCTGCTTGTATGGCCGCAAACTGACAAGGGCATCGGTAAGAGCGTGACAGCCGGGCAGGCGCGTCGCGTGTTCGGGGCCGACATTCCCGACGATGTAACGCACGGTCGCGTTTCAGCCCCGCTCGCCATGGGGCAAGGGAGAACAGCCGCACTCGGCTACGTCCTGATCGACAACGGCACCGGCACTTGCCGCTGAAGCCTGGATCCGAACCGGCCCTTCAAAAGTTATCCCGCCCTTCGCCCCAGCGTTTGCGGATGAACTTGTCGAGTTCGAGGACGATGAAGGCCGGGAACAGGCAGGGCAGGATCACCAGCCACCAATCGGCTGGGAACGGAGCGGCCCGGAAAATCGTCGCGAACCCATCGTGGGCGAAGGGCAGCGACCAGGCGACCAGGCAGAGCGTCATGCCGGCCAAAAGCCAGGTGTTGGTGAACGGGCTGAAGGTGAAGGCCGAGCGGAACACCGAACGCGCACTCATGACGAACCCGAGATGCACCAACAACACCGCCCAGAAGGCCGCCGTCTGCGCCTGCGTCAGGAGCAACGGGTCGACGACCACGCCGTCGACCACGGCCGGCGAACCGAAGTGGTGGTAAACGACGAAGGCCGGAACGGCGATGGCGAAGCCGATGAAGACGACGCGCTGCAGGAAAAGGGCGTCGGCGATCTTCACCTCCGTGTCGCGTGGCGGCGCGTTGAGGATGTTCCGGATCTTGGGCTCCATCATCAGCGGCATGGTCAGGAAGAAGGAATCGAACAGATTGACCCAGAGGATCTGCACCGGCTCCAGCGGCAGGCGGGCGCCGAAGAGCGGAATGAATGGTGCCAGCAACACGGCGCCCATGACCAGGAGCGCCTGACCGCCGTTGGTCGGCAGGGTGAACAGGATCGCCTTTTCCAGGTTGTGCCAAACATGCCGGCCTTCCTCGACGGCGCCGACGATGGTCGCGAAGTTGTCGTCGGTCAGCACCATGGCCGAGGCTTCCTTGCTGACCTCGGTGCCGGTCATCCCCATGGCGACGCCGATGTCGGCGGCCTTGAGCGCCGGCGCGTCGTTGACGCCGTCGCCGGTCATGGCGACCACCTGGCCGCGATTCTGCAGGGCCTCGGCAATGGCGAGCTTGTGTTCGGGGGCGACGCGGGCATAGACGGAGACCTCGTCGACGGTGTCATCGAGCTCTCCGGATTCCATTTGTGACAACTGCACGCCGGTCAGCGCAGGGGCGTTGTCGTTGGCGACGATGCCCAATTGCCGCGCGATGGCCTTGGCGGTCAACAGGTGATCGCCGGTAATCATCACCGTGCGGATGCCGGCGCCACTGCAGCGCTCGACGGCCTCGATGGCCTCGTCGCGAGGCGGATCGATCATGCCCTGCATGCCGAGGAAACAGAGCTCGGTGAGTTCGTGATGATCGATCTCCGTGGTGCCGGCCGGCAGCGTCTTGGTCGCCATGCCGATCACCCTAAGCGCGTCGGAGGCCATTTCGTCGGCTTTCTGCAGGCAGGCATCAACGTCGATCGGTTGGGTGCCTTGCGGTCCGATTTGGCTGGCGCACATGGCGAGAACGCGTTCCGGCGACCCCTTGACGTAGATGTGTGTGCCCTCGCTGTTGGGGTGCAGGGTCGCCATGTACATACGTTCGGAATCGAACGGAATCTCGTCCAGGCGCTCCGTCGGTTCCGTAACGCCGGCCTTGCTGGCCGCCACGACCAACGCCCCTTCGGTCGGATCGCCGACGACGTGATGTTGGCCGTCGGCAACCTTGAGCGATGCGTTGTTGCAGTGAAAACCGGCGGAAAGCGTTTCGCGAAGCGCCGGTGTCAGCTCGCCATTCCCGACCGGCTTCTCGCCGTCGAGAATGCCGCCGTCCGGATTGTAACCGACACCGCTGACTGCATAGTCGTGTCCGCCAGCGTGAATCCGGGTCACCGTCATTTCGTTGCGGGTCAGGGTTCCGGTCTTGTCGGAACAGATGACCGTCGTGCAACCGAGCGTTTCGGCGGCCGGCAACCGGCGGATCAGGGCATTGCGCGCCGCCATGGTCGTCGCCGCCAGGGCCAGGATGGCGGTGACGATCATCGGCAGCATTTCCGGGATGGCCGCGACCACCAGGGAAACGGATGCGAGGAAGCTGTAGACCAGGGAGTATCCGAACAGGCTGCCGATGACGAAGTTGATGAAACCGACGGTGAGAATGGCGATGATCAGGGTGCGGGTGAAATCGCTGATCTTCTTCTGCAAGGGCGTCGGATGCGGCCGGGTGTGTTCGACTAGGGCGGCGATCTTGCCGAACTCGGTGTTTCTCGCCGTCTCGACGACGATGCCGCGGGCCGTCCCGCGGGCCAGGAAGGTGCCGCTGAACGCCATGCAGGTCTGGTCGCCCGGCGCCAGGTGATCCCGGTCCAGAGGGTCGATGTGCTTGTCGACGGGAACGGATTCGCCGGTGAGAACGGATTCGTCGACGCTGGCGTCGCGAACCTCGAATAGACGCAGATCGGCCGGCACCTTGTCGCCGCCTTCGAGGATAACGACGTCGCCGGGCACCAATTCGCGGGTTGGAATGATACCGGGCTTGCCGTCACGCTCGACCGTGCATTCGGGCACGATCATGTCCTTCAGGGCCTGCAAGGCATTCTCCGCCTTGCCTTCCTGAAAGAACCCGAGGATGGCGTTGAGAATGACGACGCCGAGAATGACCATGCTATCGACCAACATGTCTTTTCCGGCGAACAGTGTCAGGCCGCCGGTCATGGCGACGGCGGCGAGCAGGATATAGACCAGGGGATTGTGGAATTGCCGGAGGAAGCGCATCAGGACGCTCGGCTTCTTGTACGCCAGCTCGTTGAAGCCGTAGGTTTCGATCCGCTTGGCTGCTTCTTCGGAAGTGAGGCCGCGGTCGTCGGTGGAAAGCCTGTCGAAGACCTCAGCGTGCGCCAGCCGGTACCATTCGTTCGTCGTTCCATTCTTGGGCATTCGCGTTCTCCTCGTACGAAAACTCGGATCAGCGTCTATTTTTTTGAGGCGGAAACCCTCCAAAATCACCGGGAGGTCTGGCCCCTATTTTCAAGCCAGACGACCAATTCTGTCCATGATCTGGGTTCGTTTAGACCGCGTCGTCTACGGACCGGTCCCCCTAAGCGCCCGTGAGGTAAGCGTCGCGAAACCGGATTCGGCATGCCGCCAAGTCCATGTCGCGCTTGTAATCGCAAGGCGGAGTCGGCAGCACCCGGACCAGAAGAAACCGCGGCCCGGGCGCCTCGGCAATGAAAGCCGCTGCTTCGGCGATCTCACCCGGTTGGGATATCGCCAAGGTCGACGAAATCCCGGCCCCGCGGGCGATGGCCTCCAGGTCGGTCACACCGGCCGTATGCCCCTTCTGACCACCGGTTTCGCCATGCATGGCATTGTCCTCGCAAACGATGGTCAGGTTCCGGGGGCCGGCTCCGGCAACGGTCACCAGCGAGCCCAACCCCATCAGCATTTCACCGTCGCCATTGATGACCGCCACCTTGCGTTCCGGTGCCGAAAGGGCGATACCGAGCCCCATGGGCACGGCCGCCCCCATGGTGCCCGCCATGGTGTAGAGGTTGGCCCCGTCGTCGGTCAGGGCAGCGGCATCCCGCGAGGCCCCGGCAAGGCCGCTGACGAACAACCAATTGCCGGGGTCGGGAAACAGGTGGGGCAAAAGCTCCCGACGATCGATAGTGCCCGGGCTCGGTTTGGCCATGCTCAAAACCCCTTGGCGCCGAGGAATTTCTGGCCGAGCACGATGGCCGCGGCCTGAGCCCCCCGGCCGGACGCGTTGACGGCTGCCGTCGTCGCCGCCTCCAGCTCGTCGCGCCGCTCGACCTTGAAGATCGAGACCCCGGCCGCCTGCAGCAGCGTCTCCACGGCCTCGCCCATGGGATACTGCCAGGGGTTCTGTTCACCGTAATCGCCGCGCATGGAGATCATCATCAACAAAGGGAAACGGCCACCCTTGGCCAGCGACAGATAGTTGGGGCAATTGCCGAGACCGCTCGACTGCATGCAGAGGATCGCGCGCCCGCCGACCAGGTCGGCGCCGGCGCAGATGGCGACGCCCTCCTCTTCCGTGGTCAACAGGACGGCCCGCGTGTCATTGTGTTCCTCGACTAGAGAGATCAACCGGTCGTTGCCGGCGTCGGGCACATGGGCAAACAGCGTCACGCCGGCTTCCCGCAGGATGTCGAACATGACCCCTGACCATTCGGTGTGCGGGTGATCGTCGGCCATACCTCGCCTCTTACCTGTTGCACGTCGACGGCCCGGAAACTCGAACCCGTTTCGGCCTCCTGCCGAGCGCAACGAGAAACCCGTCGGCAATGAAGCCCCCCTGCGCCTCCACACCCTTATACTGGCATATGGCGAGCCCGCCAATTTTCCAGATGCCGAGGTTTGGCGGAGAACGCCCTAGGAAGCGACCTGTAGCTTGCCCGTCACGCCGTGTTTGTCGATCAATCGGCCGACCAGGCCGCTTTCCTTGGCCTCGGCGATAAACGTCTCCGTGATGGCGTGAAGGGCCTTGCTCTCCGGCTTGGTACCGATGGCCTGGCGGACCGACATGTAACGCCCGTCGATCAACCGCGAGCCGGGCACCTTCTCCGCATTGTCCTTCAACGCCGGAACCAAACCGGCGAGCGCATCGAGCTTTTCCGATTGGAACAGATCAAAAGCACCGGCCAGCCCCTGGGCCCGGTGCAGTTCGGCCTGCTTCAGGGTGCGGCTCAGATAGAGGTCGTAGGCCGAGCGGTCCGAAATGGCGATCCGCACGCCCGGCTGATCCACGTCATCGACGGTCTGGAAAGACGACCCGGCCGGGACCAGGTAGGTCGCCTCGATCTCAACATAGGCGGCGCAAAAGGCGATCACCTCGGCCCGTTTCGGCTCGATGGCGATCAGCCCCACATCCCACTCGTCCCGCTCCGCCGCATCGGCGACCTCGCCGGGCGTCGCATAGGTGACGTAGGACACGCCGACCCCGAGGCGTTCGGCGAGCGCCGCCGCCATGTCCGGCGCCACGCCCTCCGGTTCCCCGCCGGGCCCGGTTCCGGTCACCAACAGGATGTTGCCGAGATTGATGCCGACGCGGAGCGTCGTCGCGTCGGTAAGGTCTGACAGCGCTTCGGAGGTCATGGTTGCACTTTCGATCCAGGTCAGCGGGTGCTTTCTCAAGACGATGCCCGAGCCGACTTGCGAATTCAATTCTCGAGTTCGAATCAGAGAACGGCGGCACCGCTGCCACCACAGAGCAGGAACAGGTCAAAAGGAACTGCGTCGTCAGCGAGATATTAAACGCGGCTCGGCGACGCGGCCCTCATTGAAGACGTCCACTGGTCGACGCCCACGGCCATTTGCGAGGGACGCAGGGTAATGGCACTCGCCTTAGAAAGATCCGAACGACAAGAGGAACGATCGCCGCCATCGATAGACGCAATTATGGCCGCAATGCTCGATCGAACGGGACCATGAGAGACATCCTTCAGGAATCCGCGTCCAAATCGAGCTCCAAAAAAAGCGGTCAAATCTCTGAGGTGGTCCCACTTGTTTGGACGGTCTGACGGCTTTTCTAAGGTGTATTCCGGTT
>Ga0066187_1000245_pt1 | contig 20534 bp, 6 predicted proteins | sample WorMetexBAHAMAS1_FD_58706 | JGI IMG/M metagenome (GOLD analysis project Ga0066187, IMG submission 58706) | Marine gutless worms symbiont microbial communities from Max Planck institute for Marine Microbiology, Germany - Inanidrilus exumae... | ecosystem: Host-associated > Annelida > Digestive...
GAGCAAGGAACCGGGAACGAGGATCGAGTATCCAGGATACAGTGAACCGCAAGCGGTGAACAGGGAACGTGGATTAAAAAAATACTCGATACCGATAGCGATTGCGATTCCGACTCCGAATGGGGCCGGTGTAGAGAACGGATCCATTAGCCCTTATATCCAAAGGGGAGAAAGATACCAAATGCACAATCCCGCCACTCGGACGGTAATTATATTCAATCTGATGATCACTTTCCTGCTTTTAATCGCAGGTGCTGCTTTTGCCCTGGAGCCCCCCACCGCAGTGACCGCAACCGGGGCGTCGGGGTCATCGGTGAAAGTATCGTGGACTGCCAGCACATCGGCCGAAACCATAGGCTATAACGTCTACTACGGGACGGACAGCGGTCAGATCGACCAGAAAGCCAATCCGTTTCTCGTGACATTCCAAATCGATGGCCAGTGGGAGTTTGAAATCCGGGGGCAGGACAAGGGGGTGACCTACTATTTTGCGGTGGAAGCAGTGGATGAAAACGATACTGCCAGTGCAGCCGCACCAGTGGACGGTTCCTGCCGGTGGACCCTGGTCCCCTCCTATCTCAATCGGGTGTTGGAATCGCCTTATCTCATCAATCAGCCGTCCGGGATTGCGCTGAACGGGCAAGGCGACACCGCATACGTTTCCAGCCCGTACAATTCATGTCTGCTGACCATCGATCTTGTCGCCACGACACCTTCGACCACCGGACAAATCAACCTTCCAAGCAGTCCATATTCTGCAGAGCCCACCGCTATTGCCTTCAACCCTATGCGAGACGAAATCTATGTGGTGGACAGGGCCTACGGAAACAATGCCGTTTTCGTGGTCAACACGTTGACTAATTCCGTCGATCCAACACCGATCAGCGTGGGACAGGAACCCCAGAACGTGATCGTGTCTGCGGACGGTAGTAAGGCATACGTCTGCACCATCGCAAATGACGGTGTAAGCGTCATCGATACTGCTAACCGCCAGGTGACGGCTACGATATCCCTCGGAGAAGACGGCGATCCTTACGGAATGGCTTTGGCCGCGAACAAGCTCTATGTGGTGGGAACCTGGTCCGGAAAGGTGTATGTCATCGACGTGGATCCGGCATCGGCTACCGTCAACACCGTGATCGACACGATTTGCGTGGGCGATTGCACCTACACGGCCAGCCCCTATGGTGCTATTGCACGGCAGGATGGCGCGATTGTTTACGTGTCCCACAATACTGCCGAAGGCATGGTCACCGTGATCGACACCGCAACGGACAGCGTGAGCCACACCATAGGCGTTAAAAGTGCCGGTGAAATCACAGATAAGAATCCTCAGGGTATGGCCGTGGACGGCAACCTGCTTTACGTGCTCAATTGGGGTGACAACACCGTCACTTTGATCGATACGACAACCAACAGTCGCCTGGAATTGACCAATGTGCTGGCGTCGCGGGGCAGTGGCATGGGAGCGGGCAGCCAGCCGGAAACCGTCGCTCTTTCACCGGATGGAGCGAATCTCTACGTCGTGCACAGCGGTGATGCAGGCAGCGTCGAGATTCTCGGCTATCCGGACCCTGACAGTGACGATGACGGTATGGATGACGACTGGGAGACCGCCCAATTCGGCGGGCTGACAGCCGACGGTTCGGCCGACGACGACGGTGACGGTTTGACGGACCTTCAGGAGCACAACCACTACCTGGATCCCCACTTGCCCGATACGGACGGGGATCACATGCCGGACGGCTGGGAACTGGACAATGATCTGAATCCCCGTTGGGACGACGCATCCAACGACCCGGATACGGACCGGTTCACCAACGGGCGCGAATATCAGGATGGCACGAATCCCATGGAGAGTTCATCCCACCTATTATTCCCATATCCTGCCGGCATTGTTTCCGACACCGGTCAAACCACCTCTTACACCGAAACAGCCGGAGAAGATGCCGATTATACCATCGATGCACCCTATTTCGTGAAGATGAACGCAGAGGGTAATTACCTGGCCGATGCAGCCGCATCCTGGCAGATGGTGTACGATGCCGTTTCCGGCCTGATCTGGGAAGTGAAAATCCTTTCGGATGGTGCGGTCAACTACACGGATCCAAGCGATGCCGACAACGTGTATACCTGGTACGATGCAGATCCGGACAACAACGGCGGGAATGCGGGCACAGAGGGTGACGACACCGACACCACCGATTTCATAGCCTCCCTGAACGCCGACAATTTCGGCGGTTTTTCGGACTGGCGCCTGCCAACGGCCAGGGAACAGGGAACCGTAACCGACTATGGAAACGCCAACCCGGCCGTCGACCCTGCTTATTTTCCCCATACCGTGGACGCCGGCTACTGGTCCTCCACGGTCAGCGCATCCGATGCCGCCCTCGCCCTTACCCTATCCCAGCAAACCGGTGAAAAGGCGGCTGTCGATAAAGCAACGGCCGCTCCGGTAAGAGCCGTGCGGGGTTCGCAAATCCAGGAGGAGGGTCGATTCGTGGACAATGGCGACGGCACCGTCACGGACAAGGCGACGGGTTTGATGTGGCAGCAGTCTGTGAGCGCGAATCCATATTCATGGGAGGATGCGCTTCTCGCCAGTGAGAACATGACACTGGCCGGGCACACTAACTGGCGGCTCCCCACACATAGGGAGTTGAATACAATCGTCCAAACTTCCAATTACGACCCCGCCATTGATGTGTACTTTTTTCCGGGTGTCGAGGCAACGAATTCGCTTTTGTGGTCCTCCACAACTGTGTTGGAGGATACGAGTGCTGCCTGGAGCAAGGATTTCACGGATGGCAGCGATATAAAGGCAGACAAGCTTGCTGCCTCACAACATATCCGACCCTTACGAGGCGGACAGGTTCGAATCGCCGGACATTTGATGATCGAATCACCGTCCCGGACCCAGCGGTGGGAAGTCGGGTCCCAGGAAACCATTTTATGGGATACGGCGGACATCGCCGGCAATGTCGGCATCTCACTATCAAGGGACGGCGGAAAGACATACGAAGCTATTTCGGCATCCACTCCCAACAGTGATAGTTACACATGGACCGTGGAGGGTCCGATCTCCCCCAACTGCTTTCTTAAAATCGAGCCGCTGAATAACCCGGAGTTGGGCACAAGCCAGGGCCTATTTACCATCGGAGCCTCACAGCCCCCAACCGCTGCGTTGACCGGCACGCCTGCCGATCCGACCCAGGCCACAGGGGCTACCATCACCGTTGGCGGCACTGGGGTTCTCCATTACCGGTATCAACTGGATAGTGGGGAATATACCCAGCAGTATCCGGTGAGCGAACCCATCGTCCTGTCCGGTCTGGGGGATGGACCCCACACCCTTTATGTATGCGGCCGGGATGCAGCGGGCGAGTGGCAGGCAGCGGATGTCGCCACGGCGTTTTCCTGGTTGGTGGACACCACCGGACCCCAGGCAGCGGCCATTCCAGCAACCGGTCACTATGCCCAGGGGCAGACGGTTGAACTCTCCTGCAATGACGGTGCAGGCTCCGGTTGCGCCGCCATCTACTACACCGTCGACGACTCCCCTCCCACCACGGATTCAACCCTCTACCAAACCCCTTCTCCCATCGCCATCAACGCGGACCAGACCGTGAATTTCTTTGCCGTGGACACGGCAGGGAATGCCGGACCCGTGGTCACCGAAACCTATTTCGTCGACCTGACAAACCCGCAGGTCGGTATCACTTCACCGCCGGACGGTGAGCGTGCAAGACCCGTCTCCAGCATCGACGGCACCGCTGCCGATGCCGGCAGTGGCATCGCATTGGTGCAGGTACTGATCCAGCACGACACCGGATACGTCGATCCCGAAAACGGCACATTCGAATCCCCTGTGTGGGTCACACCCATCACTTCGGACAATTGGCAGACATGGTCCCTGGCCACCCACCAGGTGGGCGTATGGGAGCTGGGAAAGATATACACCCTCACCGCAAAAGCGACCGATCATGCCGGTAACACCGAGACCGCAACCATCACCTTTACCTATGCCGATCCCTTTATCCCTTCAACCATCACCAATGTCGTTTCCCAAACCGACTTGACCGTGGGCGAACCGCTTTCGGTCAGCGGCCAGATCGACGCCACACTGGTTGATGAAGGCGGCGCTTTTGTGGATGTCATCGTGACACCGCCAGACGGTGCTTCGAAACATCTACCGGCGGTGGCCAATGTGGACGGGATTTTCAGCCTGGATCTACCGTGCAATACCATCGACACCGCCGGGAACTGGACAATCGAAACGAGTTGGAGCGGCAATGACGTCTACGAGGGCAGCACCAGCCCACCCGAAACCATTACAGTGGAAAAAGCGAATACCGAGCTGACCATCGGCACCGGGGATCAATCCATTATTATCGGCGACTCACTTTCCATCAATGGCCGACTCACTCCCCAGCCCTTCTGCGGGGAGATCCTGCCCGGGCAGACCGTAACCCTCACCATCACTGAACCGGATGGGAGCGATGCCATTCTTTCCATACCCGCTGACGGTGGAACGATTTACAACACCGGACAATTCACCCTGCCAGACCATGTGTTCACAGAACTGGGTTATCACAAACTGAAGGCTGCGTTCGATGGAAACGATGCGTACAGTGCATCCACTTCTATTGAAACCGATATTTATGTCAGGCAGAACGTTGGGTATGCCATCATCGTTCAGGGAAAGGTGGATAATGAAGAGGGCCTTGGCGACCACGCAAAGACCACCAATTTCGTCTACCAGGTCTTCCGGAACCGGGGTTTGGTCGAATCGGATATAAATTATATCCAGTACCCGCCCGGTGAACCACCCGATAAATCGGAGGTGGAAAATGCCATTGTCCATTGGGCTAAAGAGCGCCTGGACGACCGCTCCGGAGGCAAACCTGCCAGCCTTTTCATCGTCCTGGTCAACCATGGTTCAGAAAACGCCTTTCACATGGGAACCGAGGTAATTTCCCCCTCGGAGCTGAATCAATGGGTGAGCACCCTGGAAGCGAGTCTGGTCGGCAGTACTGCAGAAGGACAAAAAATCGTGCTGATGTTGGGGTTTTGCCACTCGGGTTCATTTATTAAGACCCTTTCCGGAAAAAACCGAGTGGTTATTGCCAGCGCCACCGCGAAAGAAAAATCCCATCGCGGTACCACCAAAGATATCGACCAAAAACGCCAGGGCGAATATTTCGTCGCAGAATTTTTTAAGGAAGCGGACAGCGGAAAGAACTTGAAAGAATGCTTTGTTCGGGCAACGGAGCGGACGGAATCCAAATACTGGTCCCCGGCCGTCGGCCGCGTCAAATGGCCCCATTTCGATTGGGCCAAACAGCATCCCCTGCTGGAAGACAATGATGACGACGATGATGGGGAAGATGATGATGACGATGAGGACGACGACGATGACAGGGGCAGCAATAAGCTGAAGAAAAAGCGCGGAGACGGTCTTGTGGCGGAAAAGCTTTTCGTCGGGGTCAACACGGAGATGACCAACCCGGGAAGTGCGCTCATCGCACGAGTGGCCCCCACCCGGTTTCTGTCCGACACCGAATCGGTTGCCAATCTCTGGGCCGAGACCCCCGGAACCATCCCCGAGCAGATCTGGCTGGAAATACAGCAGCCGGACCAGCCGGAGTTGACGGGTGCAGAGGGACAGATTTATCTGGATCTGACCCGCTATATCCTCGCTCCAGGAAATGATTCGAGGTACGGTTATGATCCTGACGGCAACGGCGACCTTGAAGAGATTGGAAATTTTATTTCCCCTGGTATTTACCCGATCTTTTATCTCACCGAGCACGAAGGTGCAGTCTCCCCTTTTACCCTGGGAATAGTGTACAAACAGCGTTCTATAGACAATCCGCCGCCAGAAGCCTTCGATCTGACAGCCCCTGCGAATGATGTCGAGGTACCGACAACGGTCATTCTAGATTGGGAGGACACCGCCGATCCCCAAGACGAGCCGGTGACCTATACCGTGCTCATTGCCAAAACTGCCGATGATTTAGCAAATCCCTACGCGGATGACAGGGATGTGATCCGAAAGCCATTGCTGTTCAGCAGCACCTGTCTGGTGGGACCCGAAGACGGCATTCAGGACCTTGAGACCTATTACTGGAAGGTTCAGGCCATCGACATCTACGGGACGAGGACCGATTCCACATCCATACGCACTTTTTCCACCAACAACACCAACGCCGTCGTCGCCCTCATGGGCGGATATATTGTCCAGGCCGGATCTTATTCCCCGGTATCCAATGCCACGGTGACGGTATCGGGCATCACCACCCAAACCGATAACAGCGGTTATTTTCTCGGAAATTTCGATGTCGGCCCCAGTACCCTTACGGTGGAAGCGTCGGCGGCAGGCTATGCCACTTCCGCTCAGGAAGTGTACCTGGAACCAGGCGGAAACCTACATGAAGCCAATTTCCTGCTACTGACTTTGGAGACCGGCGACATCGATGGTGTGGACGGGGTCACCCTTACCGATGCGGTGATCGCCATGAAAGCCCTAGCCGGGATTGAGACTGCCGGAGATATCCGCCCGGATTACACGAGTGCCGGGGTAGATGTAAATGGAGACTTCGCTGTGGGGATGGAGGACGCGATATTCATCCTGCAACGTCTGGCGGGGGTGAGGTAATCCACTGAGGGTACAAGAATCCGAGGAGTCAAGGAGTCGAGGGAAAAGAGCAAAGAGCAAAGAGCAAAGGGATTATAAGCTATTAAGCTGTTTGGCTACTAAGCAAGGAACCGGTAACAAGGTTCGAGTATCCAGGAACAAGGGACCAGTGAGCTGATAACATGTCTGATATATACGCCATGGAGACTTAATGCCAAAACCCGTCTTGCAGCTGCAGAGCCTGCTTTTCCTGTTGATCATTGCCACCGCTGCGCCTGTTTCCGCGGATCTCAACGACACACCGGCAGGGGCATTTGAGATGAACCTGGGAACCCGTTATTCGGCCATGATCGAAAGGGCAGGCGATGTGGACTGGGCCAAATTTTTTATTCCGGAAGCCGGTGATTTTCAAATCAGCTTCGAGGTTCCCTCCGGCCTGGACTTTGACCTTGAACTGTACGACGCATCCGCCGATGTAAAGCTGGAAGGCTCCTATAGCGGAGCAGGGCAAGATGAAACCATCGACTATTTCACTGCAAACGCAGGTTGGTTTTACATAAAACGTTACGGATACGCTGATGATTACAGCGACACCGATAGGTATTATACAACCGTTACATTTACACCCGATGACGGCTACATCGATTCTATTAAAATCCAGTATACCGAAAACGGACAAGCCCGTGAGAAAATTGCTCAGGCAGGAGACAGCATTGCCATCTACCGGGATGCGGGGACCCAGGTCGATATCGTCATTTTCAAAGAATATGACGCCCCCTCCCCTGTTGAATACTTCTGGGCCGATATGTCCAACGGCCGGTCCGCTCAACAGAGTTCCAGTGGCTCCTGGCATCATTTTTACGATGTTGCGGGGGCTTTGGAAACAGAGGTATGGGCCGGTATCAATACCAATATTGACGTCGTTCGTATAAACGTGAACAATATTGTCGTCCCCTCTTATCCGGATCTGGCCGTGTCTGATATAACCGTCGGTGGTGATCTCTCACCTTCTCGACCGTTTTCAGTGGGCGAAACCGTTAGGCTCCGATCGATTGTCTGGAACATTGGAGATGAACCCGCCGGCAGCAGCCGGTTGAGATACTACATCGGCTTATCCCCATCGGATTTAACAAATGCCGTGGACTCCGATTATGTGACATCACTTGACGCGGAAGAAGGCGACAGTGAATCGGTGTATTATACGTTTACCAGCGCCGATGTGGGGGAACGGTATTTCATTTTCCGTGCCGACGATAATAACGAAATCGACGAAGCCAGCGAGGCCAACAATATCTCTTACTGGGGCCCCTTCATCGTCGAAGACGCCAATGTGTGCCCATCGATTGAGATTACCAGCCCATCGGTGGATATCGGATTTTCCAAAAGCTATTCCCCTGTTTTCGTGGTTGAATGGAATGGAACGGATCCCAACGATGATGGAACGGTCGCCATCAGTTACGATCCGGACAACGATTTTGCCAATGGCAACCACATTCGGGTAGGTGAAAAGTTACCGGAAGACGGCGTAACGCTGGTAGGGCTCGAATCGGTTTCACCGGGAACCTACTATATCCTCGCTGAGATTCATGACGGCCGTTGCAGCTCCTATGCATATGCCGAAGGCCGAGTGACCATCGAAGCCGATTCCCTTCCGCCACAGATCTCAATCGATTTTCCCTCCGACGGTGAATCGGTAAAGCCGGTTGTCTATATCCAGGGTTCCGCAGAGGATACCGGAACGGGCCTCAACAACGTGCAGATATCAATCGAATACGGTTCTTCGGGCTTCTACGTGGTCCCTGGCCAGGGATTGACTGAAACGGAAACATGGCTGGACACGGAGGGGTTGGAATCGTGGAGACTTTACACGGGTCATCCCGGTACATGGGAAGTCGGTCAAGATTACACCCTTAGGGCGAAAGCGGTTGATCATTCAGGGAATCCATCCACCACCGCCACCACCTTTACCTATGAAACCATCGGTTACAAGACACCTTCCATGATATCTTGCAGCGTCTCTAATCCTGAAATTACTGTGGGGGAAACGCTTACTGTTTTCGGGCAAATTTCGCCCCCACCGAGCCAGTCGAAACAAGCGGTTGAGATTATACTCACACCACCGGACGGCGATCCGACACACCGGACCGTTTTTACGGATTCAGATGGCGCATTTACTTACCCTGCTCCAGACGATAGCGATTCTCAATGTATGGACATCACAATGGAGGGCACGTGGATGATAGCTGTCCATTGGGAGGGTGACGCCGATCTCGATGCCGCTACCAGCGACTCACAAACACTCTCCGTCAGTAAAGCGGCAACCCAAACTGTTTTGGAAACTTCTTCCCAGACCCTGCAATTTGGAAGCACTATAAACATCAGCGGTCAGATGACACCGTTGCCAAATTGTGGGCGAGACATTTCAGCATACGCCATAACAATTACTATTACCGCGCCGGACAACTCCACAGAAACCATCATCATACCGGACGAGCAGGGCACCATGGATGCTTCCGGCCGTTTCACACTTCAGGATTATACAGGGTTCACACAAATTGGAGGCCAATATCAAATAACGGCAGGTTTTGCCGGTGATGTGGCTTATCAAGGCTCGGTGTCTGAAACAATATCGGTGCGAATCGTGGAAAACGCCGGATATGCCATCCTTGTTCAAGGAAAATCACCCGATGGCGAAGGGCTTAACGAACATAATACCACAACGGATTACGTCTATCATGTCCTTACACAGCGGGATCTAATGGACGCGGATATCTACTACCTGAACTATGACCACGGTAACGCAGAGCGAACCGAAATCGACGATCTCCCATCCATCTCCAACCTGGAAGCGGCCATTACCATCCATGCACGTGATAAAATACAAGTGGATCCCGCTCCGCTGTATATCGTGTTGGTTAATCATGGCGCCAGGGACGGATTTTATTTGGGAGATACCCTGCTGACCCCGAAAGATCTGGCCGATTGGATCGGCACCCTGGAAAGCAGCCTGGCTGAAAGTGGTATCGTGGGGCAGAAGATTGTCGTTTTCCTTGGCTTCTGTCATTCGGGTTCATTCATCGACTCCCTATCCGGATCCGGCCGGGTCATTATCGCCAGTTCCGCAGATAGTGAAAAATCACGTCGGGGCACTTCAATTGAACAAAGCGGTTTTCGCCACGGTGAATATTTCACAGCCGAGTTGTTCAGGGAGATATCAGGAGGGCAAAATCTGCAGGATTGTTTCAATAAAGCCTGCAGGCGCACTGAAATCAAGTTCAGGGAATGGCAGCACCTCGCACGGCGTCACCCTTATTTCGATGCGTCGAACCAACACCCGCTTTTGGATGATAACGCCGACGGTCTGGGTAGCAACCGCCTCGAAAAAAACCAGGGGGATGGCATGCTGGCAGCCAATCTATTTGTAGGGTCAAGCACGCAGGGAGGCAATGCGGCATCCCCCATCAAGAAGGTGGCACCCACACGATTTTTGGCCACAGGCGAGTCGGTTGCACAGCTCTGGGCCGATGTTGCCCATGACGGCAATGTCTCCAGTGTATGGCTTGAAATTGAGCGACCGTACGCATCTCCTCAATCCGGCTATGCCGGGCAGGTGTTTCTGGAGCTGGATGAATACCCATTGGACAATCGTGAGGGCAACCGCTGGGACTTTGACACAGACCCGCCCAACGGTGTATGGATGGGGATCGGTGGTTTTGACACGCCCGGCCGTTACATCATCTCCTACCTGACAAGTAATCCTACAGGTCTGATATCTCCCTTTGTCCTGGGAATGGTATACAAGCAGAATCCGGAAAATGCCAATCCCCCCTCCGCTTTCGATTTGAAAATGCCCCTCGATGGCCAGGAGGGCTCTACCACCGTGATTTTCGATTGGGAAGATTCGGTGGATCCGGATGGTGATCCGATCACATACACGGTATTGATTTCCAAAAATCCGGCGGCTCTCGACAATCCTTATGCTGATGACGCATATGTGATTCGCAAGGAACTGCTGGTGTCGAGCACCTGTATGATGAACCCCAGCGACGGTATTGAGGATCTTGAAACTTACTATTGGAAGGTGCAGGCGATCGATCCATATGGCTCCGTTCAAAATTCCTCTACGGTGAGGGGATTTATCACAAACAATGCCAACCCAGTCGTGGCCCTGATGAATGGCTATATCGTATCAAGCACTACCTACGAACCCGTAGACCATGCTACGGTAACCGTTTCCGGCATTACGAGAAAAACCGATGACACGGGATATTATCTGGGGGAATACAATCTCACCGGCGGCGACTACGATGTAACGGTTCAAGCCGGTGGTTACGGAGAGACCTCCCGCACCGTCTATTTCGATGTGGATGGTGAGGTTCGGCAGGTCAATTTTTTGCTCGCCCCAACACGAAAAGGCGATCTGGATGGGAAAAATGGCGTTACGCTTTTCGATGCGATGATCGCCGTAAAGGCACTCGCCGGAGTGAACGTGACTGAGCAACTTCGCAATGACTATGAAATATCGGGGGCAGATGTCAATGGGGACCAGACCATCGGCCTGGAAGAAGTGATCTATATTTTTCAGTACGTCGCAGGGATGAAGGAGTAAAGCTGGTAAGCTATTGAGCTGTTTAGCTGCTGAGCAAGGGCCCGAGGTCGAGGATCGAGTTTCCTGTATCCAGGATCCAGAAACAAGGGGCCAGTAAGCTGTTTAGCTGTTATGCTAGTAAACTGGTGAGCGTAACAAAAATGTGAACGGTAAGCTGTAGGCCGTGAGCAGGAAAGAAAAATAATATGGAGCGAAGGGCAAAGCTTAGAGCGGAGAGCCGGGTTGAGCAAAGGGATAAGAGCATGGGGCGCAGAGCTTGGAACAGGGATTGAGAGCAAAGGGCTCAGAGCATAGAGCGAAGAGCGGAGAAGAACCTAAAAAGAATGCGAAGGGTAAGCAGTAAGCCGTGAGCAGAAAATTCGATAAAAATATAAGAGCGTTGATGGGAAATGGCATGATTCCATCTGCTTACAGCTCGCTGTTCACGGTTAACATTTGTTCGGTTATTAAACAATAATCCAGAAACCAGTATCGAGTAGCCAGTAACCAGTATCAAGCATCCAGGAACAAGCAGCCAGTGAGCTGGTGAGCTTTAAGGGAGATAAGGTAAAGAGCTGGAAGCATGGAGCTTGGAGCAAAGAGCTGACGACCAATGTGATGCTGAGCTGATAAAGCGTTATGGATTAATCTGAAATCGGAATTGAGCCTTCAAGCTACGAACTTGATAAATGATGATATGATCAGGGTTGCCAATTGAATGTTTCGCCGCTATTTTAAACAATAAGCACATACCTCCGACTTACGCTGGAGTACTGAATATGAATATACACGTTAATCGCTTCTCGTTTGTCATTGTGGTTATATTGGTCTTAATTTTTTCCTTCGGTGCCGCATCGGCATCGACCGAGGAATATCATACCGTAGTTGAAAATTTCCTTGCATACCGCAACAGCACCAAAACCATTGCAGCGGCTGAGATACTCAAGGCCAATACCCTATCGCCAGCTGATCCGAAGGTGGAAATTGCCTACCTGGCCCATTTGACCGGTGGGGGATTCATTTTCGTTGCCACATCAAAGGAGTTGACCCCGGTCAAGGCATACTCCCTGAAGGCCGATTTTGATACCCTACCTCCGCCATACAAGGGTTTTCTTTTAAAAGAAGCCGAATACAACGTTCGGACGGTGAACGCTACTGTCGCCACCCGAAGCACTGCAGCGGTCAGCCAGGCACGTCAACGCTGGGACTTCCTGCTGAATTACGAACCGGGTCGATCGACCCAGATCTATACACCCAATGAATGGCTACTGACGACACAATGGAACCAGGACGCACCCTACGATAGATACCTGCCGGAAGTGAATGGCAACCGGGTATTGGCCGGATGCGTAAATATCGCCATGGCCCAGTTGATGCGGTATCATGCCCATCCAACGACCGGACAAGGAGTGGAATCTTATATGTGGAACGGCCAGCAATTGAAGGTTGTACTTTATAGACCTTACAATTGGAACCACATGCCGGACATGGCAGACAGCACCCAACCGGATTATAAGATAGACGAAATCGCCCGCCTCATAAGGGATCTCGCTGTCGTCAATCACACATCTTTGGGGACGGACAGTTCAGGAGCGTCGGTTCGCATCCGCTCCCTTGTGGAAAATTTCGGGTATGCTGCCACGGTAAAAACCATTGATAATTTTTCTGGCGATGTAGACACGTTTTTTGAAACCATGCGCAACGAAATCGATGCTGAGCGCCCCGTATTGCTCTCCTTTCCCGGCCACATGACCGTGGCGGACGGATACAGCGACAATCCAACCGGTCGGGAGATTCATGTCAACTTTGGCTGGGGTGGCCATGACGACGGTTTTTATTTTCTGGATACGACCGTTGCCGCCGGCAGCTCCACTTATGAACCTGTCTTGGATATCTATTACGACATCAAGCCGTGTTCAGGCGGCGACTGCATGACAGCCCTTGAAACAGGTTATTCTGTGGATGGTAATGTTGGAAGTGCCCGCTTCGATTACGACTTGGATGTGGACGAGCACCTGATGTACCTCAGCGGTCCAACGACTTTGACAGGAAACCGGGGTTATGCCAATCAGGCATTTTACATATCCGTATTCGATTCAGATAATTACCTGGTCGCCTCCTCCAGTGAGCCGTTAAATTTCGATGCAGGGAACCCGCTGTCACCGGATCTATACCGTGTCCGTTCGGCCCTTCAAGGTGAAAGCGGCACCTTCTATAACTACGACAACATGGTAGACTACACGGTTACTATCACAACCAATCTGTTATCCGAAGCTGAACAGGCCGCAGTAGATGCCACCCTTGATCACGCCCCGGTAATTTATAACGATTTCGATGATCTCCTGCTGAAAACCCCATCCACCGAACCTCACCGCATTCTCGTGGATGCCCGAGATGAAAACGGTGACCCGTTGATCCTGACCGTCCACCAGACCCATGCCGATGCCGTTTCCATGGTTCTGGAGGGAAATATCCTGGCCCTTTCCCCTGCCCCCGGAGCTACAGATGTCGCCAGCAAGATTATTATACGTGCCGAAGCCAACGGTCGAGTTGCGGAAAAATCGTTTATCACCATGGTCTCCGACCAGGAACTGGGATTCGGTAAAACCTATACGGTGGGCGGTGTTTTTGCCAATCAAACCGAATCGGATCGATATCGGGTGGTATTGGACGGGGCCTGTACGCTTTCCGGTTACAATGGCTTCAGCAACCAGGCCTTTTTTACCACCGTTCGCGAACTCAACGACACCGTCGTCACGGGGCCGTCCTATACTAGCGGCGGTGTGGGGAACACCGCCATCAGCCAGACATTTACCGCCGGCACCTATTTCTTGGATGCATCTCTATATGCATCTGGGGTCGGCCAGTTTACCTATGATCAAGGAACCAACGACAGCTACTGGATCGACATCTCCTGCCCAGACGCCGATGACAGCACATCGACTATCGCCGGCTTGCTGGGTGTGGACCTGGGTGGCACCATACTAAAGCCTGGTGATGTCAACCGAGACGGCGTGGTAAATTTGACCGATGCCGTTATCGTTCTGAAAGCGATCAGTAACATCGGCCTGAATATCGGGGATGTATCGGTGGATGGCGATGTTAACGGGGATGGAAAAATCGGGAGCGCGGATTTAATACAGATCCTGCAGGTGGTATCGTCCCTGCGATAATGCCTCCACCCATGCAAACCTTTTTTTCTTTCATTTGCTACAACCAGTTCCCTATTAGAAGAAACGGTGCCCAGAAGGCGGGATGTTTAAATTGTTCCTGGGCCATCAACTGCAACTGGGCTTTCTGCAACGCTTGGGCTTTGCTCAAGGCCGGATCCTGTAGTTGTTTGTAGAATATGGATATCAGTTGTGAAGTGGCCTCATCGTTGATAAACCAAAGGGTGGCCACAGCGCTTCTGGCACCGGATTTCAACGCCACGCCGGCCAGTCCCAGGGCGGCACGATCATCGCCTGCCGCCGTCTGACAGGCGCTCAAGGTCAGCAGTTCCACCGGCACATCCCGATACTGACCCAGTCCCATCAAATCTTGCAGATGGGTCATGCTCAACTTTTCGTTGTAAGTCAGCAAGAACGTCTTTTCAGGATCGCGGTCGAACTGTCCGTGGGAGGCGATGTGGACAATCGGAAAAGGGGTGCCCTGAAGTGATCGGGCCATGTTGCCGATGCTGAATTTCTCATTTCTCAGGAGCTCGCAGGTGTACATCTGCTGCAACTGCTTCAGTTCATAATCCACGTTGGGCAACGCTGAAAAGCCTTGAACAGCCTCAGTCAAGCCGCCCACCAGCAATTGAAGGCTTTCTCGTCGAATGGGTTGGGGATCCGTCAACGTCAGGCCCGGTGTGGTGACAAGCGAAAATTTTTCCACGAGAAATTTCCGCCCATCGTTGAGCACCGACAACGGTATGGTACGCAGGGGGCCATCGGGAACGATGATCAAAGTTTCGACACCCTGCGTTTCCAATTCCTTCTCGATGGGTTGAATCAGCCATTTATAGAGCTTTTTTACATGGCGGATGTAGCGGCTGTCCGGCCGCTGCAGCTTTACTCTCAACCGCCGCACTTCACGGGTAACCCGTGACGAACCGGCATCGACCGTAAACTGTTTCAAGCCATTGGGCAAAGTGACCAGCAGTTCTGTACGATCCGGAAGCAATATCGGATAAATGGCGGCGGTCTTATCGGCAATCTGCTCGAGTCCGGTGGCTTTGGACTGCAGGGCGGTCACGCATTCATCCTGAAAGTAATCCTGAAGTTCCACCGCCTTGAGCTGCTCGACCGTGTCCCGTGCAGCCACGAGGTCTTCCTGTCGTTTATGTACATCTCTCTGGGAAGCACTACGTCTTAACAGTAAATCGGCCAACTCAAAATAGAGCGGTCCAACAGTATCTCGAAAAGAAAGTCGATTACCCTGGTTGCACACAACGGAAAGATCCGCACGGATGGTCTCCAAAGTGTATATCGCTCTACGATACACGGATATGGCTTCATCATTAGTGCCGATTCGGGTCAGTAGTCGACCGTTTTGCCACTGCCACAAATACAAACTTTCAGGGGAATGGGCCTCCTGTGCGAGAAAAATGGCCTGTCGGGTCAACGCTTGGGCTTCTTCGTATCTGCCCACATCTTCATATAATCCGCCACGATATCCAATGGCGTAAGACCGAATCATCGGCAAGTCCAATTGTTTGCCAATTTTTTCCGCCTCGACATATGCCTCCAATGCCGTTTTCCTGAAAGCGTTGGTTCGGGAAGGATCCACCTCGCTATCGTTAAAAGTTGTGCCAATTCGGGTATACTGGCGCCCTAAGGAGATCAAGGAAAAAGCCTTATTGTAGGAATCATCAAGAGAAAGCAAATCATTAGAGGCAGTCTGAAGTAATCCTGCAGCCTGCTCAATGCGGTCCGTTGACTTTTGTTGGATACAGACTTGTGATGCATTGATCTGAGATCTGACAGCAAGCTGGAGCAAGCCGGCACGGCGAGCGGCCTTATCTGCTGCTGAAAAAGCATCCAGAGCCGCTTCCACCTTATTCCCAACGGCGTGAACCATACCCAGTGTATTAAAAAATGAAGCCAATAACGCGTCCTTGTCGTCCCTTTTTGCCAATTCGATGCCCGATTGCAAGGCATGGCGGGCAAGTTGGAGACTTCCGGTTAGATAGTATGCTTTTCCAAGGGTGCCCAGCAGCAGAGCGTTAACGGTATTACTTGTCGCCCGCAGTTGGTGCTGTGCATTTTCCAGTAATGTCAGCGCCTTTGCGTATTGACCCAACGCCATGTAGGCCCTGGCTCTATGGCATTCAGCCTCAACCCATACATCCGCCTGAAAGACCGAAGTAAACAAGCTAGAAGCACTTTCAAATGCTTTCACCGCATCATTAAACCGGCCCTGCTGAAACGCCGTATTACCGATTTTCATAAGAGTCATACCGTCGGACTCTACCTGACGGGAAACCGCAGATAGAGCGGGGGGGACTTCCACCAATGCGATAATGCTATGTAGAACCGCTATAGTAAAAAGCACCCGCATGTTGCCGGTATGTTGCCCTATCCAGGGAATGTGCATTTTAGACGCCTGTTATAACATTTACTGGCTTTGTTCCACCAGCCACTGCTCCAAACGATCGATACCGGCATTGTCTGGCTGTTTTATTCGCATTTTTCCGATGAGATCTTTCATCGGCTGGAATTGGTCATAGTCAGCCAGGACACTGAATAGGTAGAGTTCCGGCATGATGTCCCCGGTATCGACTTTGTCAAGAAGTGAACGGTATGTTTCCCTGGCAGCTTCGACCTCTTCTTTTTCTTCTTCGGTCAATTCTATAGACTCAAGGGGTTGTGCTTTCTCCGGATCGATATTTCCCCTCACCTGAGCTCCTCCTGACCGGTGCAGTCGGGAGGGATCCACAAGAGGCGAAACCCTTCGAACTTCATCGATAACGGCTGTGGGCAGTGAGATCACCTTGGGCTCCCCGGAAGATCCGGGTACACCTACGGCCTCACTTCGAGATTCACCCACCCGAAATGATCCGGGCCCCGTCCAGGTTTCTTTTCTTCCTGTCGAAAAGTATACCAACTGAACCACCCCATGGGGAGACAGATTGAAATGATCGTTCTTGCGCACCTTCATAAAAGTCTGAACCTTTAGTGGTTTCTGCTCCGCTCCCTCGTGCCAGTACATCACCTTCCCGGTCAACCGAATCACCATACCAATATCCGGTTGCACCGCAAGAGCCGTATCTGCCAAACCTGCGGTTATTACGGCAAGCCCCAACAGGACCTGCCAAACAACGCCCATCCGCTTCAAAAGTTTCATTTTTTCCTCCATGAGAATAGCTGTTAGTGCAATAGCTCAATCGATCAATAGACAATCCGCTTCATCACGCCAAGTTCCCTGCTCTTCGTCTCTGCGTCATGCTCCAAGCCATATGCAGTCCGCCCCATACTACAAACACCCAATTTTGCATACGTCGATGGTTTCACCTTTTCCCTTCACATGAATTTGGCAGGAGTCCTCGATGAGTGCTTGACAGTTTGCCGCATCCACTGCGGCTTGGCTGACGACCATTTTACATTTAAGATCTTTGCACTGCCCTTCGAGTCGGGAGGCCACATTGACCGAATCCCCGATGGCCGTATACTCCATCCTTTTTTTAAAGCCAATATTTCCGATGACGGCATCGCCTGTGTGGATGCCGATACCGATATTAAACTCCGGCAAATCACGTTCGGAGAAATGTGCATCCATCCACTCCTGAAACTCATCAGCAATTTCCAGCATCTCCTGGGCCGCACGCATGCATCGTTCCGCATGATCCGGATATCCAACAGGTGCCCCAAAAATCGCCATGATCGCATCACCAATAAACTTGTTCACCATGCCGCCCTCCCGCATAATCGGCTGGCAAGCCCTGCCCAGATATTCATTAAGCATCATGACCACTTCATCGGATTCGAGTCTTTCCGAAATACTGGTAAAATTTCGGATGTCAGAAAAAAGCACGGTAACGGTGTTTTTTTGCCCGCCTAGATCGGGCAGCTCACCGCTTTGAAGCACTTCATCCATTACTTCGTCAGACACATAGGGGCTCAGAGCCGCCTTCATTTGAATTCGATGCTTTTCTTCACCTGTGAGACGGATACCGATGGTTCCGATATAACTCAACACCAAAGCAGATTGGGCGCCCGCTACCGGCAGGATATAATGGTTGAGAAAAAGAAGATATGAAATAACCGCCGCTGCAAAGGAAAAAATCATGAAAAAGCCAACCCCCGAAAGGGGGCCGTAGTGCAGGTACACAAACATCCCTGCTGCAGTAACCGCTGCCATCCACAAAAAGCAGACCCATGGATCCAATGGCCTTGGATATTGACCGTTGAAAAGCGTTTCAATAATGTTGGCGTGAATCTCGGCGCCTGACATCATGGCCTTTCCCTGCCGCAAGACCCTTTGGGCATAGGGCGTCAAGTGCGTGTCGTAGTTACCGGCATGTTCAGCAGATATAATCACGACCTTGCCTTTTAGCATGCGTATTTTAGGGTCTTTGAGCGCATCATGAGATAGCAGCGTCTGAAAAGAAACCCGGGGTACGGTTCCTGGAGGCCCAATAAATCCAATATGCTGAGGATTTTTGGCCGTAGCTTCCAAAAAAAGAGACTGCTGCTTTCCGGCCCGTTTGGCAAGCATGGGAGCCAGCGTCTCCCGGGGAAGTGTTCCCTCGTCAAAGATCGCCGGCAGGAATCTGCGAACCACTTCGTCATCATCCAGATAAAGATTGGCCAAACCGATGTCGTTGAGACCGCCGGGCAGGGAAAAAAGATAATCGGGGACCGGCAGAAGAATTTCGTTTTTTCCTTTTGTAGTGCCAGCCAGCATACCGATTAAGACCACATTGCCTGCATAGAGTTGTTCGCGCATGGGGATATCATAAGTCCGGCTCAATTCGCTTTGCTCCGATTCCAAACGGCTCAACCACGATTCGGCGCTGACAGAAAATAAATAATCGATTCCTACCATTCGCGCGCCTGCGGCTCGCAGTACCGATAACGCTTTGGCAAAATGGGGACCCCAAAAAGCCATGGGCTCTTCCCTATGGGCCAAAAGGGTTTCGTCATCCACCCCTATGATGACAGCATGGCTTGCATCCGTTCTTTTTCCAGCGACCTGATGCCATAGATCGTAATAAAATTTTTCCACCGGATGGGTCCATCCATATATCACGCCAATCTGGACAAAAGAGCAGACAATGACAAACAGCAGGCCGCCGTATAAATATCGCCGATGTCTCCCGTGCATCTGCATGGTACTCGGTCTCCCGGATTGATATCGATTGGATAGTTGGAAACCTGTGGTCCAACAGGGTAGGCTACACCATCGGTTATCCCAATCCTGGATATCCATGGTGCCACTAAGGCCCTATATGGGATGAAGATTCTTGTCAAGCAAATCAGTTTTTCTCCATTATTTGCACACGAGTTCATCATTCCAAATACGTAAAGGGATTACAAACATAACCCATTGTTATTTTATAATATTAAAACAATTATACTTATATCGATTCAGTATTTTTCTTTTCTTTTTCAGCATTGACACAAAAAGAGTACCTTGATAAAAATTAGCGTCCAATTCTGCATATGATAATTATCCAAATTACATGAAGATTAGCGAGGTATCAGCAGTACTACACACACAGATATTTCTGCTCGTTGAATATAGTTGATCTTCAATGCATTGGATAACTCTACATTCTCGACTGGAGTGGAACCGGTTTTTTCTGTGTCTGGACGGATTGAATGACAATCAAATACTGTCCCATCAACCCCTATCAATTCACCGGTATCCCTCCATAATAATCTTCACTTTAATCCGTTCTGAACGAAACCAGACCGTTTCAACCACGATACGTCTAAATAAGAACTTGATCTCAACATAAAGATTTTGGTTCTAAATCAAGGCGGAGCTGATCTTAAGCCACAGGTATAATCAAGTATGTCGATGACTTGAAACGAGGCTCCAACTCCGAGTTTGGGCCAAAAGAGTGTTTTGAAATAGGTTATAGCAATTCCCAGGATTATTCGATGCAATAATTGGATATACCGGAAGGAAAAATCAAGGCCACAACAGGAAAAAAGCATGCATAAATTGTCCACAGCTATTTTGAAATACCTCATGGCTCTTACACTGATACTGATTGGCGTAGGTTCAGACTTTTCCCCTTGTTCGGCAAATGATTTGGTGTGCAGCATCGCTAATTATGACACAAATTCAAAGGAAAATCGGGTAACACTTTTCCTG
>Ga0066187_1000246_pt1 | contig 20523 bp, 25 predicted proteins | sample WorMetexBAHAMAS1_FD_58706 | JGI IMG/M metagenome (GOLD analysis project Ga0066187, IMG submission 58706) | Marine gutless worms symbiont microbial communities from Max Planck institute for Marine Microbiology, Germany - Inanidrilus exumae... | ecosystem: Host-associated > Annelida > Digestive...
TCAAGGTGGGGAAATTTACTTCGCCCATAATCAGGGAGTTTTACGTCGCCGGTAACAGTGGCCAGCTGGAAAGCTTGAAACGGATCATCGCGTTGCACACAGCGCTGGTGCGCACCGGTGCCGAACAGGACGCCCGGCGCCTGTGGCTCAGGCGCGAGAGCCCGGCGCTGGACGCGACGCCGCTGCACATGCTCATGGACGGCCGCGCGGCGGAAGTCCTCGACAGCCTCACCGGTGCCGCCCAGATCACGCTCGGCCCCGGCGACCTGCCGCGTATGGGCAACGCCTGAATACCGGTTCCCACCAAAGGTAACGACACCGCCCGGCGCCAACGTGTTAGGCTGGACGATAGTCCGTTCGCAGATCGCTGGATCGAAGGCGGCCCCGACACGACCGAAAAGGAGCGCCCGCCATGATCGTCAGCGGCCCCATCGCCGAACTGCTCGAACGCCTGCAGGAATTGGAGACCCAGATCGAGACGGACCTGGTCGAACAGCGCCGCCGGTTCCGCTACTCCATCGAAAAAAGGCGTGTCCGCTTCGAGGCCGCCGTCCGCGCCCATCACAAAACGCTGCGGACCAGCGCCGCGCGGTTCGTCGCGCGCTCATCCGTGCCGGCGACCTTGTTCTCGCCCTTGGTTTATGCCGTCATCGTGCCCCTGGTCCTGCTCGACTTCGCGGTCACGGTGTTCCAGTGGATCTGCTGTCCGGTCTACGGCATCCCCAAGGTTCCGCGCACGGATTTCATCGTCGTCGACCGCCACCATCTCGCCTACCTCAATCCAATCGAGAAGCTCAACTGCGCCTATTGCGGCTACGCCAACGGAGTCCTCGCTTACGCCCGCGAGATCGCCGGGCGGGCCGAGGCCCATTGGTGCCCGATCAAGCACGCGAGGAAAACCCTGGGCCAGCACCGGCGCTACTACGCCTTCGCCGATTTCGGCGATGTCGACGGCTGGGAGCGCATCAAGGCCGACCCGGCCGCCATAGAGTTACCGAAGGAAGACTAGAAGGCGACCCGACGCCGGCCTTGACGGCGTCCGCTGCGGCGGGATGTAAGCCCCAATCGGCCCTTGGAGCCGGTTGCGCATCCAGCGGATTTGGGTCGTTGTACAGGGAACCGACCGATAATATAATTCGATGATTCTAGATATTTCGAATTAAAAAGTTTGGTCCCGTCGGTCTCTCGACCGGGCAAATGGAAAAAGAGGTGAACAGTGGACGGCCAATTGAACGTGTTTGACGGACCGAACGCCCTCAGGGACTTCCTTGACCCGGGAAAACTTCCCAACCTTCCCCTCGTCGAGTTGCCCGCCGACCTCAATCCTTACGCCGGCGACCGGGTTCGGATTTTCGCGAAATTGATGAACATGTTGCCGCTCGCCAACGTCAAGGCCATCCCGGCCTACAACATGATCCGGGAGAAGTTTCAACGAGGTGAGTTGGAGGGCGTCAAGCGGATCGTCGAAAACTCGTCGGGAAACACGGTCTCGTCCATGGCCCTCGTCGCGCGGCAATTCGGCGTCGAGGAGACACAGTCCTACGTGCCCAGTGAAATCTCCTGGAACAAGCTCCTGATGCTGCTGTTCTTCGGGATCGAGCCGATCGTCAACGTGGAACCGGAAAACCCGGACGAGACGGACCCCAGGAGCGGTGTCTTCAAGGCGAAAAGGGACGGTGAGCAGCCCGATGCCGTGAACCCGGGTCAATACGACAACGAAGACAACCCCAGGGCCCATGAGAAATGGACGGCGCAACAGATTTGGGAACAGACGGGCGGCAAGCTCTCCATCTTTTGCGCCGGGCTCGGCACCACCGGGACCATGATCGGCAATTCCCGATATCTGAAAGACCAGAACCCCGCCATCCGCACGGTCGGTGCCATGCGCGCGCCCGATCATTACGTGCCGGGGGTGCGGACCGACAAGCTCTTGAAGCTCGTTGGTTTCGATTGGCGTCCACACGTGGACGTCATCGAGCGCGTCGAGACGGCGGTTTCCTACCGGCGGAGCATGGAAATCAGCCGCCGCGGCATTCTCGTCGGACCCAGTTCCGGACTGGCCTTCGCCGGTTTGTTACAGCATCTGAAGGACTGCAAGGAACGGAACGCCCTGGATGAGATCCGCGACGCGGACAGCGGAGAGATCGTCTGTGTGTTCCCCTGTCCGGACGGACCGGTTCCCTATCTTGACGAATATTTCAAATACCTCGACCGCTCCGATTTCCCGGCCATTCGTAATGAAGAGGACTTGTTGAACAAACCCTGAGCGGGACCGTTCGCCGGACAGACCATGTCGCAAAAACCCTCCCAGGACTGTCTCGATATCCTCCGTCGACTGATCGCCTTCGACACGACGAGCCGCAACTCGAACCTGGAACTGATCGACTACGTGAAGGCGCGGCTGGACGAGTTGGAGATCCCGTTCCGCCTGACCTTCGACGACGAAGGCTTGAAGGCGAACCTGCTGGCGACGCTCGGGCCGGCGGAAAAGCCGGGCGGGTATATCCTGTCGGGACATACGGACGTCGTGCCGGTCGACGGACAGGCATGGACGACGGATCCCTTCGAACTGACGGAAATCGGGAGCCGGCTTTTCGGCCGCGGCACCACCGACATGAAGGCGTTCGTCGCCGTGATCCTCGCCGCGTTGCCGACGTTCCGGCAGCGCGGCCTCAAGGTGCCGCTGCACGTGGCGCTGTCCTACGATGAAGAGGTCGGCCTCGTCGGCGTGCGCCGGTTGATCGCCGATATGGTCGAGACCGGGGTGCGGCCGGAGGGCTGCATCGTCGGCGAGCCGACGAACATGCGGATCGTCACCGAGCACAAGGGAAAACGCAGTTACCGGTGCCGGGTTCGCGGCGCCGAAGCCCATTCGTCACTGGCGCCGAGCGGCGTCAACGCCGTCGAGTACGCCGGCGCGGTGATCGCGTTTCTGCAAGACCTCTCGCGCCGCCACCGCAATGGAGGTCCGTTCGACGAAGAATACGACTGCGCCCACACGACCGTTCACGTCGGCACAGTGCGGGGCGGCACGGCGCTCAACATCGTGCCGGCGGAATGCCTGTTCGAGTTCGAGTTCCGTCATCTTCCGGGCGACGATCCGGACGCCCTCTTCGGGGAGTTGCGGACCTTCGTCGAGCACAACCTCGCGCCCGAAATGCGGGCAATTCATCCGGAAGCGGGCATCGTGTTCGAACCGATGGCGGTGATCCCGCCCCTCCAAACGGACGAGGACGCTTTGATCACCCAGGTGGCAAAAGCGATTACCGGCGACAACAGCGTGCGCAAGGTCTCCTACAATTGCGAGGCCTGCCTGTTCGACGGTGCCGGCGTGCCGACGATCATTTGCGGACCCGGAGACATCGACCAGGCCCACAAACCCAACGAGTTCATCGAGATCGACCAGATCGTCAGATGCGAGGCGTTCATGGAAGGACTGATGGACAGGGTCTGCGGGACCCGTTGAGATCGCGGTCCGCCCGCCGGCGGACCCCGCTATCCGGCCGGTAAACGGTCGTCTCAGGTGATGTGCTTTTCGCCCGCGTCATCGATGGCGATGGCGCCGGCCTCGGCCAGTTGTTCGGCGACCGCGAGGATGGCGTGGCGCGCCGCCTCCACGTCGCTGACCTTGACCTCGCCCAGGTGCTCGATCTCATCGGCCAGCAGCGCCCGGGCCCGCTCCGACATGTTGCCGGCGAACAGCATGACGATATCCCGCGTCGCGCCCTTGAGCGACATGGCGAGATCGGTGCGGTCGACGTGACGCAGCAGTTCCTGGATGCCGCGGTCGTCGACCCGGACCAGGTCCTCGAAGGCGAACATCAGGGACTTGATATGCTCCGCCGTCTGGGCGTCGTGCTCTTCCAGCTGTTTCATCATGCGCCCGCGCTTGTCCTCGCCCATGCGGCTGAGGATGTCGGCGACGTGTTGCGAGGGTCCGGGGCGTCGGGCCATGAATGGTCTCCCGTCGAATTCGACTGGGATCAGCTATAGCAGATGGCCGGACGCGGGGACAGTCGGCGTTTAACGCGATCGCCTAGCATCCACCACAACCGGCGGCATGCTCCGTCACGTCGAGTACGTCGCCCCGCCGGTTGATGCGCACGTCACAACAGCGAAGGAGTGCCTCCTTGAGTTTCCGGCGGCCCCGCTGGACCCGGGACTTCATGCCGGAGGGGCTGAGACCCAACCGTTCGGCTGCCGCCACTTGGCTCAGGCCGCCGATGTCGGTCATCATCAGGGCCTCGCCGTAGGGCGCGGGCAGGGCCTCGATCATTGGCACCAGGCAGTCGGCCAGGGCCGCCGCCTCGACGCCATCCGCGTCCGGCGCCAACAATCCGGTTTCCGCCTGGGCGGCATCGAGCAACCGCCGTTCCGCCGCGCGGCGGCGGTAGTGATCGGTGACCGCGTTGGCGGCAACCCGGTAGACCCAGGCCATCGGCGTTTCGGCGGCCTCGACCTTGTCTTTCGATCGGACCAGCTTCTCGAGGATGTCGCCCACAACGTCGTCGGCCGCCGGACCTTCGACCCGGCGCCCCACGTAGGCTCTAAGTTTGCTCTCGAAGGCGGCCCAGGCGCTGTCGGTCAGGAGCTCAGCCATCGCCTCCTCCCCGGCCGCCGGGCTGACCCGGCCGGCTCAGCAACAAACGCTCTGATCCGAGTCGCCGCCGCAGCATTCGGCCGCCTTATAGTCGGCCGCCACCTCGGGCGCGTCGTCGTTGATGACATACCATTCCCAACTGAGGTCGCTGTCGTCCTCGGTCCAGACATTGTCCTGGCCGGCATGGCAGCAGACCGAGTCCACCTGCACCTCTTTCAGGATACCGGCTTTCTCGAAGCGGCGGCTGGTTTTTTCGATGGCGTCCGTGCCGAACATCTCGACGCCGATGTGGTTGAGGTGCTGGACCGCATTCGGGTTCTCGAACAGGACCAGTTTCAAGGGCGGTTCGGCGACGGCGAAATTGGCGTAGCCGTCGCGGACCTTGTGGGGTTCGGTGTCGAACATCTTTGTGTAGTGGTCGATGGCCGTTTCCAGGTCGTCGACGTTGAGAGCCAGTTGCAGGCGCATGGTTTCCTCCTTTTCCGGTGCTCTGCGGGTGTTTTCGACTTCTTTGACGCAGGAACCGGCAAAAGGACGTAGGTATTTGGAACGATCCGGCCGAATCCAGGCGGCACTTCCCGCGCACGGCCGGGAATGGTAGGCTAAACGATGGAGGGGAACCCATTAACCGCGACGGCGGGACGAGTATGATGGAAAAACCGAACAAGCGCCCCGAGGACGACGGCGTCGTCCACCTGGCCCAGGAACGCAAACGCCGCGACGACGAACAGAAGCTCCGTGAAAAAGAGCTGAAACGCCTCGAGAAGGCGCACCGCGCCACCATGGACGGCAAGGGCTTGAACAAGAACGTGCTGATCGGCTCCCTGGTGCCTATCATTCTAATCCTGCTGATCCTGTTCCAGGATTACCTGATGGCCTTGTTCCGCTAGGGCTCGGCCATGGAGGAACGCGATCCCCTGAACCCGTCGGATGATCCGCCCGGCGAGCCGTCCGAAACCGCCATCGCGCGTTCCGATCCCGTCGAGGAGGCCTTCGAGGACGAGGCGCCGGCCGACTGGAAGGACCTGGTCAAGCCGCTGGTCCTCAACCCCTATTTCATTGGCTTCGTGGCGGTATTGGTTTTTGTGCTGTCCCGGTTCTGGTGAGGGCCGTGGCCGAGCCGGCGGACGAACGGAAAAGCGGCTAGTGGACGAAGGCGGAGTATCTCGCCCATCTCGCGAAAGAACAGCGTCGCGTCGATGCAGAGACGATGCTCGGCGAGCATCAGGAACGAAGCGGCCTCAGCGATTTTTGGGAACCCGACAACCGCACGCCCTGGATCCGCATCGTCAAGGCACTGTTCAACCCTTTCGCCTTGCTGCCGATTGGTCTTATCCTGCTGGCGCTGTGGTGGTGAGCGCCGACGCGCCGGGGGAGGGGCATGTCCGAATACAGGAAACCGGCCCATTGGGCCGACCCCAGGAACAAGCTGTTCCCGCATCAGGTCGGCTTCACCTGCCCGCCGCAGGACTTCGACGCCGCGCCCAGTGATTTCCTGCGCATGGCACCCGAGACCGTCGGCGTCCATGGCCGTATGCTGCACGTGCCCGGCTACTGCCACGAATTGGACCAGCGCAAGGCCAACTTCGACCTGCTGGAGGAATTCGTCCACTGCATGGCCGACAACGGCGCCGACGTCTGCGGCCAGGTCGGCTCCAACTGGGTCCATGCCAGCGGCCTCGGAGTCGAGGGCATCCGGCGCCATTGCGCCATGTTGAGCGAGCGCTACGAGACACCCTTTCACATGGCCGGTTATGCGCTGGTCGAGGCCCTCCGAGAGATGAACGTCGAGACCGTCGCGGTCAACGCGGTCTACCACCGGCCCGACTGGTGGCGGGGTGCCGTCGGTTTCCTGAAAGAGGCCGGCTTCGACGTGTTGTGGGCCGGCAATTTCGTCGACCAGGGCTGGTTCCAGACACAAGAAGAGGTCGACGCCCGCATCTGGTGCTTCGACGGCGACTTGGCCAAAAGGTCCTTCCGCTACGTGGCCGAACAGGCGCCTGAGGCCGATGCGGTTTTGTCGCTCGGCATGTGCAACTTCCGCCGGCAAAACGACGGCCTCGCCCAACGCCCGGTATCCCTCGAGGTCGGTCTCGAGGCCTTGCTCGGCAAGCCGCTGATCACCCACGACAACGCCCTTTACTGGCGGATCTTCAAGACCCTCGGCCTGGCGCCGGTGACCAAACAGGGCCGCCTGCTGTCGTCCCTAAAGAAGGAGGGATAGGCCATGCACAAGATCATCGCGCTCTGGGCCGTGCCGCGCTCGACGTCAACCGCCTTTGAGTGGATGGTCCGCCAGCGGGGCGACCTCGACTGCCTGCACGAACCCTACGGCGAGGCCTGGTACCAGGGCGAGGAGCCCCTGTGGCCGCGCCTCACCGAGGACAGCCTGCGCACGCCGGGACTGACGCTTAAGAGCGTGCACGCGGACCTCAAGCGACGGGCCGGCAAAGGGCCCGTCTTCATCAAGGACTTCCCGCACTATGTGGGCCACATGTGGGACGCGGCCATGCAGGAGATGTTCGTCCATTCGTTCCTGATCCGCGACCCGGCCAAGACGATCACGTCGATCTACGATAAATGGCCCGACTTCCACGAGGACGAGGTCGGTTTTCCCGAGCAGCGGGCTCTGTTCGACCGCATCGCCGATGTCACGGGCGCACCGCCGCCGGTCATCGACAGCGACGACCTTTTGGAGGACCCGCACCGCATGGTCGAGATGTGGTGCGAGGCGGTCGGGCTCGATTTCATGGAAGACGCGCTTTCCTGGGAACCCGGGGCCCGGGACGAAGTCAGCTGGTGGGACGGCGGCTCCTTCCACCAGAACCTGAGGGACTCAGATGGCCTCAAACCGCAGCCGCGCAGCGGCTACATCGATATCGATGAGGCGCCGGACCGTGTCCGCGAGGTCTACGAACGGATGCAGCCGCACTACACCCACCTCCATCGCCACCGGCTCGGTGCCCCTGAAACCGCTGCCGGCAGGTGACACGCCGGACGCGGTCTTACCCTACGTTCCCTGAGCAAGGGTATCCCGGAAATGGCGAGGCGATGGTCCGGGGGGCGATTTCACCGCGCCGGCGATGCCGCCTCACGCCTCGAGAAAATAACTGGGATACTGCTGGCGGATCTCGTCGATGATCGCCAGCGACTTGCCGAGGTGAAGGCGCGTCGCCTTCTCGGCTGCGGCTTCGTCCCTGTTTCTCAATGCGGCGACGATCGCACGGTGTTCTTTGATAACGATCTGCCGACGGTCGTCCTGGCGCAGGAACAACCCGCGGATCCGGTCGTGGTGACCGCGCCGCGCCCGGATGACCTGGCTGAGACCGACAACGCCCGCCAGGCGGTACATCTCGTCGTGAAAGCGGTCGTCGGTGTCGTGAAAGGTGTTCTGGTCGCCGGCATCGAGCTCAGTGACTTGTCTGTCGATCCAGGATTCGAGGCCGGCGATGCCCTTGGCGTCGATGGTCCGGGTGAGAACCTTGGCGACCTCGATTTCGACGCTGACCCGCAGGAAGTGTGTCTCCCGGGCCCGCTGGACGTCGATCAGGGATACCAGGGTGCGCGATTGCGGATAGATATCGACCAGCCCCTCCTCGGCGAGGCGCAGCAGGGCTTCGCGGACCGGGGTCTGGCTGACGCCGTAGGTATCGGCGATTTCGTTCTTCGACAATGCCGATCCCGGCAAGCGCTTCAGATAGACGATATCGTAACGCAGGCCCTCGTAGACCTGCTGAACGGCCGAAACGCCCGGGTTTCGGCGGGGTCTTGGTTCGGGTTCAGCGATTCTCGAAGACGGTTGCACCATTAATTGTCACGGTTTTCGGACAGGCAGGCGTTTCACGGGACTCTTTTCGTTTTGAGCGGGTTCCGATCGACAGGAACCCGCTAAAGGCTTGATTGCTATACTGATATATTAGTTTTTTGGTTCTGTTATCGTCAAATCAATCGTTGGTAGGCGTGAACCTGTGGTGAAAAGAGCCGTATTGGCGCCGGGCATTGCCGGCGTCCTCATCGGCGGCGTCCTGATCATCTTCACGTTCGCCCTTGCCGACGGTTTCGCCTGACCAATTTGTAAGGCCTGGGAATAACGGGGCTTGTTCCGCCGGCGCTATTGCCGTCCCTACCCGCTGCCGTTAAGACACAGTCTCAAAGCGCCGCGCGCACCTCAATGAACAACCCATTCAAATGGAGGGGAGCCGTGTATCCGGAAAAAATCGAAATGCTGATCAACGGCCGCTGGTGCCAGGGCAGCGAGGGCAAGAGCCAGCCACTCCTCAACCCGGCCACCGAGGAGGTGCTGGCCGAAGTGCCGCACGCGTCCCCGGCCGACCTCGACGAGGCGCTCGAGGCCAGCGCCGAGGGCTTCAAGGTGTGGCGCGACACCACGCCGCTCAAACGCCAAGCGGTCATGGAGAACGCGGCCCGCCTCATCGAGGAGCGCATCGACACCATCGCCACGACCCTGACCATGGAAATGGGCAAACCGCTCGCCGAATCGAAGATCGAGATGGGCTTCGTCGTCGACGTGCTGCGCTGGTACGGTGAGGAAGGCAAGCGCGCCTACGGCCGCATCGTGCCGCCGCGCATCCCCGGCGCCCGGCAGATGGTCATGAAGGAGCCGGTCGGCCCGGCCTGCGCCTTCGTCGCCTGGAACTTCCCCGGCACCAATGCCATTCGCAAGATCGCCGGTGCGCTGGGCGCCGGCTGCTCCATGCTGATCAAGCCGAGCGAGGAGACGCCGGGCACGGCGGTGGCCATGGCCCGCTGCTTCCAGGACGCCGGCCTGCCGCCGGGCGTCCTCAACGTCGTCTTCGGCATCCCCGACGCCGTCTCGCGCCAGGTCCTTGGCTCGCCGATCCCCAAGAAGATGTCCTTCACCGGCTCGATCCCGGTCGGCAAGCACCTGCAGAAGCTGGCCGCCGACACGCTGAAGCGCTGCACCATGGAGCTCGGTGGCCATTCGCCGGTGATCGTCTTCGACGATGCGGATATCGAGAAGGCGCTCGACGTCACCTTCGGATTCAAGTTCCGCAACGCCGGACAGGTCTGCATCTCGCCGACGCGGTTTTTCGTCCAGGACAAGGTCTACAAGTCCTTCGTCGAGGGTTTCACGGAACGGACCAAGGGCATAAAAGTGGGCAACGGCCTGGACGATGGCGTCACGATGGGACCGCTGATCGACGCCCGGCGTCTGCCGGTCATGGAGGATTTCGTATCGGACGCCCGCGACCACGGCGCCACCGTCACCACCGGCGGCGAACGGGTCGGCAACCAGGGTTTCTTCTATGCCCCCACCGTACTCGCCGACGTGCCGGACGCGGCCCGCATCATGACCGAGGAGCCCTTCGGCCCGGTGGCGCCGATGACGCCCTTCAATGCCTTCGATGAGGTGGTGGAACGGGCCAATTCCCTACCCTTCGGTCTCGCTTCCTACGTCTTCACCTCCGACGGTGCCAAGGCGGCTAAGATCGAACAGGCCCTGGAGACCGGCCTCGTCGGCGTCAACCACCCCATGGTGGCGACGCCGGAGACGCCGTTTGGCGGCGTCAACGAGTCGGGCTACGGCTCGGAAGGCGGCATCGAGGGCCTGGATGCCTTCCTGCGCACGAAGTTCGTCACCGAGGTCAACGTCTAGGGGCGCAATCTGCGCTCTCCCTAAGCCATTCCCGTCCCCCCCTGTCATTCCCGCGAAAGCGGGAATCCAGGCGGTGGTGCCTCCCGACACTGATTCCGTTCAAAACTGTATCCCCGCGTTCGCGGGGATAACGGGTGAGGTTCCGGCGGCGTCTTGTGGGACGCCGCCGGATTTCGTCACCGCTCACCGCTTGCAGAAGCGCATCAGGGTCATGACGTGCTCGGCCTCGTCGTGCAGACGTTGCTCTTCTTGTTTGCGGCGTTTGGTGTTGGGGTCGTGCTTGATGTGATGCCAGATCTCCTTCAGGTGATGCATCTCAGCTTCCAGGTGCTTGACCTCTTCGGCCGGGCACTGGCGGCGGCCTTCCTTGCAGGACTTGAGCGCCTCTTCCACGTGACGGCCGAGTTTTTTGAGGCGCGCTGTCTCGTGGGCGCGGCGCTCATGGTTGGGGTCCTTCTCGGCGACCTCCACGTGCTTGCGCAGGTGCTTGAGGTCCATCTCCAGTTTCTTGACCTCCTGCGGTGCGCAGCTCTTGGCGCTGGCCGGGGTGGCGACGGCGGCCATCAGGGCGATGGCCGGTACGATAACGAGCGCTTTCTTGATCATCATGTCATTCCTTGTGTTGTCCGTCGGGCGTTTCGCCCGCCTGTCAATGTTCAAACGATGATCCGATTGTGCCCGTCGTTTCGCGCTTTGAGGTTTCCGAGATGTTTCCGGAGTATTATTTAGCCGCCGGCGGCGGCTCCGACCTCTTATCCAACAAGTCCGCCCGATCCGCGCTCATGTCCGGCTCGCCGGCGTGGGCGAGGATGTGGGCGCGGGCGGCGGTGCGCAGCGACAGGGCCTGTTGCCACGTGTTTCCGGCGGCTTCATCAGGGACGATGGGCGCGCCGATGGCGGCGCGGATCCGACCGCGGCGCGGGAACCAACTGCCGTCGACCAGGATCGACCGCGTGCCGCGGACGGCGATGGGGACCACCGGCGCGCCGGCCTCGGCGGCGGCGGTGAAGGCGCCCATCTGGAAAGGCATGATCCCGGGGCGGTTGGTAAACGTCCCTTCCGGGAAGAACATCAGGGCCCGTCCGGCCCGGGCCTCCTCGACCAGGTGGCGGGCGTCGTCTAAGCCCTTCTCGCGGTCGAAGCGCTCGACGAACAGGCGGCCCAGTTTGGTCAGCAGGATGCGCGGTATCCAGTGGCCCAGGAGTTCGCGCTTGGCGACGAAGGTGACGGAGCGGCCAAGGATCAGGCTGAGGACGAATGCGTCCAGGTAGCTGGCGTGGTTGGCCACAAAGACGACCGGCTCGCCCACCGGTGGAAACTTATCGCGGCCGTCGACCTTCAGCCCGATGCCGGCGAGCCCGAAGATCACGCGGCAGCCGGCGCGGGCCAGAGGCCAGGCCAAGGGTTGCGGCAGGATGGCGATGAGACCCCAGGCCGGCGGTGCCACGAGGCCAACGACGGCTCCGAAATAAGCAGCATAGAGGCTGGCCAGGATGGCCTTAGCGTCGGCACCAGGGTCATCAACGTCAGGCGCAGGACCTGCAGCCAGGGCGGCGCGCCCTCCTTGCCGAGCAGGCCGGCCTCATAGGCCTCGCGGCAGGCGGCGCGGCGCACCTTGCCGCTGGAGGTCTTCAGCACCGTGTTAGGCCGCGCCAGCACCACGTCGTCCGGCGGCTGGCCGGTGAGGTCGATGGCATGGGCCTCGACGGCACGGGTGACGCGCTCCGTCGTCGCGGCGTCGAAGCGCCGGGTCTCGGCCAAGACCACCAGGCGCTCGGTGCCGGTCCCCGGGTCGGCGCTGGCGAAGACAGCGACGTTGCCCTTGCGCACGCCCTCGATGTCGCCGACGGCATCCTCCAGTTCCTGCGGATAGATGTTACGCCCGGCGCGGATGATCATGTCCTTGGCGCGCCCGGTGATGAAGACCTCGCCGTCGGCCAGGTAGGCGCGGTCGCCACTGTTGCGCCAGGGACCGTCGATGAGCGCTGCCGTCGCCTCGGCATTGCGAAAGTAGCCAGCGGTCGCCGAGGGCCCGAGGAACTGCAGGCGCCCTTCGTGGCGCTCCGGAAGGTCGTGGCCGAGGGCGTCGACGACGCGCATGCGGTGCCCCGGCAGGGCCAGGCCGCAACCGACGACGGTCTGGGCGCCGTCGGCCCCGGCGTCGACCGCTCTGGCCTCGCCGTCGAGGCCGAGTACATGGCGGTCCACAAAATCGATGCGCGGGCCCCGGTCCAAAGGCGGGAAGGCCAGCCCGACCGAACATTCGGCGAGGCCGTAGACGGGGAACATGGCCGTGCGCTTGAACCCGTTGGCCGAGAAGCGCTCGATGAAACGTTCGATGGTCGCCGGGCTCACCGGCTCGGCGCCGTTGCAAACGACGCGCAGGGTCGAGAGGTCGAGGCCCTGGATCTTGTCGTCGGAAATTCTTTTGACACAGGCCTCAAATCCGAAGTTGGGCGACGCGCTGAGCGTGCCGCCGAACCGGTGCACCGCCTTCAGCCAGCGTTCCGGGCGGGCCAGGAAACGCAGCGGCGACATGATCACCAGTTCGACGCCGTGATAGAGACTGCCGAACCAGGCGCCGATCAGACCCATGTCGTGGTAGAGCGGCAGCCAGCTGACGAAGACGTCGTCGCCTGTCGCCCGCAACGCCCGGCCCATGGCCCGCACGTTGGCCAGCAGGTTGTCGTGACTGAGCACGACGCCCTTGGGCTGGCCGGTGCTGCCCGACGTGTACTGGATGAAGGCGATGTCACCGGCGCTTACGGCAGGCAGCGGCGGCACGTCCGTCCCCTGCCCCAAGGCCTCCACGGTGGAGACCCAGCCGATGGTCTCGACACCGCCCTTGAGGAGCGTGGCGACGGAACCCATTTCCGGCCCGGCGATCAGGCCGCGGGCCCGGCAGTTGGCGAGGATCGAGAAGTGGCGGCGGATGTGGTCGCTGATCAAACTGATGCGCGGCGGCGGATAGATCGGCACCGGAACGCCACCGGCGTAAAGCACGCCGAAGAAGGCAGCGAAGTATTCGACGCCGGTCGGCAACATCAGGGCGACCGCCTCGCCGGGCCGCAATCCCTCCTCGATCAAACCCGCCGCCACCCGCCGGGCCGCGTCGCGCAGGTCTCGGTAGGTGAGCGTCGCGCCGGGACCGCCCTTTTCGCAGTCCTCGTCGTATAGGCGGATGTGCAGGCGCTCCGGCGTTTCGGCGGCGTGATGGTCGAGCATATCCAAGAGGGTGCGGGCCCGGTCCGGCAGGATGATGGTACCGCGTGCACCTGACCCAGCCGCCGGCGGCAGCGCGGCGGCGGGCCGCGCCATTTCCACTCGGCCGGCGGCTCCGCCGACGGCCGCCATCAGGTCACGCGGCGTTTCGGCGTTGGCGACCCGTTCCTCGGTCAGGGTGACGCCGAAAGCGTCCTCGATGCGCCCGGCCAGTTCGAGGCGGCCGAGGCTGTCGAGTGCGAAGTCGCGGTCGAGCAGCGAATCCGGCCCGGCGGCGGCCGGCAGCGGCCGGCCGGGATGCATTTCCGTCGCCACTTCGCGCACCAGCGCCATGACGACGTCCTCGGTTGAAGCCTTATCCGCCATGCCTTTTCCTGGATTTCCGGCTATCCGCCGATTCTAACGCTATCCGCCGAGCCAATCCATGACGCGGCTCGCGTCCTCGTAGCGGCGTCCTATTGGCGGGTGACGTCGATCCAGTCCCGGTATTCATCGACGATGAAACCGGCGTGCCGGTAGGCGGCGGCAAGGGGGTCTTCGGGCGATGAACGGCTTTCTCGAATGAGCTTCTGCATGGCCGCGTAAGCCTTTTCGGCGGACGGCGAGAAGACGAAGATCCTCTCATCCTGCAGCGAGGCCTTGAAACCATCGAGTCGGACCAGGGCTGCGCCGAGGTGAGTCGTCGCCGCTTCCTTGAGGTATGAAAAAGTGAAATCGGCCCGCCCGCCCGCGATCATGCCCGGTATGCGCTTGCCGTTACCGGTGGTGACCACACCAGCCAAACCCAGCGACTTCATGGTCTTGAGGTCGATGACCCATTGGGAGACGGTGACGCCGCGCAGGGCTTTGAGCTCGGCTACTGTCTTGACGGCGAGGACGTCCTTGCGGTTTGGCGTCGTGTGGAGTCCCAGTTGGAATTCGCCGATGCGCAGGACCGAGTCGCTGAGCTGCAATCGACCTGGAATGCCCTCGAGGCGGCTGGCGAAGAGGCTGACGCCGAGCGCCTCGGCGCGGCCGGCCTGGAGCAGGTCGATGGCGCGGCGCGAATTGGGGAAGCTCACCAGTTCGATGGTATCGGCCAGGCCCGATCGCATCAGGCTGCGGCAATGGATCATCAGCTCGATGGCGACCCGTTGGATATCCTTGAGCTTGGGGTCCGTCAACGCCGGGCAGGACGCCACCGGGAACGCCGTTCGAAGGTTCGAATCCTTTACGGCCGACAGACCCAAGGTTTCGTTCTTGAAGATAGCGGGGACCAGCAGGCGGAACGTGCGGGTCGTTTCATCGGCCTTGACGCCGGTGCTTGCGGCCACCGCAGCAAGGACCGCGCCAAAAACCGTTGGCAACAGGAGCGGTCCAAACACGATGCACCTTCAGCAGTCGATCCATACGGTTCGGCTCATCGTAGACAATCGGGGAGTCGAGGGAAAACCGTCTTTTTCGTGAACGGGCTTGCCGTCGGAGTTGCCCCTACTCGGCCGTCCCCTCCGCCGCCTGGAAATCACCGCACCAGTCGGAGGCCGCCGTTTCCATCCACACCGTGGTCAGCGCGCTCGCCTGCGGCGCGTAACGGCGGCACAGGCCCTTGTCGGATTTCTTGCGCAGAGCCGAGGTGACACGCGGGTTTTCGATCTCGGCCACGGTATCGCCCTGGTGGTAGCTGCGTTCCTTTCGGAATTTCCACCTCGGGTCCCAGAACCGGCAGTCCTGGCAAAAATTGGTTTCGCTCATGACTCCTCCTCGCCGTCGCAGATCTATCCCACTTCCTGGTCGGAATTGTAGGATATTTTGGGGGTCTGCGCTGCGCTGTCGATCATAGCTTTGTCTTCGCGACCGAGGTTCGCGAAGACCGGGGCTCAATCTAGGATGTGACCGACACGGGTCCGGCCGCAGCGCTCGCTTGGTCGCGCCGGTAGACGGTCATGACCACGCCGTTGCCGCTGGGCGCGGACTTTTTCAGACGCAGGGTTCGCGGCATGAGACCGTCGCCGAACAGGCGCTTGCCGGCACCGAGGACCACTGGAAAAGTCCACAGGCGGAACTCGTCGATCAGATCGGCGGCGAGCAGGGCCTGGATCAGCGCCCAACTGCCGTGTACCTGCAGCAAGGGGCCGTCCCGCTCCTTGAGGCGCGCCACTTCCTCCACCACATCCCCGGAAACCAGGACTGTGTTTTGCCAAGCGAGCCGCTGCAACGTGCTGCTGATCACATACTTGGCCGCCTCGTTCATGCGCCGGGCCTCGGGATCCTCGCTGGAGAGGTTCGGCCAATAGGCGGCGAACATCTCATATGTCTTGCGCCCGAAGAGCATGTCGTAGGGCTCGCTCATGGCCTCTGAGCGCACTTGATCCATGACCCCGTCCCAATAGGGCGCGGCCCAGCCGCCCTGCGTGAAACCGCCGGACGGGTCCTCGTCGGGGGAACTGACGCCTTGCATGACGCCGTCCAGGGAGACGAAGGTCAAGATCGCGAGTTTTCTCATGGGCTCGAAGTCCTCCTGTTACCCGCGACCGTTGTCACGAAGCCGGCGAGACTGTCGAGCGCCGCTTCCCAGCCCCCTTCGTGGACCGTGCAGGCGGCGTCGGAAGGCAGCCCCTCGTGGGTGATGACAACCTCCGTCGCCTCGCCGAGATCGACGAAACGGAAGCGGACGCGCATGGGGATGCCCTCGAGCGGGTCGGGCGCTTCCCATTCCCAGGTGTGTACGATTTCGGCCGGCGGGTCGATCCGCTCGAAGATGCCGCCGACCACCGGGCGGCGCCCGTCGGACATGACATAGCGCAACCGGAACCCGCCGTTTTCCACGAAGTCGAACCGCAATACGTCGAGGGTGACGTCGGGACTCGGCGTAAACCATTTGGCCAGCATGTCCCGACGGCTAAAGGCCTCGAAAACCCGGTCACGCCGGGCCGGGATGGTGCGCCGCACGACCAACGGAACCGGCCTGTCGCTCATCAGCCTGCTTCCCCCGGTTCCACCACTTGCATGAAATCCTCGAGCCGTCGCAAGGTGCCGTTCCAGAAGGCCCGTTGCTCGGCCACCCAGTCCTCGGCCTCTTTCAGCGGCGCCGCTTCCAACTGAATGTGGTGAGTCCGACCTTCGATCCGGCGGCTGACCAGACCGGCGCGTTCAAGGACCTTGAGATGCTTCGAAACGGTCGGCTGCGCCACATCGAATGGCCGACGCAGGTCGTTCACGGACATTTCGCCCTTGGTTGCCAGCATCAACAGGATTTGGCGGCGCGTTCCGTCACCGAGCGCGTGAAAGGTCCGATCCAGGGGTTGATCATAATATATAGCCATATGGCTATATATTTAGGAATACGACGAGTTGTCAATGGAAACTCCGGACCGACGCGATCTTTCCGTTCCCGCGCGGGCCCGTCGTATGCCCTTCCGGGCCTTCCGGAAGGTGCGGATCCAGGCAGGTTTGACAGGAGACCGCCTAAACTTTACATAAACCGAATATGAAAGAACTCGGCAACCCGACATGCGATCGCCTGTCTCGGTTCGGCGGTTGCCCCGGGAAACCGGCGGTTATGGCTCAGTCAAGGCGGAAGCGGTGGTCCACGTATTCGGTCAGAACACTCAATGTCTCGGCGATCGTAAGGGAGCCGGTGTCGAGCCTCAGTTCGGGATTCTCCGGCGCCTCGTAGGGCGCATCGACGCCGGTGAAATCCTCGATTCCACCGGCCCGGGCCAGCGCGTAAAGCCCGTCCGGATCGCGCGCCTCGCAGACCTCGATGCCGGGATCGAGGTAGATCTCGTGAAAGTACTCGCCGGACGCCTGGCGCGCCCTATCCCGGTCGGCGCGGTAAGGCGACAGGAAGGCGGCCAGGACGATGATACCGGCATCGGCATAGAGCGCCGCCAGTTCGCCGACCCGGCGGATGTTCTCGCCCCTTCCCTCGCGCGAGTAGTCGACGTCGGCGCTGAGGCCCGTACGCGCTTCCCATCCATCGAGAGCCGCTACCTGGTATTCCATCTCGAACAGCACTTTTTCCAGGCGGCTGACCAGGGTCGACTTGCCGGAACCGGGCAACCCGGTGAACCACAGGACACCGCTTTTGTGCCCGAAGCGCTGCCAGCGGTCTTCGAGATCGACGAGTCGCTCGACGCGCGTGATGTTTTTCGACTTGACGCCCATGTCGCCCCTGAGCCCAACGATCCGTGGCCGAACGATCCCCTGGTCGGTCATCGTAGCCCTGTGGCGGAGCGATGGCTAGCCTCACGCGATGACGATCCACGCAAGGTTGGTAGGCCTCGAACGCAGGGGTAGAATAAACTCATGATCATCGCCCAGATCACCGACACCCATCTGATGGCGCCCGGCAAGGGCGGCGCCAAATCGAAGCTCCGGCGCGCGGCGCTTGAGCGTTGCGTCGCCGACATCCGGAACCTCGATCCGAAGCCCGACGTGGTCATCCACACGGGCGACATGACCCAACATGCCAAACGCAAGGAGTACGCCCAAGCCTTTGAAGTCCTGGAGCCTTTGGGCATCCCGTTTTTCGCGACGCCCGGCAACCGCGACGACGGGCGCAAGATGGTCGACGCCTTCGATTTTCCGGTGCGCGACCTGATCGGCGGTCATACGCCGTTGCTCTACGCCGTCGAGGATTTCGCCGTCCGCCTGGTTGCCGTCGACAGCCGCAGTTTCGAGGCCAACAAGGGCAACTTCACCGAGGAACGCCTACAGCATCTGGATGCCGTGCTCAACGAGCGCCCCGATGTGCCGACGGCGATCTTCCTGCATCATCCACCGTTCCGGGTCATCAGCCCCACCGACGCGTATCAATACGTGACGGATGATGCCCCCGCCGCCTTTGCCGCCGTCGCCGCCAGGCACCCGCAGATCGCCCATGTCTTTTGCGGGCACGCGCACCGTTTCGGCCGCGCCCAGGTCGGCGGCCGGCCGGCAACGACGATGCCGAGCGTCGCCGTCGACGTCCGCCAGGGCGACTATCCGAAACACCTGAAGAAGACCCCCGTCTACCTGCTGCATGCCTGGTCCCAGACCGGCCGCTTTGACAGTTTCGTGCGCATTACCGACGCTCTATGATGGGCCCATGACTCGAGCGCGGCGTCTCCGGCGGTTGCTCCCGGCGGCCGTTCTGGCCGCGGCATTGACCGCCTGTGTCACGACCGGGTCTGTCGCGCCGACATTCGAGCGGGCCGACGTGCGGATTGCCGGCAACGTGGTCCAGGACCACGGCCTCGATTTCCCAGCCGCCTACGAGCGGGCCCGCCAACAGGAGGTGCAAACCCCGCCCAACTTCTCCGGCGCCCGCCTCGAGGAACTGACTGCCAAGGTCCGGCCCGGCGCCAAACTGCCGGTGATCGTCTATTTCCATGGCTGCGCCGGCATCCGCATCACCAGCCGGGGCCATCTCGACCAGTTGGCGACCCTCGACGATTTCATCGTCTTCGCCCCCGATTCTTTCGCGCGAGCGCGTCCACAATACTGTTTCGCCAACCACACGGTCGACGTCGCCCTGGCTCCGCAGGTGGCCGCCATGCGCCGGGCCGAGATCGATCACGCCCTGGAGCGTATCGCCGCGCTCACCTGGGTCGATCCCGCCAACATCTTTCTGGTCGGGCATTCACAGGGTGCGGGAACGGTCGCGGGCTATGTCGGCCCGGTAAGGATAAGAGGCCGGGTTCTCATCAACGGATCGTGCAACGAATTGCTGGGTGGCGACGGCATGAGCGACGACGAAGCCCTGCTGTCCCTCGATTCCGGACGTGACCCGTGGTTCGCCCGGTATTCGACCCGCTGCCGGGACTATGTGCTCGCCCACCCTCATGGGCGTTCGATTTACGAGGCGCGCTCGACGTCGCATAACCTGATGGTCGCTCATTGGCCGACGGTCCGACGGTTTATCGAAAAAAGCCGACTCCCCTAAACCATGAAAACTAAAATAAAAATCATCTTACACGGGTTAATAGCCGTACACCATGTAGGGCTTCCATCGAAAATGAGACGGCGATAAGATACGGCAACGAAAACGATAAAAACCAAACGAAACGCCGGAACGACTGGTAAGGGCTTGGATGATGAGCATTCCCGAGGTCGTTGGTCTGGCCATAATCACCATCGCAACGGCTTACGCTTTGCCTGGATTCTATTTTTCGCTGCAACGAAACGTTCAGGAATCCCGCTATCAAAAGGAGCGGCTCGACCTTTTCCGGGAACGGGCCCGTATACAACTGGATGCCGAGCGGACCGATCGGGACCGGGAACTGATGTCGTGGAACAGCTGGCGGAAATTCACCATAGACAAGAAAGTGAAGGAAGCGGATAACATCTGTTCCGTCTACCTGGTGGCGCACGATGAAAAATCGTTGGCGCCCTACCTGCCCGGCCAATTCCTGACCTTCAACCTGCGCATCCCGGGTCAACCGAAACCGGTTACGCGATGCTACTCTCTGTCGGACAGCCCAGACGACCTGTCCCGCTACCGGGTCACCATCAAACGACTGGCGCCGCCTGCCGACGTTGCCGATGCGCCACCGGGCCGAGGGTCCAGTTTCTTCCACGATGATCTCGGCGAAGGTGACATCGTCGACGTCAAGGCACCGGCAGGTCAGTTCCACATCGATCCGAGTTCCGACCAGCCCGTCGTCCTGGTCGCCGGCGGGGTCGGTATATCACCGGTTCTTTCCATGCTCAACGCGATCAGCACTTCCGGTGACCACCGCGAGACGTGGCTCTTTTACGGCGTGCGCAAACCGTCCGAACTGGTCCAGTTCAACCACCTCCAGGAACTCGAAAGACTGCACCCGAACATCCGTATCGTCATCTGCTACAGCCAGCCGGTGCCAGACGGCACCTTGCGCGACCAGGACCACGTTGGGCATGCCTCCGTCGAGCTGTTCAAGCAGCGCCTTCCGTCGAACAACTATGGGTTCTACGTCTGCGGGCCACCGCCGATGATGGAAGCCCTGCCCCGCGATCTCGAAACCTGGGGTGTTCCCGCCTCGGACATTCATTTCGAAGCCTTCGGGCCGGCTAGAGCAGATTCGATTTAATCGAGGTCATATCCTGCTGCGGCAAAGTAGTT
>Ga0066187_1000247_pt1 | contig 20507 bp, 15 predicted proteins | sample WorMetexBAHAMAS1_FD_58706 | JGI IMG/M metagenome (GOLD analysis project Ga0066187, IMG submission 58706) | Marine gutless worms symbiont microbial communities from Max Planck institute for Marine Microbiology, Germany - Inanidrilus exumae... | ecosystem: Host-associated > Annelida > Digestive...
GCTTAATGAAGTTTGATGGGTTTTTAGATCAATTATGACCAAGTTCGTTTTCACTTTTCGCATTTTTTCCTGCGTTGTCTTCAATGCTTAGAGGGGTTTAATACATAGCTGTCCATTAAAGGTGGTTGTGCACTTCTCTTCTATTCTCTGATTTCACTTTTGGCATCATTCCTTTTTGAGAAGTCATATTCATAATAAACAACTTAACATCTAACTCTTTCTTCTGAGATTCCAATTGTCTAGAACGAAAACGATTTCTAAACATTAATTTAAATCGAAGGGTATTCGTTTCTACTAACGATTTTGTATGATATCCAGCTTCTTCCTTCCATGCTTTTCGACCCACATCTCCCCCGCCAAGGGTTTTTATCCGTTCTATTTTTTCGTTCCCTGCTTTCATCCAGTGGCATTCTTCTGAGGAGGGGTTGCCAATATTTAGTGAAACAATCAAAGAGCAGATACAATTAGCTGACAACCAAAGTGGAACAAACGCAGGTGGAGCAAAAATGCCTGGACAGACTGCTCTACTACTTGTTGACGACAAAAAGAGAGGAGACGGTGGCAAAGAGAGCCTACTTTCTCTGAAGATGGAGGGATAACCCTTCCTCCTGAAAAGGAGGGGGCAACTCCTTCCTTATCAGACAGCAATGAGGTAATGGAGCAGGATCCTGAGCGAGAATCGCACACGTTAATGAATGTGGAGGGAAAAAAGCAATAGCTCATGAGTTGGGTGTGGTTGGGTGTCCTTACTTATCAGGGTGTTATCGAGAACCTTGTGACGAACAAAGCTGCGCCAACCACCGGCAGAGGGGGGCCACCACATGTAACGAGACTCAACAAGAAAAAGAAGGCAGGTCAAAAAGGGCGATCGCCCCTTGACCCTCAATGAAGGGTGGCAGCTTTATGTGTATCGCAAGCAAGGTCTTACCGTGTGCCTTCTTCTTCTGAGCGTAATATTTGCGATGCAGCCAAAGCCCAATCTTCGACTAAGGATAAATATTTTTGCTGCGCACGACAACTTTTTCTACTAGATTTTTTTGTGTTAGAAACAATGGTTATGCTCTTTACCCCTGGGCTCGAAAGCTTTACGTGAGAACCTGTAGAGGTGATCTTCATTTGTGGAAGGGTGTTTAACAATTGCTTTAATCCCACACCCTTCCTCTCTTTTTTTGACGAAAATTCCAGATGATCACCCGTTGATAAGGGAGAACCTCCAACCGCACCCATCTCCTGGTCTATTAGTTCCTCTTCCTCCATATTCATTAACGTGTGCGATTCTTGCTCAGGATCCAGCCCACCTACACCTACCTCTAAGTAAGGAGCTTCCTTCTCCTTTTCATCAGGTTCATCAGGAAGGGTTATCTTTTCGTCTTCAGAGGGAGAGGGCCCTGCCATCGCCTCCCGTTCTTTGTCATCAACAAGTAGCCCGCGCGATTTTAACTCGCGCAGTTTGTCCAAGAATGTTTGCTCCATCTGCGTTTGTTTCCATTTGCTTTCCAACTCTTGGATCTGCTCTCCGATTTTTTTATTAAATCTGTCCAACTCTTTTTCCCAACACTCCTCTAAAGTTTCACAGGGAATATATATGCATATCTCCTCTCCAACACCTTTATTCATTAATATTTTTGGTGATTTTGCAACGATTTTTTCACAGTGCCTGAAAATATGTCTTACGACACAACTGTTAAACAACACTGACTCGTCACCCGCCTCAGGAGAGTTAAACAAACGGAACAACTTCTGATTTGTGGTACATTCGCCCCTCTCTTTTGTTATGCAGGGGGCCGTCACCTCCACAGTGCTACCTTTAAGGAGCTGAAAAGATTGTGAAGCATGAATCGTCCATATGCCGCCTGCAGATGTCAATTCACAGAATACGTGATAAGAATGAATAAGCTCTAGTAGCTCAGATACTTTGCTCAATAATTGATCCAACGATTCCTGATTATTTGCATCATATCGGCATGCTTTGAGAGTTTTATATTTCGATAATACTGTCTGCATATGGTCCATGTGGTAGTTATAATAGTTTGCGTCTGCAACGAAATAAGGCATTAATTTATCTAATGCAATAAAAATCTGATCTATCGAGTTCCTCTTTTCATCTTCTCCTTGTTGTTCGCATTGTCGTACCATTTCTACCATCTCCTTGGCCTTTTTCTGATACTTTGTCAACATATGGGACACTCCAAGGTCATGAAAGAGTGGGTTATCATCTCCCATGACATAGCAAGACATTTTCTCCATGACTGGATATGTGTAGAGTGGAGGAGGCCTTTCTCCAGAATCATCTTGAAAGAAATCTATCCATAACTTCGCGCGGTTCTCAAATGGCATCCACAGCAGGCACAAGCCATCACCATTTGGCAGATGCATCGGCTCGCCATAATTAGTTAAGTCTTTACTTAGGGGCAAAGAGAAAGGAAGAACGAAGGATTGATTTCCTGATGAGTAGACGCTGGCAAGATACACTCCTTGTGGCATATTCTGACTCTGCCGGAGTTTGCCGGGAATCGAGAGTTTTCCCTCCGTTGATATTCCCGCAACCTCATTACACAAGGGCACCCCAGCTACTACTTTATATGAGGCTGACTCCGTTGGTGAGTAGGAATTATGATCCAAAACAGCCAAGAGACACTCTTCACCGTCTATCATCACATATGATTCATTGAGATCCCACGGCCCTTGTTCCTCTCCTTCCTTAAAGGCATAGACCAACTTCCTTTTCAAAATAGTATCGGAAAGGGAAATATTTTTAAATTGTGTGGTATCTACTAAACACGACCAAAATGGCCTCAATATATACTGAGTTAACTTAGCACGCCTATCGCGATAACTCTCAAATAAGTTAGACACCACTAAATGTATATCAGTCCGAGGAACCGTCGGGTTTTCTGTAAACACCTTGAGCAGTTGAGTTGTTATTTTATAACGGGCATTTTTTTGATCCGTAAGAAGTCCAGAGCATGCACAACATGCATAGGTGAAATATCTGTTCAGTAAGACAATTTTAAACAGATTCGCGGAATTTTCCTGCTTATTCTTACGCATTTGAGCTATACGTCCCGCGTTTCCGCGTTGACCCATGCTTTTTCCTCTATGGTGATGTTGGAAGGCACCTTCCTGAAGAGATAAAGCATTCATCAGATTTTTTATTAGAATAATTACTGGCAAGAGGGTTGTTTGCTGGCATTCGGTACTATTTGCTGCTTTCTCATTGATCATGACCCATTTTCCCACGTCTTTCCAGCTTCGAATGCTATCCGAAGCTGTTGGACAGTTAAGCTCACGGTTGTAATATTCCAACAAATCAGCAGGCAAACTTATCTGATAGGAACGTTGTCGAAGAGTGGGCGAAGAGTGAATATTTTCCATTATTTCTTATTCAAAAACACAAAAAACTGTGGGCCTTTCGAGCCTAAAATGGCTAGACTTCGTGCCGCTTTAAAAAACAACAGTGACACTTATATATAGCCACGCCAAGCATACGAAAAGCTCAACCCCATCCATTCTACAACAAAATCGAAATATAATCAACCTTTAATGTTGACGCCCTCACGGATGAAAAAGAGGGGATTGATAAAAAATTAGAGAGCATATTACCCTCTGGGGTAGATTTGTGTGGATGCTGTATGTCAAAACGATGTCAAGTTACTGGGAAAAGACCTCAAAGGGGGAGGAGTTACTCGCTTCGTGGAATTGCGAAGAAGAGGAAGGGGATTGGGCTTCATATCACTGGGACAACAAAACGCCGCTTTCTTCCTAATCTCGTGAAAAAGCGTTTTTGGTTTCCAGAAGAGAATCGTTTTGTTTCTTTAAGGCTCTGCACCGGCTCTATACGCACGATAGACAAGTGTGGGATCTCTTCTGTTGTTAAAAAACTCCGTGCCAAGGGACGCAAAATTTAGGAAAGGAGTTTGGGTCCTGCTCCTCTCTCCTCTAGGTGTTGCTACTCTTGCCATTTTCTATTCTTTAAACGTCTCCCTCCCCTCCCCAAAGGCCCCAATCCAATTCTATTCTACCCATCGCCGCGACGACCTCAAACTCACCCTTATCCAAGCCTTAAAACGTGCGCAATTCTCTATTCTTCTAAAAACCTATGCCCTGACAGATATATCTGTCCTTAGTCTACTCAAAAAAAAGGCGCAAGCGGGTGTTTCTATAGATCTCTATTACCACAAGCAGACAACTCCCAAACTTGAGAAGTTACAGGGCCCCCATTTTCATTTTCATCCCATACAAGGGAGTGGGTTAATGCACGAAAAAATTTGGATTGTCGACGAATCCCAGATTTTCTTTGGATCTGCCAACATCACTTATTCCTCACTTAAGATGCACGAAAATAGCATTTTGGGGCTCTATGCACCAGACCTCGCAAGGGTATTGGCCCAATCTCGCCCCAAAGATCTCACCTATTCAATAGGGGGACAAACCATGCAGTTTTTTTCTCTTCCCAACAAGAGGGCACTCGAGTTCCTCATAGAGAGTTTGGACCAAGCCCAAAGGAGAGTGGACCTATTCCTCTTTACCTTTACCCATCCAGACATTATTAGCAAACTCATCGAATTACACTCTCGTGGCATCCATATCAGCCTTGCGATTGATGCTCATACTGCTCGAGGGGCAAGTAAAAAAGCTTTAACATGCCTTTCTAAGTCAGGCATTTCCATATATGTAAGTAGAGGTCCCCAACTCTTTCACCACAAATGGGCTCTCATCGATCAATCTACTTTGATCTTTGGTTCTGCCAACTGGACCAAAGCTGCTTTCACCAAAAACAGAGATTTTTTACTTTTATTAAAACCACTTAACAAGAAGCAAATCAAGTGCATAAGAAAAATAATTAGAAATTCTTATTCTAATAACGAAAAACTTTCTTTTACACATTGAATTCATTTTAAATTATTAATATAATTTTAATCTCAAATAAGGCGGAGAGGTACCATGAGTTTAGAAATCCCTCCGATACGTCATCTTGTCCACGACGGGTCCACCAGGAACCGGTTGCCTACTTCAACCTTTCCAGATCATGCTGCGAGAGGGCTTTCTATAAAGAGAGGTAACCTGACCCTCCATCAAATGAGACATATAAAAATCTCTATAATTGTAATGGATTTTTTAGATTATTCCTCCGGATATACAGATCAACTCCCTTGTGATTTTTCCATAATTCATCGAATCCAATCTCTTTGGGCAGGGAGAATCTCACTAGGATCGGTATTAGACGTTGGCGCACAGATCATCTTCACAGCTAGAGCGTGTGCAGAGTACCTAGAGTTATTGGGATGTGGCCAATACATCATAGAAATTCCTTTAGGAAAGGTGATCCTTTGCACAGCAAAACTGTATACAAACGCTAGAACATGCATACGAAACATAAATAGAGATGAAGATGTGTGCGACACATTTTTTCTGGGTATTATTCTGTTAAAGAGTATTTTCTCCTCTATTTTTTGTTTAGCGCAGATCATTTTCTACTTTTACATCAGTCAACTTGCGGTGCCTCTACAACTTTTTCTCATTGTGACACTATATTTAATCTCTGTCTGTGAGATCCTCTCTACCGAGTATTATGCAACACTATCTACGTCGAGAGATGGGATATATCCAAACATATGTGCCTTCAATATAGTGGCTTAGGCGGTTGACGCACATACCAATACTCTTTGCCATAGTTATAACATAGCTGCTCTCCTTTCTGAATGTCTCTAAGAGACAGAAAGATGAGATGAAAGTATCCCTCATAATAGGCGTAAACAGGCTTGAGGTTAGGTTGATAACTGTGGTTGATAAAGCGGGTGAGGTTTCCCTGAGTCGCATCGATCACGTAATGGCGGCCAAGCTTGTCTAAAACGGGGTACTCATAACAGTAATTATTCACCGGGGCGCAATAACGTTGATCATCTTTACGCACACATCCAGTATACTCTCCCACATACTCTCCACAGGCCACCCACTCTTCTGCAAAGAGGCCATGTCCTACTACTTTACCCAAATTACGAATGGAAACATCGGGTATGTAAGCTGCTCTGATTTGTTCAATATACCGCTCACCTACTTCTCTCTGCTCAGCGTCCACTTTCACCTTGATTCCCAGGTGGTAGATCTCCAGCTTCTGTTCAAAAACATTTTGAGCGAGGTAACGAAATCCCAATTTTTTTTCCAACTCCCTGATAGAGTGTGGTTCACCATAGGGATATAATTTAAAATGCTTCAACATAACTCTAGACTGCAATACACTGTGTTACTTACAATTTTATATAAAGTGGGTTTATTGGAAAATGATTTCACGCAACGATCCATGTTGGTGCGGGAGCGGGAAAAAGTGGAAAAGGTGCCATCACCCTCTGCATCCATTTCACGACTTTGAACATCGAAAGCGTAGTTATTTTCAGGAATATCAGATTATCCTAAAGACACCAGAACAGATTGAAAATATTCGAAATGCATGTAAATTGGCTGCCACCATTTTGAAACAGTTATGCGCTGAGGCTAAAGTGGGGGTAACCACAGATGAACTCAACACCTATGCTGTAGAACTTCATAAAAAATATGGGGCTATTCCCGCCCCTTTAGGGTACGGATCTCCCCCCTTCCCCAAGGCAATCTGCACCTCACTGAATGAGGTAATTTGTCATGGCATTCCAGATAATACGCCACTAGCCGATGGCGATATCATGAACATCGATATTACATGTAACCTAGGTGGATATTATGGTGACTGCAGCGCTATGGTAGCCATTGGCAACATCTCGGAGGAAAAGAAGAGGGTAGTCGATGTTTCCCATGAATGTTTGATGCGTTCTATTGCGATTTTAAAGCCTGGAATGAAATTATGTGCCATAGGAGAGGTCATTGAGGATTATGCACATAGCAGAAGGTGTTCGGTAGTGCATCAATTCGTGGCACATGGCGTAGGCATGAATTTTCACGAGCCTCCTCAAATTCCTCACAACTATAACGCACTTCAAATCCCCATAACTAGCGGAATGACCTTTACTATCGAACCCATGATCAATGCGGGGAAGCCTCTAGGGGTGGTCGATCCCAAAGATCATTGGACAGCGCGTACGGTGGATGGCAGGCCAAGTGCTCAATGGGAACACACTCTATTAATCACTGAAGAAGGTCACGAAATTTTAACGCTCTCTAACTAACCATTTCTGGTGGAAGGGGGTCTGAGCTACACGTACATGAGGAAGTGACAGATTATAAATTTTTTATTCGTTTCTCCTCAACATTTTTGAAACAAATCACATAAAGTTAAAAGTTTGATTGCGTATATATGTGGCAACTGTCTATCTTTGTTTAGAGTTGGATGATATTTCCCGAGTGCTGAAGGTAAAAAAGATTTTTTGCTATCTACCTTACAGATAGTAGCGAAAGGGAACGACCTCGGAGAATGTCTCTACTTTTAAAGATTGATCCCGTGGGAATTGGGTTCGTAAACACGTTAATACAGGGTAAGCCCATGTCAAAGACCGTAACGCTGCAAGAATTCGGAATCGATGCAGTAAAAAAAGATTTAGCAGATCAAGATCTCTCATACGTACTCATCACGTGTACAAATCCCTCTGAAAAAGGTGATATGGATGTAGAATTGACATACGAGGGCGATCGGGACTTGATTGCTTACTTGGTCGAACGTGCTCAAGTGTATATTTAGAGATTGCCAAGGTAGTCATTCTTTGTTTTATTTGCTCAGAAGTGTGGTATCAGCAGGAGTTATTCATGTTTGAAGATTATCAGGGTTGGTTTAAAGAGAATCGAGCATCTATCCTTGAGGATTTTTTCGCCTTTTTGCGTTTTCCTACCATCAGCAGCGATCTTTCCCACAAAAAAGATATGTTATTGTGCACAAATTGGCTAGTCTCATACCTAGAAAAGATGAAAATGGATGTTGAAATATGGGAAACCTCGGGACATCCATCAGTATTTGCCTACCGTCTCACTGGTGGGGAAGAAGCTCCCACTCTACTGTTTTACGGCCATTATGATGTGCAGCCCGTGGAACCACTTGAAGAGTGGAAAACTTCTCCATTTGAACCCCAATTAATTGAGGGAAAGGTATATGCAAGGGGTGCTGTGGACAATAAGGGACAGGGATTTTACACCATGCTCGGAATAAAGGCGTTTTTGGAACTCGCCAAGAACTCCAGATTAAACATCAAGGTGTTGATGGAAGGGGAGGAGGAGGTGGGCAGTTCAGGGCTTGAAGGTATTCTACGATACAAAAAGCACGCTCTCTCAGCAGATCATGTTTTTATCGTGGACCTCGATATGTATGAAGAGCATATTCCTGCCGTGACATTGGGAATCCGAGGGGTAGCAGTACTAAACGTCACGGTGCGCAATGCCTGCGTCAATTCTCATTCGGGAATATATGGTGGAGTCCTGGTGAATCCCGCTCAGGCACTCACTGTTGCAGTAGGGAAAATGTGGGATGCAAAGGGAAATGTAACAATTCCTCATTTTTACGATGGAATGAAAATCTTTAACAAGAAGGAGTTGGAACATTTTGACTGGACTTTGGATCTCAAGAAACGGGCCAGCTCTATCGGTGCCAGAGCGTTACAAAAGGAGAGCAACCGTTCCCTCTTAGAATCTAACTGGATACGCCCTACTCTTGAAATTAATGGAATGCAGAGTGGATACACGGAGGGAGGATTTCAAACCATTATTCCCAGTCAAGCAACGGTTCACTTCTCGTGTCGTCTAGTCGAAGGGCAGAGTCCAGGTGAGGTCGTTAAGGCGATCAAATCTTTCTTAGCCTGCCATCTTCCCGAAGGGTTGGATGTGAAGTTTGATGGAGGGCATGGGACGGAAGGTCTTATCACCTCACCCCATTCTAAGACAGCAAGAAGCACTATTATAGCCTATGAACGTCTGTTTCACACACGTTGTAGGTCTGTTCTTTGTGGAGCTACAATTCCCATTGTCCCGATGCTTTCTAAAATCTGCGGAGGAGAGATAGTGATGATAGGGCTTGGCCTCCCCACAGATGGTATGCACGCGCCAAATGAGTCCTTTGGACTTGATCGCTTTGAAAAGGGATTTTTGTCGATTACTCAAATCCTAGAAGGTTTTTCAGAGGGATGATGTTGACCTGGTGGTGTCTTTCTGCAGGTGCTTGCCGGTGAATGAAGCTGATGGATCGGAGCTGACACAAAAAGGGCCACCGCCCACCCACGGCCGCACACCTAGCCTTTACTGCAGAAAGATAATACAAAACTGTCTCATTCACCTTCCTCCAAATTGTGGTAGTTGGTGGAGATTGATAATGGTATGAACGGGGAGCCAAAATATAAAATAGTCGCGCAAATTTTTCTGCTTGTGGGCTAAAGTTGCTAGACAATAAAAGCAGTTCTTTTTGCGACGTTATTTCACACTCCGGAAGCTTCTCTTTCGCTGCGTTATTAATTAAAATAAGAATTAGGGCAATGGAGGACAAACAAATGTGCCCCAACGCCAAAGTCGCTGCGAGATCACCCCACCACAATGCATGCATCATCGCTGCTCCATCATCTAGAGGAAGGCTACTTGCATTAGCTAACAATCCACAACCAAACTCACGCGAGAGCGGTAGAACACCCTCTAATACTACAAAGATGCTATGTGTACCATATATGCCCCCTGCAACCACATATTTCACTGTTTGGCATTTGAACCAGGATATAATGAAGCGGGGGATGAATAACCTCAAGAGGTAGCAGGTTCCATCCACTATAAAATGTACAGCCTGGTCTAAGTACTTCTCCTCTCGTCTCATAAGATCATCATGCATATCATGAAATTTCGTACATAATGGACGTAAAATCACCCGATCGACTTGCGCAGACAGTTTAGAAGAAATAGGTCTACAGTGCGTGGTAATTTTCTCACGAATTCTCCTCGCATTCCTATCTGCACGATAAAAACATTTGCGTGCCAATAAGGCACAACGCACCTCGATGAGTATGGTTCTTTTGCCATTTTGCGCTGCATAGAACACAAATCGTGACATACTTGAGGTATCGATATGTGCTAACAGCCAAGCCACTGATTGTAATGCGTTTAAAGGGAAGTAGAGGTGGCGTATCCATCTGTGGTCATAGTCAACCACCCAATCACATGCACGCCATGCAATATATATTGTTTTGCTCAAACATCTCTCAAACTGTGATTTTAGCACACTCAGACGTAATGTGACCCAATTTGATGGCACCCCACACTTCACCATCGCTCTTTGAATCTTTTCATCCGACCTTTTTACCAGGTAGTCAGTAAGAACATGCTGCAATAATAAAGAGCCCCAAAATAGATGGACAATGGCCTCAATAGGAGATGAGTGTTTTTGAATTTCTGTCTGGTCGTAGGATGTATTATAGCAAGATGGCAACTCAACGACTGCATTTGAAGCGTTATCGGATGTTGGAGGCTGTGTGTATTGAGAAAATAAATACATTAAGCTATGTATGCCTGCACTAATGAGATTAAAGCATATAATGCACAAAATGGAGGCAGGATTGAGACGGAGTATATATGAGACGACGGGGAATATAAGAGCGCTCCCCACAAAAAAATTAGCAATTGTGTATAGGGATGAAGAACGAGCCCCCATATTTTCTTCTCTCACGGGATTCAGCAGTTCGCAAACCATACATGCAATACCTAGGCCACTAGAGAGAAACATGCCGAATATCGTTGAGTTTGGAGAATACTGAATGAGGCGACTTCTACCCGCCCAATAGACCACAAAGGTCAACGCCACGGAGGCCGCATGTCTCTGCATGCTTTCATAAGAAACTGCATTTACCATAACCACAACTCCAGATCAACATCTAAGGACGAGAAGGCTAATCTATCTGGCTAAATAAAGTCTCACATTATTTTGTGGCCCCCCAAGAACAAAATTTTTTAAAATGGTTGGCTAGACGTTGAGTGTAAGGTAGTTGTGTAGATTCATGATAGTGGTATTTTGGAGCTTTTTTCGCCATCGTCATGGTTTAATAATTATGAGAAGAGCCTATGTCACCTCCATAGCGTGAGCGAGTTTTTCCTTAGTATTGAAGAGAGGGGGTCGAAGACTCCTAGCTTGTGAGTGGTAGTTTTTGCTTTTTCTATTTTCTCCCAGTCGATACAATGGCACTCTCAATATGATCAATTCAGTGTGGGAGTTTTCTGTGAGTAAAATATTCTGGAAATATGCGGTGTTCTTTCTTCTTTGCTCAGCGATTATGACACAAGGGACTGCGCAGCCGCAGGAGGTATCCCTCCTACCGACCATAAACCGACATCCACGCACGCACACACCCAGTGGGGTGGTGAAGAAGACACTGTTTACGCCATGGCGTACCGGTCCGCTACTAACACCAGGCGCCCATGTCTCCTCCCCGGGTTCATTAGGTGTACAGCCCTCTATACACGTACGGAAGACCTTTGCCAAATTTGATCCACTTCGCCATCTAAAACGCCTCTCTGACGATATCTGGACCGTACAACCCACGTTATTAATTCAGATGGGGTGGCTTTCTTGGCTCGACTTCTCAATCAATACTGGGGCTTTTTATACGACTCAGGCGCAAGAGAGGGCTTTTCATTGGGGAGATTCTTCATTGGCATTGGGCATACAACTCTTAGAAGAGCATGACAGCCTCCCCGCAGTCAAATTGAGTGTGACTGAATCATTTCCCCTTGGAAAATATGAGAAATTGGATCCACGAAAGAAAGGAATCGATGCGACTGGATCTGGTTCTTATATCACTAAGTTGGGACTTGACTTCTCAAAAGAATTTGATTGCTTCTCTGCTCATCCCGTCGTATGTAGCGTGGCGTTTAGTTACGATATTCCCACATCTGCCCATGTCCGAGGGTATAATACCTACGGAGGTGGTGAGGGAACAAAGGGCAGTGTTAAGGTGGGACACACTACCGAGATCGGAGCGGGCATTGAGCTGAGCTTGACACAAGAGTGGGTTTTTGCGCTGGATATAGCCTATACCCATAGCAACCGCTCCACATTCTCAGGAGACCGGGGGACAGCCCTGATTAAGACAGGTTCCCCTCCCTCTGTGGGCACCCCTTCCGGTTATTATCTTAGTACCGCTTTAGCCATCGAATATAATCACTCAGAGCATCTAGGCTGCATTGCGGGGGTATGGTTCCCCATCGTAGGGCGTAACTCGCCGGCTTTTGTTACGGGTGTTCTTTCGATGAGCTACTCCTGGTAAATGGGCTCGAATAACTTCGAGGTGTGGTGGGCAGTGGCCTTATGAGCTTAGATTTATCTATTGTTTTTTAAAAGTTGCCGTCTGGACGGTTTAATAGAGAAAGTCTTATTTAGGTGGGAAGGCGGTAAGTGTACAAGCGATTTTTTTTTGTTACCCTAGTGATTATATGGAGAAGAAAAAGGCAGTTCATCCAGAAGTTAAGGGGTTGCTCATCCTCTCTTTGAGTGTTTTGCTACTCTTATCTCTACTCAGTTTTGTGCATGGAGAGCCAAAGGAGAATTGGTTGGGCATAGTAGGGTATGGCATTGGACTGACGTTGTTGTACCTTTTCGGGCTTTGTTCCTACCTTATTGTTTTCTACTTGGTGTGGGCAGGGTGGAAGCTGTTGATAAATACGCCTCTTTGCTCTTTTTGGGTAAAGAGCCTCTACTTTGGAATTGGATTACTCTCTTTAGCTATACTACTCAATGTTTATGCCGAGTCTGGATTCTTGGAGAATTCCTTTGTGGAGGCACATATCTACACTGAAATTTATCGGAGCGACTACCCATTCCCTAACAAGATCGTTCGGTTTAATTTAGGGGGAGTGCCACTATATTACCTCTATTGTGATTTGCCTACGTTTAACTTGCAAAACTTACTCAGCGATCTAGGGGTTGTGATTACCTTTTCAATCACAGGATTAGTCTCTCTCGTTCTATTTACTAATATCCGCGTGATCCCTCTCGCACGCGATCTGTTGCGCTTTCTGATGGGGGTGAAAAATTTTATGCATAAAGTTGCGAAGGATCTCTTTCCCACAAAAATTAAAATGAGACCGATTCCTCCTGAAATGGTCAACTCTTCTTTGCAGCCTCCACAGAAACAGGTAAGCTCGCCTTTTGTGCAACACAATGACTCAGATTGTAACATTTCGACACATCTGGAAAGACGCGGTCGTACGCGCGGCTTTCGCCTCCCAATAACTCGACGACACAGCCATGCTCCAAGGCGATTTCGGCTTCCTCCCTTCTCTATCCTCACTACGGCTAAACAGATAGATCAACCCACGCTGAAGAAGGACCTGAGGCTGCAGGCGAATATTTTGGAAAAGACCCTTTTGAGCTTTGATGTAGAAGCTAAGGTGGGGCAGATCAATTGTGGTCCCACCATCACTTCGTTTGAGGTGCATCCACCCGTTGGAGTCAAAGTACAAAAAATTAAGGTGTTGGCCGATGATATCGCCCTCAACCTGCAGGCACAATCAATTCGCATTATCGCTCCCATTCCCGGGAAGGCTGCGGTGGGCGTAGAGGTCCCCTCCCTTTACCCCCAGGAGGTGGGGTTTAAAGAGATGCTCAACGAGCATTATAAAAGTGGGAAAAGGTTGCATATTCCCATTTTGCTTGGACAAACCGTTACAGGGAATAATGTAGTGTGTGACTTGACTAAAATGCCCCATTGTATCATCGCTGGAGCTACGGGATCGGGTAAGTCGGTGTGCATTAACAGTCTCGTCATGTCTATTTTAATGACAGCGTCCCCAGACGAAATTCGCCTTCTGTTAATCGACCCCAAAAAAGTTGAGCTAAGTACTTACACAAACCTGCCTCATATGATTGCCCCGGTGATCACGGAGGCTCATGGAGCTTATGCCGCCCTTAACTGGCTTGTTAAGGAGATGAGTGAGCGTTATGAGATATTGAAACGGCTCAAATTACGTAACATTCATGCCTTTAACCATCGCAAGATAGATCTAGAGAGAGAGGCGGAACTTGGCCTTGGCATGCAAATTCCTCCCAAAATGCCCTATTTCGTAGTTATCATCGATGAGTTTGCCGATCTTATGATGGCTTCGAGTTCCGATTTAGAAACTCCCATTGCGCGTATCGTGCAGATGGCTCGTGCGGTGGGGTTTCACCTTATTTTGGCGACGCAACGCCCCTCTCGAGAGGTGATCACAGGATTGATTAAGGCCAATTTTCCCTGCCGCATTGCATTTAAGGTAGCCAGTCGGGTGAATAGCCAAATTATATTAGACGAAAATGGCGCCGAAAATCTTCTTGGCAATGGAGATCTTCTCTTCCTCCCACCGGGTAGCTCACAACTTATCCGAGCGCAAGGGGTGTTTGTGCGTGATGAGGATATCAATCAGGTCATTGCCCATATCGAAAATCAAATGGGGCCCCAATATCTTGTCAAATCTTTTGATCATATCTCTTCCGATGGGATACATAGTGCAGAGGAAGGGAGGCGGGATGATCTTTACGACCAAGCCCGCTTGATTGTGATACAAACGGGGACGGCCTCTACCACATTTCTTCAGAGGAAGCTGAAAATTGGCTATGCTAGGGCCGCCTCCCTCATGGATGTACTCGAAACTCAGGGTGTAATTGGCCCACAAGAGGGGGGGCGGCGTCGGGTGCTGCTTAAGAAGGAGAAGTAGTAGGTATCGGTGATTATACCTGTAATGCGCCACGAAAATGTAGTGCGCGAGCAAGGCATTCCGGCCCGTGAAAAGCGCCCACATCAGTCGATAAGCTACCACACGCCGCAAAGGTATATTTTGAAAGATAGATCAAAAGGGAATAGGGAAAAATTGTGAAGATATGTACAATGCGGATCACAAAAAGGTGAAGTAACCCCTGGGCTCTCTCTTAAGAATGTTGTATAAATTTTGTCCGCTTGCCTCTGGTTCTAAAGGGAATGCAATCTATGTACATTTTGATCAAACAAAATTGCTCATCGATGTTGGTCTAAGTTTCAAGGCATTAAGCGAACGCTTGGGCGCTATCAATGTCGACTTGGGAGAGATCAACGCGATTTTAATTACCCACGAGCATGGAGATCACGTTCGAGGGGTAGAGGGGATAACAAAAAAATTAAAAATTCCCATTTTTGCAAATAGTGAGACGGCAAAATCTATTTTGAATGATATAACAGAGAGGCCAAGATTTAAGATTTTCTCCACAGGGGAAAATTTCGAATATGAAAATATCAAGATCCTTCCTTTTAGCATACAGCACGACACATTGGATCCAGTAGCGTTCATATTAAAGGCAGAAAACATAAAAATAGGGATATGTACAGATTTGGGGTTTGTAACCTCTCTGATAAAAGTGCACTTGAGACAATGTGATTATCTATATATAGAAGCCAACCACGAACCATCAATGGTACACGCTTCTGCTAGGCCCACGATGTATAAACAACGTGTGCTGGGTAGGCAAGGGCATCTCTCCAATGATGCTTGTGCACACCTCCTTCAAGAAATTGAACACCCCGATCTAAAACATGTCTATTTGGCCCATCTCTCCGCTGAATGTAATCACCCCGACCTCGCTATCGAGCGGGTGCGCGCCCTCATGAAGCGCAAACTTTCCATTTCAATTGCTTATCAGCATAGGGTAAGTCAATCCCTAGAGGGGCACTTCCCTATACAATAACTACAGTGGGCTTTCTATTTCTTATCTTGAGGGAGCCTAAGACGATGCGTGACTTTTAAACCACATTGAGAAAATTTGTTTCAAAATCTTTATAACAGGGCGCAATTGTATAGGTGTGGATATCCTGGAGAGTCAAGTATGACATTTTAGTTTTGCTGAAAAGCTAAAAAGTGTTGTAAACAAAAAGAAACCCTGATAGAAGTTCCCCGAACTTTAAGGAGCTAGCGAGGTGTTTTGATGTCTGGCGCGGTGGGTACCTTTTGCTCGGTGGTCAATGGCTTTGTTCTTCGCGACCTGCACCAAGAGCAAAAGAGGTTTGTTGCGGGATATAGTCAGCAGCTGGCTGTATGTTCGATTTCTGCGGCATCTGCTATTTCTTCACTTACGAGCATCTTCTTACGGAATGCTTCCCTTCTTTGGCTAGGATATTCCTTGACTTTTCGTGGCACCTTCATCATCCCCTGTGTCTTTATGTTCTACTTTCACCGTTGGATAAAGAGGATAGAGGCGACAAATGACCTTTCACAGAGGCTTGTTAAGTTGGAAAAAGAGTTGCCAACTGGTGTAGAGTACCCCACAGGAACTTTCGGGGAGCGTGTGGAGAAAAACGATAGAGCGCGGGAGGTAGGGGAGAGAGAATTTCCTAGGCTTGGTGAGGTAGAGGATGATAACAGGCCTCTTAGTCAACGTATCGATGATGCTTGTACGCAAACAGCGCTTTCACGCATGCAGAAAGTAGTGTATGACATTGCACTTGTTGTATACTTGCACATTCCGGAGATAGTCCTGTTATCTCATCTTGCCTTATCTTTCGTACTGCTCTGCTCGGGGATTGTTGTGGTTGGTAATCTGGTACAGGTCTTGATTCTTCTATGGACAGTAGGGGAACAAGGGCTATTTTTTGGGTTTCATCCACAGGAAAATGCAGGTCCTTTTTATGCGCCATTAAGTAGGGTGATTGAAATTTTCTCCCCTGTTCATTTTATCTTTTCTAAATGCCTGCTTTGTATGAAGCTTCTATTTTGGTTTCGTTTTTCGGGGCCGATTGAACAGATTGCCGTACTGTCGACAGTCTCTTACGTTGTTGTGAATTATTTTTTTCCAAAGTTTTTTGATTCCCCCAAGTTTTTTCGTGTTATTATGGAGGAGGATATGGACTCTATTGATAAGAAGAAGAGTTTTCAGGACGCGTTGAGTGATATGCTTTTTCCTTCCCCAGATCATTTTACGTCTCTTGTTCGGCTAGATTTATATGAAGGGAAAAGTTGTCAAGATATGTTAGAGGAGTTTAGAAAGAGAGGGCCGAAGGATTTGTCCTCCAAGGATACTTCATCTTCCTTAAACCTATTCAATGAGCTTTTTCAAGAGGAGGGGATCAAGAATCTTTTGGAATTGGGCCTGCAGGAGAAGGATATCAAGCTAATAGTGGGCACTCTTTTGGAAGATCCGTTGGAGTTGCAGCGTTTATTGGTGGCGGACGGCATGCAAGGTGTTTGTTTTGCTAGACGAGTAGCAGAGCTAAATGGGTTTTGCGCAGAATGGTATGAAAGTAAGGTGAATGGGTATATAATGGAAAAGATAGGAGGCTTAAAGTATAAAATTAGGCAACAATTCCTCATTGTATTGCAACAGTATCGCGACTTGGTGTCTTTGCAGGTACAACAGTCAGCGAGTCAAATGTTGGAATCCCACGATGTACCTCAACAGCGTAGATGCTACTACGAATCGACTGGGTTGGTACAACGATCTAAATTGTTAGATTATGTATATATAGCGGTTAAGCCACTGTTGGGCTATTTAACAACCAATTATTATTTCTACCTTCTTCGTCAACTGGCGTATGGAACGTTTTTAGGTTTGAGCACAACACGAGTTTTGGAAGATCAGATGGTAAAAATGGATTATGCGGCTTTCTGCTTTATAAAGTGGTTAGAGAAGGTTGGTATGTGGTTGATGGGATATGGTCGTGTTAGCTTAGATTTATCACAGTTAATGCAGCGATATTTTCGAGAATGGAGTGATGAGCTTTTTTATGCCATCTGTCAGATGGAGGATACGCGTGTTTCACAATCGGATGTTTGGGCGTTCTTGAGTGATGAAATAGGTGGCAGCTTAGCAGGTAATTTACACACTTCAATAGAAAAAGGTATGTCGGAAGAACAATTCCTGAAGAATCATATGCCGTTTATTCTTAATAAGACAGGAATCCTTAAGACTGGTCGAGAGCTGGAAGCAATTGGACTCGAGGAGGGAAAGGCGCCCATCATAGTTGTACCTCCAATTACAGGAAGTTGACAACTTGGAGAGTGAAAGCTCTTCCCTCTTTTTTCTTTACTATTCCATTAACCCACATTGAGCAAATTTGTTTCGAAAATGCTTATAGCAGGTTGCACTATGATTAGTGTGGATGTCCCAGAAAGTCAAATAAGACATTTTAGTTTTGAGAAAAGCCAAAAAAGGCGTGCAAACAAAAAGAAGCTTTTATAAAATTTACCGACTTTTAAAGGGGATAGCGAGGTATTTTGGAAATGTCTGGTGCGATCGGTAACCTTTCCTCTGTGGTCAATGGGGTTGTTCTTCGCGACCTACATCGAGAGTCTAGGAGGGTTTTTGCGGGATATAAACAGCAGCTGGCTATATGTTCGATTTCTGCGGCATCTGCTATTTCTTCACTTATTAGCATCTTCTTACGGAATGCTTCACTTCTTTATCTAGGATATTCCGCGACTTTTCGTGGCACTTTCATCATCCCCTGTATCTGTATGTTCTTTTTTCACCGTTTGATAAAGAGGATAGAGACGACAAATAACCTTGAACAGAGGCTTGTTAAGTTGGAAAAGGAGTTGCCAACGGGTGGAGAGTTATCCACAGGAACTTTAGGGGAGCGCGTGGAGCAAAACGATAGAGCACGGGAGGTGGGGGAGAGAGAATTCCCCAGGCTTGGTGAGATAGAGGATGATAACAGGTCGCTTAGTCAACGTATCGATGATGCGTGTGCGCAAACAGCGCTTTCACGCATGCAGAAAGTAGTGTATGACATTGCACTTGTGGTATACTTGCACATTCCGGAGATAGTCCTGCTATCCCATCTTGCCTTATCTTTCGTACTACTCTGCTCGGGGATTTGTGTGGTTGGCCATCTGGTACAGATCCTGCTTCTGCTATGGACAGTAGGGGAACAAGGGCTGTTTTTTGGGTTTCATCCACGGGAAAATGCAGGCCCTTTTTATGCGCCATTAAATAGGGTGATTGAAATTTTCTCTCCTATTCATTTTATCTTTTCTAAATGCTTATTTTGGATGAAGCTTATATTTTTGTTTCGTTATGGGATGTCGATTGGGCAGATTATTGCACTGCTTACAGGCTCCTACGTTGTTGTGAATTATTTTTTTCCAAAGTTTTTTGATTTCCCCAAGTTTTTTCGTGTTATCCTGGAGGAGGATATGCCACCCCAGGATGGGGAGGAGCCTCTTCAGAAGAGGTTGAGTGATATGTTTTTTCCTTCCCCAGATCATTTTACGCCACTTGTTCGGACAGATCTCTATGAGGGGAAAAATTGCAAAGAGATGTTAAAGGAGTTGAAAAATAAATTGCCGGGGTTTTTGATATCCCTAAGTATTGAAGATGGTGAATCTTTAAGCTTAGTACGTTTTCTTTTTCTAGATGATGATAGTCGGAACATTTTGTCACTTGGGTTGCATGAGAAGGACATAAAGCTAATGGTGGGCTCTATTTTGAAAGACCAGAAGAAGTTGCGGAGTTTGTTGTCGAGGAAGGACGACATGCTGAATGTTTGTTCGTATAGACTAGGACAAGAACTAAATTTGTTGATCGCAGAGTGGTACGAAGAGATGGTGAGCGGGGAGACAGCGCAAAAGTACAGCGAATTACAGTATCAAATTAGGCAGCAGTTCCTCATTGTATTGCAACAGAGTCGCGACGTGTTGGCTAGGCAGACACAACAGGAACCGGTTCAAAATGTATTGGAAGTCTTAACTAAATTTCAACAGGATAAGCTGTTAGCTTTTGTACGTGTAGTGCTTTCTCCGCTGCTAGATTATGTAACAACTAACTATTATTCCTACATTGGTAATCAAATAATATATGGAACCATTTTGGGGTTGAGTGAAACAAGATTTTTTGAAGATCAGATGGCAAAAATGAATTATGAGACTTTCTGCCTTTTAAAGTGGTTTGGGAAGCTTTTTATGGTTATTGTGTGGCTATGTGGTAGTTATGATATGATGTCATTAAATTTCATGCCTCGTTATTTTCGAGGATATAGGCGTACGCTTTTTAAGGCCATCTGTGAACAGGGCGATCAACGCATTTCAAAAGCGAAGGTTTGGGAATTATTGCATAGTGAAAAATGTTTATACGAATCAGGTGAGTATGAAGATGTAGAAGAAGCAGATACGTCGGAAGAACAATTACTAGAGGGTTATATGCCGCTTCTTCTTCATAAGACAGGAATTCTTAAGACTGGTCTAGAGCTGGAAAAACTTGGGTATGGAAAGGCACCCCTTTTCATTGTGCCCTTAATTCCCGAAGATGACAACTTTGGAAGTCAGCATCAACGATGATGATTTTTGTTTATTTCGAGACAAAATTTGTATATAAAATGGGCAGTGTCTTCAATGCTTAGAATGGGTTAATGCATAGATGTCCGTTAAAGGTAGTTGTGCCGTTTTCTTTTATATTTTTCTAGCTGGCTCTTTTCTCTGAGTTCACTCTTGGCACCAGTTCTTTTTGAGAAATCATATTCATAATAAACGACTTAACATCTAATTCTTTCTTCTGGGATTCCAATTGCCTAGAACGAAAACGATTTCCAAACATTAATTTAAATCGAAAGATATTCGTTTCTACTAAC
>Ga0066187_1000248_pt1 | contig 20486 bp, 24 predicted proteins | sample WorMetexBAHAMAS1_FD_58706 | JGI IMG/M metagenome (GOLD analysis project Ga0066187, IMG submission 58706) | Marine gutless worms symbiont microbial communities from Max Planck institute for Marine Microbiology, Germany - Inanidrilus exumae... | ecosystem: Host-associated > Annelida > Digestive...
GGTCAGGGAATCAGAAAACCGTTAATTTTGATTCAACGTTCCTCAAATGCGCTCTAGAGGAAACGATTGCGGGTATCCCCCAGATGAAGCAACTGGTCGAAAGCCTGATGATCGATAATACGCAGGAGGGGCTTCGTATCCAACTCGTTGACCAGGACGGTCTGGCGATGTTCCCGAGCGGCAGCGCGGAGATGTTCCTGCATACCAAACGGTTGCTGGAACTGGTCTCCAAAGTGATCCTGAAAATGCCGCAGCAACTTTCGATATCAGGCCATACCGATGCTGTGCCCTTCATTTCCGATACGGGTTACAGCAACTGGGAGCTTTCCGCTGACCGGGCCAACTCGGCGCGACGTGAACTCCAGCATTTTGACGTCCCCGAAAAACGGATCGCCCGGGTCGTCGGTAAATCGGACACCGAGCCTTTTTTGCCGGACGATCCGAAAAACGCGCGCAACAGGCGCTTGTCAATTGTGCTCATGCGCGGAACCGGGGAAGACAACCCTGCGGCAAACATCCCCGAATCTCAACCTCAGCCCGTCGGGTCTAAGGACGAAGTCTTGCCTGGGCTTAATGAGATCAGGCGGCGGCAGCTGCAGGATCAGGCCCCTGCGGCACTCGAGGCGCCCGACGCGCCCGAAGCGACGATATCGACGCCGGTCTCGCCGTCGAAACCGTCGACCAGTTTCACGCTCGAACTGCAGCCGCGGATGGAAGCCCAGTAGGGCTGGATTTGGGGCCGGCGGATACTTTCCGTTGCGGCGTTTCCGTCGGTGATTTACGATTTTTCTTAAGGCCGAGGCAATAGAACCGCGAGACGATGAGGCATTCACCCTACCAAAGAACGCGGTTTTTCTTCGCGACGCAGAGCCTTCCCTGCCCCTATCTTCCTGATCAGATCGAACGGCGTGTCGTTACCGAACTTGTCGGGCGCAACGCTTCCGAACTGCATGATCAATTGTCGCTCGCAGGATTTCGCCGCAGCCATGGCATCGTTTATGCGCCGGCGTGTCCCTATTGCGAGGCCTGCATGGCGGTCCGAATTCGTGTGGGCGATTTCGAGGCAACCAGATCGCAACGCCGAATAATGAACAAGAACAGTGAGTTGTCGTTCGAAGAGGTTCCCGCGGTGGCCACCAGCGAACAATTTGGTGTGTTCTCGGATTATCAGAACATTCGCCATGGCGACGGTGACATGGCGCGGATGGATTTCCGCGACTATCAAGCGCTGATCGAAGAAACGCCGGTGGAGAGTTTCGTCGGGGAGTTTCGGCGAGCGGACGGCGGCCTCGTTGGCGCCATATTGGTCGACCGCGTCGCCGGCGGCTTGTCAGCGGTATACAGCTTTTTCGATCCTGCTCAGTCGCGGCAAAGCCTGGGGACCCTGATGGTTCTGCGTTTGGTCGAGGCGGCGCGCCAGGAAGAACTGGATTACGTCTACTTGGGGTTCTGGGTCGCCGGATCACCGAAGATGGCATACAAGGCGAACTTTCACCCGCTGGAAGTGCGGACCTCGAGCGGGTGGGTGGATTTCAAGTCTCTTAAGCACGCTCGGGAAGGGATTATCCCCTAAGCAGCGGATGACTTTCGCTCACTTTTCGGCTGGTGCGGGTTTGCCGAAAGAAACATCCGTCCTTCCGCTACTGAGACGGCCCTTGGCGATATCGACCGTCATGCCGTCTTCGCCGATGACAACGGTTCCGGAAAAGTCACCGGTAATCTCATCGAGCAGCGCATCCTTGTCGAAATCCGGCGGCACGAAATGGGTCAATACCAACACGCCGACGGATGCATCGCTGGCAATCTTGCCGATCGCGCTCGAAAGGGTGTGATAGCCGGCGACGTTGCGTAGCCCCCCTTCTGTCCTCACCCCTTCGATGACCGGCATTTCGCGGTGAATGAACACCTCGTGTAAGAGGACGTCGGCTCCCCTCGCCGCCTCCGCCAGGCTGTCACAAGGAGCGGTGTCTCCCGAAAAAACGAGTTTCGAACCGTCGTGTTCGAATACGAAACCAAAGGCATTCCGCACCGGGCGGTGATCGACTTCGATTGCGGTCACGATGAGATCGTCTAAGACAATTGTTTCGCCATGGGCTATTTCGATGGCCTCGATTTCGAGCGCTTTTGTCGAAGGCCTGAGTTCATGCTCGATCCGCTGGCGCCGTTCCGTTTCCCAGAGGTCCATCAATCCCTCTACGTATTGGCGTGTTCCGCGTGGGCCATACAAGACCTGCGGTTTGTCTCGGCCTTGGTGCCACGAGGAAATAATCAGTTGATAGAGGTCGACAATGTGGTCGGAATGAAGGTGGGTGAGGAATACAGCGTCAATTTCGCGTCCCGAGGAGCCGGCACTCATTAATCGTTGCGTCACCCCGGACCCGCAATCGATCAGAAGCGACACCGTGTCCGTTCTAATCAGTTGGGCGGGCCCATATCGGTCTTCATTTACGACCGGGCATCCGGTACCAAGAAGTGTCAGCCGCATAAGTGGCAATCCCGCGTTGCGCCACCGATAAGCCGATCTGCCTTATGACGTCCGCGTGGCCGAAGCGTCAGGCTGGCGAGAACCCCGTTTCCCGAATGACCTGATCCAAGTGGTCCCGCGAAACAACAGTCGGGTCGAATTCGACCACGGCGGAACCGTCCGTGAACGAAACTTGTGCGGATTGCACGCCGTTTTCGGCGGACAAGCGTTTATCGAGGCTCGCGGCGCAACCGTCACATGACATTCCAGTCACTTTGATGGTGACCGTTTCAGTCACCACGCCCTCGTATGTAGCGGGTCACCAATCGCCAAGCGGCTGGCAGCAACGCGGCTGCCAAGACCAATTTAAGGATGTCGCCCCAGATGAACGGCGTAAGGCCCCACGCCAGGATCGGCTTGTCCCACCCGAACAGTGTACCGAGCCAGAGAATGCCGGGAACGTAGATCAGGACGTTGCCGATGAACATGGCAACTCCTGTGGTCAGGACGTTGCGGTCCCAACCGCGTTCAGCGAGCCAGCCGCAGGTTATCGTGGCGACCATAAAGCCGGTCAGGTAACCGCCCGTGCCACCCATCATATAGGCGAACCCGATGCCCTTTTCTGGCGTTCCGGCAAACACCGGCAGGCCAGCGGCGCCCTCGGCCAGGTAAAGCAACATGGTCGCGCCGGCGAGGCGCCACCCATAGGCCATACCGAGTGTCAGGACAACGAGCGTCTGCAGCGTCATCGGCACCGGATAGAACGGAACCTGGATCTTGGACGACACCGCGAGGGCCAAACTGCCGGCAACGGCGAGCACTCCATATCGAAACAGTTTCGATGATTTCGTTTCGGGCCAAATGGTTGATGCCAACGTTGGATGCTCGATGTGGCCGGTGCTCATGGCAGATGCCTCTCCCTGGATTTCGCGAATGCGGATTACCTAACAGCCAAAGCCGGACAAGTAAATCCGCTTGCCGCCCATGTTACTTGAAGCGATTGGACTTCGTGAAGCCCTTGAACGGCAGCATACCCGATTGTGACCGTTTTCCGAGCCAGTCGGAAACATCGGTCTCGGTCCGCACACCGGCGGCCGTTTTCCAGGTCAAGCCCTCCTCGATTGAAAGGGTCGTGATGTCTGCCAGCCCGCCTTTCGCATAGCGCTGGAGGATAACTCCCTGCCCGCGGCCCATGGTCGGCAATTCGGAAAGCGGGAAGATCAACAGCTTCCGCTGGGTCCCCAACACAGCTAGGTGGTCGTGGTCATCGCCGACAACGGCGATGGCCGCGGCTTCCTCGTTGGACCGCAGGTTGAGGACCTGTTTGCCGTTCTTGGTCTGGGCGACGACGTCGTTTTCCTCGACGATGAAGCCGCGTCCGCCGTCGGAGGCGACCACGAACCGTCGGCCTGGCCGATGGATGAACATGTCGACGATATCATGGCCGTTGGAAAGATCGATCATCAGTCTCAGCGGTTCCCCATGGCCGCGACCACCCGGCAATTTGTCGCAGCCGAGCGTATAAAACCGGCCATTGGTCGCAAAAATGATCAACTTGTCCGTAGTTTCGCCGCAGATGGAGAAACGGCAACGGTCGCCTTCCTTGAACTTGAGGGATTGGGTGTCGTCAATGTGGCCCTTGATCGCACGGATCCAGCCCTTTTCCGACGCGACAACAGTGATCGGTTCCCTTTCAATGATCGCTTCCAGAGGCACCACGACTTCCGTTGGCGGCGTGCCGATCTCGGTGCGCCGCTTCCCGAGGTCTGTCTTCGCACCGAATCGTATTTTGATTTCCGAGATCTCGTCGGCGATCGCTTTCCAGCGTTTTTTCTCGTCCTTGAGAAGGGCCTTCAGAGATTTGCGCTCATCCTCCAACGCCGCGTTTTCATTGCGGATTTCCATTTCCTCCAGTTTGCGCAACTGGCGAAGACGCATGTTGAGTATGGCCTCGGCTTGTATGTCGGTCAGCCCGAAAGCCGCCATCAAATCCTTCTTGGGTTCGTCCTCCTCGCGAATAATCCGGATAACCTCATCAAGGTTGAGGTAGGCGATGAGGAAGCCGCCGAGAATCTCAAGGCGCCTCTCGATCTTGTCGAGCCGATGTTTCGTTTGCCGGACCAGGACCTCGTGGCGGTGATCGAGAAACGCCTGCAATACATCACGAAGGTTCATGACGCCCGGCGTGTTGTCGGCGCCGAGGACGTTCATGTTGAGCCCGAAGCGCGATTCCAGGTCGGTTTGACGGAACAAGTGCTCCATCATTAGCTCCGGGTCGACGCTGCGGTTCTTCGGTTCGAGGACGATGCGGACCTGTTCGGTCGACTCGTCTCTGATATCGGCCAGCAACGGCAGTTTCCGGTTCAGCAAAAGCTCGGCGATCTTCTCGATCAGCCGAGATTTTTGGACCTGGTAGGGTATCTCGGTGACGACGACCTGGTAGGTGCCGCGCCCGAGGTCTTCGGTCTCCCAACGGGCACGGATGCGGAAATTTCCGCGCCCGCTCTTGTACGCCTCGACAACGCTTTCCCGCGGTTCGATGAGAACACCGCCTGTCGGGAAGTCGGGTCCGGGGACCAGTTCGACGAGCTTGGCAGCGGTCGCTTTCGGGTACTTGATCAGATGGTTCAGGGCGTCACACAGCTCACCGACGTTGTGCGGCGGAATGCTGGTCGCCATGCCGACCGCGATTCCAGCGGCGCCGTTGGCAAGCAGGTTGGGGAAACGGGCCGGCAGGACCGCCGGTTCCTCGTCCTCGCCATCATAGGTGCCTCGGAAATCCACGGCGTCTTGGTCAATGCCGTCGAGCAGGGCCCAGGCAACAGCTGTGAGGCGTGCCTCCGTGTACCGCATGGCGGCGGCGTTGTCGCCGTCGATGTTACCGAAATTCCCCTGTCCGTCGACGAGCGGGTATCGGACCGCAAAATCTTGGGCCAGGCGGACCAAGGCATCGTAAACGGCCGTGTCACCGTGTGGATGGAATTTACCGATGACGTCTCCGACGACGCGCGCGCACTTCTTGAAACCGGAATCGGGATCGAGTTTCAACTGCCGCATGGCGAACAGCAGCCGTCGATGAACCGGTTTCAGACCGTCGCGTACATCCGGCAGCGAGCGTGAGGTGATTGTCGACAGTGCATAAGCGAGGTAACGCTCACTCAAGGCATCCGCCAAGCGAGTATCACGAATGTCGCCAGCGGTAGCGGGTTCGGTCATGGAAGCAGTCCGATTGTGGTTTGATTAAACGCGAACACGCAAAATATAGTAGCTGAATGGACAATTTCGTCAATTGGTCGGTGTCTATCCCCGCGTGAATCTCCCGAGATTCACCCCGTCCGTGGCCCTTCCAACGACTTCCGTAATCGCTCGACCATCCTTTCCCGAGCTTGCGGCGACTTGTTTCCGTGATGAGCGAACACGTGCCGGCTGAGAAAGTAGCCGGACAGTTTGAGCCCCTGTTGGATTTCCTCCCCGTTTCCGGCGGCACCTTCGACCAAGAGAAATTCGGGCAGTGGAAGCAGAACGTCGAGGTAGGGTTCGGCAGCGGTTACCGACACCGCGCGGCCTGACTTCGGCGAAACATAGGCGAGCCCGTCGCGGCGGCCAGTTGCCGCACAATGGCTGAGGTCGAGGCCGAATCCGAGTTCGCGAAGCAGACCCAGTTCCCATTTGACGAAGGCGCTCGGCCAACTTGACCCGGCATAAATCGAGTCGAGAAGGATCGCCAATCCCTCGAAGACCGGCGCATGGGGTTCGCGCTCGGGCAACGCCGCGTCAGCCACGGCACATGCGGCGCTCAAGGCCGACAACCGCAAGGGATCGTTCAGCAGGTCGGCAGCGTTGGCTTTCGTCAGTTCGCATTCGTATGCGCCCAAGTGTTCGGGCAATCTTGCTTTCCAACGGGCACTTACCGCGTTTCCCGGTTGGTAGATCCCGCGAGCCCTTTTTCCGCTGCCGCCGCGGACCAACCCGATGTGCCGACCATGATGGCGCGTGAGAATCGACACGATGCAGGACGTCTCGCCGTGCTTGCGGGTTGAAAGTACGAAACCGTCGTCGGTCCATTGCATTATCGGAGTTTACCGGATGAAACATCTCGTTAAAGGCGTACCGTTGAATATCGGACAGTCCGGGCATAAAGTTGCGGACACGTTTGTTCGGGCGCGGCGATGGTCGAACACGACACGCCCGGAAAGTATCGGGATTGCACGTAGGGTTTCCGGATGAACGCGGAATCAAAGTTCAGTGAAGCAGCGGTCCTTATCGGCGAACCCAATGCGAGCAACCGAGAGACCTACAATTACGCGTTTGAAACCAAAGGCTTCGGAAAGGTCAAAGTCGTCGCCCTGTTCCCAGATCTAAGAGACGCGTTGAAGCAAGAGCCCTTCGATCTTGTGGTCTGTGACACGGAACTGCCAGGTGGAGATCTATGTGATCTGGTTCGCGACAGCCGCCAGGGAAAATTGCATCCACACAATGCTTTCGCCGTGACCATTTGTCTGGCCCCGGCGCCGACCCAGGACATCCTGAAAGGAACGATGGAGGCCGGATTCGACAAAGTCCTTTTTGGCTCCGAAGGACAGCGCAAACTGTTCAACGTTATCGGTGAACTGATGAAAGGGCGTCAGACGTTTATCGTAAAGACGGATTACGTGGGCCCCAGGCGTCCGGGCCTCGACGAGCCTTTTCCCGGCGAAGACGAGCCGAAGACGGTCAAAACGCCGAATCCGCTGAGGATGTTGGCCAGTGGAATAACTCGCGAAGACCTCGATCAGGTGATGGTGGAGGTCACTGCAGACCTGAATATGAAAAAAGTCGAAAGCCACGTCGAGCATCTGTTGTGGGCGATCGAAAAGATTAAGAATTTCACTGGTGTGCGAGACATGGACGCGGAAATCCGAGACGTCGCCGGTCAGATTATCGACGCTGCGGCGGATTTAAATGCGCGGATCGATGATCAGGCATTGTCGCATGTCAAGGACCTCTGTGATGTTCTGGTCCGGGTCTCGACACGCATAACGTCCCCCGGCGAAGAGATTTCCCTTACCGACCTCGAATTGCTCCCGAACCTTGGCCAAGCGATCGAACTCGCCTTCAGCCAAGGTGAAACGGCGGAGCAGGACGCCAAGCTGATCCTGGAATCCCTCGAATGATGCCCTTGGGTCGTGGGGCGTTCGGAAACACGGTCACGCGTTGAAGTCGAGACCCCAGTCCCGGTAGCGTTCCGGGTCGTCTCCCCACTTTCCGCGAACCTTGACGAACAGAAAAAGGTGAACGCGGATCTCGAATATGTCCTCAAGTTCCTGGCGTGCCGCCGCGCCAAGCGTCTTGATCCGTTTACCGCCTTTTCCGAGCACGATGGCCTTCTGGGTCGGTCGTTCGACGTAGATGGTCTGTTCGATGCGCACCGAGCCATCGTCCTGGGTGGTCCAGGCATCGGTCTCGACAGTTGCCGCGTAGGGCAATTCCTGGCGTAGCTGCAAATAGAGCTTTTCGCGAGTAATTTCCGCAGCCAAGAGGCGGGACGGCATGTCCGACAACTGATCTTCGGGAAACAGCCACTCGCCTGCCGGGAGCCGCGACGCCAGGAGGCTGATCAGTTCATCGACGCCATCGCCCGTTTCGGCCGAGATCATGAAGGTTTCATCGAAAAGATTGAGCGCATTCAGGTTTTGGGACAGCTCTAGCAGTTGCGGTTTCTTAACCAGATCAATCTTGTTGAGCGCTAGATAAGCCTTTCTCCCCGTTTCCTTGAGGCGGTCGAGAATAGACCTGGTATCTCCGTCGATTCCGCGTGCGCAATCGACTAGTAGAAGTACTTCATCGGCATCTTCGGCGCCGCTCCAAGCGGCCGCAACCATGGCCCGATCGAGGCGGCGGCGCGGCGCGAAGATCCCAGGGGTGTCAACGAATATGACCTGGGCCGCCCCTTCCAAACGAATACCGAGCACCCGTGTTCGTGTGGTCTGTACTTTAGGCGATACGATTGACACCTTGGTCCCGACCAACCTGTTGATCAGTGTCGATTTCCCGACGTTCGGTGCGCCAACGATCGAAATGAACCCGGCCCGTTTGATTTGTTTCTCGATTGGCACCGCGATTTACTCCAAGCACTCAAGCATCAAAGCCGCAGCCGCCTGTTCGGCGGCCCTTTTGGAAGGACCGGAAGCACGAACCGGCTGATACCCGCCGAGGCTCACTTCGACGACAAAGGTCGGGGCATGATCCGGGCCCTGGCGGTCGACGGCGTCGTAGTTGGGTAACGATAGCCTGCGCGACTGGGCGAGTTCTTGGAGGCGGGTCTTAGCGTCTTTTGGGGGGTGGGTATCTTCATCGACCAGCGGCTGCCAATTACGCTGAATGAACTGTTCCGCCGCGTCGAACCCGCCGTCAAGGAACAAGGCGGCGATGACGGCCTCGCAGGCGTTGGCGATGATACCCTCTTTTCGCCTTCCCCCGGTTTCCTGTTCACCCGGTGACAGGATGAGATGCTCCGAGAGGCCAATCTCCCCCGCTACTCGGGCCAGACTCTCGGCCCGGACCAACGCCGTGAACCGGTACCCCAGCGCGCCCTCGTCTTCATCCGGAAACTGCGAAAGCAAAATTCTAGCGATCGCCAGCCCGAGTACCCGGTCACCCAAAAACTCCAGCCGTTCATTGGAATGGAGAGCCGTGGCCGAGGCGCTGGAATGGGTTAACGCGCGCCGCAAAAGTTGAGGGTCGGTAAAGGTGTGACCGAGAGACCGTTCGAGGTCGGTCAAGTCAAGCGTACCATCGCCCGTTCGACGCCGGCCCTCGCTTTTGGCGTTCATTCAATGCCTTCGAAGAATCGACCCGTACGGAGTGCCGATGGCCATTTCCAAACCTGCCAGGGGCTCGCGTTTTCGATGGAAAAGAAAAGAAACTCCGCCCGGCCGACGAGGTTTTCTCGAGGAATGTACCCAACGTCGTCGAGGAAGCGGCTGTCGCGCGAACTGTCGCGGTTGTCACCCATCCCGAAATAATGGTCCGCTGGAACCGTGTAGATGGGCGTGTTGTCCATCAATCCTTCATCGGTCTCTTCCAGGATCAGGTGTTGCCGGCCGTTGGGAAGCGTTTCGACGAATTGGGGTATTTGGCGGTACAGCCCAGTCCATGGGTCTACGCGCACGAACTCTCCCGCTCGTTTGCGCTCCACCGGTTTCCCGTTGATGTGGAGAATGCCGCGGACGACCTGAATCCGATCTCCCGGAAGACCGACTATCCTTTTGATAAAATCGGTCTTGTTGTCGGTCGGCAACTTAAACACGACCACGTCTCCGCGTTCAGGTTCATCGACCAGAATTCGTCCCGGTATCAACGGTAAACTGAACGGCAGGGAGTGTTTGGAATATCCATAGGAAAACTTCGACACGAACAAATAGTCGCCGATGAGGAGGGTCGGCAGCATGGAGCCGGACGGGATGTTGAATGGCTCATAGGCCACCGTGCGCACGATCAAGGCGATAAAAATGGCGATCAGAACCGTCTTAACGGTTTCCACGAATCCGCCTGACTTATTGGAGGTCATGAAATTTTCTTGCTAACGCCTTGATGAAAAAGAAAATTGAGTTTGCCTAGCCCACGACGGGGACGGGGGATGAAGCCAGCATCATCGGACCCTGTCAAGAATGATCGTCGCCGTCGGTCACGACAAATCCAGATGGTAGGGCGGAGATCACGACCATCGCGTGGGCCAGCGGATATTCATCGGTCTGAGAAACGTCGATCCTGGCCTCCATGCCGACCGGCGTCAGGGCCTCAAGGCGTTCTCTCGCGCCACCGGTCAGCACCATGTAGGGCTGGCCTGATCGGTGGTTTCTGACGACAAGGTCCCGCCAAAAAACACCTTGCCGGAATCCAGTGCCGAGAGCCTTGGCACACGCTTCCTTGGCCGCGAAACTCTGTGCATAGGACGAGGCCGGATTGGCCCGTCGGTTGGCTTTCGCTTGTTCGAAATCCGAATAGACACGACGGATAAACCGCTCACCGAACCGTTCCAACGTACGTTCGATGCGACGGATGTCGCAGAGATCGGTCCCGACACCAATGATCATTCCGATGGCGCGCCTAAGCCGATTCCTGAGCCCGCGCCCGGTCCATCAACGCGCGCATGCGCTTAATTGAACTTTCGAGGCCGCCGAAGATGGCTTCTCCAATGATGAAATGCCCGATGTTCAATTCAGAGATCGTCGGTATGGCGGCGATGCGCCCGACCGTGTCGAAGGTCAATCCATGGCCCGCATGGCATTCGAGCCCGATGCTTTCGGCATAGACGGCGGCGTCGCGGATCCTTTCGAATTCCCGCACTCTCTCGACCTGTCGGGCATCACAATAGGCGCCGACATGCACTTCGACGACCGGCGCCCCGAGCTCCCTCGCCGCATCCAACTGCACCGGGTCGGGTTCGACGAAGAGAGACACACGAATACCCTTATCTCCGAGAGCGGTCACATAGGGTTTCAGGTGGTTGTGCCCGCGCGCCGCATCCAGGCCGCCTTCCGTCGTGCGCTCCTCCCGTTTTTCCGGAACGATGCAGGCGGCGTGAGGCTTGTGGCGAAGCGCGATGGCTAGCATTTCGTCGGTCGCGGCCATTTCGAGGTTCAGAGGCACGGCGATATCACGGACCAAGCGGTCAATGTCTTCGTCGGATATGTGGCGCCGGTCCTCGCGCAAGTGGGCCGTTATACCGTCGGCTCCCGCCTGTTCGGCCATCTTCGCGGCGCGGACGGGATCCGGATGGTCGCCTCCTCGGGCGTTGCGGATGGTTGCCACGTGATCGATGTTCACGCCAAGGCGCAAATACCGGCTCATCTCGCCTCTCCTCTGTTTTGCCTACGGCCCTCGGCCCTTCGTTTCCGCCGTCGGCGACGGTTTTGGTAGCGTTCCACAATCTTCTTCAAAGGGAAATAAAAAAGCAGCCAGACGACGATAATGGTCGGAATACTGCCGATGAGCATTGGCCAGAAAACAGGCGTTGCGGTGTCGACGAGGCGGTCCATATCGCCGTCCAACGACGCCCCCAACATGTTGCCGAACGTGGCCGAAAAATCCAATTTGGCGGCGTTCTCGTGGGTCGTACCCGACAGTTGGTTTGGGTCGACGATGCGGCTGCCGACCTCGAATATCCATACCCAGATAAAGGGAAACGTCCACGGATTGCCGATGGCCGTGCCGATCGCCGAGGCAACAATGTTGGCCCGGATCATCCAAGCCCATAGTCCGCCGAGAACGAAATGGAGCCCGACGAATGGTGAAAACGAGATCGCCGCGCCGCAGGCGAAACCGGCGGCGATGCTGTAGGCGCTTCCCGGGAGCCGTGCCAGGCGGTGAAGCAGGTAACTGGTTGCGCGCCGCCAACCGATGGACGGCCACAGGAAATTCAAGACCCTGCGGGCGGGTGTTGGCTTGCTGCGTCGGTTGAACATGGACGAACTATACGGAAACCGGGGGAATTTGCGACTGGGTTTATTGGCGAGGGAAAACGGGGCGTTCAGCCCTTGGCCCGATCGATGGAGTGTATGGCGGGGCTCGCCCTCAAGGCGGCGATGACTTCGGTGAGATGGCGGACATCATTGACCTCGATATCGATCAGCATATCGAAGAAGTCGGTGGTCCGGTTGGTGATCTTCAGGTTCGAGATGTTGCCGCTATTTCTGGCGATCACGGTTGATAGTTCGCCAAGCGCTCCCGGTACGTTGGCAACGCTGATTTTGACACGTCCAACGTGAACTTCGGGGTTTTGGAGGTCTTCATTCCACGATACGTCGAGCCATTTCTCCGGATGGTCGTGAAAGGTTTCCAGGGTGTCGCAATCGATCGTATGAATGGTCACGCCCTTACCCGTCGTGACGATACCGACGATCCGGTCTCCCGGTAGCGGATGGCAACATCCGGCCATATGCATGGCCATACCGGGGATGAGCCCTTTGATGGAGATCGCATCGCCTTTGCCGGTTGACTTCGACCGCCGAGCCCGGGCCTTGGCCAGGGGCACAATGGCGTCGTACCAGGGTTTCTTCTTGGCGCCGGGATAAACCGCCTCAAAGACCTCTCGGCCGGTCAGCAAGCCGGCCCCGACTTGCGCGCACAATTCCTCGACGGTCGATTGTTTGAAGACCTTGAGGACTCCGCCCAACCCCTTGTCCGTCAGGTCGTATCCCTCATCGGCGAAGGCACTGTGAAGGATCGAACGCCCGAGTTTTTCGTACTGTTCGTGTTCCTGCAACCGGACGAACCGGCGGATTCGCGACCGGGCTTTGCCGGTAACGACGAAGCGCTCCCAGGTCGGTGACGGTGTCTGGGCTTTCGAGGTGACGATCTCTACCTGATCACCGTTCCTGAGTTGGCTCCGGAGCGGCATCATGCGGCCGTTGATCTTGGCACCGACACAGCGATCACCGACCTCGGAATGCACGGCATAGGCGAAGTCGACCGGGGTGGCGCCGGTCGGCAGATTGATCAAGTCGCCGCGTGGCGTGAAACAGAATACCTGATCGCTGAACATCTCGAGCTTGGTGTGCTCGAGGAATTCTTCGGGACCGGCAGCGTGTTCGAGAATGTCCAGCAATTCACGAAGCCAACGATATTGCCTGCCGTCCTTGACGGTGCCGCCCTGTTTGTAATTCCAATGGGCGGCGACGCCGGCTTCGGCCACCTCGTGCATTTCGCGGGTGCGTATTTGCAGCTCGACACGCTGTTGATGCGGACCGAAAACGCCTGTATGCAGGGACTGATATCCGTTGTGTTTGGGCGTCGAGATGTAATCCTTGAACCGTCCGGGCACCACCGGATAAGCGCCATGCGCGATACCGAGTGTCTGATAGCATTCCTCAACCGAACCCACGATCACGCGAAACGCCATGATGTCGGAAAGTTGTTCGAACCCAACGTCGTTTTTCTGCATCTTGCGCCATATGGAATAGGGTGTCTTTTCGCGTCCCTTGATTTCCGCGTCGATACCGCTTTCCTGAATGAGGGTTTGAAACTCGGTAATGATCTCGTCGATCATTCCCTCGCCGCGTTCGCGCAGGAAGTCCAAACGCCTCAGAATCGACTTTCGCGCATCCGGATTAAGCTCTCCGAAGGCTAAGTCCTCCAGTTCCGTTTTCATCTCCTGCATGCCGATTCGCTCAGCAAGCGGCGCGTAGATATCCATGGTCTCCATGGCGATGCGGCGGCGCTTTTCGGGTTTCTTGATAAAATGCAGGGTCCGCATGTTGTGCAGACGATCCGCGAGTTTGACCAAAAGGACGCGGATGTCCTCGGACATGGCAAGGACCAGTTTGCGGAAGTTTTCCGCTTGTTTCGCCTGATCCGACTGGAACTCGATGCGGGTCAGTTTGGTGACGCCGTCGACCAGTTTAGCCACTTCGTCGCCGAATTGTTCATCGATCGTCTCAAGATCGACGTCGGTATCCTCGATCGTGTCGTGAAGCAGCGCGGTAACGATGGTCGCCGTGTCGACCTTGTAGCGGGTCAGAATGCCTGCAACTTCGAGGGGATGGGAAAAATAGGGATCGCCGGAAGCCCGCGTTTGCGAGCCATGCGCCATCATGGCGAAAACGTAGCCCCGGTTTAGCGCGTCTTCGTCAGCACCGGGGTCGTAGGCTCTTACGGTCTCAACGAGTTCAAATTGGCGAATCATGGTCTCCCTCTGGGCGCCATTCTACAATGGGTCCCAGAGAAACCACGCAAAAATAAACGGAAACTGGCGATATCGCGTCGGACTCCCGAGGGGCGACGCTGTCAAGTTCGAGGACTACTCTTCCGAAATCGGCATGACGTCGCCAGCGGCGTCCGCCAATGCCGCCTCGTCGCCATCCCCTTCGCCGCCGATCGTCGCGACAGCGGCTCCCTCTTCGCCGCCAACCGGGTCGGCCTCGTGCTGAATGGCAAGGAGGTCCATTTCATCGTCTTCGGGCTCATCCATTTCCACGAACTGCTGCAGCCCCTTGACCAGGGAGTCTTCGAGTTCATCCAATTCGACCGTTTCGTCGGCGATTTCACGCAGTGCGACGACTGGGTTCTTGTCGTTATCCCGATCAACCGTGAGAGCGGCACCAGCGGAAATATCGCGCGCGCGCTGAGAGGCCAGCATGACCAGATCAAAACGGTTGGGAACCTTGTTGACGCAGTCTTCGACAGTGACGCGAGCCATCCGAGTACTCCACAATTCTGGAAATTTCGCGGTTTTATATTGGTTCGCGGACAGGATGGCAAGCGTTCGTGGGAATTATAAGCGATTTCCCCGCTATTCAGTTCGCGGCGATCCACTCGGTCCCAAAAACGCCTCCTGCATCGGACATGAGCCTTGTTTCCTGGCCGTCGGGCATCCTTTCGATCAAGTCATCGATCGAATACCCGAGCGACGGATGCCGCCAGTCCGGGGCCACGTCGCGCAAAGGAAGTAGGACAAACGCGCGTTCCGCCAATCTCGGGTGAGGAACCCTGATCGAGTGCCCCCTCTCCGTCAAAGAGTCGATTACGGCACTGTCATAGGAGATCAGATCGAGATCCAGGGTCCGCGGTCCGTTGATCTCGTCTCGGCGCCGGCCAAAGCTCAACTCTATTTCAAGGAGACGGTCGACAAGGTCCGTGGCCGAAAAGGCTGTTTCACCCACGACAACGCCGTTCACATACCACGGTTGTTCGGAAACCGGTACAGGGGCGCTTTCATACCACTGGGAGCGCCGCGAGATACGGATCCCGGACCGCGCCATCTGCTCTAGTGCGGCACCGCATGTGGCACGGGGAGAGCCCGTCTTTTGGAAGGGGATATTGGCGCCCAAGCCGATGAGAATCATAATCGTTCCGGTTTAGCCTCTTGTCGGGCGTACCTCGAGCTCCTATCTCTATCGGAAGCGGTTCGATGCATAGCGGTCGTTTGCTTTAATTGTGAGCAGCGCGCGGGCCGCGACCGCCGGAACCTATTTATTTCCGGGGTGCACATTATCGAAAAAGGATTTGAGAATGTCATTTTACCCGCAGGAGCGCACGGCTCTATTCATCGACGGATCGAACCTTTATGCGGCTGCCCAGGCCCTCGGGTTCGATATCGATTACAAACGGCTTCTCGAAGTGTTCAAGACCAAGGGCCAACTAATCCGAGCCTTTTACTACACGGCGTTGATTGAGGACCAGGAGTATTCCCCTATCCGCCCGCTCGTCGACTGGCTCGACTATAACGGTTACACCATGGTCACCAAACCGACTAAAGAATTTACCGATGCCGCCGGCCGTCGCAAGATCAAAGGAAACATGGATATTGAACTGGCCGTTGACGTTATGGAAATGGCCGATTCATTGGACCATATCATCCTGTTTTCAGGTGACGGGGATTTCCGGAGGCTGGTCGACGCCGTGCAGCGTAAGGGCCTGCGCGTAACCGTCGTCAGCACCGTCCGCTCGCAGCCGCCCATGGTGGCCGACGAATTACGTCGACAGTCGGACATTTTCATCGAACTCGACGACATCCGCGACCAGATCGAACGAGAATCCAATCACCGGCAGGATAACGGTCCGAACGAAGATTACCTTCCGCCGGAATATGAAGATCCGCAGGTGGAGATCGCATAGGCACCGCCGTAACCGAGATGACCGGGTTATCCATGGCTATCGGCGTCGGTCCCGACTCCGCCTGTTCGCTTTGCCCGCGCCTTGTCGCGTACCGCGAGGGAAACCGGGGCACGTTCCCTGATTGGCACAACGGCCCGGTAGCGTCGTTTGGTAGCCTCAACTCGGAACTGCTGATCGTTGGATTGGCTCCCGGGTTGCGCGGTGCCAACCGTACGGGCCGGCCGTTCACCGGTGATTTTGCCGGCGATCTCCTATATCCGACCTTGATTTCGTTTGGATTTGCCGCAGGCCAATATCAGTCTGCACCGGATGATGGCCTCGAACTCCTGAACTGCCGCATTACCAACGCCGTTCGTTGCGTTCCCCCGGCCAACAAGCCCATTGGCGCGGAAGTTTCGGCATGTCGCGAGTTCTTGTGTAGTGAAATCGCCGCGATGAAAGGCCTCAAAGTCATACTGGCCCTCGGTGCCGTCGCCCACGGTGCTGTATTGAGCGCGCTCGGTGAGCGGAAAGCCTCCAGAAAATTCGCCCACAATGCTTTCCACGACCTTGCGGACGGCCTCAAACTGGCCGACAGCTATCATTGTTCGCGGTACAACACGAATACGGGACGGTTGACGGTTGACATGTTCCACGATGTCTTCTCACGTGTGCGAGCCGTATTGGACGGTTCTTCATGATTTTGCCCGATGTGAATTCTCGCACTTGGGTGGAGGCTTGTTGTTCGATAGAGTTTTTGTCGGGAAGATCAGGCCATGTCAGCGGAAATCGTCAATCTCCGGCAGTTCAGGAAAGCGAGCCGACGCGTCGAAAAAGAGCGCCAAGCGGCCATAAATCGTGAAAAGTTCGGACGGACGAAGGGCGAAAAACTCGCTCAGTCCAAAGAGCGGGAGCGTGACGAGCGAAACTTGAACGGCACGCAATTGGGCGAAAGCGGATCCGAACGGGACGACGATATCCCGTGAAGGTCCGGTGGTACGGCGGCGTCAACCTTCGGACTGGTCTTCCGGTTCGAGAAGCCGGTGAAGATGTACGATCACGTATTTCGTATTGGCTTCGTCGACATGGGCATGGCTGGCGCCGCGCCAGGCGTCGAGGGCCTTGGCGTAATTGGGGTAGATTCCGACAATATCGAGGTTCTCCGGGTCGACGAAATCCAGGCCCTGCGTGTCTTTGACGGTTCCCCCGAATACCAGGTGTAGCAACGGCGCATCCATGTTTTGAAACTCCTTGAATCAGTGGTCGGCGACCTTTTCCGCATTCGAAACAGACCTGTGAGGGTGCTGTGAACTGGCGGTACGGGTTCATTCCCGTATGATCAGCTTACGGGTTCTTTCACGTATGATCCGCTACTGATTACACCGCCAAGACCGCAGAGGCAAAACGGATGATCGATCTATACACTTGGCCGACCCCGAACGGCCACAAAGTGCACATCATGCTGGAGGAAACCGGGCTTTCCTACCGGGTCATCCCCATCGATATCGGCAAGGGCGACCAGTTTGACCCGGATTTCCTTAAGATCAGCCCCAACAACAAAATGCCGGCGATTGTCGATCCCGACGGACCGGGCGGTGAACCCTACTCACTTTTCGAGTCCGGCGCCATTTTGATCTATTTGGCCGAGAAGACTAGCCGCTTCCTGCCGGAAGACGTCCGTGATCGCTATACGGTCTTTCAATGGTTGATGTTTCAGATGGGTGGCGTCGGCCCAATGTTTGGCCAGACCCACCATTTTCGTCACTACGCACCGGAGAACATCGATTACGCCATTGAGCGCTACACCAACGAATCTGGTCGCCTCTACGGAGTCATCGATCGGCGCTTGAACGAAGCGCGTTATTTGGCCGGGGAAGAATACACCATCGCCGATATCGCCACTTTCCCCTGGGCCCGGGATCCGGCACGCAAGGGGCATGATGTCGAGGCGTTCCCCAATCTCAAGCGGTGGTTGGCGGAAATCGAGGACCGACCGGCCGTTCAGCGCGGGCTCGCGGTCCTGAAAGAGGCGCGGCGGGACTTGGCGAAGGGTATGAGTGAAGAAGAACGGAGTGTGCTTTTCGGCGACGCGCAATACGAACGTCGCTGATCTTCGTTGCGTTATTCGTAGCGCTGACCCTTCCATGGGTCGCCGAGCATGTGGTATCCCCGCGCCTCCCAATAACCAGGCCTGTCGCTGTCGAGGAAAACGATATGCCGGAGCCATTTGGCGCTCTTCCAGAAATACAGGCTCGGGATGACGGCCCGCACCGGACCACCGTGTTCGCGCGCCAACGGCTTGCCCTGCCACGAATGGGCGATGAGCGAGTCGTCCCGGTCGAACCGTTCGATGGGCAGGTTCGTCGTGTAACCGTCATATCCGTGAAAGATCACGAACCGGGCCTCCGGTTTCGGTGATACGACCTCCAGGAAATCGCGGGCCGACAAGCCGGACCAGCGGTTCTCGAGGCGCGACCAGGCGGTGACGCAGTGAATGTCGGAGACGGTTTCGGTCTGCGGCTGCGCCATGAATTGCCGCCAACCCCAGCGGATCGGGTTGTCGACCAGCCCGGCAGCGGTCAATTGCCAATCACGCTCGGCGATCAGCGGACGTTTCCCGAGATCGAGCACCGGAAACTCCGGCGTCGTGCTCTGACCGGGCGGCAAGCCGCCGCTGTTGTTCCGCCAGGGCCGCGAACCCGGTCCGTCCCTGTCTTTCGCCCACTTTTCCTTTTTCGCGATCAGGAGGCCGGCCTCGTCGCCTTCTCCGCGATGCTGGCCGAGGACCGATCCCTCGCGCCCCTTGAACAAGGCTTCGAACCGTTGGTCTTCGTCGCGATCGTCAGGGTTCATGGGGGTGTTCCACCCTCACCTCTCGCGCATCAGCCGCGCTTTTTGCCGGTTCCAGTCGCGGTCCTTGATTGCTTGCCGCTTGTCATGGCGCTGGCGACCTTCGGCCAGGGCCAACAGAACCTTGGCGATACCGCGGGCATTGAAATAAACGGACAATGGCACCACGGTCATGCCCTTGCGCTGGACGGCGCCGGTCAACCGCGCGATTTCGCGCCTGTGCAAGAGCAGTTTCCGCGGCCCCCGCGGATCGTGATTGAAGGCGCCACTCGTGTATTCGGGAATGAAAGCATTCTGCAGATAGAATTCGCCGCCCTTTTCGTCGGCGTAGGCTTCCCCGATGCTCGCTTTACCCTGGCGCAGCGACTTCACCTCCGTGCCTTTGAGGACCAGCCCGGCCTCCAGGGTCTCAACGATGGTATAGTCGTGCCGCGCGCGCCGGTTTTGCGCGACGACGTTATCCGGGCTCTTTTTCTTTTTCTTCTGGGCCACTTATTCGGGGTTCCCGAAGACCCTCAGTTGAGGAGGCCCGCCCCGACCATGGATGCCCGTACCCGTTCCTTGCTGGCAGGTGCAATCTCACAGATCGGCAACCGTGCCTCTGGCGAGCACTTGTCGAGCAGGCTGGCGGCGTATTTGACCGGCCCCGGGCTAGTTTCGCAGAACAGGGCCCCGTGCAGCGGCATCAATCGGTCCTGTAGGGCGAGGCAATTGTCGATGTCACCCTCCCGCCAGGCCCGCTGCATTTCGGAACATTGCCTTGGCGCGACGTTGGCGGTTACCGAAATGCATCCGTCGCCGCCGCCGGCCAGGAACGGCACGGCCGTACCATCTTCGCCGGAAAGCTGGCAGAAACCGGGACCGATGGCGAGGCGGGTGTTCATCGGGCGGGTCAGGTCCTGGGTTGCATCCTTGACGCCGACGATATTCGGCAGCTTGGCTAGGCGGGCCATGGTTTCGACCGTCATGTCGACGATGCTGCGGCCCGGGATATTGTAAATGATGATCGGGATGTCGGCGCTGTCGTGAACGGCCTTGTAGTGCTGGTAGAGCCCCTCCTGGGTCGGCTTGTTGTAATACGGAGTGACGACCAGCGCCGCATCGGCGCCGGCTTCCTTGGCGTGTTTAGTCAAGCGGACCGCCTCGTCCGTAGAGTTCGATCCGGTTCCGGCTATGACCGGCACGCGCCCAGCGGCGACCTCGATGCACATGTCCGTTACGCGCATATGCTCGTCGTGGGTGAGCGTCGGCGATTCGCCGGTTGTGCCACAGGGAACGAGACCATCCGTGCCTTCGGAAATCTGCCAATCGACGAAGGATTTGAAGCTATTCTCATCGACCTCTCCGTTCTTGAACGGTGTAATCAGGGCGACGATGGAGCCTTGGAACATGGCTTCCTCCTTTGTCTACGGCTAAAAAATGAAAGCGGCGCAACATACTCCCAAGCGGCATTAACGGCAAGTTCATGCAACGGTTTTAAAATCACTTCCCGACCGAGACCAATCGGTTGGCCTTGATCGAGCCGAAGATTGGGACGTAATCTAGAGCGCATTTGAGGAACGTTGAATCAAAATTAACGGTTTTCTGATTCCCTGAC
>Ga0066187_1000249_pt1 | contig 20322 bp, 16 predicted proteins | sample WorMetexBAHAMAS1_FD_58706 | JGI IMG/M metagenome (GOLD analysis project Ga0066187, IMG submission 58706) | Marine gutless worms symbiont microbial communities from Max Planck institute for Marine Microbiology, Germany - Inanidrilus exumae... | ecosystem: Host-associated > Annelida > Digestive...
TTGGTCGGCAAGACCTTATTGGCAGGGATAAGGCAATCCGCGAAGCGGTTCAGTTCCACATCCTTCAACCGATTGACGGTCTCTCTTGAAATGCCTCCATATCCGATGATGTCCCGATATGGAAACTGCTTCTTGAAAAGGGAGATGATCACGCGCCGAAAGTCGGAGTGCTCCACGATGGCCGTGCTGATCTTGTCGAAAATAGTCTGCTCATCCCGGATGGAGAGCATGGACGTTGCGGCACGGCTAAACTGCTCCATCTGATTGGAAAGGTTTTGCAGTTTTTTCTCGTTTTGCTTCAGTGCCTGTTCAGCTTGTTTCCGCTGCAAAGCCGTGGCGATGTGCTGGGACACGAAAGTGAGGAGTTCCTTGTCTTTCTCGGTGTAATGGACCTTCTCGCTGTAGCTCTGCACTGTTAGGACGCCGAAGGTTTCCCGATCCCTTTTCAGCGGCACCCCGAGCCAGTAAACAGGCGGTTCGTTTAAGACTTCGATCCGGCCTTTTTGAACCAGTTGGTTGAAAAAGGTTCTGGAGGTCAGCAGGGATTCACCGGTGGACAGCACATATTCCGTGAGTCCTTTTTTCAGTTTTCTGGGCTTCGGCGGCTTGTCGTAAGCGTCCACAAAATAGGGGAAACTGATGGCGCCTGAGGCCTCGTCGTAAAGCGAGATATAAAAATTGCTGGCATCCATAAGTTCGCCTACGATGGTGTGGAGGTTGGCATACAACTCCTGCATATCTGCGGCGGTGCTGGCAGCATCTGCGATCCTGAATAATGCGGATTGGACCTTTTCCGCTTGCTGGCGCTCGGCGATTTCAGTCTGAAGCGCGAGGTTGGTCTGGGCCAGGTCGTTGGTTCGTTCCTCCACCCTGCGTTCGAGATCGTCGTAGGCTTTCTTCAGCGCCTCTTCCGCCTGTTTCCGCTGGAGGGCGGTGGCGATATGCTGGGACACGAAAATGAGGAGGTCCTTGTCTTTCTCGGTATACCTCACATCTTTGGTGTAGCTTTGGACCGCGAGCATGCCCAGAATGCGATCCCCTGTTTTGAGAGGGATCCCCAACCAGTGGATATCCTCGGTGGTTTTACCTCGGATGATGATTTCCCCCTGTTCCGCCAGCGCCATCACTTCGGGTAGGCCGAGGAGCATGGGTTGGCCCGTGCGGATCACATAGGCAGTCATCCCCCCCTTTTCGAGCTTCTGAGGAGGACGTTTTGGGGAGTCGTGATCGTCCACGAAGTACTCGGAATTGATCATTTCGGTGGTTTCGTCATACATGGCGATGTAGAAGTTCTTCGCATACATGAACTCGCCGATGATTTGGTGGAGTGTGGAGTAGAGTTCCTTCATGCTGTCAGCGGAATTGGCGGCATCCGCGATGCGGTAGAGCGCAGCTTGGATTTTTTCCGTCTGCCGATGTTTAATTTCAAGTTTTTCCAGTTGGGCAATATACCGGCGCATTTCCGGTATGTCTTCCCCGGCTGGGGGTGGGATATGAGCGTTTCTTTTCATGGGGATCTGCCTTTACGGATGGCTTCAACGCAACAGCAAGGAATCAACGAGTCGGCGAAATGATCTATAACACTCTACAGAATCTATTCATGGGATGTCAAACATTCAATTGGGCTTTGGAATTCAATCTTTAACCTTTTAGAATCATTGACAGATACAACACTCCATGACATAACACGCAAATGTACAAAAGGGCGGACGCGACGCCTTTTGCTTTGGTTTCATCGACAATCGGGCTTGGTCTGAAGCGACACGGCCGAGGTACCCGTTAGGAGGGTTCACTGGTGGGAAAGAAAAAAGGCGGATATCCGGTTTGTGCCAAATGCCGACCGGAGGACGGGAAAAAGCGGTGTATGGATGGAAAAGGGCAGGGAACCCTGGATTGCCCAACCCTCACACGAAAGGATGTGCTGGATACTGCCAACGGGGCCTATGAGGATCCGGACATTCTCGAGTTTGCATACCAGGCGTCCCTCCAGGAGGCGGCCTGCTATGCAAACCGTCATGAGCAACCTTACGTCATGCAGCCCACCAAAACCCGAGTGGTGGAAGTCTGCGAGTTTGCCAAACGCATGCAGTACCGAAAGCTGGGATTGGCCTTTTGCATCGGGCTGGCCCGGGAGGCCGGTACCGTGACGGATATCCTGGAAGGCCATGGGTTCCAAGTGGTATCCACCGCCTGCAAAGCGGGCAGAACTCCGAAAAGTCGCATCGGAGTTGGAGACGAGGACCAAATTTACCGGGGCATGGAGGAGGCGATGTGCAACCCGGTATATCAGGCCGAACTGATGAACAGGGAGAGAACGCAGTTCAATATTCTGCTGGGCCTTTGTGTGGGACACGATTCCCTTTTCTTCAAGTATGCAAAGGCACCGGTGACGGTTTTGGCGGTGAAAGACCGGGTGACCGGGCACAATCCACTGGCGGCAATCTACCTGTCCGAATCCTATTACCGAAAAATAAAAGCGCGCTGAATGAATGCCATAAACCGATCCTCCCGGCTGGACACCACGGCATCTTCGGCGGCCGGATTTCCTTGGTTCCTCGCCCTGTTCAACCCCATGGACCGGATGGCGGACGCATTTGGATCGCCTGTTAAGGGGTTCAAGGAAATGATTGCAGAAATGATAAACGCCTAAAGGAGTACAAAGCGCCATTTGTCGGCGAGTGGACGTTTTTTCGCATAAGGGTCAGGGAACATCCGGCGACCCGCTTTCAATCCATTTTCTGGCCGATGTCAATTCCCGAAAAATCTGTACCGAGTGGGGCAATTGATTCACGGTCCCATGGATTTCGAACATTCTCGCCAGCCCGAAAAAGAAATCGTCATCCACCACGATGGCAGTTTTTCCGGCGGGCCGTTTACTGCCATTGTAACGGGGCGGCATGCTGGCGATACGCTGCACCTCTTCGGATGTGAGGGGAATTTCGGTAGCGTCGGTGAGGTCCCACAGCACATTGAGGGTCGGTTTTCCTCCGTAGAAATGTTTCATGGCTTCGGTGATCTCGTCAAAAGAGATGGTTCCCGTTCCCTTGAACACCGTCAGAGTATGATCCGGTTCTATGCTGGATGTGATGGACATGGTTTCTTCGGCCTCCACCGGATGAATCCGTCTTCATAATACAGGCGCATCATATATCCATTTCCCGGCCCAGTAAATACTCTTTTTTTTACTCCATGCATGTATGGCAACTACGTATTTTTACGATGGGATAATTATCTTATCCATCAGATAGTTAAGAATGCAATTACCGAAATCATATACGTATAATTTTCAAAAAAATCAGCATTTACAAATCGGTGGGATTGTGTTTTGGAAATCTGTATTGATCTGTGTCCCCTCTGATCGTTAAAATCTACCAAGTGTGATTAAATCGTGAATGAAATAAACTACAAAGGCCATCGCATCTTTGCAGATCCCTATCCCCAGGAGGACGATTCCTGGCAGATCAATTTCTATATCTACATTGGGTCCGGACCTTCCGAGCATTGCTGGCCCTATCTGCTCCCTGTCAAATGTCGCAGTCAGGAAGACGCAGTTGCCTATTGTCACAAGGCAGCCCGCGACATCATCGATAACATCACCCGGGGATAAGTCGTCCCATCCATTTTTTCGGTTCACGGTTCAAAAGGCACTGACCAGTTCCGCCCAACCGATCAGCAGGAAAACCATGAACCACAGCATCCGCCTGATCGCCTGGCCCATATCGGAATGCATGTGACCCCCATTTACCGGTTGTGAAGGATTCGGGTTGATCCAGCCGCCCGTCTTCTTCGTGTCTATCTTAAGGTTCCTATACCTTTCATTGACATTTTCAGACAAAACTTAAGGGATAGGTTTGCTATGGTTCAAACCGGTGTAATGGTTGATAATCGGAATATCCATTCCTATATTGGAATGTATGCGAGACACCCGTTTGAATGGCATTCGGATGCGGCTTTTAACCATTACATGAACCGTTCGAGGTCTCATGATGAGGACAACTTCCAATATCTCTACCGCCATGCCATTGGGCCGAGGCACGCGTCAGTTTCTCGGGGGGGGTATTCTGTTTGCCCTGATGCTGATCATCACTTGCGCCTGCACGATCCCCTTTCTTTTCGAGTCATCAACCCTGTTTTACAAATTCGGCATCGACAAGATAATGCTGCGCAGTGGAAAAATAGCCGGAATCGTTGCCGTGGTGCTCATGGTGTTTCAAGTGGTGCTCGCATCACGATTCAAAATACTGGATCGAGTCTTCTCCATCAACCGGACCTACGCCTTTCATAGGGGGTGTGGCATCCTCCTCCTTTTGCTTGTGTCCTTTCACCCCATTTTTATCCTGGCAGCGGAAGACTTTGCCCTGTACCCGCTTGAGAGACGGTATTGGCCGGAGTTCCTGGGTATCGCCCTCTGGGCCGGGTTCCTCTGCCTGGTTTTGGTTTCCCTCTTTCGCAGAAGACTCGGCATCGCCTATGAGCGCTGGATGACACTTCATCGCATGGGGACGCCGGTATTGCTGGTTGCCGTTTTTATCCATGTCCTTTTTGTGAGCGAAACGTTTGAGCACGGCCTACCCCGAGCACTCCTGCTTTCTATCGCTGCCATCACAGTTTTGTTGCTGGTAAGGATCTGGTGGCGCCGGCATATGCTGACCCAAAGAAACCGGTTTTTCATTTCGGGAATCCGCAATGCGGGAAAGGACGCATTTGCCATTGACATAGAGGACCGGGGCAGATCGGAATTTACCTACTTGCCCGGTCAGTTTGTCTTTGTGACGCCCATTACCGACGGGCTTGCCGCCGAGGCGCATCCCTTCACCCTTTCCTCGAGCCCCACCCGGCCCGAGGGGCTGCAGATCACCGTTCGTCGTGCCGGGGACTGGACCGCCCGTATTTCAAAACTCGCGCCCGGCGACGCGGTGATACTGGACGGTCCCTACGGCCTTTTTTCCCATTTATTGATATCCCAAACGACGCCCATGTTGATGATTGCCGGCGGTATCGGCATCACCCCCATGCTGAGCATGCTACGGTATATGGCGGACCATGGGGAGAAAAGAGAGATCCTGCTGATCTGGAGTAACCGGACAAAAGCGGACGCGGTGTTTCAAAAGGAGTTTGGCGAACTGAAATTACACCTTTCCGGCCTTCGGGTGATTCCAGTATTTACACGGGATTCAGCGGATAAGCCGACACATGGGCGGCTGGATCGGGCGGGGCTGGAGACGTTATTGGAGGGCTGGACCCGGCATTCGGCGGTGTTCATCTGCGGCCCTCCGGCCATGCTGGAGACGATGGAAGGGGCGGTCAAAACAATGGGGTTTTCTCCCTCCAGGATTTTCACCGAGCAATTCCAGGTTTAATATCTGGTATTTACATTTGTTTAATAGCGGTTAGCTTAATTCAATGATAGACTGAAGGAAAACCATAACCTCCGAGACGGGAGTGCATCATGAAAAAAATACTATTTCTTTTGCTGATCCTGGTGGGTGCCGGATCATCCGGTGCAGCGGCCAATGAATGGAAACTGGATCTGTCCCATTCCAATGTATTGTTCGACGTCCGGCATATCTACTCTTCGGTTGGGGGACGATTCCCCGACTTTACCGGGAAGGTGTTTTTCGATCCGGCGCAGCCGGAGAAAAGCAGTTGCGAATTTGTGGTCAAAGTGGACAGCATCGATACCGCCAACGGAAAACGGGACAACCACCTGCGGGCCGACGATTTTTTTGCGGCGAAGTCCCATCCGAAGATGACATTCAAATCCAAAACAGTGAAACCCCTATCGGGAAACACCTACCTTTTGACTGGGGACATGACCATCCGGGATGTCACAAAAGAGGTGGAAATGGAATTTACCTATCTGGGGCAGAAGGAGCACCCTTTCAAAAAAGGCCAGATAGTGGCGGGTTTCGAAACCCGTCTGACCATCGACCGGCTGGACTATAATGTCGGAAACGGCAAGTTTTACAAGATGGGGGTCGTGGGAAAAGAGGTCAATATTTTCGTCTCGCTGGAGATGACCCGGAAAAAATAGAACCAGAACAGAGGTGAGGGAATTTTTTACGAAGAGATGTGCCGGGAGCTTGATGCAGAACAGAAGCGTTCGCAAAAACGACCGGCATGCCCATCGGTCTGTCGAGAAAATCTTGCGAACGCTCAATGCGCAGGGATTCGGTGCAGATCACGTAAAATATCGCTCGATCAGGCTCAAAACCTGAATCGAGAGACGAGTTGGTCGAGCTGGTCCGCCAGTTGGGTGAGGCCGTCCGCTTTTCGATTGACCCTGTCGCTCTCCTGTAGCATGGCAACGGCGGCCGTGTTCACTTCCCCGATATCTTTTGAGATATGATCGGCAAACGAGGCGCTATCCGTGATGCTGTCGGTGACGTTTTGAATGCCCTGGGAGGCATGGGAGACATTTTCAGAGGAATCCCTTGTGGTGGCGGACTGCTCTTCCACCGACGAGGCGATGCTGGCCACGAAATCCCCTGCTTTTCCAATCACGCCGTGGAGTTGCTGCACATTTCCCACCAGATCCGAGGAGCGGGTCTGAATCCATCTCAACTTTTCATCGGCCCGGTTGGTGGCGTCCGCGGTTTGCTTTGCCAGTTCCTTGATTTCTTGGGCCACAACGGCAAAACCTTTGCCGGCCTCACCGGCGCGTGCCGCCTCGATGGTGGCGTTGAGGGCCAGCAGGTTGACCTGCTCCGAGATGTCGCGGATGCCGTTGGTAACATCGTCGATTTCCATGGCCGCCTTTCCCAGTTCGTCCACGGCCGGTACGATGGCATCAAATTCCGACACAGCCTTTTCGGTGATCCCCCGGGTTTTCTCCGCGTTCCTGGCGATTTCGTTCACAGCGGCGCTCATTTCCTCGGTTGAGGCTGCCATGAGGGTGACGTTATCGGAGGTTTCCGCCGCATTGTCGGAAACGGTCTTCATTTGACGGGTCATCTGTTGGGATGCCGTTGCAGCGGTTTCCGACTTGCCCGAAGCGATCACCGCACTTTCGCTCAACTGGTTGGAAGACGCTAGGACCTCGTGGGAGGATGAGGTCAGGGTGTGGACACCGTCGGTGACCTCCCGCAGCATGCCGCCGAGATCCGTGACCATCCGGTTGAAAGACTCGCCGAGAAGACCGATCTCGTCCCGTTGCCGGATCTCCATATGCTGCGTGAAGTCTCCTTCCGCCATGTTTTTGGCAAAATCCACCGCCTGGTGAACCGGGCGGACAATGATGCCCGAAATCAAGATGGAGAGCAAGATGGCGAGGAGGACGCCGATGCCGGTGGCACCCATTAGGATGAAATTGGCCTTTGCTGCGGCCTCCGCCGCCTGGGTTTCAGCCGTTTGGATGGCGTTTTTGGCTTCCTTCTCGATACCCTCGATAAGGCCGTATAGCTTCTTCCCCAGTTCGTCCACCTCCTCGTCGAGGCGGTCGAGCAGGTCATAGTCGTACATCTCAGCGGACACTTTTTTGACCATCAGATCGTGCACCTGCTTGATTCTGGGCTCAAACTCCTTGCCGTAAAACGTCTCCACATTTTCCACCCTCTCGACAAGACGGGGATTGTCTGTTGCCTCTATTTTGAATTCCGCCGTTTCGGCACCTCCCACAATGGCTCGGGTGAAAAAGTGTATCCGGTTGAAATTGGTTTCATGGCGTTTCAAGTTGAAGGCCAGTTCATCGGTATCGAGGCTTTGAAACAGGGACATCATCGCCTGGGAATCCTTACCCACCGCGATTTTGATCTCTTTTGCCGCTTCGACCAGGGGGGCCGTCTTTCTGATAATCTCCATCTTGGTCGATATATGGCGGATCCCGCCATAACCGACGATGCCAACCACCACCAGAATCGCTGTGATGGCCATAAAACCGAGCATCTGCTTCATTCCCAGCCGCAGGTTTTTAAAAGCCCCGGCTATTTCCCATTTTCTGACCGACATGTGGCCTCCTGTTTGACCGATGTTCTCTCATAAACAGCGGTATCCGATTGCCGGAAACCGTTGGCAAGTACTAACTTGGGTCTAACATTTCATCGGCAACTGCCGGGAAAACTTTAGTGCCAAAATTGACACAGACGATTTTCGCCACTAGCTTTAGAGATAGCCTGCGTGCAGATACCACGATTCGCGCAAATCAACGGGCTTATTTGCTCCGCATGCGGGTCCAAGGATCCTGGCCATCGCATCTGGGATGCCTCGGCGCCTTTCTGTTTGCATGCTATTGTCGGTATTGTGATAAAGTAAAAATAGTATATATGTACAAGGAGATATGGCCATGAAGCAAAAAGATAAAAAGAAAAAAAGCAGCAAGAAGGCTAAAGAGTCTCGCTGTTTTTATGTGGTCGACGCCTGCGGTTGTGTCGTCGGCACCTATCATTGTGACAGTTCGGACATGTCGAGCTGTAAATTTGAGAGCTGCTGCTGATCTGACACCGATCGGTTTTAAGTAAATTAAAAGGCCGGAATATTTTTCCGGCCTTTTCTATTCAGCCGCCTCCCACATGGCCAAAGTCCAGCCTTTCTGTTCCTGATCGAATTCAAGGCGGCTGACCGTGAGCCGGATGCCGCCCGAAGAGAATATCAGGTTCAGGACCACCCGACCCAAAAGGGGTTTTTCCGTGATGCGGGTCATCGCTTCGACTACCTTATCCCGTTCTTCGGGGGGAAAAACCGAATGAACCGGGCGATTGAGAATATGGGCCTCGGATATTTTTAAAAGTCCCAAGGCAGTGGGATTGGCATCCAGGACCCGTCCGTCTCCATCCACCACCATCAATCCGATTCCGATGCTTTCGATAACCGCCTTTTTGAAGTGAAGGGTTTCGATCAGGGCCATGGATTCGCGCCGGGGATAGAGGTTGCCGAGATCAAAAATACGCTGGTCCTCCCCCGATGGCGTCGGTTGGGCTTCCAGCCTGTCCATGAAATCGGCCAGAAGGTCCTTCATCCGGTTCAAGGGACCTTTGGCGATGCAGTAGTCAGCACCCAGTTTGTCCAGGTCGTCCAGTTGCTCCAGAATCAATCCCGAAACGGCAATGACAGGAAAAGGGCGCGTGGGGAATTTTTTTCGGATACAGCGGATCAACTGCCACCCGTCGATCTTTGGCATCACCATGTCCACGAACATCAAGTCAAGGGGGTGTTCCGAAAGGGCGCTGAGTCCCTCTTTACCGTTATATGCCTTGATGACGTCGTATCCCCTTTTCGCCAATATTCCGGTCATGAACTCGACGAAAAAGTAATCCCTGTCAACGACCAGTGCTTTTTTTGCCATGTTTTCACCCTGCGGTCTCTATCGCATCAATCGATACAGACCCTTCTGATTTCTATCACATCGGTAAATCCCTGAAATGCTTTCTGGATACCGTCCTGTTTCAGTGTCGACATCCCGTCCGAAAATGCCTGGGCGAACAGCTCGTCGGTTGAAGCCTCCGCCTTGATGAGCGCTTTGGTCGCCTTGGTTCCCTCCATTAGTTCGTGTATGCCCATTCTCCCCTTGTATCCCGAGCCGGAGCATTGATCACATCCGGCTCCGCGGTGGAGGGTCATCTGGGGATCGTAGGCAATCCCAGTTTTTTTAAACTGCTCCGGATCGTAATCGCTGACAATATCGTTGAATTCCGATTCGGTGGGGTGATATCCTTCGCTGCACGCCTTGCAGACCCTTCGTACGAGCCGCTGCGCCAGGACGGCGAGAAACGCATCGGAAAAATTGAGCGGGTTCAATCCCATGTCCAGCAATCGGGTGATCGTTTCCGGCGCACTGTTGGTGTGCAGGGTCGAAAAGACCAGATGGCCGGTTAATGACGCCTCAACGCCGATGGATGCGGTTTCCTTGTCCCGCATCTCCCCGATCATGATCACATCGGGATCCAGACGTAAAAATCCGCGCATAATCCGGGCAAAATCGAGGCCGATGATCGGCTTGGCCTCCACCTGCCGCAAACCGGGCTGGGTGATCTCCACCGGGTCCTCGGCGGTCCAGATCTTGATCTCCGGCTTGTTGATGTGGCCCAGGGCCGAGTGAAGGGTGGTGGTTTTTCCCGATCCGGTGGGCCCCACCACCAGGATCAATCCGTAGGGCTGAACGATGACCTTTTTCAGGATGGTAAGGTTCCGCTCGTTGAGGCCCATATCCGACAGCTTCATCGCCCCGGCTTTGGCCAGAATTCTCAAGACGGCGTCTTCGTGCCCCCCTGCAGTGGGCATGGTGGAAAGTCGGAGTTCAAAGGGAGGGATCCCTTTCCGTTTGATTTTGATCTTCCCATCCTGGGGGAGACGCCGTTCGGCGATATCCAGGTTGGCAATAATTTTGAGCCTGGACAGAATACCGGGTGCCATGATGTTGGGCACCTGCAGGTACTCCTGGCACACCCCGTCCATCCGAAATCGAATGGAAGTGGTCTTGTGGACGGGGGAGGGCTCAATGTGAATATCCGATACATTTTTCCTGAATGCCGTAATAAGCACCTGGTCCACGAATTTAACCACCTGGCTGGAGGATTCGTCGATGGACTCCACATCCTCTTCAACCTCCTCCTCCTCCTCGAATTCCACATCGGGAATGATGTCCTCCAGGCTGTCCATGGAGGTATCGATGGTCTCCTCGGCTTTGGAAGAGAAAAACAGCTTGATATATTTAATGATGTCTTCCCTGATCCCGATGCAAAAATTGATTTTGCCGGTGGCCATCAATGCCTTGATGTGGTCCGTTTTCCTCAGGTCCTTGGGATCGTCCACCAGGACTTCCACACCCTCTTTGCTCCAGCTCAACGGGACCCAGGTGTAATGGATCAGAAATGCCTTTTTGAGCCGGTTGATCAATTCCACCGGGATGGGGATTTCGGAATCGTAGCCTCTGAATGGACATTGGTAGTAAAGGGACAGGGACTTGCCGACCTCCTCCTTCTTGATTTTAAAATGGTCGATGAGCGCTTTTTCAACGCTGGTTTTTCCCTTTTTTGAGATGGCGAGCGCTTTTTGGAGCTGATCGGAAGTGACGATCCCCTCACCGAGCAGGTAGCTGAATTTGGATTCTGACGGCTTGTCGGAAAGAAGCGCGGTTGCTTTTTCTTTGATCTTCTGGTTTTGGGGGTCCAGTTTGGAAGCCGCTTTATAGAGGGCAGCAGCATCATTCTCCGCTTTTCTTAGTTCCAGCTCCAGCCCGAGCCGATACTGGATTTCGGCATTATCGACGGCGCCGAGACCGTATTTTTTAATCATCCCCCTTGCCCGGCCGATCACTTCCCTGGGGGATTTCGTATCCAGCAGGCATTCCAGGGATTTCATGATGAGATCCAGGTGGTCGTAATCAAATTTATCCCGGTCGAAGGTCAGCACCTTTTCGTATTCGGCGGCCGCCTCCTCCAGCATCCCGAGCTCCCGGAAGGCGGAGGCGCTGTCCAGATGCTCCACCACACCTCCCTGTGAAGACACGGTCTGCTTGATCATCAGGATCTCTTTGGAGCTGAGAGTGGGGGCGGACTGTTCCTCTCTTTGGTGGATCTCCTCCCTGAGACGATGCGTCTTGTCGCTGATGAGTTCGTCGTCATCCGCAGCGGATTCCACACCAGAATCGATGAGTGCTTCGTAAACTGAAAGCGCCTCGTTGAGCATCCCCATGGAGTGGTACATTTTAGCTTCTTTGATTTTTCCTTGGACATCCATTGCTTCGTTTCGGCCTTGTCAGGTGTCGGGTTGCGGTCTTCCGGACATATGGATCAACGGTTCGATTTCCTACCTGGGGAACCAATGGTTTTATCGGCTGAACAGAGATAGACTTGAGCTTTTTTAATGTTTCGGATTATGTTAATGAGGCTATCTAAACCGCCGATTAGGGTTCGCGCAAAAATAAGTTTGCAGAATTAGGAGTTCAGGCGCCGGATGGCAAGACGCGAAAACCTAAGGCATATCGGGATATTTCGGGTTTTCGCAACACCGCCGAGCGGGATGGATGGGCGCCTAAAACGTGAAGTTGGTGTTGCGTGAGTCCATAGACCATGAATATTTGGGACAGGAGGATTCCGGGATGACGAGCAATGCGTGGATCAATGATAATATTAATATTATTGAATCGTTACGTAAAATTCCAGCGTTAGGGTCCCTGACGGAACCCGACCTTCATGAAGTGTTGAAGCTCAGTGAAATACGGGATTACAGGCCCGGAGAGACCATTTTGGAAGAGGGGAGCTATGACGGCTGGATCTATTATCTCATTGCCGGCAAAATCAAGATCGCTAAACGGTCCAAAGTACTCATGACGTTGCAGCGCGTGGGGGATGTGTTCGGTGAAATGGGGTTTCTGGAGGGCAAGGCCAGCTCTGCCTCCGTCACCGCCCTGGACACGGTCCAGTGCCTTGCCATCAACGTCTCGGATGTGGACCGGTTTCCGGACAGAGGGCGTTTTGCGGTTCGATATCTGATTTACAAGGAATTTGCCGAAGTGTTGGCAAGTCGTCTGAGATCCACCACCGAGGAGATGCTCGATCTTAAAAAGCGTCTTGAAAAGGCGGAGGGAAAACAAGCTTCATAATAAGGTTTGGATCGTCATGGCCCTAAAAGGAAAAATTGAAACCGTTTCGCTTGCCGGCGTATTGCAGCTGTTGTGCAATGAAAAAAAAACCGGGATATTGAGGGTATCCAGCGATGGAATCGAGTACCAAATCTATTTCCTCGAGGGAAATATCCTGTATGCCATCCAATCATTCAAGGCAGCGCGCCTGGGCCGGCTTCTTATCGAAGATGGAATCATATCAAAACCGGTGATCGACAAATGTCTCAAAAAGGCATCTGCTTGGAAGCAATCCATCGGAAAGGTGCTGGTGGATGAGGGATATATCTCATTTGAGGTTCTGGAAAAGTACATCTATAAGCAGATTTTGGAAATTTTCTGCCACGCGTTTCAATGGGAATCGGGAGAGTTCAGCTATATTGACCAGGAATACAACCTGAGGTGGCTCGTGGTGGTCCGGCTCAACACCCTTCGACTGGTGGTGGAAGCATCCAAGTTCAGCGATGAAAATAAAAAGTAGCAAAAATCATTGGAGGTGATGACAGTTGGCGGAGATTAAAAGCACGCTAGATCTGGTATTGGAAAAAACCAGCCATCTGACCATGAGCAGTAAGGAGAAGGCACAGCAAAGGGATGCGGAATTACAGCGCAAGCTTCGCGGATTCCTCCAGAAATATGAGGACGGCCTCATGACACGCGATCAGGTGGAAAAGGCCTGGAATGAACTGGACGGCGCCGGTTCCCTTGAAAGGCATCCCATGTGGATCCTGGAGATCGCTTCCCGGCTTGACCTGGATGGGGACACCGGCCCCTTGTTGGATCTCCTTGAAAACGGATGTGGGGTATCCGTTGGTGAAGTGGAGGCCGTGGTTACCGATTATCGCTCCGCTTTAAGGGCCAAAGGGGTCGAGAAGACCCGGGAGATGACAGCCGATCTGGCCGCTGCCGGCATCCGGGGCGATGCCGTGATTCCCAACGTATCGGGGGATCCCGATTTTAATGAGAACATAAAGGCGCTTAAATCAGAGCATGAAAAACGCCTGCACAGGATATTTCGCCAGTTCACCGATGGATAACGATCCCGTCGGGGATGAAAAAAGGCTATACATACGCAAACCAGAAACTTTCCACGTTGTCGAAATTGCGCCTGACGGCATCCGCCCCTGAAACTGCCTCACCGTGACCGGACAGCAGTAAATGGGCATCCAGTTTCGAAACCCGTTTGATGCTTTCCTTGATCAGCCTGCCGTCTCCTCCCGGCAGGTCGGTACGTCCGATCCCCTCCCGGAACACGAGGTCGCCGGTAAACAGGGCATGATTTTCCGGGTAGTAGATGCAGATCGATCCCGGGGAGTGGCCCGGCGTGTGGAACATTTCGAATTGAAGGTCTCCCACCGACAGTTGCCCCTCCTGGATCAGGATTTCCGGAGTATAGGCTGAAAGGGGAGTGCCGAGCTGTGTCTTGATATGTTGCTCCATCGATTTTAACCATTCCCATTCTGCCTGGCCCATGGCAAAGCGGGCCGGGGTGTCCTTGAAAAGGCGAACCGCCTCGATATGATCCGGGTGGGCGTGGGTGCAGATCACAAGTCCGATATCTTCCATCGACAGCCCCAGTTCGTCGAGTCCGGACCGCACGTGGTCGAACAGGTCGATGTGGCCGGGGTCGATGAGGATGCGCGTCGGGCCGTCGATGAGGTAGGTGTTGCAGTTGTTTTGCGTCATGGATTCCCAGAAAAAACCGTGAATATTTTTGCTCACTCGCATGATGGCGCTCCTTCTGATAATTTTCGGTACGGTTTCCGGTGCATGTCACGACTAAGATAGTCAGTAATGGCCGGCAATCAAGGGGATGATTCCAATGCAACGCATACCATTTCGGCGCCGACTGCAATTCGGCATAAGATCATCCAGCTTGAACGGCTCAGATGACCCAAAAGTTGTATTGGGGCCAATCGGAAAGGAGGTAAAGCATGGCATCCTTGCAAATCGGAAGTCTTGTATCCGGTGGTGTCATTACCAACTACTTCTGTACTTCCCGATGCCGACACTGTCTCTATCGAAGCGGTCCAGATAGGCAAAAAGACTACCTGGATCCCGATACCGCCCGTCGGATCTTTCGAAAGGTCCGTGAAATGGGGTGCCGGTCGGTTCACATCGGGGGCGGAGAACCTTTGCTAAAGCTGGAGAAGCTTGAAGAAGTGCTCGATTCGGCTGCCGCAGAGGGCGTATGGGTGGAATATGTGGAAACCAACGCCTCTTGGTTTGCAGATCCCGATTCCGCCGTCAGCACCCTGATTCGTCTCAAGGAAAAAGGCGTCCGCACCCTTTTGGTCTCCATCAGCCCGTTCCACAACGCCTATGTCCCTTTCTATAAAACCAAAGGGGTGCTGGCGGCCTGCAACGCGGCGGGTATTCAACCCTTTCCCTGGACTGCCGATTTCATTCACGACCTATCCGGCATGGATGAGGACAAACGGCATCTTTTTTCGGAGTATGAACAGCAATACGGGGATGTATATTATCGAAGGATACTTAAGCGGTACTGGATTCACATGGGGGGCAGGGCACTTGATTTTTTTCAGGATCGACTACCGGGTAAACCGGCTCAACAACTCATCGATGATACCCCCGGCAATTGCCAGGCGGACCTTTCGGGTACCTCCCATTTTCACATCGACCTATATGGCAATTATATCCCCGGCCTCTGCTCCGGCCTTGCCATCCAGATGGAGGATCTCGGCTCTCCCCTGTCCCCCCGTCGATATCCGGTGATCACCACCCTTGCCGGTTCCGGAATTCGGGGCCTTTGGGAATATGCTGTCGACAAAAGTGGATTCAAACCGGCCCGATCCCAATATTTGAACAAATGCGACCTTTGTACGGAGATTCGCGGTTTTCTCGCCGTTGACGGGTATGACAACGAACGGGAACTGGCCCCGATGGAGTTTTACACCATCGACAATCGTTAGTGCCCCAGTGGATTTTTATTCTGTCTTGGAGGCTTGACGGAGGAAACTGACGGAGTGGGAGGGCGTGTAGGTGATGGTGACGATGCCCGGTTCTGCAACATCCAGAAAAAGGTCGGTTTTTTTAGCGGTTTGCTGTGTTTGCCGGAAGTGGGTTCTGTTAAACAGCGATGGTCTTATGGTAATGGGTCCCCCATCCGTTTTCAAGCCGGTAACCAACCGCGTCCTACCCCGGGGCAACCGTATGGCGATTTCGATACGGGTATGGTCCTTGCTCAGGACGAATTCAACTTTTTTCCGACCTTTCCCTTTGAAGCCGATGCGGCAAAACACCTTTTCGCCGTCGGGAAGCAGAAATTGGCATCGGGAGTTCATACAGCCTGGGAGAGACGAAAGGGTGATCATCTGGAGGGGAAAGCGGGGAATAAATCGAAACCGTTTCCGGATCTCACCATCGCCACCATTGACATATGAAACAAGGCGGGGAAATGCAAAGCTGATCGTTTCCTCATTCCCGTTTCCCCCACCAGTACGTACCGCCTCTATCCGGTCCGGCAAAACGGTCCGGATCGTCCAGACGCGGCGTTCCGACTCGATCACAAGATCCCCAGGTGCCAAACGCCTCAGGCAGCCTTCGGAAATTTGTCGCGAGAGGTTCCCGATCGACTGTTTTTCACCTTTTACCACGGTGGTCCGACCGGTCCAGGTTTTGATGAATCCGTAGGAGCGGTTCTTTACCATGATCCGGTCGATGCGGATCAGATCGCCTTTATCGTCGATAAAAATGTCCCCTTCGGTCAGCATCCGATTGCGTGGAGGAGATGGTTTGAGAGAATGGGGTTCAGCTTTCGGCTGTTTAACCTTGGGAGGTGGGGGGAGGGGGCTTTTCACCGCCGTACGGAGGGTTTCGGCCAGCATGCCGAGCCGGTCCGTCCCGGATGCATAGTCCGGGTAGCTCCGGTTGACCATTGACTCGATCTCACTTCTCAAAGCTGCCAGGGTGATCAGTACGCTGAACTGCCCTGGGGAAAATGATTTATTTTGTCCCTTGATGAGATACAGTTGAACAATCTTGTCGGTAATTCCTGCAAGAAAAAGATCGTCGTTCTGTCCGGGAGGGACCAGGACCCGAAACAGGAGGCATACCGTCTCGACTGAGGCCGGATCCGTCGTCCTGACCAACGCGGTCGCACTTTCCATGACCTGCACCATCGCCTCCTTTCGGTCGCGCCGAACAGAAGGCGGCTGATCCAGGTCGTAATGGTTGGTGGGAATTTCTCCATGGTTTTCGTCAATCAACTCCCGGAGTCGATCCATTACCTGCCGAAGGTGGTCAGAGGGTAGTTCCGATGCCTTGTACAGCAGCCGCCAGCCCCCTCCGACGGCATCATGTCCGAGTCGTGCCCGGACCGTCTGCGGCTGCATGCCCTTTCCTGAAGGCTCCGTCTCTTTATTACTGCTTTGCTTTCCGATGTGAACGACATAACCGGCGGTATCGAAGAGGAGCCCCAGGTGCAGGTAGAGGATATCGTCCTCTTGGGTAAAGTTTTTTCCACCACTGCTATCCGTGTAGGAGGAGGTGTCTTCGATATATTTGATGTTCTCCGCATCCAGGTTGTGGATGCGATCCCAGTTCTTACCGACGATGAGATCGATATCCTCCTTCGGTGGTTCGTTGTCGTCTTCGGTATCTCTCCGATCCGACGCCCGACGGTCCGTCATCCAGCCATGCCTGAAAATTTCTTGAAAGAGGGCGTCCAGCGTGTTGCCGTGGTTTTCTATGAGTTTGGCCGCCTCTTCTGAAATCACCTGCTGAACATGTGTGGTTTTGCCTGATGCCAGATAATGGACATTGGCCGCGTGCATGGCATTGGAAAGGGATACCGATGGATCCGGATGATTCTGAACCCATTTCCGCCACAGGGCCAACTCAGCCACGATGGTTTTAACACCTGTATCCTCCGGGTCCTCATAGAGCTTACGGGTGATATATCCGGCGTTGCGGCGGATGCCGATGTGGTGTTGCACGGGTTCTCCGGATGGGCTGCATTTGCCGAATCCATCGATATCGCATACCACCAGCCGGAGCCCATAGAGATCGATGACATTCCTACCGTCCACGTCCAGCGTTATATCTCCGGTTTTATCGCCGTTTTCCTCACGTTTTCGCTGTATGATTTGCCGGTAGGCGGTTTCAATCTCCTGGACGGCAGCGGGGGGGTAGGCATATTTGGCGGCCCGATGACGGAGTTGATGAATCGCAATATTGAGGATCTCATCCAGGATAATCGAAACAATAGTGGCGTGATCTACCCACACATCTTCTTCACACGGATCCGCTGCGCTTATCGGGTCATGACCGTTCATTCTTCAATTCCAGACCTTATTGAAGGACGATGTGCACGCCATTCCTTAGACGACATGGGAAAAGGTGTGTTATTATAAAAGCAAAAATAGATGTTATCAATAATAATATCGAGCTGTTCAGCGTATTATCGGAAAAGGCGCAATGGGCGGCGCCCTGATCTTTCATTCGATTGCCCCAATCGCACCGAGGTGGGATCTCATTTACTTTTTTCCCTTACAAGGTTATAACCGCCATTAAAAGTTGGGAAGGAGCTCCATGATGATGTTACAAACCTGGTGGGTCTATCTGACACTGGCCATTGTCGCCACAGCCACACCCGGGCCGGCGGTTTTGCTGATAACGACCAATTCCACTCTTTACGGATGGAAAAAAGCGATCTTCAATGCCATCGGGAACGTTTTGGGTTTGCTTTGTCTCGGTGCCGTTACGATTTCAGGACTCGGGGTGATTTTGACCACATCAACCCTGTTTTTTTCCATCATCCGGTTTGCCGGAGCGGGTTATCTGGTCTGGCTTGGCTTCAAAATGATAGTTCAGAAGAATGGATCATTTCCCGGTACTGTCAATACGGTATCCAGCGGCATTGCTTCCCCAATGAAGCTGATTTTCCAGGCCTTCGGCGTAGCGGTCAGTAACCCCAAGGCAATCGTGTTTCTAACCGCTCTGTTCCCTCAATTCATCGATGTGAATACATCCTTACCCCTCCAGTTCACCATTCTCATATCCACTTTAATGGGATTGTCCTTTTCATTTCTCATGATCTACGCACTCATGGCTCACAAAGCGCGTGTCTGGATAACCGGTACCCACCGGATTCGGATTATCAGCCGGATGAGCGGCTCCCTGTTCGTGGGTTTCGGCCTCCTTTTGGCCGTATCTTCCCGGGAATAGTCGGGTGGGGGAATTTTCTGAAAATCCGTTTACCTTGCGGATTATTTCAGCTGTTTGACGCGTCGGACTTCGCTTAGCATTTTTACGGCGGCTGCCCGTACGGGTTTGAAATTTGAGGCATTCACCAGTGCCTTTTCTGCGGAGTCCAAATCATCTGCATGCCAGGATGCATATCCTGCCATGAGCCATGCGCTGCCTGCCGTAGGGTTACCCGCCTCAGCAGCTGCCATAAAAGCCGCTATTGCATCCCGGTACCGTTCCATCTGATAGAGAAGGTGTCCACGAAGCATGAACAAACGGCTATCGGACCAGTGTTTCAGTCCCCGGTCGATCCATTCCAATGCTTGCGTCTCCTGATTGAGGTGCATCTGGCTATGGACCATTTTGATCAGCACTTCGGGGTCCAGATTTCGCTCCAGGTACCGCTCGTAGTAATTCACCGATTGTGACGGGATATCCAGGGCAAGATTCAAATCCCCATTAAGCAACAACTCCTGGTCGGTGGGTTGGAACATCAACTCCTTGACTGTCAGGGCCACCAGGGCTTTCCGGTAGTGGTTATCCCGAAGATGTAGGTGAACCTGGGCTTTCCACCACTGGGGTTCCAGGGGATAGGTTGTTGTGAGCCATCGAAGGTATGCCAATGCTTTCGGTTTCATATTCAGAGAGAGGTATTGATACAGTAATATTTCCTGCCAGCGTTTCTGCCGGTCGCCCTTTGCCTTTTCCGCAAGTTCTTCGATGAGGGGCAGGGATTTTTCCTCAAGTTTCAACGCGAGATAAATCTGGACGAGGTTTTCTTTCCATTCCAGCGGAACCTGTTCGGGATGAGTAGAGAGGAGCTTTTCTAGTGATCGGCGTGCCGCTTCATGCCTGCCTGCCCGCATAAAGGAGAGTGCACCGTAGTACAACAGTTTCGGTTTTGCCTGCGGAGTCGTATCGTAAGCCCTGATAAAACTCTCTCCAGCCGCGGCGTGTCGGTTCAGTTCGTATTGACACTTGGCCAAGTTCATCCAGGCTTCATGAAAATCGGAGCGACGCTCCAAAGCACTTTCATAGAATAAAATCGCCTTTTGGGGTAACTCCTGCATCAGTAGGCAGTTGCCAAGGGTAAATTCCACCAGTGCAAGCCCCATCCGATCGGTGTCGCCTAGGGAAGTGTTTCCGCGGCTCGGGTGTTTTTCTCTGAAGGATTTCAAAAGCTCGGCGGCTTTATCGAATCGCTCCTGGGCCATGAGCTTCTGTGCGTTGTGCAGGGCCATGCGGGTATGAAGGGATAGCCCCGCAGTTTTCTTTCCAGCGATTGCCGGGGCAGTCGGTATAAGGAGAGAAATGCAGAAAAGGGCGGTAATACTGCATCTTTTCATGAATCGGACGATTTGAAGGAGAAAAGTCACAGAAATAGTTGCTCTATTTCGAGGACTTCTCAACTGAAAAGCGTTCGAACTTGGCGTGATGCAGAGATGTAAAATGGAACAAAGCAATTTATTAAGACCTTAGAAACCACGTCCCATGGTCGTGGTCAGAGATAGTTGGCTCTGCCTCAGATAATTGTGTCTAAAAATACAAATTCCAAG
>Ga0066187_1000250_pt1 | contig 20254 bp, 7 predicted proteins | sample WorMetexBAHAMAS1_FD_58706 | JGI IMG/M metagenome (GOLD analysis project Ga0066187, IMG submission 58706) | Marine gutless worms symbiont microbial communities from Max Planck institute for Marine Microbiology, Germany - Inanidrilus exumae... | ecosystem: Host-associated > Annelida > Digestive...
CTCCTTTCGAGGTTCTGGATCGTTTTTCGAAATTCCACAGGCTTTCTGGCAACATCCCACCAGTGGCCGGAGGTAAAGGATCGAATCTCTTCAGCCGCTGCACAGGAAAAAAAAGGAGTTCTGGGTGCCCTATGGTGCCAACTTTTCACATAACTCAGAAATTCGCCTGCTGCCGGATCGATCGACGATGAATGGAATCCGTAAGGAACCGGCAGTATCTGGTGGGTGATATTTTCATCGATCAAGTGTTTTTTGATGGTTTTCAGTCCATCCATTTCACCTGAAACGACAAAGTGACAGGGATAATTATCAGCCGCCTGCTCACTATTGTTATACAGCCACGAGGTCGTGTGAAACATTTCCGGGGTATCAACAATGGCAATCATGCCACCTCTGGGGCATCGACTTTCCAGAATCTCGACCTGCCTGATCAAAAAAGAGAGCATCTCCTCATGCGCAACACCACCGGATGTTACAGCGGCCGTATATTCACCGAGGCTGGCCCCCAGGACGTAATCCGGATCAAGGCCGCTTTCCATTAACACGTTTGAAAGCGCATATTCGACCATAAATAACGCCGGATGGGTAATCCGGATCTGGTCAAAAGGTACCGAAATTTTTTGGGATTCGCTATAGAGATGGTCAAGAATGGAGATATCGGTGATGTCTCGGACGATCCGATCCATACGCTGCATCCACCGTATGTAGACGGCATGCCTTTCGTAAAGCTCGCGGCCCATTTGATAGTACTGGGACCCCTGGCCCGAAAACATGAAAATGACTGGTTTTCTCATGTAAAGTTGGAGATGTCAGTTACCCGGCTGTTGCAGTTGCGGCACAAACCGAATGGCGGGCATGGCGCCTATCGCGTATAGCGACAGCTGGAATTGCATTAAGAAACGGCCCAAACCAAGACTGCCGTTGATCTATTCGGGAGATGGCTGATCCATCGCTTCATTTTGTCCTTCCCGAAATTTCTGCTCGAAATACTTCTCAAGTTTAGATGGATTGAAATCCAATAATGTTCCCCCCGCTTCAAAGTGGTGGATGAACACCTTTCCCACGGCATAGGTCAACCCGCCGGAAAGTGTCGCAATCGGTACGATGGCCCCGGCAAGGCCGACCACCGGGACCATCTTCAAAAAACTCCCGGTGAAAAGCCCGGCATGAAGTCCTCCGATCAGTGCGGCAATCAAGGATTTTCCACGGTGGGCTGAAAACTGAATGTCGTAATGGCTGCTTAATTTTTTCAGGAGCGCAAGCTGTATGGCCGTTACCGCTATAAAATCCACGACCGGCAGTGGGATAAACGCCGTACCCGCTGAGTAGGCTGTATACCGCCGGACGATTTTATCGGCATCCTGCCGCCTCGTTGATTCTTCAGGCGATGGCGCTACGGGTGTGATGTCCGGCACCCGGCCGGTGGTTTTTTTCGTGTCGCTCTTTCTTTCCTTTTCGTACAATCGCCTACGGGTCCGCTTGACCTTTATCCGCTTTTTGGCGGTACTCGTACTTTTTGCCATATCGCTTTTCACCTATAAATCGTTGTCAAAATCCAGTAAATATCTGACGTAACGGTCATAATCGGTCTTGGCTCTGCTTTTACCCGAACGGAGAAAGACGGTCTGGTGCCGGTCAAGCATTTTGGCATATTCGCTGCTGGTTCGGATTGGAAACGGGATCAAATGGTCCGGATATGCACTGGAAATCTCATTTAACGAATTTGCGGAAATGGCCAGGCGTTTATCAAACTTTGTGAGCAGAATATGTATCTTTGGCGCATCGAGATGGAATGTATCACAGATGGAGGCCACTTCACGGATCGTAAATTCCAGCCCCTTGATGGAAAAAGGATCACAGCAGACCGGTATCACGAGGATATCTGCGGCGCAGATGGTAGAGATCACGGCTGTGCCCAATGAAGGCGGGCAATCGATCATCACCAGATCGAATCCGTTTTTACCGATCACCTCACAGACACCATTGACGGCGTTCTTCTGGGAGACCGGATTCATCAGATTGATATCCAGCAGACTGTTTTCCAGGGAGGAGGGTAGGATGTATAGATCATCATCGATGCGGCTCAAGGAACCCATGACCATCTCATTGGGGTTCTGCCAGATATCGGAAAAAATAGGCTCATCTTCTGCCGGCATCAAATCAAACGCCAGCGACGCGTTGGCTTGGGAGTCCATATCCAGGATGCAGGTTTTAAATCCGTACTGGGCGGCTCTGGCGGCAGCCGAGATGGTGCTGGTGGTCTTTCCGGTGCCGCCCTTTAGATTGATGTGGGCAATGACACGAAAGGAATAGTCGACACCTTTTTTCGAAAAATAACTCCTGAGTGACGCCGGTGGGATACCGCGTCTGCCCCCGGGCATTTTTACAAGAGAGTCCTTTTTAAAGGCTTTTTGCAGGCGGGTCTTGGGGAGTCTGAATATTCCGGCGAATTCATCGATGCTGATCATATAGCGTGCTGAATGATTCATCTAATGTCCGGATTCCCGTATATACTAGATTTTTTGGTTTGGCGGCAGCAGATTGTTATATAGTGTTATACAAGATAATCAATGGTTTGTCTAATTCTTTATTTATTTTTCAAAGGGTTAACCGTTATCAGAATACACCGCATCCTTTAAAATTAAAGGGCGGCAAAGGCCGCCGGGACAATAATCGAAAGCCTGAAAATGATGGCCTTCCCTCAAGCCTGACTGCCCTCTGACAGCGATCGCGACAATATGCCTTGCATATACCCTGGCCTGCATGAAGTGCCAGTCTGTTTTGTCCCCAATCTCATTTTCGTGATGGCGAACGGTGATGCGATCACCCGAAATATCGAATGCAAAGCTGTTCAGGTCAATAGACAGACCTTTACCAATGGCCTTTATGTAAGCTTCTTTCAGAGTCCAAAGTTTATAAAATAGCGCTTTCTGCTGATCCTTCCTGCAATTTTTCAATAAGCTGCACTCCTCCGGAGAAAAGTGGCGGAGCCCCATATCAAGGAAATCATTGTCAGATTCTGTACTTTCGATATCGATGCCGATATCAACACCATCGGCAACGCCAATGGCGACTGCGGCGACGCCATTGGAGTGGGTGAGGTTGAACTTCACGTTTGAATTGTTTTTCAGAAAAGGCTTCCCGAAGGCTTCGACCCCAAAAGTAATTTCATTGGGATCACATTTGATATAAGCGGCCAGTGAATACCTCAAAAGCACCCGCGACAACATATACAGGCGCCTGTCTTTATCAAAATGAAACCTGGCGTATTTTTCCCTTTCGCGCCCTGAAAGTTTTTCAAGACACCAGGATACCAGCATATTGTCAATATCAGCGGAATCTTTTATCAATACAATATTGATTTGATGATTTGAAATCGGGGGGAAGCACATTTCAATTGGCGTTCAACTCAGTACTTGCCGGATAATTTTGTTAATTTCGGATAGAAACTTTTCTTCCTGGTTTTTGATGAAAAAATGGTCTGCATCAAATTCTACAACATCTACCCGCCCGTCTATCAGGTGTTTCCATGCCATCATATCCTCAAATGGCACATTTTTGTCTCTATTTCCCCAAAACACCGTGGCATTTGTCTGCAATCTGCAATGATTCTTAAATTCATGGGTTTCACTGAGGGAAAAATCAGCTCGAAGCATCGGGGAAAGCACCTCCATCAACTCATCATTATGCAAAACTTCATCCGGCGTGAAGTCATATTCCCTCAGTTTTTCGATAAAATCTTTTTGCGGAAGCTGGTGTATCGGCGCCTTGATATGGGGAAGGTTCGGTGCTCTTTTAGCCGAAATAACGATGTGCTCCAAATTGCAATGGCCGTATTTTTGAAGCTCTCTTGCCACTTCATAGGCCAATAATGCACCCACGCTATGGCCAACGAATATGGTAGGAATGTCACTGTACGCAAGTATTTCTCTACGTATCAGTTGTACTTTCGTCTTTAGGCAACCGATGGGTTCTTCGGAAAACCGACGTCCCCTTCCCGGTGACTCCAGCGCAAACAAATCAACATTTTGAGGTAGATAGGCCGCCCAATTTGAGAACAAGTATGCATTTCCACCAGCATAGGGGAAGCAAAACAATCTGAGCCTTGAGCTATCATTCCAGGTATATTTTTTAAACCAAAGTGACATAATTATTATACAAGTTTCGGTGATAGGGTCTGCTCTGGGGACGGGGCAGGCCTTGGCGATATGGCAATCTGTATATTCCCCGGATGTTTCACCTATGGAAGAAAAGTCGTGGTCACGACAAAAGAACAAACGGATGGGTACTGCCAATTGGTTTACTCATCTCAGGGCAGAAATCCCCGGATAATCCTCAAGGATTATCTAGAGACTTCCACCCATAGCCGACTCAAACCGGCTTTTGGCAGCGATGATCTTTATTCAGGCCGGAAGCAGGTAAATTTCTATTTCGCCTTGGCTGAGGCTGCGACTTTTTCACCCTGCTTGAATTGCTCTTGGTAATACGCTTTCATCTCATCCGCATTGAAGTTAAGCAAGGTACCACCGGATTCAAAGTGCTGTGCAAACACCTTTCCGATTGCATAGGTAGCGGCACCACCGGCTGCGGAGGCTGTAACGACACTTGTCGTCACTCCGATGACGGGTATCGCTTTGAGCAGAGAAGCGATCGCTGGGGTTGCCGCAACGGGAACAATGCCACCGACTAAAGATGTAATGGCTGTTTTAATTATGTCCTTTTTAAAGGGTATTCCATACAAACTCGCAAGTCTGGAAACCATTTCAACCTGAATTCCGGTCAAAGCCACCATATCAAAAATCGGGATGGGTACAAGCCCTGCGCCAATTGAAGCATAAACTCTGTTTCTGATGATATTGTCTGCTTCTAATTTTTTATCAACTTCAGGTTCTTCTGCCACCTTGGCTTCTTCAGCTTTTGCCATCTTGACACCTCCCTTTGTTTAAAAAGGTTCAAAAGTTCAGGATAGAAAACAAAAAACTGTAGCTCACGATAAATGATAATCCAATCTCAAGTATTGAGTCTACCCCATTGATTTTTCAGACGGATCGAATATATTAATTTAGAAAAATTTGGCTTTAAAGTCAATGAAAAACAAATTGTTTTTTCCCTCTATGGATTTCAATTGTCCGATCCATGACTGTTTTCTGATAGATCGGCCTCAAACCCACTGAGATCTCACAAATTTTCAGACTCAATGATCGATGAATACAACAGATAAAAATCTTCCGCAGCCAGTGAAGCGGCTTTCATTGGCGACGGTTCGATTTTAAGTTCGAGCAGTTGGGCCGCAAAGGGCAAATCGGCAAATCTCGGCCATGAAGGACCTGGATTCCTTACAGATGCGAATCGGGTCCAGTAATCGATGATCCTGTCCGATAGCATGTATTCCTGAGGCTTGAGGCGTTCCCAGCTTGCCGTGTTGGTACATTCCGGATTGAAACCCGAAAAGGAACTGAATACATAGGGCAATTCCGCGGTATGACAAACACAATCACCGCATTGAATAAGGTACGGCCACGGATTGCATGAAGAAATATGAGTAAAATGATAGGCATATAATCTGCTGCCTTTTGCCGCTGCATTAAAAGCATATTTGAGATTGGCGCATGTGAACATATAATCCGATAAAATCCTTGAAAACAACGTATAGTACTTTGAGGTCTTTGCAGGAAAACGGCAATCAGATTCCCCCATGAACGCCCGATATTGCGATTTGACGGGCTCAAGGATTTTTCGTGCATTCTCATCCTTAAATAAAAGATGGATCAATGATTCAAATTGGGCTTCGGACATGTTTGCCAATTTACGGGATTCGATATTCAACGCTTCTTCAAGAGAATGTTGAATGCCGAGCGCAATCAGAGGCCCTTCATTTTCGTTGGTACCGACAATCAGCGGTTTGTCCGGTACCGCGTTGATGGGCTGCGAATCAAAGTCGAACGTTTGATCACGAATGACCGGTCTAAAGTGAAAGATCCCTTTCAAACCGTATTTTTTCAGGGCATGAGGCCCTAGTGTGCTTCCAGCGGCCATGATCTCTTTTAGTTCTTTTTTCCTCAGGCATTCAAGGTCCGGACACGACATTTGATCCAGTACCTGGTTTCCTAAGGACGCGGCTTCGTCCTCGGTCAGATAGGGCAGAGAATACAGATTGCTCTGCATGATGGCGGCATCAAAATGGTCCCGTTCCGCCATCATGAGATGAAAACCGATGGACATCGCCCCGGCGCTCTCCCCAAAAAGGGTAATGTTTTTATCATCACCGCCGAAGGCCGCGATATTGTCCCTGATAAACTGGATCGCCAGTTTTTGGTCCCAGAGCCCGAAATTGCCTGAACTCGTATCGGTTTCGCCTTTTCCATGATAAACCATGAAACCCAGAATGCCCAATCTGTAATTGATCGTTACGACAACCACATCCGTGCGGCCGGCGATGTAGGATCCACTGTTATAAAAGGCTTCATTTGCGCCTCCCCCCTGAAACCCACCTCCGTGAATGAATACCATGACAGGGAATTTCGAGCCGGGTTTGGCGTTTGCCGGGGTTGCAATTCTCAGATAGAGACAGTCTTCCTGCTGCTTTTCGGACGGGGCCAACTGCGGACAAGACGGGCACGCGGATGTTGCATCATACGGATCTGCCCCAAATGGTTTCTTTTTCATCGACCGGGTCCACCGCTTATCGGGCGTCATCGTTTCCGCATAGGGGATCGCGCTGAAGAACCGGATTTTCTTTTGGGTGCCATCATGTAATTTAACATCTTCATAAGCACCGATAACATCACCCAGTCCCTCAATATGGACCGTAGGTTGATTCGGGGTACCTGCAAATGCGTTTACCGGATAGCACACAAAAAGAGACAAAATCAAAATGGATGTGATTTCCAAAAATTTTACGGTTTTCATGAGATTCTCCTTAATAAAAATAGATATTGTCAAACGTCCTTTGATAAATCCCGAACGATTCTTCAGTTATTCGTTTTATCGTTCGTCAGAGAGATTTGAGAAATTGTTTCGATAATTCATTTTTCGAGTATAATTCTCCACACACCTTCAATATTTTTTCAAAGGGTTTCGGTTCGCTCAACATCGTCATATGACTGGAGGATTCAACGTCTATAATGTGGAAATTCCTGATATTTTTTTCCCATTTCTCCCAATAATTCTGGCGTTCCCTGAGGTTGCCGTTTTCGATCAAAAAATAGGGTTCCAATTTTCCCAATAAAAGTCCGCTTTTATTTCGAAAATAATAACAATTGACGGCATCAGAGATGGACAAGGGCTGAAGGACATATTTTTCAGTCTCACTGAACCGTATTTCATTGGCAACGGATCGAATCTGATCCGCAGTTTTTTTCTTTGATTTATTCAATTCGCGTGTTTTTGGATTTTCAAGCAATTGTGTTAAAAAGAGGTCGTCATTTACACTTAAATCCAGTTCTTTCCGATGAATCAGCACATCAGCCATCTTCTCCGGCTCGGAAATGGTTGTTTCGAACAACGCGATGTTCACTGCCTGCAGCATGGCTTGCTTCTCATTGAATGCCGTGGGTTTCAATTCGCTTTCTGATTCCGAATATGCTCTTGAATCAAGCATGACAATCGAATTGACGGGTTCTCCGAGATCCTGCAAATGGCGCGTGATCTCATAGGCCAGAACTCCCCCATAGGAATACCCCCCCAGATGATAAGGACCTTCAGGCTGAACGGATTGGATGATCCGCCGATAATAGGAAGCCTTCTCGTGAACTCCCCGTAGCGGTGTCCGGTCCGTCATCCACCCCCGCGCTTGAATGCCGTAAAACGGCCGTTTGATTTTTTGCGCGATTTTTAAATACGCACCGACACCGCCAAGCCCGCCATGAATCCAGAATATGGGGCGGTCTTTTGTTCCTTTGTTAAGATAGATCAATTCCGGAAACTGCGGGAAATCCCTGTGAACAAAATCGGTTTCTCGGTCGGTTGCTGAACAACCACTTATAAATTCGCGCAGATTGTTGGCAAAACCGTCTGCCAATCTTTGTATGGTTGAGTCTTTATGAATTTTTAAGCAATATGAAATGCTGATATGAAGCGACCCGTCGATAACGCCTCCACCGATGTCTATCAAGTTCTTTCTAACCCTGTCGGAACTTTCTGAAAATCCGAGTTGATCCAATTTGAAATACCCGGTATCAAACGGTTCATCCATTTGACCGATATAGTTGAATATGACTTGAGGCATAGGCAACGAATTGAAACTTTCGCGAATATCCTTATCGGGCGTGATATAGCGGAGCATGCGATATCCGATACCGCCATTGGGGATGGCGCGCAATTGCGCTTTGACGGAACTCAATACTTCTCCAGGGTTTTTTAGATTTTCAATTACCAAAAAAACCGGAAACAGGCTGGTAAACCAGCCGATTGTTCTCGATAGGTCTATATCGTCAAACAACTCTTCTCTTCCGTGACTTTCAAGAGCGATCTGCACTTTTTTTTCGCCTGTCCACTTGCACAGGGTCATCGCGAGTGCTGAAAGGAGGATATCGTTTATCCTAGCGCTGTAGATATCGGGGGCTTTGCGGAGGAGCGCGTGGGTCTCTTTTTTCGATAAATTAACGTCTATCGTTTTCGCGGTATTAGGGGTATTGTCGAGAGGATCAAAAGAATAATCCACGGGCATAGACACAGGATGCGATTGTCTGAGCCAGTATTTCTTTTCTTTTATGAGCGCTTTCGACGCTGCGTATTCTTTTAAACGTAGCGCCCATTCCTTGTAAGAAGTCGTTTTCAAGGGAATGTCGAAATCTTCTCCCTTTTCCATCATCGCACACAACCGTTGAAAATCTTCTATTAGAATGCGCCATGACACGGAGTCGACCGCCAGATGGTGGATGACGAGCCAAAGGTGATTTTCTTTCTCCCCCGTCAGAAACAGAACCGCCTTCAACAATAGCCCTGAACCGAGATCGAAACTCCCCTGAAGTTCTTCCATGTAGGCTCTAATCGCAGAGGGCTGTTTTTCATGAGCCATGTCGGAAAGGTCCATCACCTCTAACACACCACTGGGTGCGTCAGGCGTCATGTCCGCGCAGGTGGCACTCCATATCCCGTCGCTTTCGATAAATTTGAGTCTCAGGGCGTCATGGTGGGATATAATGATTTCAAGGGCCTTGCGCAAAACACGGGGTTCCAATGGGTCGGAAATTCTAAGAGACATAAACTGATTAAAATGATGGGGGCTAATACAGGGCTTTTCAAAGAAACTAGCCCAGATAGGGGTAAGGGGCAGATCTCCAGTTACGATTCCCTGCTCGGCAGAAACGCTTTTCTTGGTTTCTGCCCTCTTTGAAAGCTCTGCGAGGGTCTGGTGCTCGAATATCTGCTTGACCGTCAGGATAAGTCCCTGTTCCGCTGCTTTGGATATGATCCGAATGCTTACTATGGAATCGCCTCCCAGGGAAAAGAAATTGTCATTTATTCCGACACGCCCGACACCGAGTGTTTCAGACCATATTTTTGCGAGGATTTTTTCATTTTCCGTTTGCGGCGCCGCGAACTCTCTATCCGTGGTGGATCGCTCCGGTGCCGGGAGGACTTTTCTGTTTATCTTGCCGTTCGGAGTCAAGGGGAGAGAATCCAGAACTATAATAAAAGCCGGAATCATATAATCAGGCAATTTTGTTTTTAAAAATTCCCGGAGTTCGGCCTGTTCGGGCCGTTTTTTATCACTGGCCGGGGTAATATAAGCCGCCAACTGCTTATGGCCCGGCTGGTCCTCTCTGGCGATGACGACGGCCTCCTGAACTTGCCCATGTTGACTCATTACGGACTCGATCTCACCCAACTCAATCCGGAACCCTCTGATTTTTACCTGATGATCGACTCTTCCCAAAAACTCAATGTTGCCGTCCGGAAGGCAGCGACACAAATCGCCTGTTTTGTAGAGACGGCTTTCCCTCTCATCAGCAAACGGGTTCGGAATGAACATTTCTTTTGTGAGGTTCGGGCGGTTCAGATAGCCGCGGGCAAGACCGACTCCGCCAACATGTAATTCGCCGGGAACACCGATCGGAAGAAGTTGAGCATACTTGTCGAGTATATAGGCTTGGGTATTGGCAATGGCCTTTCCTATAAGCACACGTCCATTTCCGTTCGTCATATTGCATTGCCAATTGAGAGAGTCATTTGTATTTTCAGTGGGTCCGTATGTATTATAAAGCAGCGTGGTATCATTAAACAAGGAGATGAACTTGACGACAATGTCTTTGGTGAGTTTATCTCCTCCGCTTATGACAATATGTAAACTTTTCACTTTTTCAACGCCGGTTTTTTCAAGCTCTGTCAAGAATACATCCAATAGCACAGGCGGCATGTTTATCTTTGTGATATGGTATTTTTCGATGGCATTAATCAGGTAATCGGCGATGTTATCCGTGACTGCGATTCCACTGGGGGCTATAACGAATCGTGCCCCTAGCAAAAGCGGTAATAAATATTCTTCAATAGAACCGTCAAAGCTGTAAGGACGATAATGAATAGCGATATCTTTGCTGGAGAGCCGATATAATTTTTTCAAGTAAATCATTCTTGCGCATACGGATTTGTGCTCAATCATCACACCTTTCGGTTTACCTGTCGTTCCTGAAGTATAAATCACGTAAACCAGATGATCGGGTGTTACGTCGCTTATTACATTTACCTGGCTCTCTTTGGCGATCGTTTCCCAATCCGAATCCAAGCAAATGAGCTTGGCTGCACTTTCTGGAATGGAATTATGCAATTTTGATTGTATTAGGATTATCGGCGATTTCGTATCTCCCAGCATATAAGATATGCGATCTTTGGGATACGACGGGTCAAGGGGAACATAAGCGCCCCCTGCCTTCAGGATGCCGAACACCCCTACGATCATCTCAAGGGATCGTTCCATACATATCCCGACCAGCACATCGGGGCCGACGCCGAGTTTTTGCAAATAATGGCCCACCTGGTTTGCGTGATCATTCAGCTCTTTATATGTCAATCGCTGGTCGTTGAAAACAACGGCGACGGCGTCGGGTGTGCGGGTCGCCATTTCTTCGAACAATTGATGAATGCATTTATCTTCGGGAAATTCCGATTTTGTGTCGTTGAATTCCACCACGAGCCGGTGTTTTTCGGATTGGGGTAATATTGCAAGCTCGGAAATGGGCCTGCCTGGATCAGTGACAACATCTGCCAGTAACGTTTTGAAGTGCCCCACCGTTCTGTGGATCGTCGCCCGGTCGAACAGATCGGTGTTATACTGAAACTTCCCTTCTATGTTATCGACTGTCGCTAACATGGATAGCGTCAAGTCAAATTTTGCCACATTGTAGTCGATTTCGTAAGGTACAAACGTCAGATCCCCGAACGCCAACTCCCCGGATCGTTCAGTGGCGTTGTGCAGATCGAACATCACCTGAAACAATGGGGAATGGCTCATGCTTCGCTCGATATTCAGTTCATCGGCGACCACCAGTCTTTCAAATGGCAAATCCTGATGCTCGTATGCATCAAGAGTGGTCGTTTTTACTCGATCCAACAGGTCCGAAAAAGCAGGATCACCGCTCAAATCCGTCCTCAGCGCGAGGGTGTTGACGAAAAATCCGATCAGATGCTCCGTCTGGAGGTGGTTGCGGTTCGCCGTGGGCGATCCAATAACGATGTCCTCTTTGCCGGTGTACCTTGAGAGAAGGACCGCAAACGTTGCATACAGGGTCATAAAAAGGGTGACGCGGGAATTGTGACTCAGTTCGTTCAACTGCGAGGTCAGGGAAGGGCCGAGCTCAAAATTGATAAAATCCCCATTAAAGGTTTGCACGGGCGGCCGTGGTCGATCCGTCGGCAGTTCCGTTGAAAGAGGCACACCCGCCAACTGCTTTTCCCAATATGTTAAAAGGTTTTTCAAATTTACCCCGCTGAGGTTCTCCCGCTGCCAATGGGAAAAATCAGCGTATTGTATCTCGAAATCAAGCAGTGGCGACGGCTTTCCAGCTGAAAATGCGCCATACAATTGCCCAAATTCCTGTAGAAAAATCCCGGCAGACCAGCCGTCGAACACGATGTGATGCGTCGTCAGCAAAAACAGATGATCGTTTGATCCCAGGCGGACAACGCCCGCCCGTATCAAAGGTCCCCTGGACAGGTCAAAGGGCTTCAATCCCTCCTCGGAAGCGATCTGTCTGGCTCTGGCTTCACGTTCCTTTGCGGGCAGATCACTGATATCCATGATACTCAGGTTGAGCTTTAATTCGGGCAGAATAATCTGCACGGGTTCCGGCTCCCGCTGTTTTGGGTTATCCGGGGTTTCCACATGATCCCGAAAAACCGTTCGCAGCACTTCATGGCGACGAATGATTTCATTCACAGCACTGTTAAGCGCCGAAATATCCATAGGGCCGGTTGCCCTGAAAGAGAGGGGGGTGTTGTATGTGGAGACCTCTCCGCCCTCGAACTTGTCGAGAAACCAGAGGCGCTGTTGGGCAAATGAAAGCGCGGGCGGCATATTTCGATTCACGCGTTGGATTAAATCGTAATCTTCTGGCACCGAGGAGGAAATGATCCGGTCCATATAATCGCCGAATTCGGATAGGGTTGGAAAATCGAAAACGCTTTTGACGGGAATTTTGACGCTGAACTGTTTTTGGATGCGGGAAACGACAACGATCGCCAGGAGCGAATGGCCGCCCATCGCAAAAAAATCGTCATGAACGCTCACATTTTCAAGACCCAATACCTCTTTCCAGATTGAAGATATAAGGGTCTGGGTTTCATTTTCGGGCGAGACAAACAGATGCTCCCGCATGGCATCCCGATCGGGCGCCGGCAGCGCTTTGCGGTCGATTTTGCCGTTTGGCGTCAACGGCATGGCCTCAAGGGCGACAATTGGTGCGGGTATCATAAAATCGGGAAGTTTTGTCTTTAAAAACCGACGCAAGTCGTTCTGCTCGGGGGGCTTTTCCTTTTCTTCTGGTACAAAATAGGCTGTCAATTGCTGATTGCCGGACGGATCTGCCCGGGTGATGACGACGGCTTCCCGAACCAGCGAATGTTCCCTTAATGCCGCTTCGATCTCCCCCAATTCAACCCTGAACCCCCGAATTTTTACCTGGTGATCCATTCTTCCCAAAAATTCAATATTACCGTCGGACAGCCAGCGGCACAGGTCGCCGGTTTTATAGATACGGCTGCCGCTTTTTTCACCAAATGGGTTCGGTATAAACTTCTGTTTTGTCAGATCAGGCCGGTTCAAATACCCAAGGGCCAGTCCGTGGCCCCCGATATGAAGCTCCCCCGGAACACCGATGGGAACCGGTTGAAGGAGACGGTCGAGGATGTAAAGCTGCGTATTGTCGATGGGTTTTCCGATATGCAGTACGCCTTCCTGTCCATCATAGCGCATGCCGGAGGCGCAAACGGTGTATTCGGTGGGGCCGTAGGCATTGATGAAGGTCCGGTGTTTCGACCAGACGGCGGCAAGCTCCGAAGGACATGCTTCACCGGCAACAATGATGGTGGTCAAGTCGGTCAGATCTTCCGATGACATGACGGAAAGTGCCGTCGGTGGGAGGGTTACATGTGTGACGGCGTGCCTGATCAGCGTCTCTTTTAAATTTTCCCCGGGCAGCAGATCCAACCGGGACGCCAGACAAAGTGTTGCGCCGGAACAAAGTGCCATGGCTATTTCCGAAATGGATGCATCGAAACTGAGTGAGGCGAACTGCAGTACGCGGGAGGTTGGCTCTACGCCAAAAAGCCGGATCTGGGCCTGGCAAAGATTGGGAAGCCCCCGGTGCCGGATCATCACCCCTTTCGGTTTCCCCGTGGAGCCCGAGGTATAAATGATATAGGCGAGATGATCGGGGGTGGCGCGGCCTTCAATATTCGTTTTCTTTTCTTCGCAGATGACGGGCCATTCGCTATCCAGGCAAACGACCTCTGCCCCATGCGCGGGCAGCGAGTCTTTTAATTTTCTTTCCGTCAGCAGAACAGGCGCCTTTGTGTCTTCCAGCATATAGGCCAGACGTTCTTGAGGGTATTCCGCATCAAGCGGTACATAAGCGCCGCCGGCCTTTAAGATGCCCAGCAGCCCCATGATCATATTTGCGGAACGGTCCATGCAAATCCCGACGCGTGTATCGGGCCCTACACCTAAATTTTGCAAGTATCGTCCCAGTTGGTTTGCCCTCTCATTGACCTCCTTATAGGTGAGCCGCTCGTCCTTAAAAAGGATCGCCACATTCCCGGGAGTTCTCTCCACCTGCTTTTCGAAAAGTTGATGAATACACTTATCTTCGGGATATTCTGCTTTCGTATCATTCCATGTCACCAGCATTTTCCCTAGTGTAGATTCGGGAATCAGCGGCAAACGGGATATTTTCTGGGCGGGATTTTCGGAGATGCCCTCGACAAGCCTTTTAAAATGATTGGACATGTCGGAGATGGTCCGGGGACGATAATGGCTGGCATCATATTTAAAGAACAACAAAAGGCGTTGGACGTCGACGACCTCCAGTGCCAGATCGAAATCCTCCTCCTGCTGAATATTCAGCATCGGTTCAAGCCTGAACACGGCACCCTTTTCCTCTTTCCCGGAAAAATGGTGCTCAAGGCCCTTTACCCAATTTTGAAACACGAAACTCGTTTGAAAAACCGGGTGGTCGCTTTTTTCGACTCTTCCCCTCCCTTTCATCTCCTTGACGATCTCGGGGAAAGGATAATCCTGATGCTCCAGTGCGCCCATACTTGATTTATGGACATTTTGCATTAATTCCTCAAAAGAGATATCATCGGACAGGTGCGTTCTGACGGGAAGCGTATTGATAAAGAATCCGATCAAATTCTCAAATTCTGTGCGGGTTCTCCCCGCCGTCGGAATACCCGTTATAATATCATCCTGTTGCGTATATCTGTACAGCAGCACTTTGAAAGCGCTTAACAGCACCGTAAAGAGGGTAACTTTCTTGTCCTTGGCAAGTTTTCTCAATTTATCGGATAACGCCGAAGTGATTTCAGCGGCGTACACCTCACATCCGCGAACCGAGGATTCAGCACTTGATATCGTGTCAGCGGGCAGGTTCAAAACCGGTAGATCGCCGGCGAGCATGTCGAGCCAGTAATTCAGGTGCGCTTTTCCCACATTTCCGACCAGCATATCCTCCTGCCATTTCACATAGTCGGCATAGACCGTTCCGATATCAGGCAAAGTGGATTTTTCCCCTGATAGCTCCTCCTTATAAAGCGTCATCAGGTCATTCAAAAATACGATAGATGAGCTTCCGTCGAAAATGATGTGGTGTATATTGACAAGCAGGATATGCTCTTTCTGGGAACGGGAAAAAAGATATACGCGAAACAATGGTCCTGTTTCGAGATCAAACGGCTTATGCGAAAGGGTCCTCAGAAAAGGTTCAAGTTCAGATTCATCCAAATCGGCGATGGAGTCTTCCTGAAAGAACAGAGGCTTTTTAAAAGATACGGACTGAAGCGGTTCCCCTGCTTCATTTACTTTTATTACCGTTCGCAGGATGGGGTGACGATCCATCAGTGCTTGAAATGCCCTTTTCAACGCATCAACATCCAATAATCCGTGAACGCGATAAGCGCATGGTACATTGTAGGCATAGCTCTCCGGTTTCATCTTCTGAAGAAACCATAACCCTTTTTGGCCCGCTGAAAGCGCATAAAAGGAGTCTTTCAGTTTCTTCTTGTCCATAAGCTCTCTGAGCATCTCCTGCTTCTGCTTACGACTCATTTGGGAAATATCTATTTGCTCGCTCATTATCCATCCTATTGGGTTGTCATCACGAAAACACAATGGGCATTGTAACTGATTTCGAGATAACATACCGCAGTATCTTTAAATTTATGCGAATGCAACGTTTAGGATCCAGATCTATCCGTTTTTTACCCATCTGAAATGTATTTTTTCAACAGGCCATCCAGTTCGGAGTCGGACAATTGATCCGGGTCGACATCTTGTGCCGAATCTGCTTTGGCTTCGGCGTCATCGCCGACCGCATCGATTTTTCCGAAATTTAGCTCTTTTGTCAAATATTGGGCCAGTTTTTCGATGGTTTCACATTGAAGCAGCGACTTCGGAGAAACGCTGATATCATATGCATCCTTTATTCGATTGATCAGTCTCATGCCGACCAATGAATCGAATCCGAATTTGTGCATTTCCTGGCCCGGCCCGATCTCGTCTTCAGAAAGCTTCAGCATGGAGCACAGAATACCTGTCAACCATCCCCGGACATCCGACCCGGGTTCCGGATGGTTGGCAATATCGGTTTCCGGTGTTCCCGGCAAATTTTTCGTCGAATGCGTGTCCTTTACTTCTTTCGAATTTTCTATCCAGCAATGTCGCCTTGCAAAAGGATAAACCGGCAGGGATACCTTTCGGACCGCTCTTCCCTCATACAGTGATTCCCATGGAACATCGAATCCTTTTACCCAATAACGAGCTAATTTTTCGAGGTTGTCTTCTGCCAATAGGGTTTGCAGCACGTCGTCGTCACCTGCTTTAGAATCAAGAATCCTGACATTCGGGTTTGTTTCCGGTTTTCCTGTAAAAACCGGCACGGAAGAATTGCCTTCCCCGTCTTTCCCGTCGGATTTAAAATAGGCCTTCAATCCTTCGGTCAACTCTTTTCTATTGCTTACGACCATCGCCAACCGGCATTCCATTGCCTCCCGCCCTGTTTGAAGCGTGTAGACAATATCCGCCAGCTCGGATTTGCCGCCGCTCGCCTCCTTTTCGGTCGTCCCCGATCTTTCCGATCCATACGGAACCGAATCTGCATTCGGTTTGATGTTTGTGGTTTCGGATGCCCTCTTCTGATCTAAAAAGTCCGCCATCTTTTCGGCATAAACTTTTAATCGTTCCTCGTTTTTGGCTGAAAGAGGGAAAATAAGCGGTTCATCCGCCTTCGGCCCCTTATGGATATTAACGGTGGTTCTCTCTTTCACATATTCTTCGATCACCACATGGGCGTTCACTCCTCCGAATCCATAGCTGTTGAGGGCGGCCCGGCGTGGCAGTTTCATACCATCGGGCCCGGTCGAAGATTTCCATTTCTGATTCTCCGATGTGATGACAAACCGGCTATCTTGAAGCGCGATACTCTCATTTAATGCCTTAAATCCGGGAAGCCCCGGAATTATTTGGTGTTTCAAGGCCATGACAACCTTTATCAAAGCGGCCATTCCGGATGCGATCTCCGCATGCCCGATACTCGGTTTCAGGCTGCTGATGAAACACGGTATTTTTTCATCTGCACCCCCAAACCGGTCCTTTGATATCTCATCATATTCTGATTTCAGTGTATTGATCTCGATGGCATCTCCCATGGGAGTGGCGGTGCCGTGAGCTTCAATGTAGGATACGGTCGCAGGATCGATTCCCGAAACCCGGTAGGCCTGCGCCATGGCCGCCTTCATCCCCCTGCCAGAGGGGGCGGTCATGGACATCCCCTTGCCCCCGTGTGCCACTCCCGTGCCTTTTATGACCGCGTATATGTGATCATGGTCGTTTACGGCATTTTCAAGGGGTTTGATGATCATGGCGCCGACGCCTTCACTGCGAACGTACCCATCGGCATCCGCCTGAAATGATTTTGCTTTCCCCTGCGGACTGAGATTGCCCATCATATCTGAACCGATGAATCCATCGGGCGAAAGAAGCAGATTGACCGCACCGATAATCGCCTGCTCGCATTCGCCCAGACGAATGGAAACAATTGCCCGATGCAATGCAACGAGCGCCGACGAACAGGCGGTTTCGCAATACTCGCTGGGACCGTTTAAATTAAAGGCGTAAGAGATGCGATTCGGTATGGAAGAAAGCGCCAAACCGGTCGGCGCAAAAGGATCGTTCTGGGAATCAGGGTCAAGATGCATGTATTCGTTCATCCCGGGGCTGATAAAGACGCCGGTCGATTTTTTCGATAGCATGTTCGGCGCAATGCCTGCATCCTCCATGGCCCACCATACGTAGCGCATCATCAGCCGCTGCTGAGGGTCCATGAGTTCGGCTTCCCTTGGAGATATGCCGAAAAAAATAGGATCGAATTCCCGAATTCCGTCGATGAATCCTCCCCATTTGACACCGGATGTATGGGGCTCTTTTTCTTCCCCTGAAATATTTTTCCAATCCCAGCGATCTTTGGGGATCACGGTAATACAATCTTTCCCCTCTTTGAGATTCTTCCAGAACGCATCGATATCCTCCGCCATTGGAAAACGGCCGCTGATCCCGACGATGGCGATCGGTGTTGAAGAAACGGTCTCATGCGCCGGCGATGATATGGATGCCGCAAAACGGGGGCGCGACATTTTGGGTATCGATGTCGTTTCGATTTCCGGTGCCCCAGGAGATGTTTCCAAATGGACTTCCGCTGCCAGCCGCGCGGCTACCACCGGCCGATGCGCTTCCATCAGATATCCTGCAAAGCCGTCGATGGTCGGGTATTCAAAAAGCAAAGTAGGTGGAAGTGCAAGTCCGATTTTTTTATTGAGTTTATTGGTTAATTCAGTCAGCGAAATCGAATCGAATCCGTATTCGCTCAATTCCACCTTCGGATCGATTTTCTCGACCCTGATTTTCATGAGTCTGGCCACATCGCTCACCAGCATTCGTCTTACGTCATCATACAGGACGGAGGTACGGGTCCCGGCCGGGGGGTGGGAACTTGCGCGGGCTTTAGCAGATGCGGGCGGGGAAAGCAATTTTCGCTTCATTTTGGAAACGTCGCCTTGGGCAATCAACATATGAGACCTTTTGCAGGAGAGTGCGCGATAAAATGCACGGATACCCGTCTCCGTCTCCAGCGCGGTCATACCCAAGTTGATATTCAACATCTTTTCGGTCTCTTCAGCGACCTGCATGCCGCCCTCTTTCCATAGCGGCCAATTGATCGACAGGGTTTTACCAAAGCGCTTTTTTCTTTTTACCAGGTCGTTGCGATAGTCGGCGTAAGCGTCCATGAAAGCGTTGGCGCATGCATAGTCCGACTGGCCGATATTACCGAGCGGCCCGGCTCCTGAAGAAAACATGACAAAGAAATCAAGCTGCAGATCTTTGCTCGCATCATCCAGGTTCTCAAGTCCTGCAACTTTCGGTCTCAGTACTTCCTTAAATTCGGTTTTGGTTTTTTTGGATATGAGGTTATCGTGAATGACACCGGCGCCGTGAATGATGCCGTTTAAGCCTCCGAACTCTTTTTGGATCCGTTTTATCAGTTTCCTGACATCGGCTTTTTTCCCGACATCCGCCTGTTTATACCGGACCTTTGCGCCGTTGCCCCCGATATTTTTCAGACGGTTTTCCGTGTTTGCGCCAAGTTGGCTGCGTCCCGTCAGGATCACAACAGTATTTTTAATCCGTGAGGCGATCTCTCGCGCAAAAATAAGCCCCAGCCCGCCCGCACCGCCGGTAATCAGATAAACGCCTTTTTCTCGCCATGGGATAGCGGGCGCTTCCGGTAAATCGTCGAATGTTTCATATCCCTCGACGCGGCGGATTCCATCTTGATAGCGGATTGATTTGTCTTCGGGATGCCGGGTGTTCTCTTCCAATCTTTCCACGATCGTATCCAGGGACACCCGGGTCTGAATCAACTGTCCGACATGTTTGGAATATTCCAGATCCGCGGTTTTGAGCAATCCGGAAAGCCCTGAATACAAAAGGTTTAGATGATTATCAGGAATCACAACCTGAATCAAAACCTTGCCCCTGGGTTTGTCTTTGAGGGTATGTTTTATCTCTTCAAATACCTGCGACGCATGAACCTGAAATCGACCGCCAATCGTTTTGTGTTTCGATTGCAGCGCGATGCATCGGACCCCCTCCATCCCCTTGGCCAGGGTTGATGCGTAGACCCGTTCCGTTTCACAAAGAATCACGATATGTCTGTCATATTCAGGGATGACGCCTTTTTTTTCAGCGGCTTTTTCTTTCCATGAAGGCGCCAGCATCAATGTCCCCGTTCCAGGGGGAGCGAAAGCGATGGTGGAAAACCCCCTAACCCGCAAACGGATCCCGCCATTTTCGTCACATACATCAATATCGAATCTACGAACCTCGTCATCCGGCAAACTCCCGGCGCTATTCCTGACAAACGCCCACATTTCGGGAGTGCATGCCCCTAAAATCTCAAGCGATTCCATGGCAAAGGGCACGGCGGGCCCGGAATTGCCGGGTTCGGTCATCAGGCCCACAGTCGTCTGCAATGCGGAATCCATC
>Ga0066187_1000251_pt1 | contig 20226 bp, 20 predicted proteins | sample WorMetexBAHAMAS1_FD_58706 | JGI IMG/M metagenome (GOLD analysis project Ga0066187, IMG submission 58706) | Marine gutless worms symbiont microbial communities from Max Planck institute for Marine Microbiology, Germany - Inanidrilus exumae... | ecosystem: Host-associated > Annelida > Digestive...
ATCCGGATTCTATCCGATCGCGTTAATACAAGGAGGCCGCAAAGCGGCCGTCTCGAAGGGCATGGCTGCAACCGGCTCGACCGGCGATCGCCACCACTCTCACAGCATGATCGAGCCGCCGTCGACCGCCAGGGTCTGGCCGGTGACGAAATCGCTGGCGGGCGACGCCAGGAAAACCAGCGCCCCCAACAGGTCGTCGGGCTGGCCTGGCCGCTGCATCGCCCGGCTGGCGATCACCTGCTCGCTGAAACTCAGGTGATGGGGATGGTCCTGGACCGAGGGGCTTTCGATCAGGCCCGGCGCCAGGGTGTTGACGGTGATCTCGTCGGGCCCCAGTTCGCGGGCCAGGCACCGGGTGAGGCCTAGGATGGCCGCCTTGGACGTCACATAGACCGACAGATCGCGCATGCCCTTGTACGCGGTGCCCGAGCCGATATTGATGATCTTGCCGCGGCCGCCCGCCCGCATGACGGGTGCCACGTGCTTGGCCATTAGGAACGGCCCCTTGACGTTGACGGCCATGACCTTGTCCCACAGGTCGGCCGGGATCTCATCAAACGCCAGCTTGGGGAGTTCGGCGAAAAAGGCCGCATTGTTGACCAGGACGCCGATCGACCCGAAGGCGTCCGTCGCATCCGCGACGAAACCCGCAACCGATCCCTCGTCGGTGACGTCGACCTGCCAGCTTTTCGCCTGGACACCATGCGCCGCGGCGATGGCCGCGGCCGTCTCCGACCGGTCGCGGATGTCGGCGATGGCGATGTGCGCCCCTTCCGCGGCCAGGGCCTCTGCGAAGGCGCGGCCCAGGTTGTAGGCGCCGCCGGTGACGACGGCGACGGTTCCTTCCAAGGATCCCATGTGATTGCTCCCGCCTCAGGTCCGTGGTTCGGGTTCAAGTCTACCCGAACCACAGGGCCTGATGCAGCAGGTCAGTCGGCGCCGGCCGGCTCCGCCTCGTCGGCCTCGACTTCTTCATAGCCGGTGATCATCGCCTTCAGGTGCGCAAGCGGCGTGACCCCGGTCGTGATGATGTAGACGTGGACGATGAAGAACAGCAGCATCGCAAAGGCGGCCATGATGTGGATGAAGGCCACCACCGGCAGGCTGAGGAAGCTGGCGATTCCCCAGTCACCCCACTTGGCGTAGTACATCAACAACAGGCCGCTCACCCAGATCGCCGGGTTGATCAGCAGCTTGACGAATAGATAGGCCAGCCGTTGAAGCGGATTGTGTTTCCGCACCGTGGTCTGACGGTAGGGGTGGGGGGCGTTGGTGAAGATGCCGGTCAGGTAGTACCGGATCATCGCCAAAAGCCGGTCGCTGGTCGGGATGTATTGCCGCCATTCGCCGGTCGTGAAATGCCAGAAGATGGCGAAGACCCACAGCCAGATCAGGATCCAGGCGGCATTCATATGGACCGTGAGCGCCTGTTCGAACCCCAGGATGGTGTAGGTGCCGTGCACTTCGAATCCGGTCACGGCCATGACGATGATCAGGATCGCCTGGCACCAATGCCAGAACCGCTCGAACCGTTTGTAAATGTAGATCCTCTCGGTCGTCATCACGCCCTCCTGTTGTTCATCACCGCCCTAAGTGCGGCGTGGCCGAGGACCCCAACCAAGGTCAGCAAGACCAAAGCCCAGCCGATTTCATCCAGCCACGGGAAACGGTCACGGCCGGACATGTAAACGCCGGCGATGTTGGCCATCCGGCCGTTGCCGGCATGGCAGGCGTCGCAGGCGAGCGATTCCTCCTTCGGCGCGACCATATGGGTGATCGGCCAGTAGTACTCGGTGGAAAGGAAGTCGTACTCGCCCGAGAACTTGATGCCGCGCGCCATCAGGCCGTTCTCCAACGCCTTGCCCCAGTCGAAGCTCTTCCAGAACGCGTCCTCGTCCTTGCCGAACAAGTGCGGCACGCCGATGACCTGGTTGACCGTGTCGTAGGGCTGGCGGCCCCGCATCACCTTGAAGGGCCAGATCCGAGAGCTCGGATCGTTGGGCGCGCCACCGATGGTATTGATGGGAACCACGTCCGCCGGATCGATGGGATCACCCAACAGCGTGTAACGGACCTCACCGTCGAACCAACGGTATTCGGGGACCACGTTGTCTTCCCAGACAAAGTCGCCCTTCTTGAAGTTGTAGGTATCGTAGCCGTCGGCGTCCTTCTTGATCACGCCCTTGCCGTTCTCGCGCAGTCCCGCAGTCGACCAGTCCCACCACATCTTGGTCTTGTGCCCGCCGCGGGCGTATTCAGGCACGTGGCAGGTGGTGCAGGCAAGCTTGTCGGTGTGATCGTTCAGTTTTTGGTTGGCGGTGTCGGGGTGGGGCCGCATGCCGTGGCAGGATTCGCAGGTCGCCTTGAGATCGCTGGACTTTCCGGGGATGACCACGCCTTCGCGGTCCACCACCCTGGTCACGTAACGGCTGCCTGCGACTTGATGGCTGCCTGTCTGGTGGCATTCCTGGCAGGTGAAGTTGAGGCCGGCGGCATCCATGTGCACGTCCAGTGCCTTGTCGGGCTTGCCCAAAGACGCATCCAGGTCGCCGTGCTTCACACCGTTGCCGCCGCCGCCGTAGAAGTGGCAGGCGCCGCAGGTCTGGCGCGACGGCTGGCCAACGTTCTGCGCGACCTTCTTGAGGTCCACCGCCTTGAACAGCTTGGCGCCGAATTTCTTGTCCTCGTACGCCGGATGGCCCGAACCGGTCGGGAACTTCTTGTAGGTGCCCGTGGTGTCGTGGCAGGCGAGGCAGTCGACGTTCCGCTCCGACGCCAGGTTGAAGGATTCGTCCTTCCAGCCGTAGCCGATATGACAGCTGGTGCAGCGCGGCCAGTTGGTCGCCGTGGCAACGCAGAAGTTGTTCACGACATTGCGCTTGCCAAGCTCCTGACCGGTCAGCTCGTTCGTGAAGGCCCAGGTCCAGTGGGTCGTCTTGTGAAGCTGCTTGGCCGCCTCGGTATGGCAACCCAGGCACGCTTCCGTGACCTCCGGCCCGGTGGCGAAGTCCTTCTGCAACTCGTCGAATTTGGAATGGTCGGCGGTCGAGCCTGCGTCGGCCTGGGTGTTGCTCTGCGCAAACCCATCGCCCATCCACAGGATACCGCACGCCAGGAAAACGATTATTGCCCGCAACGCAGGCGTTCGGGACCGGCTCTTCGGCCCGGCATCCATTCTGGACATGTCTGCCCCCCTCATGAACGGAGAACTACCGCACGGTCGTCCGCACACTCTATCGGAATCGAATGTGTGCGCCTTGCGACAGATCAAATGAGGGGACAAAAAAGGTGCGCCAATTGGCGCACCGTCGTCATCGGCGTGAAGCGTTGTGCCCGAGGCACCGCGGCTTAGCGGCGGCGGAAGTTTCGGCGTGCCTGCGCGCGGGTTGCCGGGGCGCGTTCGTCCTTGTGACGATAGATCACGCGGCCCTTGGTAAGATCGTAGGGCGACATCTCGACGGTCACGCGATCGCCCACCAGCGTGCGGATCCGGTACTTCTTCATGCGTCCCGCCGTATAGGCGATAATCTCGTGACCATTTTCCAGTTTCACCCGGAACCGCGCGTCCGGCAGGACGTCTGTCACGACGCCTTCGAATTCGATCAGGTCTTCCTTTGCCAAAATGCCTCTCCTTGCGGTCATGCCGGGCTCAGCGATCGAAGGCTCCGCGCGCCGGTGGTTTAAGCGCCAGCAGCACCCGCGCGGCCAGGGCAGGCCGGCGGATTGCGGTCTCCCGAACTGAATGAGCGCCCTTCACATGCGCCCTTGCGGCCGGGAAGTCAAGGCCCTGGCCGCCTGGCAGGCCCGTCAGTCCCCGGCCGGTTCCAGACGCAGGATCCGGCCGTCCGATTCGTCGGTCAGCAGATAGACATAGCCGTTCGGGCCCTGGCGCACGTCGCGAATGCGCTCGTCGATACCGTCCAGCAGCCGTTCTTCCCTGACCACGGCTTCGCCATCCAGCTCCAGCCGTGCGACAAGCTGGTACTTAAGGGCACCGACCAGGAGATTTCCCTTCCATTCCGGGAACTTGTCGCCGGTATAGAAGGTCATGCCTGAGGGGGCGATGGAGGGGTCCCAGTAGTAGGCGGGTTGCTCCATACCCGGCTTTTCCGTGCCTTCGCCGATCTTCGCGCCGGAGTAGTGACGCCCATAGGAGATCGTCGGCCAACCGTAGTTGCGCCCGGCCAGGGGAATGTTGACTTCGCCGCCGCGGGCGCCGTGCTCGTGGAGCCACAGGGCGCCCGTTTCCGGGTGCAGCGCGGCGCCCTGGGGGTTGCGGTGACCGTAGGACCAGATTTCTGGTCGCCCGTCGTTCCGTCCCACGAACGGGTTGTTGGCCGGGATGCGGCCGTCGGTGTGGATCCGGACCACCTGGCCCCGGTTGACGGCGGTGTCCTGGGCGCGCTGTCGCTCGCCGCGATCGCCGATGGTGACGAACAGCGTGCCGTCGCGCGCCATCACCAGCCGAGAACCGAAGTGGCGCCCGCCGCGGGATTTCGGCTCCTGGCGGAACAGGACCTGAACCTCCTCAAGGCGGTCGCCTTCCAGCCGTGCCCGCGCCACGGCCGTGCCCGCGCCGCCGCGGCCTGGTTCCGAATAGGAGAGGTAGATCGTCCGGTTGTCGGCGAAATCCGGGTCGACCAGCACATCCAGAAGACCGCCTTGTCCGCCGTCGTCTACACGCGGAACGCCCTCCAGCGGCGAAGACACGGTGCCGTCCGCGGTGACGATCCGCGGATTTCCCTCTTTCTCCGTCACCAGCATCCGCCCGTCGGGCAGCCAGGCCAGCGACCACGGTTCGTCGAGGTCCTCGGCCACGGTAACGACGCGGATCCGATAATGCTCGCTGTCGAAGGTCTCGTCGGCGGCAGCGCCGCCGACCAGGGCCAGGCTCAGAGTCGCGGCTCCGGCCCACCGGCCAATGGCGTGCAAGCGGCTCATGTGATCTGTCCTCTCACCTGATTCATCCTGGTACCGCCGTTCCGGTCCAGGCCGTGATCACAGATGTGGGGCGCCGGCTTCGGCCTGCAAGGGGGTGACCGGCGCCGAGATCACGCGTTGACAGTGTGCGGCCGGCGCCTAGGATCGTTCGGCGGACCGGAGGCGCCGAAGGAGGGGCAGATGCCGGAGTTTCACGTGGCGGTTGGCGACACCGCCACATTCACCAAGACCGTTTCGGAAAGCGACGTCTACCTGTTCTCCGGCATCACCGGCGACCTGGCGCCGAACCACGTTGATGCGGCCTACATGGCCAAGACATCCTTCGGGCGGCGTATTGCCCACGGGGCCCTGCTGGTGGGATACATGTCAAACACCTCCACCCAGGTCGCCGATCAGTCCCTCGATGCGGACGAAACTGCCGTGTCGGCGGGCTATGACAGGATCCGCTTTCTGAAGCCGGTGTTCATCGGCGATACGGTGACGGTTCGCTATGAGGTCACGGAGATCCAGCGCGACCGGAACCGATCGATTTCCGATATCCGGGTGACCAACCAGGACGGCGAACTGGTCGCGGTTGCCCGGCACATTCTGCAGTGGGTGCCGAACGACGCGACGTGACCGGCCTGCCATGACCTCATGAAGGACGCGATCGACAACGGGCCGGATCCCGCACGTCTCCAGGGCGGGTCGTTCCCGCGGACGGCAAAGCGCCTGTTCCTCGCCACGCGGCCGATGTTTTTCCCCGCTTCGATACTGCCGGTGCTGTTGGGAACCGCCTGGGGCGTTCGTGCGGGCGGCGGCCTGGACTTGGGCGTTGCGGCGCTGGCGCTGGGCGCGACCGTGCTGGTCCATGCCGGGGCCAACACGGTCAACGACGTTTATGACGACATGTCCGGAACCGACAACGCCAATCTGGCCCGGATCTACCCCTTCACCGGAGGTTCGCGGTTCATTCAGAATAGGATCCTCGGCCGCAAGGCCATGCTGCGATGGGGGCTGGCGCTGCTGGCGGCGGCGGCGGTGGCGGGCCTGGTTCTGGCGGCGCTCAAGGGGCCGGTGGTCATCGGGTTGGGCGTGGCGGGAGGACTGCTGGCCGTCGGCTACTCCGCCGCGCCGCTGCGTCTCTGCACCCGGGGGCTCGGCGAGATCGCGGTGGGTGTCGGGTTTGGCATCCTGCCCGTGATGGGGGCTGCCTGGTTGCAAAGTGGTCGGTTCTCTTCCGAAACGCTGCTGATCTCGCTGCCGCTCGCCTTGTGGGTGTTCAACATCCTCCTGATCAACGAGATCCCCGACATGGCGGCGGACGCGCAGGCCGGCAAGCGCACGCTGCCGGTGCGTTTGGGCGTGCGGGCGACGGCGGCCGTTTATGTTGCAACGAATGCCGCCACCTTGGCGGCCGTCGCGTTCGCCGTTGTCCAAGGCCTGTTGCCTCTGCCGGCGCTTGCGGTTCCGGCGTTGCTTGCTTTGGCTGCACTGTTCGTTGCCGCGAAACTGGCGGACGGTGATGTGGCCCGTTCGGTGTTGGCGGGCGCCATCAAGGCAACACTCGCAATCCATATCGTCGGCGGCCTGTGGCTGACCGGGTCTGTCCTCGTTTGAGAATGGATGGGGTCGATCCGCAGTGGGCGCCCGTGCGATGTCATCGGATGGCAAGAAGTTTCGCGAAGGCCTCGTATCGTGACCCGGTTTGACGTAGCGCAAAGCGTCGGGTCTGAGCGACGCCTAATGTGCTGTGGTGCAGGTGCGTACTTTGTCTTTGTGGGGGGTTCCTTGAACGAGTGGTCACTCCCTTCGCGTCGGCGCGTGATCCGGCTGGTGGCGGCGGCGTCAGTACTTGGCCTGGCGGGCGCTCTCGGTGCGGTGGCTGGGCGGCATTTTGATCGTACGGCGTCGCTGCATCAATGGCAGGGGACTGCGCTGGGCGCTGATGCAAGTTTGCTGGTCGCTTTGCCCGACGCCAAACGGGCCGAGCGGTTGCTGGTGCGGGCACGCGCCGAGATCGACCGGCTTGAGCGGATCTTCAGTCTCTACCATCGGGATTCGGCTTTGGTTCGGCTGAACGGGGAAGGGCAGCTTGCCAATCCGCCTGCCGAACTTGTGGCGTTGTTGGAACGGGCGCAGCAATGGAGCAGGCTGACCGACGGCGCGTTCGATGTGACGGTCCAGCCGTTGTGGCGCCTTTACAGGGATCACTTCTCAAAGATGGGTGCCGATCCGGCGGGCCCTGCCGATGCGGCGGTGCGTGTCGCGCGGGCGCTGGTCGACTATCAGGCGATCGAGGTCTCGGCGAAACGCATTGCCTTTGCCCGTCCGGGCATGGCGGTGACGCTGAACGGCATCGCCCAGGGCGAGGTCACCGACCGCGTCGCGGATCTCCTTGGCGCGGAAGGGCTTGAACACGCCCTGATCGATCTTGGCGAATTCCGGGCCCTGTCGACGCACCCGTCGGGCCGTCCGTGGAAGGTGGGCGTCAAGGATCCGCACGAAGCGGGCTCGCTTCTCTCGAAGGTGGCGCTGTCGGATCGGGCGCTTGCGACGTCGGCCACGACCGGCACGCATTTCGATCCGCAGGGACGCCACCATCATCTCTTCGATCCCGGCGCGGGCCGGCCGAACGGCGGCCTGGTTTCCGCCAGCGTGGTCGCCCGCCGGGCCCGGGACGCGGACGCATTCTCAACGGCCTTGCTGGCGTCACCCCAACCGCTGGCACCGCAGGCCGTGTCGCATCTGGGCATCGAGCATGTCCTGACGGTCAGTTCTGAAGGGAGGGTCGGGGAATGGCGCATCGCGACATGAACCGGTCTCGCTTCGCGTCCGCCGCGCTTCGGGGGCGGCTCGCATCAACGCTTGTGCTGTCTGAAATGAACGCATCGCAGATGGAGGTCGAATCGTGAGCACGGAAACGCCAGAACCCAAGGAACCCGAGGGCAAGGGCAGCGGATCCTCCGGCATCGACGTCGAGGCGACGCTGGACGAGCCCGCGCGGCGCGCATTCTTCAAACGGGCGGCCATCGGCGGCGGGGCGGCGCTGCTGGCGGGTGGCAGCGCCTATGCAGGGGTCCAGTGGCAACTGCAGGGCCGCCCGGAACCCGACATGATCAAGACCGACGACACGTTCCAGCCGAAGGACCAGCGGGACGTCATTCTTACCTTCGCCAAAAGCAAGGCCCTGAACGAGAAGCATCCGGAACGGAGCGAGCAGTACAGCAGGCTGCAGAATAAGGATTTCCATTTCTACGAGTCGGCGAAGACCTTCGAGTATCGGGTGCCTTGGGACAACAACAAGCCCGGCTATACCCAGAAGGATAAGGCCTTGCACCATGCGGCCTGGCACCCGTTGGACTCGTCTGAGTCACACGGCATGGCCTTCTACCAGCCCAACACGCGCATGTTGAGTTGGGACCAGTCCGACGTGGCGGACGAGCAGTACCAGTTCAAGTCGAAGCAAGAGGCCGCCACTTCGATCAAGAGCGCCGCGCGGGTGTTTGGCGCGGTCCGTTGCGGCATCACCAGGCGTGACAGGCGTTGGGACTTCGACCCGCTCTACGACGTCGCAAACGAACGCGAACTGAGTTGGGAGGAGGACTTCCCCTTCGAACCCAAGACGGCGATCGTGATTCTGGTGCCGATGGACTACGACAACATCTCAACCGCGCCGGCCTGGACCGCGGAGGCCTCGATCGGCAATGGCTACGTCATCATGGCCCAGATCGCCAACCAGATCGCCAAGTTCATCCGGGGGCTTGGCTACCACGCCGTCGGCGCCGGCAACGACCTGGGCATGAGCGTGCCTTACGCGATCGCTGCCGGGCTCGGCGAGGGCGGACGGAACGCCCAACTGCTGGCGCCCGGTATCGGGCCGCGCCACCGCATCTGCAAGGTCTACGCCGACTTCGAGGATGTCGAATACGACGAACCCCACAACTGGGGCATCACCGAGTTCTGCCTCAGTTGCGGCAAGTGCGCCGACGCCTGCCCGGCCGACGCCTTGCCCAAACGCCTGAGCAAAGACAGCGGATTCGGCTTCCATCCGACCTACGATCACAAGGACGAACCCGACTACACCTGGAACAACCATACGGGCGTCGAGAAATTCTACACGGATGCCAAGAAGTGCTTCAATTTCTGGATCGACAACGACAGTGCCTGCGGCAACTGCATTTCCGCCTGCACCTTCAACGAGGCGGACTACTGGCACCACTGGTTCATCATGGGCATCACGTCAGCGTCGCCAGCGTTCTTGCACAATTGGATGTCCGAACTGCATCCGGTCTTTGGCTATGGTGCCGTTGGCGATCCGGCAAAGGTGGCGAAGTTCTGGGAAACTGGCGAGGGCATGCGGATCAACACGTCGATGAAGAACAACATCGGCACATCCAACAAATCCTAGGCGGAGGCGATCATGGAAAGTGTCCAATGGTTTCTGCTGGGTGTCGTCTCCACGCTGTGCGTGCTTGGCTTCGCCTATCTCTCCGTGAAGATCAAGGCGCCGTGGTACGCCTGGGTCGTGCTGATCGGCGGCGCAGTTGCCGTCCTGTTCGGTATCGCCTGGGCCGGCTCGTCTTTCCACGAGGGCGTTCCCGCATCCAGTGCGATGGGGCTGATGGTCTTCTGCGGCCCCGGGATCGTCGCCATGACGCTGGCCTGGCGGTTCTGGGTGGCGCCTGGCCTGCGCGGCGACTAGGCGCGCAAGGGCAGCGGTTGCTGGAGGAGCGGTTGCGTGGCGATGCCTGAAAAGCTGAAGGCGGTCTGGGGACGGCTGGCTTTTCCGCTGGCGTTCACCTCGCTGGTGGTTGCCTTCGTGATCGGCCAGATCGCGGCGCAACCCGACTTCAGGGCGCTGCTGCAGGAACGGTTGCCCGACAGCACGCTCACCCTTCTGACCGAAGCTGAAGGTGGCCAGGTCGTCTTCCGCGACGAAACCGCGGGCAATTATGTGATCATCTCCGCCGCCGAAGGTTACGGCGGACCTTTGGCCATCGGAATCCGGGCGAGCGGCGAGGGTGAGATCGCCGAGATCCTTGACCTGGACAACAAGGAAACGCCGTCGTTCTTCAACAAGCTGTTGAAAGACCGCTTTTTCGAGCAGTTTGCAGGCAAGGCGGTTTCCGACGATTACCTGTTGGACGAAGACATCGACGCGGTTTCGGGCGCGACGGTGTCGTCGCGTGCGTACACGGTGGCCGTGGGCGAGGCGATGCATATCGCCGCAACCGAGCACTTCAAGCTGCAGCCGACCTGGAAGCAGGAGGAACTGCTGTTCGGGATCCAGGAAGTGGGCCTGATCGGCGTCTTTGTCCTGGCCTTCGTGGTCTCCTATGCGCGCGGAAAGGTCGCCAAGTACGGCAAGTTCGTCATGCCGGTGGTGGCGCTGGCATTCGTTGGCGTCTACACCAACACCTCGGTATCGATTGCTCAGCTTGCCGGAATCCTGCTGGGCTATATCCCCGACTTCAGACAGCATCTCATGTGGTGGATCATGATGGCCGGCGTCATCGGCAGCGTCGTGATCCTGGGCAGGAATATCTATTGCGGCCAGGTGTGCCCGTTCCAGTACGTGCAGCGCGGGCTCAACAAGATCAGCGGCGTCAATCTGGCGGTCAGGCCCGGCATCCAAAGAAGCGCGCGGACGGTGGTCGGGTGGATGACCTGGACCTCCCTGATGCTGATCTTCTTGTCGGCGCACCCCGGCTTGGGGTCCTACGAGCCTTTCGCGATGATGTTCTCGCTGACCGGTGCGGGCGTGCAATGGTACCTGCTGCCGCTGTCATTGGTCGGCTCGTTCTTCATTCTGAATTTCTGGTGCCGCCTGTTCTGCCCGGTCGGGCTGGTCCTGAACGAGGGTGTCCGGTTCCGGAAGTCGCTGTTGCAGCGGATCACCAGCCGCGTCCGGCCGTCGCCCGAGGTCGAAGCAGCCTCGGCCAATGACAAAGGTGACCTATGGCGAAAAGAAGACAGCTGAAGCCGTGGCACCATCAGGTGACCACCGCCTTGGCCGTGGTCACCCTGCTGTGCGTGATCGGCTATTTCGTCCAGACGTTCAGGTCCTTCTTTCTGACCGATCACGACCCGGTCTTGGTTGCGGTCGAGCGGGTCAAGGAAAAGCTCGAGCAGAAATAGGGCGCCGCGGCAGCTGGCTGATTTGTCCGGTTGGTCGGCGTGCCTTTCTGCGCAGTGCCGCTAGATGGGCGTGCTTTTCGCGGCCTGCGCCGGCGTCAGAATATCGGGTATCGCTTCCGGTCCGGCGTCGAAGGCATCGGCCTGTCCCTTGTGGATTGCCGCCCAGAAGTCGCGTGCCGCGCCCATCTTGTCCTCCTGCGCCCGGCGCAGCCAGTTTTGAAGGTTCTCGTCCTTCAGCCCGAACGCGCCCCAGAACTTCAGGAACTCCAACAAGAGATCGGCGATTCTTTCCGATTCCCAGGGCTCGCTCTTGTACGATTCCCGGTCGTTGATGGCCTTTGCGAGCTTGAACTGGTGGGCCTTGTAGTCGATTGGCATGGCATAGTGCGCCTGCAGGATCTCGTCGGTGATGGATTCCGACCATTTGCGGTGAAAGCGGCAGATCCCTGTATTGTCGCTGAACAGCTCGTAGACCATGCGCTCCACGTTCTTGCGGCCGAGGTCCTCCGGCGCCATGAACTCCGGACCGTAATAGACGTAGTACTTGCCCATGATCGGCATCGGGCTGCCCATGCCCGGCACCCAGTACTGGTTCGGAACCATGTAGCCTTCGTCGCCGTGGGCCAGGAAGACGGCGCGGTCGAGGGTCTGCGTTCCGAACTGCCGGTCCAACGCGGCCGCCGCGGCCCGAATTCCTTCGCGAAACAGGCTCGCGCGCTCGTCGAACAGGATCGCCTTTACCACGGCAACGGCATAGGTGGCGTTTTTCATGCTGTCCTGGGCGACATTGAATCCCTCCGTGTCCACGGCATAGGTGAAGTTCATTTCCGATGCCGGCGGAAACCCGAAGGCTTCCGCGTCGATCAGGCCGTCGGCGACGCATTCCATGATCCACGCCAGCGTTCCGCCGGTCTGGATGGCATCGAAGCCCATGGCGTCGACGTAGTCGTTCAGCAGTTCAGCCGCCCGTTGATCGAACACGCCGACCTGGGGCCCTAGCGCGTGATAGGGCTCGTAGTCCTTCTTGTACTTCCCGTGCAGCTTCTTGCACGCCACGGCGCAGGGCTCGCCGCAGTGCTGAAACTGCTTGGTCTGGATGGTCTCCTCGTTGAACTGCTTCAGATAGTGGCCGAGAACAAAGGCCTCGTGCTGGTTCCGGCGGTCTTCGGCGCTTGCATAAATGCTGCGGTAGTTGTGCGTCAGCAATCGGTCGGAGATCTCGTACATGTTGACGCCGAAGGTGCCGCCCGTCTTGAACTCCTTGTGGTACCGGTACTTCTCGGTGACGGCGAGGTCGGTCTTGATGACTTTCTGACCGAAATGCTCGAGGAAATAGCCGTCCAGCTCCTTTGAGTTGGGCAGGTCGGGATCCACCCACGCGCCCCCGAAGACAGAACCGACAAGACCGTGGTGCTGAAGCAACCGGCTGCCCAGGCCGCCGCGGCCACACCAGTCGACCACCGCCGTTGCGCGGCCGTCGCTGACGGGGCTGGATCCGATCGCCCCTTCGCGCGTGGCCATCGCGGCGGGCCCGACGGCGAAGGCGCGCACGTTCCGAGGCGGGTATTCCTCGGCATACCGGTCGAGCAGCGCCTGCTGCAGCGCGAAGAAACCTTCCAGCGATTCGCCTTCCGGGTCCTCGTAGCCGTCCCATATGGCCTGCACGTCGACCGGTTCCAGCCGCACCGTGATCTCGCCGTCCTTGTGGTTCAGCAACAGGACGCTGGGTTCGGCGCACCGGCCGCGCAGGCTGACATAGCTGGTCCCGAGGCCATGAAAGGTATAGGCCGCCCCTCCCATGCTTGAGACATAGAAGCTGTCCCACTGGGGGCTGTGGGCGCAGAATACCAGGCGGCGCGTCCCGGGGATGGAGCTTCCGGCAAGCAACCCTTCGCCGAAGGTGAAGGCATCCGCGTCGTCGTCGTAGCAGTGCCAGCCGTGGTCGACGGGCCCGAGAATGCCCGTTGCCTTTTCGTCGATCGCGCGAACGGCCCAGGTGCCGTCATCAAGATTGACGCCGAGTTCGCGCTGGAAGACCGGATAGACCATCGCGTGATGCCTTCGCCGGGATTCAAAGCGACAGAGTAGCGGCAAGACAATGGCGGTTCTTGCCATCGGGTGACACCCGCCGCCTTTTGCGGGTCCAAGAGTCGTTCCGCCGCGTTAACCAACGCTTTACCAAGATTGCGTAACTGTCTCGCACGTTTCCAGGCGGAAGCGCGGGGGGAGTGACCACCATGGAGGGTTCACGATGTCCTTCCCGACGCCTTTTAACGAGGCAGCCAGGCTTCGGTCCTTACACGCGTTGCGGATCCTGGACAGCGCGCCCGAGCAGGCTTTCGACCTGCTGACCGGGCTCGCCCGGTCCCATTTCGGTGTGCCGATCGCCTTGATTTCCCTGGTTGACGAACAGCGGCAATGGTTCAAGGCGGCCGCCGGTCTGGACGTCTCAGAAACGCCGCGGGATGTGGCGTTCTGTGCCCACGCAATCGTTTCCGAGCGGCCCCTGGTGGTCGAAAATGCGCTTGCCGATCCGCGGTTCGCGGAAAATCCGCTGGTCGCCGACGATCCCAAGATCCGATTCTATGCCGGCGCGCCGCTGGTCACGGCGGACGGGTTCCGCATCGGGACCTTCTGCGTCATGGATCTGGTCCCGCGCCACGACTTTGCCGATGCCCAATGTGCGGCGCTGGCGGAATTCGCCCGGCTCGCGGTTGAGTTGATGGATCTTCGCCGCCAGGGCCAACGGCATGCGGCCACGCGCAGCGGCGAAGACATCGCCGTCGAGGCGCAGATGGACCTGTTTTCCATCGTGGCCCACGAAATCCGGTCGCCGATGGCCGCCCTGACCGGGCTTGTCCGTGCCGTCGCCGATGAGGCTTTCGGACCCGTGGAGAACAACCGCTATCGGCAGTGCACCGCGCTGATGGTCGAAGCCGCCGACTATCTGATGCAGGTCACCGACCGCATGCTTGATTTCGCGCGGCTGCGCACAGGTGACGTGGCCATCAAGGAGGAGGTCGTCTCGATCCCGCAGCTGTTCGATGCCGCGCAGCGGATGACCCAGCACCTGCAGGAAGAGAAACAGGTGACGCTGTCGATGGATACCCGCAGCGGCGACGCCGCCCTGTTGGCGGATCGCGGCCTGACATTGCAGATGCTGATCAACCTGGTCGGCAACGCCATCAAGTACGGTCCGCCGGGCGCGACCGTCGCGCTCAGCGCCGAGCGCACCGACAACGGCTGCCTCGCCCTCGTCATTGCCGACAGCGGCCCCGGCATGTCCGCCGAGGAGATCGGCGCGGCCTTGAAGCCTTACGGGCACCTGGTTCAGCCCGGCCAGGAAGATCCCGGCGGCATGGGAATCGGGCTGCCGCTGGTCAAGCGGCTGATCGAGGCCCACGGCGGCAGATTGGATGTCCGTTCGGCCGTGGGCGTGGGTACGGTGGCGCGTGTCGTTTTTCCGGCCTACCGGGTGCGGTCGACGCCGCTGTCGCCCAAGGACGCGGCGTAGACGCCTCCTCGGCGCGGAAAGCGGCGATTACGCCTGGCTTTCGATGCGCCGGACCAGTGGCAACCAGTCCTTGACCACGCCTGCCCGCCGGGCCGGCGACAGGTCGAACACGCCCAGGCCGCGCCGTGCGACATCCTGGTAGAGCGACCGGTCCTGGAAACGGGCGGCCACCTCATGGCCAAGGGCGCCCAGGAACTCCTGCAGGTGGGTCTCCGCGCGGGTGCGGGGCCGGACCCGGTTGCCGACGACCACGACCGGCTTGCTTCCCTTGCGGACCGGCTTCAACTCCTCGACCCGCTTGAGGAAGTCCCGCGTCGCCTTTTCATCGAACACCGAGGGCAGGACGGGCATCACCAGGAAACTGGCGCGCCTCAGCAACTCCTGGACATGCCGGGACCTGAGGCCGGCGCCGGAATCGATCACCAGGCGCTCGATGCCGGCGGGAGGCTCGCCGATCGAGCGGCGCCAGTCGAGTACCTCGATCTGGGGGACGTCCTTGGGCCGCAGCTTGTTCCATGTCCGGCAGGACCGTTGCCGGTCGGCGTCGGCGATCGCAGTCCTCAAGCCGGCGTTGGCGAATACCGTGGCCAGGTTCGTTGCGATCGTCGTCTTGCCGCAACCGCCCTTCGCGTTCGCCACCAGCACGGAGATCAATGTCATTCTCCTCGTTCCGTCTCTAGGCCCGCCAGAACGGGCGCGTTTCGGTGAAGTCCTGCCACGCGGCCACCATATGCGGCTCGACCTGAACCAGCCGGTGCCGGTACCACCCCTTGACCAAGGCGCCGCCGAGGGCCGCCTGCATGTCGTCGGCCGCCAGGTCGTCGACCAGATGCTCGGCAACGGTTGCATCGTTCAGCCAACCGAGGTCGTTCTGCAGGCTCTCCAGGCGCTTCAGATAGGCGGCGGTGGACTTCTTCGGAAACAGTGTCTGGAAATAGTCGCAGGCGTAGCGCAGCTTCTTCAGAGCGATCCGCACTTCGTGACGTCGGGCTGTGCTGAGATGCGCGAACTCCCGGCCGGTCTTCAGCACCTTTTTGTGCCGTTTCTGCAGCAGCTTCACGGCCACCGGCCTGAGCAGGGTGTCACGATCGCGGATCACCGATCCGCCGTTCTCGGCGGAAAGCAGAAGGTCGAACAGGAAGCCGTTGAAGCGGGGGCTGCCCACCAGCGTCCGCACTTCCCTGTAGGCGGCACGGGAACGTATCTCCGCGCGGCCGGCCAGGCGAACCAGCCCCGGGTTGGCGTCGTCGCCGCCCAGGACCGGGGGCAAGGTCTCCGTCAGAAACACGTCCAGGTCCCGTGCCGGGCCCAAATGCTTGAGCGCATCGCGCGCTTCCTGGTTGAGGATGCCTGCTTCGTCCGCCAGGTGCCCCTTGAACAGCGAGAACGCCGACCGCAGCCGGCGAAGCGCGACGCGCAATTGATGGACGCCTTCGGGATCGCGCCCGTCCGCGGCCGCGGCGATGTTGCCGGTGATCTGTTTGGCGGTGACGGCGATGATCTTGGCCATCGCGTCGCCCAGCGTGTCGGTCGCCTGCAGGGTCGGCTTGGCAGCCTTGACCCATGCAGGCGGCGTATCTTCGGCCAGCTCCATGCCGCGTGCGGCGCGCGAACGCGCCTCCAGGGTCATGCGCCGGCGCCGCAGCAGTGTTTTGATCTGCGCCAACATCACCGCCACGTCGCCGTCCAGCAGGACGAACTCGAGCTCGTTGACCGGGCTCTCCCGTTTGCCGCTTTTCAGCAGGCCGACGCACAGCGACACTTCGATCTCCGCCCCGTCCAGCCGGATCCGCTTGCGTGTCTTCTTGACCTCGCTCGAGAACTTCGACTGCAGCTCCTCGGGCAGGACGACCCCGATGTCACCGCGGGGCGCTTCCGGCGGCAACAAGGCCAGGTCGACCGCCTGGCCGTCGACGGCGGCCGTCCACTCCTGCAGGTGGATGGCACTGCGTCCCTGCGACCTGAGCGCGAGTTCCTGGCCCCTGCCTTTTCTGCGGAGCCGCAGCGAATACCCGTGGCGCCAGAGCCGCGAGTCGGCGGTGTCGTAGAAGGTTTCGGCGAGTCTAGGCGAGGAGGACCGGCGTCCATCCAGTTTGTCGAACAGGGCCGCGAGCTTCGCGGCGTCGCCCGTCAGCCGGACCCGCGTCTGCGGGACAGCGCCCGGAGCCCGTTCCGTTGCAACGAATGCGGCGCGCTCCTCCGGCGAGAGGAGAGTATGCGAGTACGGTTTCTCGGCGCGGTCTTGCGTCCCCACGGCGGATCGTTCCTTGGTCCCCTGCGCCGGCTTTTGCCGTGCGACTTTTCTCTTGAACCCAATTGTCATGAAAATGTCACGTCAGTGCAATGATCGACCTTGAAGAGATGCGCGCGCGGCGCGCTTTGCGGTATCCGAGCCCGCCGCAACCGGTTTCCAATCCGATTCCGAGTGGGTCCGGGAAATCATGACTACCGACGGCTGTGGCGCCCCGCTTCCGAGTCGCATCGGAGGGGCGGATGGTGCGGAGGCTATGCGGCGAGGAACAATCGCGGTATCTGGCCCTATGCAAATGAGCGCCGACGATCCCCTCTATCGCGATCCGGACCTTGCACAGTTCTACGATCTTGAGAATGGCTGGGCCGCCGATTTCGACTTTTGCATGGACCTGGCACGCAACGCCGCGTCCGTCCTCGATCTCGGCTGCGGCACCGGCGAGCTGGCCGCCGCACTGGCGCAAGACCGGGCGGTGGTGACCGGCGTCGACCCCGCAGCGGCCATGCTGGACTTCGCACGGGCGCGGCCGGGCGGCGAGAAAGTCACCTGGGCCGAGGCCGACGCCCGATCGGTCCGGCTCGAGCGCCGTTTCGACCTTGTCCTCCTGACGGGGCACGCATTCCAGGTCTTTCTTACGGACCAGGACCAGGCGGCAGTCCTGGCGACCATCGCTTCGCACCTGGCCCCCCACGGGCGGTTCGTTTTCGACAGCCGCAACCCGGCCTTCAGGTCGTGGGAGAAGTGGAGCAACGAAGACTCGGCCCACACGCTCCGGCATCCGAACCTCGGCACGATCGAGGCATGGAACGACTATGCCCATGACGAGGCGTCGGGCATCCTGACTTATACGAGCCACTACCGGGTCAAGCAGACCGGCACCGTCCACTCCGCCTCGGCGAAGATCCGCTACACATCCCGAAAGGACCTGGCGGCGCGGATCGAGGCTGCCGGGCTGGTCGTCGACACCTGGCTCGGCGACTGGCAGGGCGCCCCGTTCCATCCGGAGGCGAAGGAAATCATCCCGATCGGCCGTCTGGCCTGAACCTTCGAAAATCCCTTCCTTTGCGAATAGTTGAACGTAGAATCCTAGGAGTCGTTTCACGCAAACCAGGTGGGCTGCCGGCACCGGGCGGGCGAGCCCGGCAGACTTCAAGAGAAGGTCAGATGACACCTGAGGAAATCCAGCACATCGAAGACAGCTTTGCGAAAGTGGTACCCAACAGGGCCCTGGCGGCGGCGCTGTTCTACGGCCGGCTGTTCGAGATCGAGCCGGACCTGCGCCCGTTGTTCAAGGACGACATGACCGAGCAGGGCGCCAAGCTGATGCAGATGCTGTCTGACGTGGTGGGGAGCCTGCGCAATCTCGAGGCAGTCATGCCGGCGTTGCAGGATCTCGCGCGCCGGCATGTGGGGTATGGCGTCCAGCCTGAGCACTACGAGCCAGTCGGCGCCGCCCTCTTTTGGACGCTGGAACAGGGGCTGGGCGAGGCCTTTACGGAGGATGTCGAAGCCGCCTGGAAGAAAGCCTACGGAGTGTTGGCCGGGTCCATGATTGCGGCGGCGTATCCGGGAAGCGGCGCGGCGGACTGACGCCGCCGGTCTCTGGGCGGCGGGCGGCGAAGACCATGGGAGTCCGCCGATTGTGAGCGCGATCGCGGATGCCGGGGGCGCCGAGCCTGCTCGGCGTGTGTTTATCGTGCGGCCAGCCCCGCCTCCGAAACGGTGGCAACCATCCCGGTCGTCAACAACGCGAAATCCTCCTGCGACAGCGTGACCACCGGGGTTTCCGTCCCGTAGAGCCTGTCGGCGACCTGGGCGCCCGTGGTGATGTTGACGTCGGGGGCGGGAAGCACGATCGCGACAGGGCCGACCTTGCGGCGCAGGGCATCGGCGACCCCGCCGGGCGTGCCGGCCGAGCCGCGGGAGCCGGGAAGGGCGAGGATCATGCCCGTGATGCTCTCGCCCGCCTGCGGGTGGCTGCGGTCGATGATGCGGCCGTCGACCGGGTTGAAGCCGCCCCAGAAACTCAGCGGCTCGGTGAGTTTCAGGACGCGCCCGGTTGCGGTCCCCGGGTTCAGCACATGCCTGATCGCAAGCCGGACGTCATTCATCGGCCGGTTCCCCAAAGGCGCGGCGACCAGGCGGCGGGGTTGCGGGTGACCTCGCCGCGAACAGCCGTCTCGACGCAGTCTTCCAGGCTGCCGAACGCGACCTCGACCGGCAGCATGCCCGGCGCGTAGTAGGCCCATTTGGCGGAATTGGTCATCACCCGGCCCTTGCAGCCGCGAACCGCCGGTGTGAAGTAGGTGCAGGTATCGACCAGCACCGTGACGCCCGCTTTCTCGAGAATGGCGATCCAGCCTTTCTCTGCGGCGAGCGCGGCCACGTGGCGGCTGGTCGAGACGTAGAACGCCACGTCCGGGTGCACCCTTCGATGACCCAACAGGTCAACAAGCCTGCCGAACTCGTTGAAAGAAAAATGCGGCGTGCCGACGGCCACCATGGCGACGGGCCCGTCCGCTGCGGTGGAGAGCGAATCGCGGGCGCGGACCAGGTCGTCCGGCGTGACGCGGTGGACCGCGTCCGGCGGGAGTCCCTGCAAGGCGGTTTCCAGGTCGGGCGCCTCGGGGGTGATGCCGACGGCATGGAACAGCCCGACCCCGCCGGAGGACGCGCCGGCCGCGGCCAGCGCCTTGAGGCTGTCCTTGGGCGTCGTCAGCGGCAACCCGGTGATGACCGGGACCTTGCTGCCGGCAAGGCGTCCCATGGCGTGGCCCAGCACATGGCAGAACAGCTCCGTCTCGCGCAACGCCTCGGGGATCTCCGCAAGGTCGATCCGGATCTGCGCCCGGCGGCCTCGGTCGGTGTGCAGGCCCGCCTCGGGCGCGCGCCGGGTCAGGCCGCAGGCCACGTCCAGGTAGTCGCCGTACCGGTTTGTCCGTGCCCCGACGGCGGAGTTGAAATAGGCGACCGCGTTCGATTCCCCGACGACGATGTGCTCGCCGAAGCCGGGACTGCCCGGCAGCTGGTAGGGCGCGCAGGTCCAGGCCGGTTTTGCGCCCATCGCAAGATAGAGGTCGGCCAGTTCGCGCGCCTCGTTAAGAAAGACCGGGTCCGCGTCCTCGCGCACCTCCTTCTGGACCAGGCTCGCCGGCACGGTATTGGTCCAGGCGGGGATCTCGAAGCGGGCACCGCGGTCGACCATAAAACGGGCGAAGTCCACATGGGCCGTGCCGTAATAGTGGCAGGCGTCAATGTGGACGTAACCGACCTCCAGCAGGCGCGGCGCGTCCATCAGGCGGGCGGCACGCACCACAAGCTGCATCGCGAACTGCAGTGCCTCGCCGGCGGCGCCGTCGAGAAGGGCCTGCTCCGCGTCGGTGAGATGCAGGGAGGCACC
>Ga0066187_1000252_pt1 | contig 20144 bp, 19 predicted proteins | sample WorMetexBAHAMAS1_FD_58706 | JGI IMG/M metagenome (GOLD analysis project Ga0066187, IMG submission 58706) | Marine gutless worms symbiont microbial communities from Max Planck institute for Marine Microbiology, Germany - Inanidrilus exumae... | ecosystem: Host-associated > Annelida > Digestive...
GGTTGCGTGCCAACTCGATCTGCGCTATGAAGGTTTTTCGGCATGGTTTTCTCCTTTCGAAATGATAATTCGCTGTTATTATTGAAAGTGAGTATACCCTGCCGTTTCTGTCTAAATCAACATATTTATTTATTATATAAGTAGGTTAAATTAATTTTACAGCGCTTAAGTCAATGACATTGAACTCAACCCTGTGAACAGGTACGACTGGCTGTGTGGAGTTTTCTAATTATGGCAAAAGTATTGTTAATATCACCACCATTTTATAGATTAATGGGAAGTCATTACAATGGGATACATTTAGGGCTTGCATATATAGCATCTTATTTGATCAGTAATGGCCATAATGTTCAAATTTATAATGCTGACTTTTTTGATAGCAATGAATACGTAAATCAAAGAAAGCTAATAGAAAATTTTGATAATTACAAATCTGTATTAAATGATTTAAATTCACCAATATGGTCTGAAGTTAAGCTAACAATTTTAGATACCGAGCCTGATTTTGTTGGAATACAAATGTATACAGGTACATTTAAAAGTGCGCAAAATGTGGCAATAATTGCCAAAAAGTGCAACTCGAGCATAAAGGTTGTAGTTGGCGGAACTCATCCTACAATAGATTCCGACGGTACAATTTCTTTTTCTGCTTATGACTATCTCATTAGAGGTGAGGGTGAAATTGCCCTTTTGGAATTGATAGAAGGTAAAAATGAAGAAAATATAAAGGGCTTAACATACAAAAACTCTTTAGGTGGAGTTATTCATAACGATGACAGAGGATTTATAGAAGATCTAAATTCTCTACCGTTTCCTAATAGAGATAAATTTTATATAGGAAATGGTAAAATCGATGTGGGTGCGTTAATTACTTCGAGAGGTTGTCCATTTCGGTGTACTTACTGTACTAGTGCTATGATATGGAAAGGGAAAACACGATTCCGAAGTGTTGAAAATGTACTTTCCGAAATAGAAATTATGGTACGTTGCAATAAAGTTAAACTCATTCGATTTCAAGACGACACCTTCACTTTGAAAAGAGATCGTGTCGTTAGAATATGTGATGGCATTATAAAACGAAAATTGGACATCCAGTGGATTTGCGATACAAGAGTTGACAAAATTGATATTGAATTATTAAGACTAATGAAGAGAGCGGGTTGTGTTAGAATAAAAATTGGGGTAGAGTCAGGAAGTAATAAAATATTAAAGGCTGTAAACAAAGGTATTAATATAGATCAAATTAAAAATGCTGTTGGTTTAATAAAAGAAGTAGGGATTCCACTAACAATATATCTAATGATTGGTTTTCCAGATGAGACTGATAAGGATGTGTTGAAAACGATCCGTTTCGCTGAGGAAATTAAAGCAGATTATAATAGCTTAGGTGTGATTTCTCCGTATTTTGGTACTGAGATATACTACGACCTGTTAAGAAAGGGGTTTGACTTTGATAAATCTCATTGGGAGTATTTTTTCCATCAAAGCCAGGCAATGATAATGAATACAAATATATCTTCCGGAGTAATAAAGAAGTTTTTTGAATTGAATGAAAAATCATTGGGGAGAAGAATTTAATGAAAGTACCAGTATTACGAATACCATATAGTGAAGAAGAGATTGAGATTATAAAAAAAGAAATTGAACTTGTTCTACGGAGTGGCTTTTTGACAATGTCTGAACGAGTAAAAGAATTCGAATATTTGTTTGCTAAGTTTTGCGGAACAAAATATGCTATTGGAACTAACTCTGGAACAAGTTCGATGGAGATAGTTTTAAGGTCTATAGGAATAGATCGATCAACAATAATTGTGCCATCCAATACGTATATGGCTACTCCTATTGCTGTTATTAAGGCTGGAGGGAGGGTAATTTTTACAGAATGCCAAAAAGAAAATATGCAAATTGACCCTGAAGATATTGAGAGAAAAATACAAAGCGATACTTTGGGTGTTGTGGTTGTTCATATAGGAGGTATAATTTCCCCTCATATCAATAAAATTAGAGAGATTTGTAAAGAAAGAAATTTATTTTTGCTTGAAGATGCTGCTCATGCACATGGCGCTACTATTGATGGTAAAATGGCGGGATCTTTGGGGATCGCAGGATCCTTTTCATTTTATCCCACAAAAGTTTTAACTACTGCCGAAGGTGGTATGGTTACAACGAATGATAAGAATATTTACGATAAATCGATAATACTCAGAGAGCATGGTAAGAAAGATCATAAATTCAATGTGCATACTGAGATTGGTGATAATTGGCGTTTTAGTGAAATACATGCTGTACTGGGCATTCAGCAGATGAAAAAAGCTAAATGGATTATTGGTGAAAGAAGACGAATTGCTAGTAAATACGATGTTTTTTTAAAAGAAATTGATGAAATATCTCCTTTGCAAATACCAGATAATCTCAACCCAGCCTACTATAAATATATTGCATACTTAGATAAAAGGTACAAGCGTTCAATATTGAAAGAAATCTTGAAAAATAAATACCAAGTGACTTTACCTGGGGAGGTATATTCAGATCCTTGTCATAGTCAACCAGTGTTTAATGAATACCCAAATTTTGTAGCCAACAATTCTAAGGATGAATTTCCGGTAACTGATTACGTTTGTAGACACCATATCTGTCTGCCACTTTATCCAGGATTGACTGATGACGAAATTGAATATATAAATACTTCATTGAAGGGTGCTTTGAATGAATATTCTAGTTACAGGAGGTAGTGGATTCATAGGAAGCCATGTTGTCGATGCATTAGCATTAGCTGGATATAGAACTGTAATTATCGACATTAAACCGCCACATAGAGAAGATATCGAGTTTATTAATGGAAGTATTTTAGATAAAAAGCTAGTTGAATATTTAGTAAATAAAGCAGATGTGATTTTTCATATTGGTGGATTTTCGAACATTAACTTTGTTAAGGAAAACCCTGTTGAGACAATAGAATTAAATGTATTATCAACCGTATATTTGTTAGATGCTTGCAGAAAGAAAAAAGATTCAACACATTTCGTTTATGCAAGTTCCGTATATGCTTTTGATAGGACAGGTCATCTTTATACAACTTCAAAAGCGAGTTCAGAAAGGATAATAGAAGACTTTTCTATTTTGTATAGGATTCCGTTTTCCATACTTCGCTATGGTACAGTTTATGGACCGAGAAATCGTGAAGCTGATGTTGTCTATCATTTTATAAAACAAGCAAAGAATGGAGGACCAATTAGCATACATGGAAACGGTATGCAAAAACGAAATTTTACACATGTTAAAGACATTGCCGAAGCTAGTATAAAAGTGATAGGAAACAATAAAGCGAAAAACCGAATATTTACAATTGCCAACCCTGAAAGCACGTCAATAGTTGAACTAGCCAATAAAGTAAAAAGTATTGTTAACCCTAATATTACTTTGGAATTTCAAGGGGAAGAAAGAGAAGAAGATTATTGTGGAGTCGTAAAAGATATTGAAATAGCAGAGACAGACTTGAATTGGAAGTGTAAAGTGTCATTAGGAAAAGGTATAGAAGAATTGAAATTAATACTTGATACGAAAATAGGAAATTAATATTGTGGGTAAAAATAAAATAAATATTGGGCAAGTTGGATGTGGAAATTGGGGGCCAAATTTACTCAGGAATTTTTATAAATTACAAGAAGTAAATGTAAAATATGTAGCGGAAAAAGATAAATCTCGAGTTGATTATGTAAAAAAAAATTATTCGGATATAGAAGTAGTTGATGGTATAGGCCCTATATTGGATGATAATAATATAGATGCGGTAATAATTGCAACACCAGCTGAGTTGCATTATTCTCAAACAAAACAGGTTTTAGAAGCTGGGAAAGATTGTTTTGTTGAAAAACCGCTTGCAATGAAAACCGATAAGGCACAAGAATTAGTAAATATGTCATTGTCAAAGAAAAAAATTCTAATGGTTGGACACACGTTTTTATATAATGCTGCGGTACATAAATTAAAAGAAGAAATACAAAACGGGAATCTTGGAGAAATTTATTATCTATATTCTCAAAGATTAAATCTTGGTAGGATAAGAAGCGATATAAATGCGTTGTGGAATTTTGCTCCTCATGATATCTCAATTTGTTTGTATCTGATGGATTGTGAGCCTTGTTGGGTTAGTGCAATTGGTGCATCTTATATACAAAATATGATAGAAGATGTAGTATTTTTGACAATAGGATTTGCTAACAATGTTATTGCCAATATTCATGTTAGCTGGCTCGATCCAAATAAGACTAGAAAAATGACAGTTGTTGGAAGCAAACGGATGATTGTTTATGATGATGTTTCAGAATACAAAATAAAGATATATGACAAAGGTATTGATAAATTGAATATGAATCAATCACTTAATGGTTATAGCAGTTTTGGTGAATTTCAACTCATTCACAGAGCTGGGGATTTATTGATTCCAAAAATTGATTTTATAGAACCTTTATCAGTAGAGACAAAACACTTCACTAGCTGCGTCCTCAAGAAAATAAGACCAGACTCAGATGGTGAAAATGGTGTGGCTGTGACTCAGATTATAGAAGCTGGTGAAAAATCTTTATCCCAGAAAGGAAAACGAGTTGAATTGTTTAAATAGCACTGTTAAATTACGACCAAATGTAACTATAGGATTGAATTGTAAAATCGGAGATTACACAATTCTAGGTGAGGTACCTAAAGGAAATAATTCAAAAGATTTAGAAACTTTAATAGGAGATAATGCTGTTATTAGATCTCACACCGTAATCTATGCTGGAAACACTATTGGTAGAAATTTTGAAACAGGTCATCAGGTTATGATTAGGGAAGAAAATAAGATTGGAGAATTTGTAAGTATAGGGACAGGGTCGATTATAGAGCACCATGTGAAAATAAATGACAATGTTCGCTTACATTCAAATGTTTTTATACCAGAGTATTGTATTTTAGAAAAAGAATGTTGGATTGGCCCTAATGTCGTGTTAACAAATTCACGCTATCCAATGTCAATTAACAGTAAAGAAAACCTTAAGGGTGTTAAAATACAAAAAAAAAGCAAAAATAGGTGCTAATTGTACAATATTGCCCGGTATTGTGATTGGCGAGGAATCACTAATAGGTGCCGGATCTGTAGTTACTATGGATATACCTGCTTATAAAGTTGTCGTCGGAAATCCTGCAAAGATAGTTAATGATATTTCGTCCCTTCCATATGAATATAAGAAAGATCTTAATTGAAAACATAAAATTAAAGAGTTTCAAATACTAAAGAGAAATAAGTAAAAAGTTTAAGAAAATTTACTACCTAAATGTATATTAAACTATCTTTCAAATTTTGATAACAGGTTACAATTAAAATGAATATTCCATTTGTTGATTTAAAAGCTCAATACTCTGAAATCAAAGAAGAAATACATATTGCAGTTAGCAATGTTATTAACGAATTTGCATTCATTAATGGCCCATATGCTAAAAAGTTTGAAAACGAATTTGCTGCAAAACAAAAAGTAAAATATTGTATTGGAGTCGGAAATGGAACTGATGCTCTTTTTTTAGCTTTAAAAACAATTGGTGTTTGTAAAGGCGATGAGGTAATAACTGCCGCTAATAGCTTTATTGCGACTTCTGAAGCAATTACTCTTTCAGGCGCAAAAGTAGTATTTTGTGATGTACATCCTGAAACCTACAATTTAGATATAAATAGGCTAGAGAACCTAATAAACAGAAGAACTAAAGCTATAATACCTGTACATTTGTATGGGCAACCTTGTGATATGAGTAAAATAAAAAAAATTGCCAAAGAAAATAATCTTTTTGTAATTGAGGATGCAGCTCAAGCTCATCTTGCAGAACATAAAAATAAAATTGTTGGAGGGATTGGGGATATAGGTTGTTTTAGCTTTTATCCAGGAAAAAACTTAGGGGCATACGGTGATGCGGGAGCAATAGTAACAAATAATGATAGGTTCGCTCAAAGGGCAAGAATGCTTGCTAACCACGGTCGAATCAGTAAATACGATCATGAATTTGAGGGAATGAACAGCAGAATGGATGGCATACAAGGAGCTATTCTTAGTGTGAAATTAAAATATCTTAAAAAATGGACGGATGCAAGAATAAATGTCGCAAAAGTATATAAAAAACATCTTTCAAATTTAAAAGAAATAAAATTACCAAAGCAATTACCAGAGAACGAACATGTATACCATTTATTTGTAATTAGGGTAACAGAAAGAAATAAACTTCAAAAGTATCTTGTGAAGAAAAAAATTGCAACAGGTATACACTATCCTAAAGCACTACCTAATTTATCAGCATACAAGTATTTAAATAAAAAACCAAGCGATTTTCCCGTTGCAACAAAGTATCAAGATGAAATTCTAAGTCTTCCTATGTACCCAGAGTTGGATGAGAATAAAATTGAATACATTGCTAAATGTATAAGAGGTTTCTACAATGTATAGAGATAAGAGGATAGCCTTAGTGATACCGGCCTATAATGAAAGAAAGCTCATAAAACCAACTTTAAAATCTGTACCAAAAGAGTTTGACAGAATTTTTGTTGTAGACGATTGTAGCATTGATGACCAATGTGATGTTATCATAGGTTGTGCTAATAATGATAATCGAATACAGCTTATTAATCATAAAACTAATCAGGGACCTGGGGGAGCAATAATTACTGGATATTTACAGGCATCGAAAGAGAACTATGATATAACGGTCGTTGTCGGTGGTGATAATCAAATGCCTTTGAATGAATTTGAAAAATTTCTTGATCCAATAATAGATGGCGAAGTCGACTATACTAAAGGTAATAGATTTTTGCTCGGAAAAATAGAAGACACATTAGATAAAATGCCACGGACACGATTAATGGGAAATTGGCTCATCACGTCACTTACAAAAATTGCATCTGGCTATTACAAAGCCATGGATGTCGTCGATGGATACACTGCAATTAGCAAAAAAGCCATCGATACCGTTAACTGGGAAAATGCCTGGAAACATTACGGTTACCCCATGGATTTTTTGATTCGTTTAAATGCCTATGGTTTCAAAATTAAAGATATACCTCGAACTGCAATATATTTACCAGGCGAGAGACAGTCACAAATAAAAGGACTTAATTATGCTATGAAAGTATCACCTATGTTGCTTAGAAACTTTCTTTGGCGACTTAAATTTAAATACATCTATATTGATTTCCACCCATTAGTTTTTTTTTACTACCTATCCTTTATTTTATTGCCAATAGGTTTTTTTACTGGATTTATTTTAATTGTTAATCAGTTTATTTTATTAAAAGGTGTTTCTGGTCCACAAGCAACATTTTGTGCTCTTATGATTATCATGGGCTTTCAAAGTCTTTTATTTGCAATGTTATTTGATATGGAGGTAAGCGATAAGTGAATACAGCGGTTCACGAAAACTCGGATGTTCTTATAATAAACCCTCCTTGGGAGTCTGCACTAAATGAGTATGGTTGCAGATCAAACACTCGTTGGCCTCATTTGAGAAGCGACAAGTTTTTATTGTTTCCAATATATTTAGCATATACAGCAGCTCTTGTTGAAAGAGAAGGGATAAAAACTACCATAATTGATGCGGTTGCCGATGATTTGGACTCAAAAAAATTTATTTCAGTAGTAAAAAGAAAGAAACCAAAATATTGTTTCATAGAATCTTCAACACCTACAATATCACAAGACTTAAATAACGCTAAAGCTGTTAAAGAAAATACTTTAAGTAAGGTGTTTTTAATGGGTGCGCATCCAACGGTTTTTCAAAAAGAAATAATTATGAAAAATCCCTGGCTCGATGGGATAATTAGAGGTGAATTTGAACTTACTGTAAGAGACATTTCTTGTGGGAGGGATTATTCTAATGTTTCGGGCTTAACTTACTATGAAAATAACGAAGTAGTAATAAACCCTGAAAGAGCACTAATAAGCGATTTAGATATACTACCTTTTCCTGCATGGCATCTATTTGATTTAAAAAAATATGAAAGTCATTTATACTCATCACCTTCTGCACTAATAATTGCGACAAGAGGGTGTCCTTTTCATTGTACCTACTGCTTATGGCCTCAGGTATTGTATGGACACAAACAAAGGAGACGTTCCCCTCATAACATTTGTAATGAAATAGAAAAACTTATTGAAATGTATAAAATTCGTCATGTGCGGTTTGATGATGATACTTTTGCGCTAAATAGTGGCTACGTGAAAGATTGTTGTCGAGAAATTATCAAAAGAAAGTTGAATAAAAGAATCACTTGGAATTGTTTCGGACACATTTCTCAGCCTGATCTAGAAATGTACAAATTAATGGCAAAGGCAGGATGTAGAAAAATTGCAGTAGGAATAGAGTCTGGGTCCGAAAAAATTTTAAGAATTATAAATAAAAAAATAAATATTAAAAAAGCAAAAGAAACGGTTTCAAACTGTCGGAAAGCTGGAATTGAAATCTATTGCGATTTTATGATTGGTTTTCCTCACGAAACAGAAAACGATATACTAAAAAGTATTGAGATGGCAATTGATTTGGATCCTGACTACATTCAGGTAAGTTATGCTGTACCATATCCAGGTACAAAAATGTATAATCAAGGAATAAAAGATAATTTTTTAAGGCACCCAAGGAAATGGCAAACATATGCATCCTGCGAACCGATGATAGATACAGGATCTATATCTCTCGAAAGGATAGAGAAGCTATATAATGAGTTTTGGTATAAGTTTTATCTAAGACCCTCATATATTGCTCGAAATGCAAGGAAAGCATTACAATCCAGAGATAATTTTTTTAAGATTACTAAGGGATTTGTTTCTTTTTTTAATCGATTTATTAGGCGTTAATTATGAAAATATGTTTAGTAATGTGCTGGGGGTTTGAAAAACTTGATGGCAGTAACATGCGAGTGTATTATCTTTTAAAAGAGTTACTATCTAGAAAGCATAATGTTATTGTTTTGCACTCATCGGATGAGCAGGCTGTTTATACAAAAAATACTTTCGGATGCGAAGCTATTTCTGTCGGGCAAAAAATCGATAGATGGGTTTCTGTAAAAAAGAAAATGTTCAATTATTTTAATTTTGTACGTAAAGCAAAAAAAATTCTTCCATTGATTGATTGTGATATCGTTTTTGGAATCAGTTTAATTAATTCAATGGCTGCTGTAAGTAAAAGAAATGCCATAAAGCGTATAATGTACGTCGATTTTATGAGCTATTATTTTCAGTATGGCTATCCAGAAGGAATAAAAAATAAGTTGCTGTTCAAGCTAGGTAATTCACTTGAAGAATACACAATAAAAAAAGCAGACCACGTGATAATGATAACAAAAGCACTTAGGAACTTGATTTGCCCAGATTTACATCATAAGATTGTAATTGTTCCTGACGGAGCTGATACAAAAATTTTCTGCCCAAAGTATGATGGATCAATAATTAGGCGTGAATATAATTTAGAAAGTAGTTATGTTATAGGTTATCAAGGAGGAATAGAACCTCATGATGGTTTACAATTTTTAGCACAAGCAGCACCTATAATATTGAAAGAGCGATCTAATGTTAAATTTCTTATAGCTGGAAAAGGTTCGTATCTTGAGAAAATCAAGAACTTGGTTCAAAAAAATGGAACAATAGAACACTGGATTTTTTGTGGATGGGTAGATTTTAAAAAAATACCATATTTTATGGCTGCAACAGATTTAAATGTAGTTCCTATACCTGATCATCCAGCTACTCAGCCAGTGATTACCTTTCGTCTATTAGAAAGCATGGCAGCCGGTGTCAGTGTAATCGCAAGCGATTTACCCGGAATTAGAGAGATAGCTGATGAAACTATGATAAATTTTACTAGGCCAGAAAACACTAATACATTTGCTTATGATATTATTAAAGTCTTAGATATGGAAAAAAATAAAAAAGAAAAGCAGACCGAAAATTCAAGAAAAAAAATTGAAGAAATGGATTGGAGGAAAATCTGTGAAAAAGATGCCGACTTTGTCGAAGGCAAGATTGTAATGTAAATTTAAATCAAATTTTTTCCTTTAGAGTAATCCTTAACAAAAGAAAAATAATTACAAAATCAAAAATTCTATTAGATAAGTCCTGTAGCGAAACAATCAATTTTATTCGAAATCAAAGAAGGTTAAAATTTTAACTACAGACATAAATTAGTAATCCAAGCATATATATTTTGATCCAACGCCGAAGGCTTATTTGCCTCTCGCGGGTCGAGCAAAAGAAACTTTTTTTTCAAAAAAACTAAATAGGAAAAAATATGAAAGCACTAGTAACAGGTGGAGCTGGTTTTATGGGCGCGAATCTTACAGAATACTTACTAACAAAAAATATGAAAGTTACTGTCTTGGATGATTTAAGTGGTGGCTTTAAGGAAAATATACCAGAGGGTGTCGAATTCGTTGAAGGCTCAGTTTGTGATGCTAACTTAGTTAATGATCTTTTTAGTAATAAACAATTTGATTATGTATACCATCTTGCTGCTTATGCCGCTGAAGGATTAAGCCATTTTATAAAAAATTTTAATTATCGAAATAATTTAATTGGAAGTGTTAACTTGATTAACGCTAGCATTAATTTTAAAAGTGTTAAATGTTTTGTTTTTACCTCCTCAATTGCAGTTTATGGTAAAAATCAATTGCCAATGACTGAGGACCTAATTCCAACTCCCGAGGACTCATATGGAATTGCAAAATATGCAGTTGAGCAAGAATTGGCAATCAGTAAAGAAATTTTTGGTTTGGAATATGTTATATTTAGACCCCATAATGTTTATGGGGAAAAGCAAAATATTGGCGATAAATACAGAAATGTTATTGGAATTTTCATGAATCAGATTTTACAAAGGAAACCTATAACTATTTTCGGAGATGGGAAGCAAACTAGAGCCTTTAGTTATATAAAAGATATTATACCAGCAATTGGCAACTCGGCATTACATTCCGATTGTTATGGTCAAGTATTTAATGTTGGAGCTGATGAAGTATACACTGTTAAAGAACTCGCATATGAAGTTATAAAAGCAATGAAAAAAGAAACTGAAATTATTCATCTAAAAGAGAGAAATGAGGTTAAACACGCTTTTTCAGATCATTCAAAGGCTATCGCATATTTTGGAAAACAAAAAAATACTTCGTTATCAGATGGTTTAGTTAGAATGGCAAAATGGGTCGAAACTGTTGGAAGTAAGACCAGTAATGAATTTGAAAATATAGAAATATTGAAGAATCTACCAGAAAGCTGGAGGATATAGATTATCTAATTAAGAATTGGTTATATTATGAAATACATATTATAAATGGTTGAAGTTTAGTACGATAGCGAAAGCCCACCCTGAGGATCAGGTCAGTGTTCAATAGGATTTACATCTGAACGTTTGTCAGACTTCGATAATTTTTGCACAAATTCGAAGAAAAATCGTGGAACACTTTTCCTTACATTCAGATTCTTATCATACCGTTCATAAGCAACCATTTTTTGGCAGCAGAATTTTAGGCAGATGCCACTATGCTATCACTGTCAAGCCTTATGTAGATCTCGACAACAAGATCCCGGAAACAGTTGTAAAGCTTTATCCTTTATCGTTTTACATCACGCAGCTTGCTATTAAAAAATCATACATGAGTTTTGGCTGTCCAGTCTGCGTTGCGTTCTGTGGCTCAAATCCGTACATCCGGTATTGTTTCGCCCACTGTCCGGCCGAGCTTAAGGCAATGCTATGATCTTCGGTAATAGGAGAGAAGGTAACACTCTTAAAGCAAAAGTCGGAACACCTTTAGTTTTAACTATAGATAAAACGGATGCGTTGGTTGTTTCTTCCGTTTTCCAATACGAAAGCCCTTTTCGTTTTTTCGAGGGCTTCACTCATTTATTATCAAAAAAATAAGAAGTGTTACCTTATTTACTATGAATTCCTGTGTCAAGATTTGGTATTTAGGGCTAAGATGTTATTAGCGATTTTTAAAAAGCGATCTAAAGTGAAAAATGATGAGAAATATTGTAATATTTTCGCATGAATTTCCTCCATTTATTTGGAGTGGGATTGGAAATACCGCTAGATTTCTGGTTGGATCGCTTTTGGTAAGAGGGTTTAGAGTTAAAGTTGTGACACTAAAATTTAAAGAATTTAGTCATTGCTTGCCATTTGAGAGGAAAGGAAATTTAGAAATTTATAGATTTGATGTCCCATTTTATGCAAATATTACTATGGGAATATGGGGAGGAATCTTCTCATGGCAAAATAAACATATTACGAAAAATGCTGATCTGATTCATGCTATGGATACTAGAGATGCTGAATTCGTTTATGTTCCAAAAGGAGTACCATTTCTTGTTAATGCAAACGATGTCGTTACAGTTGAAGTCCCTTTGAACTATTTTAGCTTTCCTTGGAAATCAGATGATAAAAAAATTCGATATGTATATAGTATGATTTCAAAATTTATTGAGTGGACAAGTACTCGTAGGGCAACATATGTGATTACAAACAGCAATGACTCTAAAAAGAAAATAAAAAAAGCTTATAGTGTCCCCGAACGAAAGATGAAATTGGTTTATAAAGGAATTGATATATCAGAAGTGCCTATAATTAAAACAAAAGACATAGACATGTTATTTGTAGGTGGGCAATTGCAATTAAAAGGCGTCGAAGATGTTATTAATGCAAATTACATATTGAAAAGAGATTATGGATATAGAAATTTGAACTGTTGTATAATAGGGAGAGGAAGCAAAAAGTATATTAATAAATTAAAAAAGATGATTTTATACTTAAATATAGAGGATAATATAGAATACCATAAATCGTTTGATCATGAAGAACTTCTTAGTTATTTTGGAAGATCAAAAATTTTCATTTTACCAAGTCAGCGTGATAGTATGCCTCAAGTCCTTTACGAAGCGATGGCTGCAAAGATACCTACAATTACATCAAGAGTCGGTGGAATATCTGAGTTAGTTGTCGAAAATGAAACAGGTTTCTTTGTAGATTGCTTTAATGTATATGGATTAGCGGCTAAAATTGATGAACTGCTAAAGAACGATAAGTTAAGAAATAAAATGGGAGAATCTGGCCATAAGAGAGTAAGAGAATATTTTAATAATAGACGTATGGTTAACGATTATATTAGTATATACGAAGAGTTTTTATAGACTATAAATATTTAAAAATAATAAAATTTGAACAGGTCATTCTAAGATGAAAGTGCTATTAATAAATCCATTAGCCAAGGAAAAAGAACTTAAAAGACATGGGGGCGACTCACAACTTCCTTTAGGATTGTTGTGGATTGGAGCAATGTTGCAGGATGAAGGTCACAGAGTAAAAATTATAGATAATGAATGGTCTAAGTATTCTGATAAAATATTTGAGGTTGAAGTACGGGAATTTAATCCACAGTTCGTTGGAATTACTTTTTTCACAGCAAAATATGAATCAGTTTTATCGACTGCTAAGCTAATAAAAAAAATTAACAAAAACATACATATTTGCGCAGGTGGCCCGCATGTTATGATGGCACCATTTGAAACAATTAATGAAATTAAAGAACTTGATTCTATTATAAATGGGGAGGGTGAATTTGCGACAGTTGAATTAGTAAATGCTTTAGAAAATTATTCTGACCTTTCTGGAATCAGAGGTCTTTTGTTTAGAGGATCAAACGGAGAAATAAAAAAAAATGAAAAACTAGAATTTATCGATGATCTTGATGCTCTACCTTTACCGGCGATTGAACTTGCTCCTGATTTTAGGAAAAGACGATCAACATACCGGTACAAGCAGTTGCCTGCTACCGGGATAATAACCTCACGAGGATGTCCATTTAGTTGTATATTTTGCAATACAACTTTTGGAAAAAAGTATAGGACGCGTTCTGCTGAAAATGTTGTTAAGGAAATTGAGCTACTTGTAAATAAGTACTCTTTCAAGGAAATAACAATTTTAGATGATTTGTTTTTTTTAGATCCAAAAAGGACAAAAAAAATATGTGAATTGATAATTGAAAAAGATATTAAAATAACTTGGTCATGTAATGCAAGGGTCGATATCTTGTATCAGAATTTAGAAATACTCCCGCTACTTAAAAAGGCTGGATGTTGGTATCTTAGTTTTGGAATTGAAAATGGTAATCAAGAGTTACTTAAAATGATGAAAAAGAAAATTGATTTAGAACAAGTAAGAGTAGTTACTAAAGAAGTACATAGGCATGGATTTTTTCAACATGCAGGTTTTATTTTAGGAATGCCAAAAGATACAAAAGAAAATATTAGAAATACCATAAATTTTGCCAAATCTTTACCTCTTGATGGTGTACAGTTTTCAATAGCTGTGCCCTATCCGGGAACAGAACTTTACGAAATTGCCGCCGAATACGGAACCTTTATTAAAGATGATTATAAAAATATGGCTACTTTTACAAAAGATCCTGTATTTATCGCAAATGGTTTATCGAAAAAGTATCTAAAGAACATCCAAAAGAAAGCTTATCGAGAGTTTTATTTCAGATTTTCTTATATTTTTCGCCAATTTAGGTTTCTTAGAGATTGGAATAACCTTAAAAAATATCTTCATGCAGGATACAGTCATTTTAAACTATATCTATTGAATCAAAATAAATGAAATCTCAAAATACTGTTTCTGGTTATCCAGAAAGCCCAAGCGATACTGATTCGCTATATTGTCCTGTTTTTGGGGACCACCGCAGAAGAGCAGTCTATCAAACTTACTAAGATGGTAGTTAATTAAACTTCAACAGCCAAGTTCAGCTAAAAATGAAAAAGAAGAAAGTGTTTATATTATAGAAAATGATATAGAAAAAAATTAATTATAATATAATTCAATCTTAAAAATAATACTTAAAATTTATAAGAAAAAATTATGACAATAGTAAAAGGCTCTTTTTTAAAGTATAGCCTCACTAGAATTTGTTTCTATTTTCCATTTCGAGCTCTCTCGTTAATTTTATCGCATATACGTACGAAATATATTGGTTTGATCATCGGGTCATGCGGGAAAAATTGTTTATTTAATAAGGGCTTAATTGTTAAGCCTTGGTTACTTAATGTTGGTAATAATTGTTCCTTTAATTATGGATACATACTACATTGCCATGGTGGTATCCAAATTGGGTCTGATACAAGAATCGGTCCAAATGTTACAATACTGACTAACAACCATGGATATAATAAGAAAAAACTAATACGGCTTCAGAAACCAATATATAAAAAAATAACCATCGGAAAAGATTGCTGGATCGGATCAGGCGCTATTATTCTTAAAGGCGTGACGGTTGGTGATGGTGCCATTATTGGAGCAGGAGCAGTTGTAACATCAGATGTGCCATCCTTTAAAGTAGTTGGAGGAAACCCTGCAAGAGAGATAAAAGATAGAATATAATAATGTTTAATTTCGAAAATTTACTGGAGTTAACTAAGCAAATATCTGTCAGTTCTGTTATAGTATTATTATTTATTTTTATTACTACTACTTTGTATTCCTATAGATACTGTATTTTATTGAAATATTTTAATATTAAATTGTCATTGATTGATTCAATAAAGGTTACTGTGATAGCAACTTTAGGGAGTTATTTGACACCATTTATAAGTGGTTCATTTGCCGCTAAAACTATGATGGTTTCCCGATACAGTGGCTGCACTAAAGCTCTTTCTCTTGGCATGGTATCCTACGAGAAAGGATTTGAGGTTTTTTGGCTGGCATCTGTATCAATGATAGTTTTATCATTAATACCTGATTGGTTGCCCGAAAAAGATGTTCAATACATGATAGTTGTTTCTTTAGCAATTTTGTTTATAATCTTGATGACCATTTTCCTTGTGAATAAACTTTTACCTGGGATATTCTATATAGTTAGATTCACCCCAAATAAAATACAATCTTTTTTTTTAATTCGTGGAGTAACAAAAGAGAAAATAATTGGAATTTTAGAAAAAATCAAAGAGTTAGTTAGAAATCCTAAATTATTCATTGGATTGCTTATTCCAACAATACCCTCCTTTTTTATTCCTGGTTTGATAGTTTATATTATATCAAAAAATTTAGGAGGGGATTTGACTTTTAATCAGGCTTTGATTGTTTATTGGATTCCTAATATTTTTGGAAAATTATCCGGTATCCCTGGCGGAGTTGGATCACAAGATATATCAATGGGATTTCTGCTTAATTATTATGGCGTTGATTTAATCACATCTGCACAAATAGCAGCCGGATATCGTTTTATAACAATGACCTATATTTTTTTATCAAGTGGTATTGTAATACTTTCTGAGGGTAAAGACTTACTTAAATCAATTAAAAATTGAAGAATAAAAAGTTATCCTTTCAGCTGATTTTAGACCCTTTATCAGAAACATCCACGCAAAAGCGTGTATAATTGACCAAGGTCATGAGTATTAAGCAAGAATATACTCCGGCATGAATTCATCACGAAGAAATACTGCCGCAGTCATCAGTTTAAATCCGCGTAACGTTACACGATAACGCATTGATCTTGGTATTTTAGCGATGAGACGATGTGCCCGAAGTAGCTGCAGTAAGCGACCGATCCGTGATGATTGACGTCTGCGCTCCAGTTTGTCTTCGGAAAGTGCAATACCCAAATGCTTGGCAAGATTTCCATTTCGAAACCCATGGATAAAATGCTCTCCACGCATAGCCGCTGCAAACAACTTGACATCACTCGGGTTGACAGGATTCATTGCCCGTTTCCTTTGGCCGTTGAGATTTGCCGGAGCACACAGTTTATCAAGCATTCGGATAGATGCCGAAGGATCATCGACCACAGACAACGCATCGAGATATTGCCGATTGGCCGCGATGGATACCTCAGCATACCGGTAAAGGTTGGTCACCCGCTTGGCCATTGGGAACCATCCCATCACCGTTTTCCCACGACGTTTTCCTCGGCGGCGGATTTTAAATTCATACGGATGATTGATAACGGTTTCCACTCGTAGTACAGACCCAAATTTGTCGAACATTTTTATGACGTTGGCTTTTCATAAAATTCAGTTCGTGGCAAAAAAGCAAGGTATGCTTAAAAAGGTTAAAACTATAATAGGATCTATGAAAGTAATTGGATCAATACTTGTATTTTTGATTTTATCATCTTGCTTTATGTATGAGAAAGTCTTAATAGATTCAGCGTTTCAAAAGAAGATAGATAAAAAAATTTGTAATTACATTAATATTGATTCCTTTGAAGATTTGGTTTCAGAGATAAATAAAATAGAGTCAAAAAACAAAACCATAGTTATTACGGATGCAATAAGGATTATTGGCAATATTTCTATCCCGAAAACTATAACGCTGATTTTTAGAAATGGAGGGACTTTATCAGCGGACGATGGTTTTACTATCGAAATCAATGGTGAAATACATGCCGGTATGACTCAAATTTTTAGTGGTAATGGAATCGTAAAAATTAAAGGCGAAAATTTTGAAAAAATTAATGCGAAATGGTGGGGTATGTCACCTTCTGCACAACATACAAAAAACACTATTGCACTACAGGCAGCAATTAATGCTGCTTCTGATTGTGCATTGTATGAAAAGCCTCATGTTTTCATTCCTTCTGGAAAATATAAATTAGCTATGGATGGTATTCATTTAAAGAAATTTGTTAAACTGCTGGGGAATGGTCAAATGTACCAAGATTATTCCTTCCCTTTGTTAGAATTTAGTAAAGGAAAACCAGGGAATGGAATAAAAATGGATCGATCTTCGAGCTTAATTGGACTTAGAATAAAAGGAAAACAAATTCAAGGTACTCCTCCTGATGGCTCTATTGGGATTGTTTCTTTAGATGGGAGATACATTAATATAGAAAATTGTTTTCTTGAAAATTGGGATACCGGTATATATCTGAATAAGTGGAGTAACAAAATATATAGGACGCGTATTGGAAATATAGAAAATGGTAGGGGAAATGTTTACAAATGCATCCACTTGGGTACAAGACATCCCAATTATAACATAATTAGAGAGTGTTGGACATATGGTTGTAATCTAACCGGGAAAGAGTATTATAATATTCGAATTGATGGAGGGACTGGAATAGTTATAAAGGATAATATTTTTGAGCCTACTAATTACGGTATATTAATCAATGGTGGTAAGAAAATTACAATAGATAGCAACTATTTTGAACTTACTAACAAAAGCTTTATTCATATTAACTATACTGCGTCATCTGCAAATGTTAGCGTTAAAGATAATTACATGCATGACTATCATAAAAATGGTGCTACTAGCGGACGTTCTGGAATACATGTAGGCGCGGGAAATGTAATAATTGCGAATAACCAAATTGGTAATTATAAATTCAAAGATAATTTAGGACTTCAATGGGGTATTGAGGTTAGGTCGGGTGTAAAAAATGTTAATATTGGATTGAATTCAATAGGATGTGCCGAATCACAACCTGTAAATATTGATACTTTTGCTACGGCGAAAAGAATAACTGCTTTTTCGAAAACTTATAATTTTGAATGGATTGATCCTAGTGAGGATAAAACGTGGTTATTTCATCCGACTATGAATGAAAGTAATTATAAGTCGCAAATAATTTTAAACGAGTGCAGATATATTCCTGCAAATAGGCTTATATTAAATAAAGGAGGGTTATATCCTACAGTAGAAATCGGGTATTCCGGAAGTGTTAATAACAGAAATTATTTTGCCAAGGCTGCTTCATTTGAAAGTATTGAGGCCTTAAAAGAATCAAAGCTGAATACCTGGGTGGCTATAGAAAAAATTTCTAAGGCAAATTTAATTGATAAGAAATGGTTAACCATCACTGGAAATAGTAATGGAGTTATAGGAGGAGGACCGATATGGATGCATTTATCCTTAGAAGAAATAAGATGGCTTGATATGAGATCTCGATATGAACAATAAAGTAAGTAATATAGACGATTATAAAGATATATTACTAATATTTTTTGTATTGTTATTAGCATTTTTAATTCGTGCAATTTTACTTAAAAATTATGATGTGATTTCATCAGATGGTGTTGTTTTAATAGATATTTGCAAAACTATAAAAAATGGGGAGTTTTTAGCGGTAAATAAAATAGAACATCATCATCACCCTTTATACCCTGCTTTAATAGCTATTTTATCTTTTTTACCTTTTGCTACATACGTGCAATGTGGACAGATTATTTCATTAGCTTCAGGAATATTTTCAATATGGATAACTTACAAACTATCCGAGACTCTATATAACAAAAAAATTGCAATTTGGTCTGCATTGATACTATCAATTATTCCAATTCACTCATTTTACTCCATTACTGTTTTAAAAGATAGTTTATATACTTTAAATGTTTTACTTCTTATTTATTTTCTTTCATTAACAACTAAAAGGCCTAAAAATAATTACTTTGCAATAGCAGGGATATGTTTAGGGTGTTTGTATCTAGTAAGATTTGATGGGATTTTATTTATTTTGATAATTCCCTTTATATATATATTAGAATGTAAATATGAAAACAAAGAAAAAGCTTCAAAATTATTAATTACATTCATTGTAGCAGGATTAATTTATATTATATATGTAACTCTTCTATATCATCAGACTGGTAAGTTAACATTTAGTAAAAAAATTAATTATTATGTTAATCCTTTATTTGAAACAAAACTTGGTGAGGATAAAATAGTTTCTCAATATGGAAAGAGAAGTGGAAATAAAATTCTAAAAACAAATAAAAATTATAGATCATTCATTTTAAAAAGAATTGAAGGTTTTTATAAAAATTTGTTTTACCATATGTCTTATGTATTTCCTGCGATTCTGTTAGTATTTATAGGGATTAGTTTTGGTAGATATGGTCTAAAAAAAAATGAAATAATGATTATTATTGTACCAGTACTTTATTTTTCTGTGTTTCCTTTATTAAAATATCCAGATAGTCATCGATACATGCTATGCACTACTCCCTTTTTTTCTATCCTTGCTGGACGTGGAATATATTTTACTGAGAACAACATAAAGCAATTAATAAAGAACAGATGGGTTAGGTTAACATTACATTGAATAGCGTTTTATCATCATTGCATATCATTAATGGCGGGATCATGCAAAA